>JAAUXY010019212.1_pt1 | contig 10861 bp, 8 predicted proteins | sample 7278121 | NCBI WGS metagenome assembly JAAUXY01 (sample SAMN14350117, study PRJNA611818) | marine sediment metagenome | isolation source: surface marine sediment (1.8m) | place: French Polynesia: Moorea | collected 2018-08
CATGGCAGAACCAGGGGACCGACGGTGGCGTCTACCACATTCTCCAGATTGGCAATGTGGTCCACTGGCGCGGCGAAAACCCTGCGAGCGGATGGAAGAACACCGGGTACGGAACGATCAACGAGGGCTTCAACCAGTTGAGCGTGTCCTGGGCCGATCCCGAGGGAGCGCACGTTGGCAATCATGGCTTCTTGTTCTTCACCATCGAGAGTAACAACAAACTCAAGAAGGTGACTGGACAGGGTGGCGGCAACTTTACCCGATAATCTCGGCACCTTCTCCGGGGGGCAAAGCAGCCCCCCGGAGAACCTGTTGGCGACGGTCTGAAACGGCTGGATTCTACGGTGCCCCGCCGTTCTGCGGGATCGACGACGCTTCACGGTCACTGACGATTCGCGCCGAGTAGGCGACGCCGGGGCATTCATGCCCCGGCTATGCAGGCGGGACGCCTGCGCTCCCAGCAGTTCTTCCAGGAGTGACGATGCTGGGAGACTACTCGCCGGAGAAGGTGGCGGCGGACTTCGTCCGGACTTCGTGCCAGAAGTTCCGGAGCCCTGCGGACTTCCGCGGCGCCCAGTGACAAAAGTTTCCGGGGCCTGCGGACTTCCGCAACCACCAGAAACAAAAGTTTCCGAGCTCTGCGGACTTCCGCGGAGGTCAAAAACAAAAGTTTCCAGGCCCTGCGGACTTCCGCGGAGGTCCAAAACAAAAATTTCTAGGCTCTGCGGACCTCCGCAGAGGTCAAAAACAAAAGTTTCTAGGCTCTGCGGACTTCCGCAGAGGGTGTTCCGGAAGCGGGACCATTCCAGCCGAATCCGTCAGAGACCGTAAATCAGGCGATTCGTTCAGCCCCAGGGTTCAAACTATCGGCCATTTTTGTACCGGATTTCGGCCTCTGGAGGCCTCGTCGGTGACGTTGCAAACGTCAGGAGGGAAAGGCTTTGCGCGTTTTGTCCGGGTAAATGGAGATATCTCCATTTCAGGAAATGGCCGATTGCGCCACGTTTTGTCCGGGTAAATGGAGATAAGCTGGAAGGGATCGGGTACCGCTAGCGTCGGAAAAGCCGGCAGATCTCACGCACCGCGGCGATCACCGCGTCACGTTCCTCGCCGGTCATCGCCGGAAAGATCGGCAGGCTGATCGTGCGCCGCCACACCTCGCTGGACACCGGCAGGTGCTCCGGTGTCCAGCCGTAGGTCTCTTGGTAATAAGGGTGGAGATGCAGCGGACGCCAGTGGACGGAGAAGCCGACGCCGCGCTCGCGCAGCTGCTCCAGGAAGGTGTCGCGGTCGATCGACAGACGCTCGAGGCGCAGCTTGATCTGGTACAGGTGCCAGGAGTGGATGCGGTCGCTCACCGGGCGCGGCAGCTCGATCTCCTCGACCTCGGCGAGGCCTTCTGAGAAGGCATGGGCGATCGCCTCGCGCTGACGCCGCATCTCTTCGGCGCGGGCGAGTTGGTGAAGGCCGAGAGCGGCGGCGACGTCGGTCAGGTTGTACTTGTAGCCCGGCGCCAGGATCCGATAATCCCAGGAACCCTTCGAGGTATAGCGCCCCCAGGCGTCATGGGATAGACCGTGCAGCGACATCGACCGGATACGGTCGGCGAGGTCGTCGCGATCGGTGACCGCCATGCCGCCCTCACCAGTGGTGATCGTCTTGTTGGCGTAGAACGAGAAACAGGCAACGTCTGACGTTCCTTCGCCACAGCGCTGCCAGGGCGCCTCCGCGCGCGGACGCCAGGCGGCAGGAAAGGCGTGCGCCGCGTCTTCGACCAGCCATAGACCGTGACGCTCGGCGAAGGCTTTCAGCGCATCGACGTCGAACATCAGGCCGCCGACGTGGACCGGAATGACGCCGACGACATCAGAAACTTGACCGACGACCGAAGCGAGCGAACCGTCCTTGAGCCCCGCCAGCTTGCGCTCCAGGTCCTCGAGACTGACATTCAGGGTGTCCGGTTCGCAGTCCACCAGCACCGGCACAGCACCGACGTAGCGCACCACCTCGGCGGTGGCGGCGAAGGTCATGGTCGGTACCAACACCGCCTGGTCCGCCCCCAGGCCGAGGGCCTCGGTGGCCAGGTGCAGGGCCGCGGTACAGGAGTTGAGCGCGATCGCGTGCCGGGACCCGACCGCCTCGGCAAAGGACGCCTCGAAGCGCTGGGTCCGCGGCCCGGTGGTCAACCATCCGGAGCGCAGGGTGTCGACGACTTCGGAGATCTCGTCGTCGTTCAGCCCGGGGCGAAAGAACGGCACCTTCATCGATCGCTCCTCAGGCCGGATATCGACCGCATCTTCGCGGAGACAGCGGTCGGTTCGGCGGCTCTCGCGATCGGTGATCGGACCCCGACGGTCACCGGCTCGGGCTCGGAGATTTCCTCGGCCGCCGCGCCCGCCTCTTCCAGCCGGCGGGCCGACGGCAAGACCCGCCGCTCGAGGGAACCGACCGCCTGATTGTAGGTCGCGGTTGCCGTCTCAAGGCTCTTGCCCAATCGCCGCAGGTGATCGAGGAACACCAGCAGACGGGCGTGAAGCTCGCGGCCGGCTCCCGCGATGCCGCGGGCGTTTTCGGCCACGCGGTGCTGCTGCCAACCGTAAGACACTGATTTGAGTAACGCCAGCAGGGTCACCGGCGTCGCCGGCAGCACCCGGTGACGCAGGGCAAAATCCAGGAACCGCGGATCGCGCTCGAACGCTCCCCCGAGGCTCGCCTCGTTGGGCACGAACATGACGACGTAGTCCGGAGCGTTGTCGAACTGATCCCAGTAACGACGCTGGCCGAGCTCCGCGGTACGCCCTTTCAGCGCCTTCAGGTGAGCGTCCATGAGCGTCCGGCGAGTCGCTTCGTCTTCGGCTTCAGCGGCTTCCAGAAAGGCGTTCATCGGCGCCTTGGCGTCGATCGGCAAGACGCCGCCGCGGGGCAGATGAACAATCAAGTCGGGGCGCAGGCCCTCGACGGTGGGCTGTTCAGTGAAGTCGACGTGCTCGACCAACCCCGCCATCTCCACCACTCGCCGCAGCTGGACCTCCCCCCATCGCCCGCGGATGGTCGACGACTGGAGCGCCTGCTTGAGACCGACGGTCGTCGTATGCAACGCGCCATGGGCGTCCCGCAAGAGATGAATCTCCTGCTTCAAACCCTCATAGGCTCCCTGCCGATTCTTCTCGAGCTCCTGCACCTGGGTACCGAGAGCCCCCAGCGCCTTCTCCACCGGCTCTACCAGGTGGCGCAGCTGCTCCCCGGAACGGTCGAGCAGGTTCTGCGAGCTCTGCTGTAACGCTTCGCCGGCGAGGGCCTGAAAACTGGCCCGCAGCTGCTCGTCCGCGGCATGGATCCACGTCAGGCGATCGGCGTCCGCCTCCCGCCGGGCCTGGAGAGTGGCGACCTCGATTCGCAGTTGCTCGTTCTCCGCCAACCGCGCCTGACTCTCGGCCTGCTGGCGGCTGCTCTGTTCCAATCGCTCGCGCAGCACGGCCAGGCGTCCGCGTCCCCAGAGCCAGAAGACCAGGCCGCCGAGGGCAGCGCCGAGAAGAAAAGCCGGGAGCAGCTCGCTTGCCAGTTGCCAGTTGCCAGAATCCACGGAATCAGTCTAGCAGCCCGCCGAGACGTCGGACGGCGGCGAGAACCTTTTGCAGATAGGAGCAATTCTCGGCCCCGGCGCACGGGGCAATGGGATGCAGCTGGGCTGGGGCGACGCTCCGACGTTGAACTTCCTGCTGAAAATACTATGCAGATCGTCGCCTCAGCCCGCCCGGTGCTGATTCCCGCCAAACCGCCCCGGACATGAACGCCTGCCGGATCGCCGCCGTGTGGTTCGGCTAACCGCGTCAGCTGCTGTTCACGAGGGTAATCTATGGCGATCGTCAGCGGCCGAAAACAGCCATGGGCCGGGTAGCAGGTCGTCAGGGACCAACTTCAGCTCAGCTGGTCCCCAACTCCTCAACCCGGATCCGCGCCGTCTCCTCGAACGGGATCTCGAGCACCGCGACCACTCCGACGGACTCGGCGTTGCGCAACTCGAAGCGATGATCGTCACCATAGATCTGCTCGAGCCGAGCGCGGGTATTGGCCAGGCCGATGCCCTCTTGAATTGCGGCGCCGGTCAGTCCCGGGCCGTCGTCTGAAATCTGGATCTCGAGTCGATCCGCGCGACGCTGGCCGCGAATGCCGATCCGGCCGGCGGCGGAGCGCATTGCGATGCCGTGCTTGATCGAGTTTTCGACCAGTGGCTGGAGGATCAGACGCGGGACCTGGGCCGCCATGCACTCGTCGTCGACGTCGAGATCGATGGTCAGACGATCACGAAAACGGATCTTCTCGATCGCCAGGTAACGATTCAGAAACTCCAGCTCCGAGCGCAGGGGCACCTGGTGTCGGTCGTCCTTCTCGAGGGAGAAACGCAGCAGGTCGGAGAGCAGCGAGATCATGCGATCGGCGGCATCGACATCGCGATGCATCAGGGCCGAAATAGCGTTCAAGGTGTTGAACAGGAAGTGTGGCTGGAGCTGCATCTTGAGCATGTCCAGATGCGCCAGGGCCAGCTGGGCCTCGAGCCGCGTGGTCTTGAGCTGACGCTCGCGATATTTGTTGTAGTAAGACACGGCGTGGAGAAAAGCGACAATCGCGAAATAGGGCAGCAAGAAAAGCTCGATGCCGCCCAATAGGTAGCCCGAGAAGCCGTGGAGATTGGAAAACGAGACCTCGCCGCTGCCCAGCCCCGCCAACAGCGAGGTCTTGACCAACATCAACAAGACGAAGATCAGCGAGACGATCAGGCCGCACGCCAGGTGGATGGGAATCCGCGAGGGCAGCTTGCGGCGCTCCAGGGGAAAACGCTCAGAAACCCACCAGATCAGCGGAAACAGCAGACCCCAGATATACCAGTCGAGAAACGTCGACAGCACCAGAATCCAGGGGATCGGATCCTGAGTAGCCAGGGCCTGGGCAATGATCGGGCTGACGAAAAACAGGCCGATCAGCGTCCAGCCGCCAGCGTAGATGCCGAAGCGCCAGCCGCCGGTCTTGAAGTCCAAACGTCCCGACACTGGCGCTTAGCTGCCGCTCGAGGCTTCGAGCTGTTGGACGATCTGGCTGACTTCGACGTCGGCCTTTCGGATCTTGCCGCGACAAAGCTCGAGCAGCTCGGTGGCCCGGCGCAGCTCGGTGGCCAGGTGGTCAATGTCAATCCCGTCGCCATCGATGCGCTCCAGGATCGATTCCAGCTCTTTCATCGCGACCGAAAAGCTGGGCGATTCGTCACTGGCACCCGGGTTTGCTGCGGCTACGTTTTTGGGACTCATACCTTCTCCCGTCGGCTCATCTTTCAGTCAGAATCTTGCTTCAGTCGGCCTATCTTCTCAAGCCGGCCGATCATCTCAGGCCGGCTGCTCATCACAAGCCGACTGCTCTTCTACTCGACCCGGCTTTTGAGAGCTCCCCCGGCCAGGGTGGTGATAATCCGCTCGCCTGCTTTGACCTCGCCCGGCTCTCTGACGATCTTATCCGCCCGATCGCGGGTGATGCTGTAGCCGCGTTCGAGAAGGCGCTCGGGAGCCAGCTCGAAACAGATCCGAGCGACGCCGTCGAGCATCGCCTCGACCTCGCGCAGGCGTCCGGAGGCGACGTCGACCAGGCGCTGGGAGAGCAAGCGGGGGCGCTCACGGTGGCGATCGAGCAGTCGCGGCGCGCTCGAGGCGAGTCGCCGGCCCAACTCGTCGGTGGTACGCCGTGCCTCGCGCAAACGCCGGCGGCTGATCCGGCTGCAGGTGCGCCCCGCTTCGAGAACCGCTTGGGAAGCGACCCGAAGACGCAGGCGAGCCACTTGAGCCAGGCGCTCGACCCCCTGGAGCTGCCGGCGAGCCTGCCGCAAACGGCGCTCGGCAAGGTGCCCCAAAGCCGCCTGGCACGCGACGAACGCACGCTCGGCGGTCGCCGCACGCTCGATCAGAAACTCGGCGACCTTGGTCGGGGTCTTGAACGCCGCGTGGCTCACGCGATCTGCGATCGCCTGATCGATCTCGTGCCCCAGACCGGTGAGCACCGGCAGCGGGCAGCGAGCCACGGCCTCGGCAATCTGACGGCTATCGAACGCCGCCAGGTCGGTGCGCGATCCGCCGCCACGAACCAAAACGATGGCGTCGAGCCGGGGCGAGACTTGCACCAGCTTGCCGAGCGCGGCAACCACCTGCGGTTCGGCTCCGTGGCCCTGCATCGCGGCGTGGGCGAAGAACACCCGGAAGCCGTAGCCGCTCTCGGCCAGAGTGGCCATGAAGTCATGGTAGGCGGCGCTCCCCTCGGAGGTCACCAGGCCGAGATCGAGGGGCACCTCGGTCAGAGGCAACTCGCGGTTGGCGTCGAGCAACCCGGCCGCGGTCAAAGCCGCCAGGGTCTGGCGACGCCGCTGCTCGAGGAGACCGAGAGTAAAGAGTGGGTCGATCTCCTGGATGACCAGCTGCAGTCGGCCGGCCGGGCCGTAGAAGTCGAGGCGCCCCCAGCAACGAATCTGCTGGCCGTCGGCGATACTCTGACCGCTCTTGGCGAGGGTTCGCCTGACCCGCTGGTGCTGGGAACGCCAGAGCACGGAATCGAGCTTGCCGACGATGCGATCGCCCCGCCCCTTCTCGATCAGCTCGAAGTAGAGATGCCCGTTGCGGCTTGACCGCACTCGCTGAACCTCGCCCGCGACCCACACACCGCCATAGGCTTCGGCGAGCAGGTCGCGAAGCTCTTCGGTCAGCTCCGAGACGGAATAGGTGTCGTCGCCCGGAAAGTCTCGGGGTGAATCGTCACCCCAAGAGGAACCGTAAGGATCAGTGATAGCTCACCAGCTCCGCGGCCGAAGCCAGGGGCAGGGTCTCGGCCCACTCGGCCGCGGCTTCGTCGCCGGCGAAGCGCTCGGCCATGTACTCGACCGCTTCGTCGCGGTCGGTGAACAGCCGCCACAGGAAGGTGTGACCCGCCGGGGCCGTGAAGTAGGAGTATCTCTCCACGCCGTCGGAGAAATCAGGCTTCGAGTTGCCGTTGACTCCGACGCAGGCGATGCCGATGGCTCGATAGGCCAGAGCCAGGGCCTTCAAGGGATCCTCGAACTCGCCCAGCTCTTCGCTCGACAACGCGGAATGGTGTACCGAGAGCTTGATGCCGTCTTCGTCGGCGAGATGTGTGTAGGGAACGTCGTGCCGATCCATGGCGTCTTTGGTCTCGGCGGTGGTCACGAAGACATCGTCGGTGTCGATCACTTTGTAGGCAATGGCGTAGGTGTCGTCTTCGAAACGCGGGAAAACTTCACCGAGCAGGCTCTCGTCTTCGACGGTGAAATAGTACAGACGGGTATCTAAACGTCGTTTCATGGGTCTAGGTCCTCCATCGAACCGGACCATGACGCAGCGGTCATCCTGTCGCGATCCAGGTATCGAGTCTTGGTAGGTGGGATGGACAGCTGGAAATCGCTGTCCGAATTAATGATAGCAGAAGATGCAACTTCTTTCAATCGAACGGGATCGGCTCCGGGCAGAGGTATTCGATGTTGTTCGGGATTCGCTGAAGCTCATTCTCCGCTGTCTCGTGACGAAATGGCCGATGAAACCGGCCCAGAGGAGAAATCTCTACACATGATCGCGTGCGAATAGCTTGATACACTTGTACACGAGTCGTACCGGTTTGCCAGGGAAATCTCTTGAAATGTCCGATTCCCAACTACCTCTCCCGAGTCTGACGCTGCCGGTCGCCCTGTTGCGATTCTGGCCGCGCGACGCGGACGATCGACGAGCCGTCTCGATCGCCACGGAGCTCTTCTCTGTGCCGGGAATCGTGCGTCTCGAGGAGCGGGTCTTCGCCGTGTTGCCGATCGGCGGCCGGGCGTCGGTCTTCGACACCGCCATCCAGCTGAGCGCTTCATTTTTTGCTCGCCTCGACTCCGAAAGCGCCGGCGACGAGGTCACTGGCGTTCTGATCTTTCCGGCCGAGGTCATCCAACATGGCGACGTGGTCGTGCTGATCAGGGACGCGCTGGTCGAGGATCTGGATCGCCGCCAGCCAACCCTTCCGCGGCGGGAGACCTGCCTCACCGGCTACGCCGCCAGTTGGCTCCACGGCCGATTCGATCTCGAGCGGCTGAATCTCTATTCAGGCCCGTCCGGCCGGCGGGTGCCGTTGTTCCGTCTACTCGGCCAGAAGCAACAAACGCTTCCCTGGCACAACCCGAAGCTTCTGGGGCGTCGCGTGACGGTCGAACGGCCCGCGGTGGCGATGGCTTTGCGCAGACTGCAACCGTTTGGGGCCGTCTGCGTGCACGGGCCGCTCGGTGCCGGCAAGACCCATGCGGTCTGGCATCATCTCGAAGCGCGGCCCGGGAAAACAATCTGGATCGGCGTCGGTCGGGCGCTGGTCGGCACCACGCTCCTCGGGCGCCGCCTGGCGAACGATCTTCAGCAACTGGCTCCGGAAATCGTTCCTGCCAGCGCGGCCGAGCTGCTGAGCGACGCTCCGCCGGCTCAGGCCGCGGAAACCTTGAGCGACTGGCTGTCCGCGGTCGCGGCACGCCAGGAAGTGCCTCTCTGGGTAGTCTGCGACCTGGTTCAGGCCGCCGCGCCGGAGGACATGGAGCTTCTCACCCATCTGGCCATGACCGACCCGGCCCCTTGCGGTCTGGTTCTGATCAGCCGCAGTTCCGGCGTCGAGACCGAGGCGTTCTCTTCCCTACCCCAGATCGAAGTGCCCACCATGGAAGAGGCCGAGAGCAAGGCCCAGATCCAGAAACTGACCGAGGGGCTCGGAATCGACGCCGACGTCGAGAATCGTTGGCTGGCGTCCTCCGTAGGCTTTCCTCTAGCCCTCGAAGAGGGACTGGCGGAGCTGGTCCACCGAGGCTATATCCGCCGGGTCTACGGCAGCTTCTTCTACGATGGCGGCGATGACGTCGATTATCGGCCGTCCCTGCGGTTGGTCCGTCATGTCGAGGCTGAAGCCCGGCGCTTCGGCGAGCCGCTGCCCCTGCGCATCCTGGCCCTCGCCGAGCAGACGATCACCCCCAGCCATCTCGAGCTGACCTGCGCCCGTTTCGGTCTCCAACTCGGCGAAAACTGGTTCGAAGCGCCGATGACCGCCGGCTTGCTGCGCCCGACATCGTCGCCGTGGGGAGAGGGCTTGCGTTTTCGCTGCCCCGCGTATGCCCGAGCTCTGGCCGCGACGGTCACCTTCGAGGCGGCCAGCTCTCTACGCCGAGCCCTGGGCCAGGTGATTACCAAGGAGCCGAAGAATCCGGAAAAGGGTTGGGCGACCTATCGCCTGCTGGCCGGTACTCCCGAGGCCCTGCCGTCACTGCTCGACTTATCTCGCGATTCCGGCAATCAAGCGACCCGAGAGGAGCTCTTCGAAGCCCTGCTCAAGGAGTACCGTCAGCACCGTCGGCGAGGCGGCAGCGAGGCGGCGGAGCTCGACATCCTCTGGTCGATGCTGCCTCTCGGACGCCGCCTGGGTCGACTGCAGGAGCTCGAGTCGGAGCTCCTGCGGGCGATCGGCCTGGCCCGCGAGCACCCCAAGCGCCACATCGCGCTGCTGACCCTGAAGGCCGAATACGATCAGGAACGGGGGCGTTTCCAGGAGTCGGAAAAGACCCTGCGTCAGGCGCTCAGCGCCTCGGGGGAAGCCAGCAGCGACGACCGCCAGCGGGCCATGCTCTTCATCCGCCTAGGGGACCTGCTCAAGCACACGGGTCGGCTGGCGGAAGCTCGTGAAGTCTTCGAAAGTCTGCTCGAGGTCGTCGACCGGCGTTCTGAGGGCAGCTCGGTCGGCGCGACTTGCCACTTCCACCTGGGAAATATCGCCCTCAAAGAGATGCGGCTCGAAGACGCGATGCTGCATCACAAGAAAGCCGAGGGCGTGCGCCGCGACCGGGAGCTCTGGAAGCCCCTGGGGGCGTCGCTCTCGGCGCTGGGCGCCGTGTCGATGGCCGTCGGCGACTACTCCAAGGCTTTGACCTACTATCGCGAGGCAACATCCATCATCACCAACCACGGCGGGGATGCCGAAGAGTTGGGCTTCACCAACCTCGGATCCGGCCGAGCCCTGAGTCACCTCGGCAACCATACCCAGGCGACCAAGCTCCTGCGCCGGGCGCTGGAGGCCCGCAGCGGGCGCGGCGACGTGGTCGGCGAGGCGATCGCGCGCCTGGATTTGGCGGCCAATCAGCTCGCCCTGGACAATACCTCCAAGGCGCTCGGCGAAGCGCGACAGGCCAGCTTCCAGCTCAGCCTGGTGCCGGAAACGGCCCTTCTGGGCGACGCCGAGCAGCTCCTGGGGCGCATTCTCATGCGCCAACGTCAGGAGGTCGAGGCTCGCTTACACCTCGCCGAGGCCCACCGGATTCACCGCCAGCACGGCGATCGAACCGCGGCGGCGATCGATAGTGCCTGGCTGCTCGAGCTTGCCATGCAGCGCGGAGACCAAGAGGCGATCATCGGTCACTCGAGCGCGCTCGAGGAGTTGCTCAAGAAGCTTCCCTATCCACCGGCGGGCGAGATGCTCTACTTTCGCCTCTATCGCGCCGCGGAATGGCTGAAGAAGAACGGCATCGAGCGCGAGATCTCAGAACCGATCAAACACCTGCGACGCGCCTACCGCGAATTGATGCGCAAGACCGCTTACTTGACCCCCGAACGGCGTCACAGCTTCCTCTACCAGATCCGCGAACATCAGGACGTGGTCAACGCCGCTACCGCGGCCGGTTTATCGTTACCTGGCTTCATGTAGCCAGCCCCTGCGTCTCCGGAGCCCTGCCCGGGTTTCGAAGGATCTCGAATGGAGGGGCGACAGCCCCCTCTCCCCTTGGGGGAGAGGGCCGGGGTGAGGGGGAAACAAG
>JAAUXY010056233.1_pt1 | contig 10857 bp, 7 predicted proteins | sample 7278121 | NCBI WGS metagenome assembly JAAUXY01 (sample SAMN14350117, study PRJNA611818) | marine sediment metagenome | isolation source: surface marine sediment (1.8m) | place: French Polynesia: Moorea | collected 2018-08
CGATAGGCAAAGCGGCAGCGTGCTCGAGGTGTAGCGCATGTGTGCGTGCCAGCCTGTGCAGGTAGCGCGGCAGGTTTGGGTCGTCGTAAGTCCTTGCAAGCTCGATTGCCCTGTTCAACTCGCCCACACCCGGTTCGATTTTGCCCTCCAGGATCAAAGAGCGGCCCAGAAGGGCGTGATAGCGAGCGCGTAGGGGACTCTCGAGCGGGAGCATCTCTACGTATGCTTTAGCCAGACCCAGCATGTCCAGAGCCTGCGACGTACCGTTTGGTGTCTCCAGAACTAATGGCGGTATTCCCAGCCAGGCTTCTGCGGCGAGGGCGCTGTCGTTTGCTGTAACTGCCACAGAGGCTGCTCTGACGAACGTTGACTGTGCCGCGTCTTTGTCACCGTCCAGCGCCTGTGTCCGACCGAGGAGAACCAGCGCTTCCGCCTGTACCGGTGGGTAGTCCAGGCGCTCTGTTTGCGACCACACTTCCTCGGCCCGCGCTTTAGCCGGCTTGACGACGGAGGCATCGACAAGCGCTTCGAGCTCGGCCAAATCGGACCGCGTGCGCGCAACTTCCTCGGCGATCGTATCGGGCGGTGGCGGGAACGCGGCAGTGAGGGCGCGCTGATCTGAACATCGAGACAGAAGCGGGAGGTTTTTCACCGTGCGCACGGCGTTGCGCGTAGTTTCGAAGTCGCCGGTTTCCAGCTGTTGTGAGAACGCTTCGAATCGGTTCTGTCGGTCTAACAGGCATGCCATGCGCAGGTCCATCAGCTGTTCGGACTGCTCGCCGCGGACCAGGGTTGCGGTGCAGGCTTCCTGATGTGTTTCGATCCACCGATCCGCATAGTCGGACAGGGTTTCAATCACAATCCGCATCGTATGTTCACCGAACGGTAGCCCGGTGCCGAGCACGGCAGAACGGATCGATTGCGCGCGTGTCTCGTTCCACGTTTCTTCAAACAGGGCTGCAGAGTTTGTGCAAGGCGGTTCCGTTGCAACCTGGTACGTCACCAGGCTGACAGCAGATAGCACCAGGATCGACACAGCCGCTGAGCCCAGAGTCTGATTGCGTCGACGCGTGGCATCGCGGCGACGTAAATCGTCGTAGCCAACGCCAAGCATGCCTGCAATCAGGCGCAGCTTGGCATTGTTGCGTTTCTCCGCATAAACGTCAGCAACAAGGGGTTCGCCGCCCAGTTGATCAATCGCGGCGGGAAGACACTCCTGAAGCGTCGCGTCATCGACTAAGACGCAGTAAATATTGTCGTTGCGACCTAACTTGGTGAAAGCCTCTATTTCCGCGTTTACCCAATCGGAATTTGCCGCTGCGCGAGAGCACAGGACGATCAGGTTCTCGGATTGTGCAAGCTCTGCGCGAATTGTTGCCGACAGGTCAGTTGAGACAGACAGCTCGTCTCGATCTCTAAACACTGGAGCTAAGGGGCGTGCGGGCAGATTCAGCTTGGTCTGGAGCGCGCGGGGCAGCCGATACGTTTCAAGGGCGCGATGCAGCCACTGAGCCCACCGCTCATCCGTGTGACTGTAGCTGACGAACGCTTTGAATGCGTATTCGCTCATGCCCCAGTGATTCGAGACGCAGGAGGACAAAGCATAGCAGTGACGTCGCGGAGCGTCGCCTGGCGCTGTTTCAGGTCAGGCGATATACCCGTCGCGCCGTGCCGCTGAACATGGCCGCCTGTTCGGCTTCACTGTAGCGTCCCGCAATCTTCTTCAAACCGTTCCAGAGCACCACGTAGCCGAGCGACAGCCGATCGACCGGGAAGTTGCTCTCGAACATGCAGCGGTCCGCGCCGAAACACTCGATGGCGTGGTGATAGTAGCGCGCCTGGGCCTCGACAAACTCGTCTGAAGTGGGCGGCAGATCCCGCTGATGCCAGCCGAAGCCGTTGTCCGGCATTGCGAGGCCACCCAGCTTAGCCACCACGTTGGGGCAGGCGGCGATGGCTTCGATGTCTTTCTGCCACGCGCTGAAGATTTCCTCGCGCTTGTCGGCATAGGGACCCACTCCCAGGGGCGTGCCGAAATGGTCGAGCACCATGGTGGTGTCCGGCACGGCGCGGGCCAGCTCGCAGAAAGCGGCATTCTGATGGTGGTAGTGCCAGGTATCGTAGCTGTAGCCGCGCTCGCCCAGCCGTGCTACGCCGGCGCGGAAGTCCGGATCGGCATACAGACCTTCCGGGGCGCGTCCGGGAATGGTCAATGCCTCGGGGTGGGGGTCGCGGGCGCCGGCGTGACGGATACCGCGGAATAGACCCTTACCGGCCGCGTCGTGTGCGTCGAGCACGGCATCGAGCTCGGGGTGGCGCAGATCCGCTCGCGAAACGATTGCCGCAATGGTTGCCTGGGCGGGATCCGCGGTGGATGCCTCGGCAAACCCGGCGACGTAGCGGGTTTCACCCACCGGCTGCAGGTGCTCCGGCGCGTCGAGATCGTAGGCTGACCCGCATTCCAGAAACACGGTCTGCACCACGTTGTGCCCGGCGCCGGTATCCGACCAGAGCTCAGCCAGCTCGTAGTTCCACTCCGGGCGGGTCCAGAGGTGATGGTGCGGATCGACTATTTCCCGATCCGGATCGATGACGTCTTCGCTGACCTGGGCTAGCCAGGTATCGTGGTCGCTCATATCCTCTCCCCTCCTCGAGCTCTCCTCAGCGGGCAGCGTAGCCGGATTCTGCATCGCATGGAATGGCTGCAAAACGTGACCTAATTGACGTGCCCGGCATGGCAGGATCGACAAACTGTGAGCGTTTCACGCAGTCGCGATGACGGATTTGTTATAAAGGCGCTTGCTCAAATGAAAAGATCAAGCTTGTACATGGGACTGACAGCTTCTTTGCGCATCGCCGCAGTCACGATTTGCTGCGCTTTCAGCTTTTCGGCGATGGCACCTTCCGCGTTTGCACAGTTTGAAGAGGGCGATCTGCCCAACGGTGCGCTGCGCGTGCGTAACCTGAGCCCGGTGGTGCAGCTTTACGGCATGCCGCGGATGAGCGGGGCGCGCATTGTGCACGACTACACCGAGGCGACGTTCAATATCGAGGTGGCCAACAACTTCCAGAGTGAGCTGCGGGAAGGCACGTTTGCATTCTTCGACGGAGAAACCTACGTGGCAAGCTACAGGCTCCGCGGCGGCTTCAACGAACGCTTCGAGTGGGGTGTGGAAGTGCCTTACGTGGCGCATTCCGGCGGTAGCCTGGACGGCCTTGTGGATGAGTTTCATGAGCTCTTTGGCCTGCCGGATGGAGAGCGTTCGCTGGCGCCGCGCGGTCGCCTGGACTACTTCCTTCGCTCCGGCCCCGAGGTCTACGCAGACTTCAACAACAGTCGCCACGAGATTGGCGACGTGCGCGGGTTTCTCGGCTACCAGGTGTTTGCCGAAGAGATGCAAGCCCTGGCCGTGCGTACGCAGATTAAAATACCTACCGGCAACGTTACCGACCTCTCTGGTTCAGAGGGATGGGACGTTTCCGTGTGGGGAGAGTACGAGCGCGGCTTTGCGCTCAGCCAACGCACCATACGCCTGACCGTCGGCGGTGGTGTCAGCTATCTCGGGGAAGGTGAGCTCATTCCGGACGCGCAGGAAGACTGGATGTGGATTGGTCACCTCGGGGTGCAGATACCGCTGCACCCGCGCGTGGAGTTTCACGCGCAGATCGATGCGCACACGGATGTGCTGGACGTCGGTAACCCGCTGGTTGCCGAGGGCGGCCTGCTCGGCACGCTCGGTGGCCGCATCGGGTTGACCAAACGCCTGTGGATGGACATTGGCGTCATTGAAGACCTCGACAACGAGAGCGCTTCGGACGTTGTGTTTCAGGTGCTCTTCGGCGCCAAGTTCTGAGCAATCGCCGAAGCGCTTCGGCGAAAGCACTTTTCTCACTAATCGCTACGATAAAGTATTGCGACTGCCTGTTGACGACTCTCACGTCACTGAGACAATTACTGTGTTTGTGCAAGTACTCATTGAAGTAGAAGAGATGTATTACAGGGAAGAGTGAAATACGCAGGCTTCGTTAGCTACTCTCATTCCGATCGCGAGTTTGCCCAGTGGTTCCAGGCGCGATTGGAGAAGTTCCCTGTGCCCAGAGCGTTGCAGAGCCAGGGCGACATCAAACCAATATTCCGCGACGAATCAGACTTATCAGCCGCATCCAGCCTGGACAACATACTGACCGAGCAGCTGGAAGCCAGTGACTTCCTTCTCGTGATATGTTCGCCGCGCGCTGCTGTGTCAGAGTGGGTCAGCCGGGAAATCGAGTACTTCCTTTCGCTTGGACGAAAGCGGCACATTTTGTGCGTTCTCCTGGATGCCAAGCCAGGCCAGGAAGCCGCGTCAATCCCACCTCCACTGCGCGCACAGAACCCTCTATTGGCAGACGCGCGTGAATACGCAGGCGACAGGCACCGAGCGGTGCAGATGATCGTTGCCGCGATGCTCGAGGTGGACCTGGACGACCTCGTCAGGCGGCGCGAGAGTCAGCGTCGGCGTAGGACAGCGTCGCTGGTAGGTGCCGTCAGCTCGTTGATCATCCTGGGTTCGTCATTGACTACTTACGCTTTTCTGCAGCGGGCGGAACTAGAGGCCGAGAAAGAGCGCAGAATATTGGCCCAGCAGACAGCGGCAGAGACGGATGAGTTCGTCACTTCTCTGTTTACGCTGAGTGCTGGTGATCAGGATGTCCCCATCACCACCAGCGAGCTGCTCGAGCGAGGCTTGTCGAGAGTTCGAGAATCGATGGTGGAAACGGACTATCAGGATCATATGTTGGGCCGCATCGGGCAGATCTATCTGCAACTCGGCTGGTACGATCGCGCCCGTGCCGTTCTCGAAGATTCATTATCGGTACTCGAGCAAAGCAGCACCAATCCCGAAGAACGTGAGCGGATTGCCAACTATCGCCTGCAGTTGGCGCACATTGATCTCAAACAAGGCTTCCCGCGTAAGGCGGAAGCCGGCTACCTGGCGGTACTAGAGCTCATCTCCGGTTCGGACTCGAACTTGACGCTCGAAGCGCAAGTCGGTCTGGCCCATGTGGCTTACGGTCTTAGTGATCTCGAGACTGCTCGGCAGCGTTTCAACACTGGGTTGCAGAATCTGTCTGCTGATGCCGATAGCGAATTTAAGTGGCGTTCGCGCATACATCTTGCGCTCGGAAGTGTAGATCACCTGGAGGGCGAGTTTGCGGCAGCAGCTGCCAATTTCGATGAATCGATACACCGCGCTAAAGGCGATAGGGCGATTCTCGCGTCCGCGTATGCAAACCATGCGGAACTGCTCGATGACCTTGGCAAGTTCGAGCAGGCGCTTGAAATGTACGAAACGTCACTGGGTTATTCGCGCGCCCACTACGGGCCCGGTCATCCAGCGATCGGCAAGACTTTGTTGGAAATGTCCACCTCGATACAAGTTGTCAGGGGTTGGCCCGCTGCGCTCGAAAATGCTGATGCAGCGGTAGAACATCTCGTCGCTAGCGTAGGCGAAACCCATCCTGACACTGCCCGCGCGCTGGATGCGTCGGCTTTGAAGTACATGCAGGTTGGACAGTTCGACCGAGCATATGACATTGCCATACGTGCCCGCCGGGCTTATCGCGAACTTTACGCGGACGATCATCGGGAAATCGCCAGGGTCGAAAACAACCTAGGCGGTATTCTCCTCCAAAGTGACAAAGTGCAGGAAGCAGAGTCTCATTTCAGGGAATCTCTGCGTATGAGAACAGCACTCTTCAAGGACGAACATTCGGCTCCTGTTGCTAATTCCCGAGCCAACCTTGCGGATACCTTGAATCGACTCGGCCGCTACCTTGAAGCGCAATCGCTAGCAGAGCTGTCCGTAATTTCGTACGAAGCAAACTACGGTCCCGAGCATTGGCGGGTTGCTGTCTCAAAAAGCATCCTCGGAGAATCCCTTCTGGGTCAGGGCATGATCGACCAGGCCGGTGAACTCATCCGGTCTGGAGTGGCAAAGCTGAAGGTTGCCCGACCAGATACTACTTACGAGAGAGATGCGCAAAGAAGATTGGAACGGCTGGAGAGAAAGGAGGCTGATCGTGATCAATAAACGTATATATGTGCTCTTGTTTGCCTGTCTGGCGTCATCCTGTGTAAACCACCCACCCTACGTTGTCCCGTTGTCGTTGTCTGTAAACGGGACACCTGTACGAGTCGTCGAACCAGGGAGTCTGGTCATGGCCAGGGCCAACGCGACCGACCCGAACGAAGACGGCCTCACATTTGACTGGTCAGTGTCGGCAGGTCGGCTGATGGGTAACGGTTTGCGCACCACCCAGTGGCAGACGCCCGAGCAGGAAGGCGTGCACTACGTAAGGGTGCGTGCGCGCGACGAACACGGCGCGGTTGCGGAAGCGTTGGCTGAGATCCTGGTCGGTACGACCTTGACCGTTGACGGTGTTGTCATGGACGAGTCGGGGGAGCCTATTGAAGGTGCGCAGGTTGACATCAACGGCGTTTCGACGGTTACCGATGATGAGGGCCGTTATGTGCTGCACCTTCCCCCGGAGTCTGCGAACACGACAGTTTTTACAACCAGCATTACCAAAGCTGGTCACATGCCCGTTTACGCTACCAGCAATTCGGCTCCTGGCGGAAACGGATGGGCAATGGGAAGTGCTACTTCCCAGCAGTTTCCGAGTAACACGGCCATTAATCTGAGAGACAGTAACTCCGGGTGTAAGCCTCCGTACAGTAGTCTCATTGAGTGGAGTCGCCATTCGGACGCCCGGGTACCTCGGCGACGTGCGCCTTCAGGTGCGTTTGAGGTGGTTGATGCTGCACCTGAACTTCGCGATGCGATCGATTTTGTTATCCGCGGTGGGCTGTGTCCGCCTGGCGCTGCGATCAGCATCCCCGCAGATGCGTTGATGGATCCGACGACTGGAACGCAACCCTCTTCGGTCGACATTACAATCGGCACTGTGGATCTAACGAGTGCAGGATCAATGCCGGGCAACCGCGCGGTCGAAGGTGGTCGCTACATGATCAGCGTGGGCGCTGCGGTGGTGGAAGCGAGCGCGGGTGGGCAGCCGTTGCAATTGAAAGCGGATACCAAGGCGGAGTTGAGCGTTCCGGCGACATGCATGTCGGTTGGTGAGTCATCGGAGTCCTCCCGATTCGCGACTCGTTGTGGTAAGCCACCCACAGATGTCCGCTTACTGGTTTTCGATCCGTCGACTGGAATCTGGAAGGATCTGGAAGCAGCCAGATACGATGCGAAAACCAACAGTTTTGCGGCTGCAGTGCCGCACTTTTCTGAATTCAATATGGACCTGATCAAGGACAACCCGGGATGCCTTCGTATCGATAGCTCGGCAATTGCTGGTCCATTTGCCCTCGACGTTGTTGTGCCCGACGCGAACCCGTTCCTGGCCCCGACCTACATCCACCGGGAAGTTGCCAATCCGCCTGGGGATCAGATACATGCGTTTTTCAATCTGCCTCCGGATTCGGACCTGGGGATCATTGCCATGCGGAAGGAAGATTCCACCACCTGCCCCGGCGACCAGGAGATCACGCCGCTAGGGGTATTTGTCGGGACTACGGGCAGCGGTGTTCCCGGAGGATTTGGATCTGGCTCTCTGAGCCCGCCTTACGATCAATGTGGACCCATGACTGTTCTTAGTGACGTTGCTTCCGGGACGAGTATCGTCAGAAATGGGGCCGGCGTAGCTGTTGGGTGGCACACCGCCGTTTTTGCTGCATTCGCAGATCCGACTGCTGGTGAACTCATGCCTCTTGACGGTGTCGACACCTGCAACTTTCACATCGGCGGACAAACCAACTGTTCAGTCATAGGCATCATGGACTCCGGCAGCACACGGACTCGAGTGCAGAGTGTGTCGCCTCACCGGCTGGTGGAAAGTTCCTACGGGGATACCGATGCCGTACTGCTCAGTATCGCCGATGAGTCAGTGCTTGACGTGCGCGTCAACGGTTTATTGGCCAGATCTGGAGGCGTCATCCCCGAGAGTGCCGGATCTGCGCAACTCGAGCAGGAGAATCTCAGGATCGACGTGCCTCCTGATTTGGACCTGACTCTCATTGGCACGGATTTCATCAGAAACGCTGTTTATCACGTGGACTACACGAATCCGCTGACGTCTATTCCTGAGATTACCGGTGCAGCGGCTGTGGCGGACGTCACGCTCTTTACGCCTGATTCAACGTCTATACCGACAGCTGAGATCGTACTGACCATGGATCCGTTTCCCGCTCTGGGATCTCCGCAGCCCCCGAGGTTCTATTTACGCAACGTCGAATTCAAGAATGGCTGTAACAGTGCCTACGGCCAACCCAGTCCGGCAGGCAACGACTACCTGTTTATGGTGGATACGGGTTCGACCGTAACCGTGATCAACGATCAGATTGCTGCTGATCTTGGACTCTCCCTTGGTCCCGGAGACACTCACACCGGTGCGTTCGATTGTTATGAGTCAGGGGACAACAAAGGCTATGCCATAACGGAGTTCAACGCGCTGGGTGCTGACGGCACGTACACGGTCGAAAACGCGGTAGTGTGCTGGGATGCCAGTAGAATCGAGGGCAGTGCGTTTGGCCAACCGATCGACGGCATCGTCGGATCCAATCTCTTTAATGAGGTGGAAATCATATTCGATGGTAGCAACTCCACGCTGGGGATTCGCCAATAGGAGATTGAGGTTTGCGCCGGTTGTCAGTCCAGCGGTGACAGCAGATAGTGCCCGTGACACGCGGCCACCGGCTTGTCGCGGGACTCCTGCCAGAGCTCTGCCCGCACGTTGGCAACGCGCCGCCCCTGGCGCGTGACGATGGCGCGACCGTAAGTGGTCAATGCCCGTGCGGAGCGCAGATAGTCAAAAGAGACATCCACGGTTTTCGGCAGCCGCTCGCAGGCGGTGTCGAATAAGAGCTGCAGCACGCAGGTCATTTCCAGCATCGCGCCCACCGCGCCGCCGTGAATGGCGGGCAGGTTGACGTTGCCGACGAGGTGGTCGGCAAAGGGCAGGATCGTCACAATCTCGCGGCCCTGCTGTTCCACCTCGAGCCCCAGAAATTTGGCGTAGGGGATGTGTTCCAGCAGCGCGGTCAGATCCTGGCCGCGGCCCTCGTCGCGCAGTTCCTGCAGGATCTTCACGACTTGCCCTCGAACGGTGTATTGCGCGTGCCCAGCATGAACGTGGCGGTGCAGGTGGCAATCGGTTCGTCTGGGGAATCGACGAAAGCCACCGCGCGGACGAACGCAACGTTCGTAGTCCGCTTGAAACAGTGCGCGCGGGCGTGCACATCGCGCCCAACCGGCGCCGGTCCCATATAGTCGATCCGCATGTCGAGCGTGGCGATGGCGGCCACCTCGCGGGGCATGTCGCGCGGCCGCGCAATCATGCCGGCGGCGTTGTCGAGAAGCGCCGTGATGGCGCCACCGTGGATGACGCCAGTGTCGGGATCGCCGACGAGATGATCGGCATAGCTGATGGCGATTTCGCAATACTCGTCGTCGTCAAAGATGTGTTTCATGCCAACGGCGCGGGAGTGAGGCACGTTGGCGAGATGCTCGGCAACGTTGTGTTCTGGTGTTTCTGGCATGTTGCAGCTGATCTCGCTTGTTGCGCCGTCGTGCTAAACTCGGCGGCTCGCATTGAATTTTGAGTGAAGGGAGGATTCTACAATGGCGATGCAGCGTACGCCCTTGTTGATGCACACCATTCTGGACCGCGGCGCCAAGGTTGCCCCCAACGAAGAGATCGTCACGGCAACGGAAAACGGCGTGCGCCGGCAGACTTACAAAGAAACCCGCGACCGCGCCCATCAGCTTGCCCATGCGCTGGCTGATGCAGGCATCGGCGTCGGCGACCGGGTGGGGACGTTCATGTGGAATGGTTCCCGACACCTCGAGGCGTATCACGCCTGCGCAGGCATGGGCGCCGTGCTGCATACCCTGAACCTGCGCCTTTCCGATCGTGACCTCGAGTACATCATCGGTCACGCGGAAGACAAGATCATCATCGCGGATGCCGATGCGCTGCCGTTGCTCGAGGTGCTCAAAGATCGCATGCCCTCGGTGCAGAAGGTGGTCGTCGCAACGGAAGAGGGTTTCGAAGGCTGGCAGACGGATCTTCCGGGCGCCGAAGACTACGAAGATTTCATTGCCGGTAAGCCAACCGATTACGACTGGCCCGACATCGACGAGAACTCACCGTTGGGTCTGTGCTACACGTCAGGCACAACCGGTAACCCGAAAGGCGTCGAGTACGAGCACCGCTCGCAGTACCTGCACACCATGGCGCAGTGCATGACCGACGCCATGGCGCTGTCGGCGACCGATACCGTGCTCGGCATCGTGCCGATGTTCCATGCCATGGGCTGGGGCATTCCCTGGTCCGCGTTGATGCTCGGCTGCAAGCAGGTCATGCCGCACCGGTTCATGGACCCGACGCGTCTGCTGGGGCTCATCGAGTCGGAAGGGGTAACGCTGTCTGCCGGTGTCCCGACCATCTGGCAGGGCATCAAAGGTCTGTACGAGGCAAATCCCGATCAGCACGACCTCTCCAGGCTCTCGCGTCTGACCTGTGGCGGCAGCGCACCGCCGCCCTCCCTCATTCGCTGGTACTGGGATACGTTCGGCGTGGAGATGATTCAGGGCTGGGGTATGACCGAAACGTCACCGCTGGCAACGCTGTCCCGGCGTGTGATGAAAAAGTCTCAGCTCGAGCTCAACGAAGACGATCAGTTCGAGAACGTGGCGAAAGCAGGGCAGCTCATGCCGGGCCTCGAGCTGAGACTTTTTCATCACACGCCGGGACAGCGTTGCCAGCGGTGACGTTTCGGTCATACCCCAGCCCTGAATCATC
>JAAUXY010120430.1_pt1 | contig 10856 bp, 11 predicted proteins | sample 7278121 | NCBI WGS metagenome assembly JAAUXY01 (sample SAMN14350117, study PRJNA611818) | marine sediment metagenome | isolation source: surface marine sediment (1.8m) | place: French Polynesia: Moorea | collected 2018-08
GGCAGAACCTTGCGCTCGTAGTCCGGATTGTGATCCCGATCGGGAAGCGTGATCGGCGCCTGCGGCACCTCCCGGTAAGGCATCTGCTGCAGGAGGTGATGAATGCAGTTGAGCCGGGCCCGCTTCTTGTCGTTGCCCTCGACGATGAACCACGGGGCTTCCGGAATGTTCGTGCGCTCGAACATCTGCTCCTTGACCTTGGTGTAGTCCTCCCAGCGGACGCGCGACTGCAGGTCCATTGGGCTCAGCTTCCACTGCTTCATCGGGTCGTGGATTCGCATCAGGAAGCGCAGCTGCTGCTCCTGGTCGGTGATCGAGAACCAGTATTTGATGAGCTTGATGCCCGATCGGACCAGCATCCGCTCGAACTCCGGAACATCGTAGAAGAACTCGTCGACCTGGTCCGGGGTCGCGAAGCCCATGACCCGCTCGACCCCGGCGCGGTTGTACCAGGAGCGGTCGAAGAGCACGATCTCGCCGCCGGCCGGCAAATGCGGCACGTAGCGCTGGAAGTACCACTGGGACTTCTCGCGCTCGGTCGGCGCAGGCAAGGCCACGACCCGGCAGACCCGCGGGTTCAGGCGCTGGGTGATGCGCTTGATCACGCCGCCCTTGCCGGCCGCGTCCCGGCCCTCGAAGACGACGACCAGCTTGTACTCGGTCTGCACGACCCAGTCCTGGAGCTTCACCAGCTCCGCCTGCAAGCGGAACAGCTCGTGGAAGTAGAAGCGCCGCTCCAGGGTCGACGTGTGCTTGAGGTCGGTGATCGTACGGAGCTCTCTGGCGATCCGCTCGTCGTCGATCTCCATCTCCAGCTCTTCGTCGAAGCTGTCCTCGAGCTCTGCCTCGACCCAGCTCTGCTCCCTCGGCTCACGTGTTTCGGTGCTCATGCTGCCCTGCTTCCCCGTTCGAATAACGATGTTGGTTCGGAGTGATACTATAGGCTGCAAAGAACTACAGGACTTTGACTAGAATCAGCGCGGGGCTGGCTGCGGCTACGGGGTGACGACCTTGGCAAACTTGGTAACGGGCTTCGAGCCCTTCGGCGGCGCGAGCTGCAACCCTTCGGAGCTGGTGGTGTCGGCGCTCGCCGCGCTGGGCGACCCCGCCGTCGTGACGGCCGTGCTGCCGACCTCCTACCGGCGGGCCGAAGCCGGCATCGGCGATCTGCTCCGGGCACATCGGCCGCGAAGAGCGCTGATGCTCGGCCTTGCCGGCGAGGCCGTCCGGATCCGTCTCGAGCAGGTCGCCTTGAACCTGAACGATGCCGCGGCCCCCGACAACGACGGCGAGGTCCGGCAAGGTCAGCGCATCCTTGCCGGAGCGCCCGTCGGCTACTGGAGCACCCTGCCGCTCGGCCGCATGGCCGAGACCGCCCGCGGCCTCGGGGAGGAGGTGGAGTTATCACGCGACGCCGGCGGCTACGTCTGCAACCATGCCTTCTTCACCGCGGCGCACCTCGCGGCCACAGCCTTCCCGGGCACTCGCACTGGCTTCGTGCATCTCCCGCGGGTCGAGCGCTCGGACAAACGCCTAGAGGCCTTCGTCGACATCGTCAGGGCCTGGATCGCGGAGCCCTAGATGGCGCAGGACCCTCACTGCGCCGTCCAGCCGCCGTCGATCGAGTGGGTGGTGCCGGTGATCTGCGCCGCGCCCGGGCCGCAAAGAAAGACCGCCAATTCGCCGATCTGTTCCACGGTCGCGAACTTCTTCGAGGGCTGCTTCTCGCTTAGCAGGTCGTACTCCGCCTGCTCGACCGAGATGCCTTCCTCTTCCGCGCGGGTCTCGATCTGCTTTTGGACAAGCGGGGTCAGGACCCAGCCGGGGCAGATCGCGTTGCAGGTGATGTCGGCCTCGGCGGTCTCCAGCGCCACGACCTTGGTCAGGCCGACGACGCCGTGCTTGGCGGCGACATAGGCGCTCTTGTTGACCGAGGCGACCAAGCCGTGGGCCGAGGCGACGTTGATGATCCGGCCCCAGTCGCGCGCGCGCATCCTGGGCAGGACCGCGCGGATGCTGTGAAAGACGCCGGTCAGGTTGATCGCGATGACCGCGTCCCAGCGCTCCGGCGGAAAGGCATCGACCGGATCGGTGTGTTGGATACCGGCGTTGTTGACCAGGATATCAACCCCGCCGAAGGCCGCCTCCGTCTCTTCGACCATGGCCGCGATCTCCTCGGGCTTGGAGAGGTCGGCACCGGAGAAACGGACATCGACCCCCGCCTGCTCGGCGATCTCATGGCGCAGGCTTTCAATCTCTGCGGCATCACCGAGTCCATTGAGTACGATATTGCTGCCCTGCCCCGCCAGGGCGCGGGCAATCCCCAAGCCGATGCCGCTGGTCGATCCCGTCACCAAAGCCGTCTTGCCTTTGAGCATGCCACTCTCCCTGTCCTGAACGCTCGTGTGGAGGCTTACATAATCGCGAAGGACGGCAAGAGAAAGTGAAACAGCCGCAACATTGAGGCGTAGGGGCTGGAACCCGATACTCCGGGGGCTCAGAATGGCCGTGCTATGAACCCGCTGGCTGCCTGGACCTTCCTGATCGGCTTCTATCTGCTGCCGATCGCGCACGTGGCGCTGTCGCCCCGGGGCGGGCCCTGGCGGATGCCGCCCGGCGCGCGCTGTCCCTTCAGCCCGCGGGTCGGCTGGCTGGTGATCGTGCTGATCCTGGGAGCGCTCGGCTGGTTGCTTTACTTGCGGGGCCGCGGGCGCCGGACCGCAGCCTAGCTCTTGAAGAGCGAATCCGCGCCGGAGAGATAGGCCTTCTTGGCGGCAATCTTCTCCTTCACCCGTTCGGCCTCGGCCTCCAGTTTGGCGAGATACTCCTCCAGTTCCTCGACCCCGAGGCTTTCCAGGTCCTTGGGTTTCGGCTGCTTGGTTCTGGGTTCAAGGTCTTCCAGTTCCATGTCGGGCCCCTCGAAGATGCGGCGCTTGCCATCCCGGCTCGCATGATACTAGATCGGCGGCAGCGCGCCAGCTTTGGGGAGACCAGGATGTACCAGATACCGGACAGCATGACCGCCATCGAGATCCCCGAGCCGGGCGGCCCCGAGGCCCTGGTGCCCTGCACTCGGCCGGTGCCAAAGCCCGGGGAAGGCGAGCTGCTGATCAAGGTCGCCGCCGCCGGGGTCAACCGGCCGGACGTGCTGCAGCGCAAGGGCGGCTATCCGCCGCCGCCGGGGGTGACCGACATCCCCGGCCTGGAGCTGGCCGGCGAGGTCGTCGCCACCGGGCCGGGCGTCACCGGCTGGCACGGCGGCGACCAGGTGACCGCGCTGGTCGCCGGCGGCGGCTATGCCGAGTACTGTACGGCCCCGGTCGGCCAGTGCCTGCCGGTGCCGCGGGGCCTGAGCCTGGCCGAGGCGGCCGCGCTGCCGGAGACCTTCTTCACCGTCTGGTCCAACGTCTTCGACCGCGGCGGCCTGCGGTCGGGCGAGAGCTTCCTGGTGCACGGCGGCTCCAGCGGCATCGGCACCACGGCGATCCAGCTGGCCGCGCGCTTCGGGGCCCGGGTCTTCGCCACCGCCGGCTCGGCCGAGAAATGCCGGGCCTGCGAGGAGCTGGGCGCGGAGCGGGCGATCAATTACCGCGAGGAGGACTTCGTCGAGGTCGTGACCGAGGCCACCGGCGAAGGCGTCGACCTGATCCTGGACATGGTCGGGGGCGACTACATCGCGCGTGATATCAAGGCCCTGGCGCCTGAAGGCCGCCTGGTGTTCATCGCCTTCCTGAACGGCCCCAAGGTCGAAGTCAACTTCCTGCCGATCATGCTGAAGCGCCTGACGGTGACCGGCTCGACCCTGCGCATCCGGCCCTTCGACTTCAAGGCGGCGATCGCCCAGAGCCTTAAGGAAAAGGTCTGGCCGTTGCTCGAGTCCGGGGACGTCAAGCCGGTGATGTACAAGACCTTTCCCCTGGCCGAGGCGGCCGAGGCCCACCGCCTGATGGAGAGCAGCAGCCACATCGGCAAGATCGTCCTGACCGTATGACGCTTCCAAGACAGCGGCGGCTTCCGGGCGTTCCGGGCTTTCCAGGGCCGGTCCCGGCGCCTATATTTCGGCTATCCCCCATTTAGCGTGAGGGTGATCGGCGGGCAATCCGGCCCGCTGGGCTTGGTCGGCGCTCGAGCCGGCCTGCCGATGGAGGAAGCATGTCCAAGCCGCTTATGCCCAAAGCCACCGCCGTGTGGCTGGTGGAGAACACCGCCCTGACCTTCGACCAGATCGCGGACTTCTGCGGTCTGCACCCCCTCGAGGTCCAGGGGATCGCGGACGGCGAGATCGCGACCGGGATGCAGGGCCTGGATCCCATCGCCAACGGTCAGCTGACCAAAGAAGAGATCGCCCGCTGCCAGGGTGACTCGACGACGCGCATGCGGCTCGCCAAGCAGGACCTGCCGCAGCCGGCGAAGCGGACCAAGGGCCCGCGCTACACGCCGGTCGCCAAGCGCCAGGACAAGCCCAACGGCGTGGCCTGGCTGCTGCGCAACTATCCCGAGGTCTCGGACGCCCAGATCAGCAAGCTGATCGGCACCACCAAGAATACCATTCAGGCGGTGCGCGAGCGGACCCACTGGAACATGGCGAACATCCAGCCCCGCGATCCGGTGCTGCTCGGCCTCTGTGGCCAGGGCGAACTGAACGCGGTGATCGAGAAGGCGCAGCGCGCTGCGGAGCGGGCCCGCAAGGCCGCCGAGAAGGAGGCCGCCAAGGCCGAGGCCAAGCTTCAGGCGGAGGTCGGCGCGCCCCCTGCAGCCGAAGCGCCGGCCGAAGTCCCCGCGGAGGCCGGCGCCGACAGCGAAGCGACGCTCGAAGGCTGAGCCAGAGGGAGATGCCCGAGATGTCGCGGTTCCGCGCCGTCCTGGCGCTTGCGATCCTTGCCGGCCTCGCCGCCTGCCAGTCGGCGAGCCGGGAGGCTCTTCCGACCCCGGGCCCGGCCGAAGACGCCGCCCTCGTCTACGCCGACAGCGATGCCGGCTGGGCCATGCTGGACCAGTTCCGGGACGTGCTCGGCGGCGGCGTGGTCGACGCCATGCTCAGCGACCAAGACCAGCGCCACTTCCGCAACGCCGCCGGCGAGGCCCTGGAGAGCCGGCCCGAGGGCGGCAAGACCTCCTGGTACAACCCCTTGAGCGGCAACGGCGGCCAGTTCAACATCAACTCGGCCTTCCGTGGCCCCGACGGCCGGCCCTGCAAGCGCCTGACCCAGAAGGTCCTGGCCGGCGGCCGGGCCCATGTGGTGCAATCCATCGCCTGCAAGGCCAACAACGGCACCTGGGGCGGGCTCGAGGGCTGATCCCGCCGGGCGCCGGCGCGCCGGAAGCCGGGGGAGCCAAATGCCCGAGGACGCAAGCACCTATCGCAGAATCACGGTCCAGCCGGTCTCCGGCGCCTTGGGGGCCGAGATCGACGGCGTCGACCTCGCCGAGCCCTTGGACGAGCGGCAGGCGGCGGAGATCGACCGCGCCTTCGCCGCGCACAAGGTCATCTTCTTCCGTGACCAGAAGCTGACCCCCGAGCAGCAGATCGCCTTCTCGGCCCGCTTCGGCGTGCCGGAACGCATGCCCTTCATCGCCCCGCACCCGGACCATCCCGAGATCATCGTCGTCCTTAAGGAGGCCGACGAGGCCAAGATCTCGACCTTCGGCGGCACCTGGCATTCCGACTTCTCCTTCCTGCCCGAGCCCCCGGCCGCGACCTGCCTCTACGCGCTCGAGGTCCCGGAGACCGGCGGCGACACCCTGTGGATCGACATGGCCTTGGCCTTCGAGACCCTCTCGCCGGGCCTGCAGGCCCTGCTGGAGGGCATGAAGGCGATGCACACGGCCGCGCCCTACTACGGCACCCGGAACGAGGCGCTGTCGAACTTCCGCCTCAGCCGTTCGATGCGGATCGACCGCGACAACCCGGAGGCCGACTTCGAGACCGCCCATCCCGTGGTCCTCCGGCATCCGGTGACCGGCCGCAAGGCGCTCTTCGTCAACCCCGTCTACGCCCTGCGCTTCGAGGACATGACCCGCGAGGAGAGCAAGCCGCTGCTCGACTTCCTCCAGGGCCACGCCACAAAGCCCGAGTTCTCCTGCCGCTTCCGCTGGGCTCCGGGTTCGCTGGCGCTCTGGGACAACCGGGTGACCCAGCACCTTGCGATCAACGACTACGACGGCCAGCGCCGCCTCCTGCACCGCACGACCATCGGCGGACAGAAGCCCCAAGCTGCTGCCGACTAACTCTCGTGGCCGGGCTTCTTCCTACTCCGGCACCGGCACGGTGTAGTTCAACGCCAGGCGGCCGCCGTCGGGGTAGAGGGTCTGACCGGTGATGTAGCTCGAGTCCTCGGAGGCCAGGAAGACCGCAACCTTGCCGATCTCCTCAGGCTCGCCGAAGCGGCCGAGGGGGGTGCGGCAAAGCGCGCCGCGGCGTTTCTCCGGGTCGGCGAGGACGGACGCGGCCAGCTCGGTGGCGATCGAGCCGGGACCGATGGCGTTGACCCGGATACCATGCTCGGCCAGGGCGAGCGCCATGACCTTGGTCAGCTGGTTGACCCCGCCCTTTGCGACCACGTAGGGCAGGATCGAGGGAATCGCCATGACCGCGTTGACCGAGGACATGTTGACGATGGTCCCGCCCCGCCCCTGGGCGACCATCTGGCGGGCCACCGCCTGGCCGGTGAGAAAGACGCCCTTGAGGTTGACCCGGATCACTTCGTCGAAGTCCTCCTCGGTGAAGTCGAGGAAGTCGGCGGCCTTGACGATGGCGGCGTTGGCGACCGCGGTGTCGATGCCGCCGTAGGCGGCGACGCTGCGCTCGACCAGGGCCTCGACCTGCGCCTTGTCGCCGACGTCGCAGGGTACGAAGAGCGCCTCGGCGCCCTCGGCCTGCAGCGCCTCGGCCGCCGCCTCGCCGCCCGCCTCCTCGACGTCGGAGAGCACCACCTTGGCCCCCTCCGCGGCCAGGCACCCGGCGCAGGCGCGGCCGATGCCGCGCGCCGCACCGGTGACGACGGCAACCTTGTCCTTCAGGCGCATGGAATAACCCTCACCCGGTTTCGTTATCGAGAACAGAAGCTGCCACGCGGCGCCGGAGGCTTCAACCGAGCCGCAGCGCAGAGCCCCAAACCAAAACCGGGACGCGAGCCGAGAGATGACGACCTTGAAACCGAATATCCAAAGGCCCGCGCCGCGCCTCCTGGGCGGCCGCGAGATCGCGGCACCGGCGCCCCACGAGCACCTGGCCCAGGACCTTCGGGCCAAGCTCGGCCGGGAGGGCGCGCTGCGGGCCTGCCGTGCCAACGGCTGGGCCGGCGCCCTGACAGTCCTGCTCGCCGAGGAGGTGCCGGACAAGGCCGCGGCCTGACGACCCTTTGGCCCGATGACTCCCTGTGAACTAGGCGCGTCCAGCCCCCGCTCTGCAAGGACGCGCCACTTTTTTTACCCGCCGTAGCCGATGCCGCGCAGGGAGTCGGTGATCTCTTCCAGGATCACCGGGTCGTCGATGGTGGCCGGCACCTTGTAGGCCTCGCCGTCGGCGATCTGGCGCATGGTGCCGCGCAGGATCTTGCCGGAGCGGGTCTTGGGCAGGCGCTTGACCACCGTGGCTAGCTTGAAGGCCGCGACCGGGCCGATCTCATTGCGGACCATCTGGACCACTTCCTTGACGATCTCCTCGTCCTCGCGCTCGGCCCCGGCCTTGAGCACCAGGAAGCCGACCGGCAGCTGGCCCTTGAGCTTGTCGTGCACGCCGACCACCGCGCATTCGGCAACGTCGGGGTGGGCAGCCAGGACCTCCTCCATGGCTCCGGTCGAAAGCCGGTGCCCGGCGACGTTGATGATGTCGTCGGTGCGCGACATGACGAAGATGTAGCCGTCCTCGTCGATGTAGCCGGCGTCGCCGGTCTGGTAGTGGCCGGGATACTCGGTCAGATAGGCCTGGCGGAAGCGGTCCTCGGCCTGCCACAGGGTCGGCAGCGAGGAAGGCGGCATCGGCAGCTTGACCACGATGGCACCGATGTCGCCGGGGCCGACCGGCCGGCCCTCGTTGTCCAGGACCCGGACGTCCCAGCCCGGCGCCGCCCGGGTCGGCGAGCCGGCCTTGACCGGCAGCTGCTCGATGCCCAGGCAGTTGGCGGCGATCGCCCAGCCGGTCTCGGTCTGCCACCAGTGGTCGATCACCGGAACCTGCAGCTTCTCCTCCGCCCAGTGCAGGGTGTCCGGGTCGCAGCGCTCGCCGGCCAGGAACAGCGCCCGGAACTTCGAGAGGTCGTAGCGGCCGATGTGCTCGCCCTCCGGATCCTGCTGGCGGATCGCGCGGAAGGCGGTCGGCGCGGTGAACATGGTCGAGATCCCGTGCTGCGAGATCACCCGCCAGAAGGCGCCGGGATCCGGCGTGCCGACCGGCTTGCCCTCGTACATCACGGTGGTGTTGCCGTGCAGCAGCGGTGCATAGACGATGTAGGAGTGGCCGACCACCCAGCCGACGTCGGAGGCGGCCCAATAGACCTCGCCCGGCTCGACGTCGTAGATGTTCTTCATGCTCCAGTACAGGGCCACGGCGTGGCCGCCGTTGTCGCGCACGATGCCCTTGGGCTGCCCGGTGGTCCCCGAAGTGTAGAGGATGTAGAGCGGGTCGGTCGCCAGCACCGGCACGCAGTCGTGAGGCGCGGCGGTCGCGGCGACCTCCTCCCAGTCGTGGTCGCGGCCGGGGACCATCTCCGCCCGCTCCATCGGACGCTGCAGGATGATGCAGGCCCCGACCTTGTGCTCGGCCAGCTCGATCGCCTTGTCGAGCAGCGGCTTGTAGGCCACGACCCGGCCCGGCTCGATGCCGCAGGAGGCCGAGACGATCATCTTCGGCTTGGCGTCGTCGATCCGGGTCGCCAGCTCGCTGGCCGCGAAGCCGCCGAAGACCACCGAGTGGATGGCCCCCAGGCGGGCGCAGGCCAGCATGGCGATCGCCGCCTCCGGCACCATCGGCATGTAGACGATGACCCGATCGCCCTTGCCGACCCCTTTGGCGGCCATGGCCCCGGCGAAGCTGGCCACCAGGTCGCGCAGCTCGCGATAGCTGTAGCTGCGGATCGTGTCGGTGACCGGGCTGTCGTAGATCAGTGCCGCCTGCTCGCCGCGGCCGCCGTCGGCGTGGCGGTCGAGGGCGTTGTAGCAGGTGTTGAGCACGCCGCCGGGGAACCAGCGGTAGAAGGGCGGGTTGGAGTCGTCCAGCACCCGGTCCCAGGTCTTGTCCCAATGCAGCCCCTGGGCCGCCTCGCCCCAGAACCCTTCCGGATCGGACAGCGACCGCGCCTGCACCTCGTCGAAACGGCTCATCCCCTGCCTCCTCTTGCTTTTCTTGCCGGCTCTGCGCCGGATCGCTGCAGCAGCGCCCCTGCCCCGGCCTTACGGCCAAAGCATAGGCAAGCAAAGTCCGGAGGGGAAGATAGCCCCGGCCGGCCAAGGCGTACTTGACCTGGGTCAACCGGGTCTGCCCCGCGCCAGCGCCGCCATCGAATTGCCTCAAAACGGCATCTCCGGTTTCGCTCCCAAGACAGCATTTCCGGCCGTGCCGGCGCAGATTGGCGGCCGTTTCCGGTCTGAACCAACTCTGGCCAAAGACTTGCGCCGAGCCGGAGCCACCCGATGCGCCACTTGCTGCTCAACGTGACGACCCTGATCGTCTGCTTCGCCCTGCTGCTGGCCGGCAACAGCCTGCAGTTCGTGGTGCTGGGCGTGCGCGCCGGGCTCGAGGGCTTCTCGGTCTACGCCATGGGCGCGATCACGGCGGCCTATTTCCTGGGCTTCGCGGCCGGCTCGCTCTACTGCCTGAACCTGATCCGCGCGATCGGCCACATCCGGACCTTTGCCGCCCTGGCCTCGACCGTCTCCGGCGTGGTCCTGGCGCACCCGCTCTGGCCGGAGCCGCTGGCCTGGATCGCCTTCCGCTTCGTCATCGGCTTCTGCTTCGCCGGCCTCTATACCGTGGTCGAGAGCTGGCTGAACGCCCAGGCCGGCAACGAGGTCCGCGGCCGCCTGCTGTCGATCTACGCGGTCGCGGTCTTCGGCGGTTTCTCGATCGGGCCGATGCTGGCGACCCTCGGCGACGCGCAAGGCTTCTTCCTCTTCATCCTGGCCTCGATGATCGTCTCCTTCGCCCTGGTGCCGATCACCATGACCCGGGCGAGCGTCCCCGCGACCCCGGAGGCCACCGAGCGCGACGCCTTTACCTTGAAGCGGCTCTACAAGGAGACCCCGCTGGGCATGATCGGCATCCTCTGCGTCGGCTCGGCCCAGGGCGCCTTCGTCGGCCTGGCGCCGGTCTTCGGGAGCAGCGCCGGCCTGAGCGCGGACCAGGTCTCCTACTTCATGACCACGGCCCTGCTCGCCGGCCTGGTCTTCCAGTTCCCCATCGGCTGGCTGTCCGACCACTTCGACCGGCGCAAGGTGATCGCCGTGGCCGCGACCCTGGGTGGGGCCGGCTGCGCCGCCTTCGCCAGCCTGGCGCTGTCCGGCCCGCTGTCCTGGGAGAGCGTGCTGCTGGGCGCCGTGGTTACCGGCGCCGCGATATTCCCGCTCTACGCCATCGTCATCGCCTACACCAACGACTGGCTGCCCGAGGATTCCATCGTCTCGGCCGCTGCGGCGCTGATTCTGACCTTCAGCCTGGGCTCGGCGGTCGCCTCGCCGCTCGCCTCCGTGCTGATGGACCGGCTGGGGCCGGGCGGGCTCTTCGTCTTCGTCGCCTTCGCCATGATCGGCCTCGGCCTCTTCGCCTTCGCCCGCATGTTCCAGCGCGAGGCCCCGGAGTCCGACTACGAGGGCCAGATGGCGACCTTCGCCGCCAGCCCCGGCACCATGCCGATCGACCC
>JAAUXY010065212.1_pt1 | contig 10854 bp, 9 predicted proteins | sample 7278121 | NCBI WGS metagenome assembly JAAUXY01 (sample SAMN14350117, study PRJNA611818) | marine sediment metagenome | isolation source: surface marine sediment (1.8m) | place: French Polynesia: Moorea | collected 2018-08
CCATCGCGTCCTCGGCGCCGAGGATGTCGGTCAGCGTGGTGTACTTGCCGTCCTCGTAGATCAGGCCCATGGCGATGCCGGACACGTGGCCCCGGGTGGGGACGCCGGCGTCCATCAGCGACAGGCTCGACGAGCAGACCGACCCCATCGAGGTCGAGCCGTTCGACGACATGACCTCGGAGACGAGGCGCAGCGTGTAGGCGAAGTCCTCCTGGTTGGGGATCACCGGCAGCACGGCCCGGGCGGCGAGCGCACCGTGACCGATCTCGCGGCGCTTCGGCGAACCGACACGGCCGGTCTCTCCGTTGGCCCACGGCGGCATGTTGTAGTGGTGCAGGTACCGCTTCTCGGTGTTCGGCGAGAGCGAGTCGATCAGCTGGTTCATGCGGGGCATGGCCAGCGTCGTGACGTTGAGCACCTGGGTCTCGCCCCGCTGGAACAGACCCGAACCGTGGGCGGTCGGCAGGACGCCGACCTCGGCCGACACCGGGCGTAGGTCCGCCGGTGCACGACCGTCGATGCGGATTCCCTCGTCGACCACCCGACGGCGGACGAGCTTCTTGGTCAGCGAGCGGATCGCCGCCTTGACGGCCTTCTGCTCACCGGGGAACGGGCCAGGAGCGTCGGGCGTGCCGCACAGATCGATCAGCACGATGGCGGACACGTCGTCGATCGCTGCGTTCCGCTCGGCCTTGGCGGCGATCGTGATGGCGGGCTGCAGCTTCTCGGTGGCGGCGCGCTCGACGGCCTCCATGATCTCGGGCGTGTAGTCGAGCTGGGGCTCCCACTCCATGATCTCGATCGGGCCATGGGTGGCGATGACCGAGGCGACGAGCTGACGCTGGAGAGCGATCGACTCCTTGATCCAGACCTTGCAGGCCTCGAGGCCGTCGGCGAGGACCTCCTCGCTGACCTTCTTGGCGCCGTCCTCGTAGTAGTAGAAGGCGTTCTCGGACCCACCGGCCTCGACCATCATCACGGCGATGTCGCCGTCGTCGAGCTCACGCCCGGCGATGACGATCTCGAACGTGCCGGCTTCGGCCTCTTCGTAGGTCGGGTGCGGGATCCACTCGCCGTCGACCGAGTACGCCATCCGCACGGCACCGAGCGGGCCGTGGAACGGGATGCCCGAGATCATCAGCGCCGCCGACGCAGCGTTGATCGACAGCACGTCGTGGGGGTTCTCCTGGTCGGCGCCCATCACGGTGGTGACGACCTGGGTCTCGTTGCGGAAGCCCTCGCCGAACGACGGGCGCAGCGGCCGGTCGGTGAGGCGGCAGGTCAAGATGGCCTCCTCGGTGGGACGGCCCTCCCGGCGGAAGAACGAGCCGGGGATCTTGCCGGCGGCGTAGGCCCGCTCCTCGACGTCGACGGTCAGCGGGAAGAAGTCCATGCCCTCCCGGACGCTGGCCGCCGCGTTGGCGGTGGTGAGCACGGTCGTCCCACCGATCGACGCCACGACGGCGCCCATCGATTGGGGGGCGAACTTGCCCGTCTCGAAGGTGAGTGTCTTGTCGGTCCCCGAGACGGGACCGGACACGGAAATGGGGTCAGCCACTGAATGGCTCCTTTCGTCACACCCCACCCGGGGTGTGTTCCTCTGAGGAGCACGGGGGCCGGTTCCCAGTTGGCAAGCCCGGACGATGGCCCGGAGTCGGCAACCGGCAACCAGCCGTGTTGCTCCCGTGACCGGACGTTCCGGTCGTGAACATGTTACCGGCGGCCAACCCGGATGGCTCGGACCCTCACCAAGCGTGAGCGATGAGTCTCCCCGCAGAGGGGTCGCGCCCAAACTCATCTCGAGGACAGGCCGAACCCGACCGATGAGTCTCGCCGTGGCGGGGTCGCACCCAAACTCATCGCCAAGGGCCCTGAAGTGCAGGGGCCGCCAGGTCGCCGTCAATCAACCGAGGCGGGATCGGATCGTTCGAGCGCAAGGCGCGCAGCGAGGAAAGGCAGCAGCGAAGTCAGGGCTGCCAGGTCGCAATCAGGCTTCTTGCGCCGCTGAGGCGCCGGTGAGTGCAAGGCGCGCCACGAGGAAGCTGCCTCAGGGCAGCGACGAGTCGGGGGAACGCAGCAATCGCCGGTGGATCAGCGGCGCAAGTTCTGGTCGGCGATGATCTTGCGGTACCGCTCGATGTCGATCGAGCGGACGTAGTCGAGCATCCGGCGGCGCCGACCGACCAGCATCAGGAGGCCACGACGGCTGTGGTGGTCCTTCTTGTGGGTCTTCAGGTGCTCGGTGAGGTGGCTGATCCGCGCCGTCAGCAGCGCGATCTGCACCTCGGGCGACCCGGTGTCGCCGTCCTTGGTCTTGTTCTTCTCGATGATCTCGGCCTTGTTCGGCATGAGACGCCTTCCAGTTCGTGCGGCAGGGGCCGCTGATGGAGGTCGCAGTCGCCCCGGCGGGACGTTCTGCATCACGCCTGCGCCGATCGCTCAGCCCGGACGGACCCTGCAAGGCTACGGCCGCCCCGCCCCGGCAACAACGAGTCGTAGTTGTGTCTGACACAACTACGACTCGAGCACCCGCGGCCCGGTCGCGGCGTGCCGTTACGCTCGCCCGCGTGACGTCACCGATCGAGCTGCACGGCGTCGCCAAGACGTTCGGCACCGTCGAGGCGTTGACGTCGGTGTCGCTCGACGTGGAGCCGGGCGAGCTGGTCACGCTGATCGGGCCGTCAGGCTGCGGCAAGACGACGCTCCTCCGCCTGATCGCCGGGCTCGACCACCCGACCGCCGGGTCGATCACCGTCGCAGGCGGCACCCCCGACGCAGCCCGTCGGGCGAAGCGGATCGGCTTCGTGCCCCAATCACCGGCGCTGCTCCCCTGGCGGACGGTCGAGGCCAACGCTCGGCTGCTGCTCGACATCAACCGCCGCGCCTCACCCGACCACCCCTCGGTCTCGGTCGACGAGCTGTTGGCCGAGGTCGGGCTGGAGGAGTTCCGCGACGCCCACCCCCACGAGCTGTCGGGAGGGATGCAGCAGCGAGTCGGGCTGGTGCGAGCATTCGCCCTCGACGCGCCCATCCTCTTGATGGACGAGCCGTTCGCAGCGCTCGACGAGCTCACCCGCACCGACATGCGACACCTGTTGGGCCGGCTGTGCGAACAGCTCGGCACGACGGTCGTGTTCGTGACCCACTCGATCGCCGAGGCGGCCTTCCTGTCGGACCGGGTGGCGATCATGTCCCCCCGGCCCGGCCGGGTCACCGAGACGGTCCCGATCACGCTGCAACACCCCCGCCGGCCGGAGCTGGAGGACACCGACGAGTTCTTCCACGTCGAGACCGGGCTGCGCGCCGCACTGCGGGCCGGGAGCGAGCGGTGAGGGTCCTGCCTGACCACCACGTCGAGACCGGGCTGCGCGCCGCACTGCGGGCCGGGAGCGAGCGGTGAGGGTCCTGCGCAGCATCGCGGCGCCACTCGTCGGGCTGCTCACGTTCTTCGTCCTGTGGGAAGTCGCCGTGCGGGTGTTCGACATCCGCCGGTTCGTGCTGCTGGCGCCGTCGGCGATCATCGAGGAGTTCCTCGACTCGCCGTCGTTCTACCTCGAGAACGCCCTCGTCACCGCCCGCCACATGGTGATCGGCCTGTCGATCTCGCTCGTCGTGGCGATTGCCGTCGGCGCGCTGATGGCGTCGTCGCGGTTCGTCGAGGAGGCGACGCAGCCGGTGCTCATCCTCATCCTCGTGACGCCGTGGGTCGCGTACATCACGTCGGTGGTCGTGTGGCTCGGGTTCGGCGAGCGGCCGATCCTGTTCATGGTGGCGTTCACGACCTTCCCGGTCTTCACCTTCGGCGTCGTCGGCGGGATGAAGTCGGCCGATCCCGCCGCCCGCGAGTTGCTGGCGAGCGTCCACGCCGGCCGTTGGGAGGTGTTCTGGCGGCTCCGACTTCCGTCGGCGGCACCATCGATCTTCACGACCGCCCGATTCGCCATCGGCCTCGGGCTGGCGGCGGCCTACTTCGCCGAGGGCTCGGCGCTGGAGATCGACGGGCTCGGTGCGATCGGGCGGCGGGCTGCGCTCGACCAGACGTCGGGTGCCGAGGTGTTGTGGACGACGATCGTGTGCGCTGCCCTGCTCGGTGTCGTCAGCCTCGCGATTGTGTCGATCGCCGAACGGTTGCTCCTCCGTTGGCACGCGTCGCAGCGCAGCTGAGCAGGCCCGACGCCGGAATCGACGCGGTGTTGCCACATCAAGAAACGGTGACAGTCGGGACCATGTCGTTGCTGGCGCAAACGACCTGGCTACCCTGCCTGCTCAGCAAGACGCCGGCCCCGGCGACGCACCCCGCTCTCACTCGTCTCCGATGCACTTTCGCCGTATCTCCGCACTCACGGTTGCCGCGCTCGTCGGGCTGGCTGCCTGCGGTGGCGACGACGAGCCCGATGCGTCATCGACGCCGGACACCGAGCAACCGGCCCCGGACACCGCGAGCGACTCGGGCAACCTCGAAGTCGTCGCCGACCAGCCGTTCCCCGAGGCGCGCTGTGAGGCGAACCAGGCCGCCGGCACCGTCACCTACCTGACCGGGTTCGACTTTGCCGCGGCTGCCTCGATCGTGGACGTGATCGTCGCCGAGGAACGTGGCTACTACGACGACCTCTGCCTCGACGTCGACATCCGCCCCAGCTTCTCGACCGCCAACTACCCCCTGATCGCCTCGGGCGACGCCCAGTTCGCATCAGGTGGTTCGTTCAGCGAGGTGGTGGCGTTCGCCGAGGCCAACGCCGCCGAGTTCCTCGTCGTCGCCGTCGAGGGCCGAACGGCGATCGACACGCTGATCACCAAGGCCGGCCAGGTCGCCGACCTCGAGGACCTCGCCGGGACGACGATCGGCGTCAAGGGCAAGCTGCCGCCGAGCATCGCGGCGATGCTCCTGCAGGCAGGACTCGCCGAGGGACAGGACTTCGACACCGTCCTGCTCGACGGCTTCGACCCGACGGTCCACATCATGATCGACCCGATCGTCGGGTTCCCGGGGTGGAAGAGCAACGAACCCGGAGCGCTGAACCGGGCTGGGATCGGCTTCGAGACCTTCGACCCACTCGATTCCGGCATCCCCGGGTCGTTCGGTGCGATCTACACCGACCTGTCGTTCGTCGCCGACCATCCGACTGCGGCGGAGGACTTCGTCCGGGCCACGATGCAGGGCCTCGCCGACGCCGTCGCCGACCCGGAGGCGGCGGCCAACATCGCCGTCGCGCTGATCAACGAGTCCGGCAACCCGAACTTCCTCTCCCCCGAGGGGGAGGTCTTCCGATGGGAGACCGACGCCCAGCTGATCCTGTCGACCACCCCCGAGGGCACGGGACTCGGCGTGCCCGACGACGTGATGCTCCAGGCCGAGCTCGACGCCTACGCGGAGGTCGGCCTGTTCGGCGACGCCGAGACCCCTGACGCCGCCTCCCGCCTCGGCAGCGACATCATCGCCGCCATCTACGACGCCGACGGCGTCGTCATCTGGCCGTCCTCCTAGCGCGTCGCTCCAAGGGCGAGCTTCGCTCGCCCGTCGCTTTCTCGGGACTCGGACTGGGTGTTGGTGGACGAGTCCACCTGATCCGACGTTGCGCGTTGCCCTTGTCGTCGGGTCTGGCCCTCACCTGTCGTTGCTTGACCCTTTGGGTTATCGAACGGGTTCGGCGCCTCTGGCACGCTTGTCGCTATGCCGACCATCACCGGAATCTCTCACGTCGACCTGAGCGTCACCGACCTCGCCGCCAGCATGGCTTGGTATGAGGAGCTGTTCGGCTGCGTGCGGTTGTTCGGGGGGCGGAACGACGCTCACGGGCTCGATGCGCAGTACCTGCTGCACGCCGAGTCTGGGGTGGTGATCGGGCTCGAGCAGCACGACGCCAACCCGGGGACGGAGTTCGACGAGCGGCGGGTCGGCCTCGATCACCTCGCATTCAACGTGGCGTCGCGCCAGGAGCTCGACGCCTGGCTGGCTCGCCTCGACGAGCGGGGCGTCCCGCACTCCGGCATCACCGAGCAGGAGCCGTGGGACGTGCTCGTGTTCCGCGACCCCGACAACATCCAGCTCGAGCTCTTCCTCCTGAAAGCCGACCCGTCGACGATCATCCCGGGGTAGCACGACATCACGCACCAGTCGAGCGCAGGTTCCTGACCGCGTCCGACACGAGAACACGACTGCTGAACCCGTTCAGTAACCCGAGGGGTCACGTCCTCAGCACACGAGAGCGAGACCCGCGCAGACGGGCAACGCCCTGGGTCGGATCACCCGAACTCGTCCACCAGCCCTCAGACCGAGTCCTGTGAAAGCGACGGGCGCCGAAGGCGCCCTTGGAGCGACGCTAGAGAAGCAGTTCTCGTGCGTGGTCGATGTCGTGGCCGAGTTGGGCGATGAGGGCGTCGACGCCGTCGAACTTGCGCTCGCTGCGCAGGAAGTGGCCGAAGCGCACCCGGGCGGTCTCGCCGTAGAGGTCTTCGTCGAAGTCGAGCAGGTGCGCCTCGAGCAGCGAGGAATCGGCGTGCTCGTAGAACGTCGGCCGCCGCCCGACGTTGATCGCACACGGGTAGGTGAGGCCCGACGGGCGTTCGTACCAGCCGGCGTACACCCCGTCGGCCGGCAGGCACACGGCGTTGGGCACCTCGACGTTGGCGGTCGGGAACCCCAGCAGCCGTCCGCGCTGGTCCCCGGTGACGACGACCCCGCGCTGCTCGAACGGATGCCCGAGCATCGCATTGGCGCGGGTGATGTCACCGCCGGCCAGCGCCCGGCGGATAGCGGTGCTGCTCACCGGCTCGTCGACGCCGTCGGCACGAGCGATGAGCTCGAGCGGCTCGACGTCGAAGTCGCCGTCGGGTGCGGCACCGAGCTTGCGCAGCAGATCGACGTTGCCGTCCCGGTGGCGACCGAAGTGGAAGTCCTCGCCGACGACGATGAGACGCGTGTTGAGGCACCCGACCAACACCCGCTCGACGAACGACTCGGGGGACTCGGCAGCCTGGTCCCGATCGAACGGCACGATCACCACGGCATCGACGCCGCTCGCTGCGAGCAGCTCCATCTTGTGCTCGTTGCCGGTGAGCAACTTCGGGGCGGATTCGGGACGGACGACCGTCGCCGGGTGGCGATCGAACGTGACGACGGCGGACCGCGCCCCGAGCTCCTCCGCCCGGCGCCGTACGTGGTCGATCACGGCGACGTGACCGAGGTGCACGCCGTCGTACGCGCCGATCGTGATCACACCCCGCTCGCCCGGCCAGGGCGACGTGCTGAGATCGGTCACGGTGAGCACCGGCGAGACGTTATCTGTTGACGGCCCCATCGCCCCGGCTCGGCCGGGTCGTGTCCGCACGGCTCGACCTGCGTTCGGCCCCGGTCAGGTCGCCAGGACGACGGCCGGCTTGGCGGTGCCGGTGCGGAAGTGCTCGTAGACGGCGATCAGCTCGCCGTCCGGCCGGAACAGCGCCCATGGCCCGTCCCCGTCCCACACCGGCAGCAACTCGCAATCGTCGGGCGGCGCGGCGTCGCCGACCAGGAACTCCCCGACCGCTGTGCGGCGCAGGTTGCGCAGGTGGGCGCCACCGCCGAGCAGTGTCCCGAGGTCGGCCGCCAGCGTCCTGATGTACGTGCCCGGCGAGCAGTCGACCTCGATCGCCAGCACACCCGGATCCTCCGTTGGCGCCACGTCGAAGCGGTGCACGGTCACCGGCCGCGGCGCACGTTCGACCTCGATCCCCTCCCGCGCCAGCTCGTGCAGACGCCGCCCGCCGACCTTCAGCGCCGACACCATCGGCGGCACCTGCTCGATGTCGCCGGTCAACGACTCCGCCGCCACCCGCTTCGCGTCGTCGAGGGTGACGGCCATCTCGTGGGTCGCCGTCACCTCGCCGGCTGCGTCGAGCGTGTCGGTCTCCACGCCGAACACGACCTCACCCGTGTAGGACTTGGTGGTCGACTCGACGAAACGCAGGAGCTTGGTCGCCTTGCCGACGGCGACGACGAGGACACCGGTCGCATCGGGGTCGAGGGTCCCGCCATGTCCGACCTGCCGCTCGCCGAACCGCTTGCGCAGCATCCCGACGACGTCGTGACTCGTGACGCCGGCCGGCTTGTCGACGTTGGCGATGCCGTGTGTCGTCGCCGGGCGACGGCGCGCCATCGGCTGCTAGTCCCGGTCCCGCTCGCGATCGGCACGGAGGATCTCGTCGATCCGCTCGGCGGAACGGATCGCGGCATCCGGCTCGAAGTACAGGATCGGGGTCTTCTTGGCCCGGATCTGTCGGCCGATCGAGGACTGCAACCGGACCCGGTGCGACCCGAGCGCCTCGAGGATCGCCTCGTCGCCGTCCTCGCCGTCGAGCGAGTCGTAGTAGACGATCGCCCGGTTCAGCTCCTGGTCGACGTCGATGCCGGTCACGGTGACGAACGCCAACCGCTCGTCGTCGATGCGGACGAGCTCCTCGGCGATGATCTCTCGAAGCGTCTCGCCGACCCTGGCGCTGCGGGGGTAGCGGTGCCCGCTCTGGCGACCACCCTGCCGTCCTCGTGCCATCTCGGTCTCCTCTCTCTTGCGTAACTCCGAGTGTCTGACACTCAGCGTTACGCGGGCGTCAGGTGAAGTCGGGGGCCAGGCGGTTCGAGCGCTTGAGCTCGGCCATGCCCGACATCGTGGCCAGCGTCTCGACGGCGTCCCACAGCTCGAGCGCCTCGGCGCCGCGGGGCGCCTTCGAGATCACCGGGCCGAAGAAGCTGCCCTCGCGGTCGGACCCGGGCCGGAACGTCAGGATCGGCGTCCCGACGTCCTCGCCGGTCCGGCCGAGGCACAGCTCGGTCTCGGCCCGGAGATGGGCGTCGTGGGACTCGTCGGCGGCGGCGGCGACGTACGCCTCGTCGAAGCCCGCCTCCCCGAGCAACGTGCGGTAGAAGCCGATCGTGTCGTCACGGGCCTCCTCGCGGCGTTGGTCGACGTGCAGCGCCGTCCCGAGTGCGGTGTACCACCGGCCGACCGCGCCGGCGTCGTCCTCGCCGAGCCGGATCGCGTCTGCGATGCGCAGACCCTGGTGACCGACGTAGTGGCCGGCCCGGTACTCGGGCGTGTACCACTCGGCGTCGGTCTTCTCGTTGAGGATCCACAGCGAGATGAACCGCCAGTCGACCTCGTACGACCGCTGCTGCTGCACGTCCACCACCCAACGGGAGGTGATCCAGGCCCACGGTCAAACGGGATCCCAGAAGAAGTCGAGGTCGGGGGAAGCCATGCGCCGAACCTACCCGGACGAGACTGCCCTCAAGAGCGCTCGATCTCGACGTTCTCGTAGGTTTCGATGATGTCGCCGGCCTTCAGGTCCTGGAAGTCGGACAGGCCGATGCCGCACTCGAAGCCCTCGCGGACCTCGCGGACGTCGTCCTTGAACCGGCGCAGCGAGCTGATCTCGCCCTTCCAGATGATCGTGCCGTCGCGAAGGAACCGGACGCCGGACCCGCGGGTGATGACGCCCGACTGCACATAGCACCCGGCGATCGCGCCGACCCGCGGCACCCGGAAGACCTCCCGGACCTCGGCCTCGCCGGTGACGACCTCTTCGAACTCCGGCTCGAGCATGCCGACCATCGCCTGCTCGATGTCCTCGAGCAGCTTGTAGATGATCTCGTAGGTGCGGATCTCCACACCTTCCTGCTCGGCCATCTTGCGGGCCTTGCCATCCGGCCGGACGCTGAAGCCGATGATCGTCGCGTTGGTCGCAGCTGCGAGCGTGATGTCGTTCTCGGTGATCGCACCGACGCCGCGGTGGACGAACGACAGCTCGACTTCATCGCGGTCGAGGCGGCGCAACGAATCGGTGACCGCTTCGAGCGAGCCCTGGACGTCGGCCTTGATCAGCAGGTTGAGCGCCGCCTTCTCGCCGGACTGGATCTGAGCGAAGATGTCCTCCAGCTTCGTGCCCGTCTTGGCCCGCGAGTCCTCTCGCAGGTGCTTGGCCTTCAGCCGCTCCTCGCGGGCCTCGCCGACGGTGCGGGCGACCTTCTCGTCGGGGGCGGCCCGGAACTCGTCGCCGGCCTCGGGGACCGTCGAGAGACCGAGGACCTGCACCGGCGTGGACGGGCCGGCGGTCTTGACCTGCTCGCCCTTGTCGTTGATCATCGCCCGAACCCGACCCCACGCGCCGCCGGCGACGATCGGGTCGCCGACGTTCAGCTCACCCTTGTCGACGAGCACGGTGGCGACGGGACCACGACCCTTGTCCAGCTGCGCCTCGATGACGAGCCCCTTGGCGCGACCAGCAGGATTGGCGGTGAGGTCCTCGACCTCGGCGACGACCTGCAGCTGCTCGATCAGCTCGTCGACGCCGACCCCCTCGAGCGCCGACATCTCGACGACGATCGTGTCGCCGCCCCACGACTCGGGCACGAGCTCACGCTCGGCGAGCTGGGTCAGCACCCGCTGCGGGTCGGCGTTGTCCTTGTCGATCTTGTTGACGGCGACGACGATCGGCACCTCCGCAGCGCGAGCGTGGTCGATCGCCTCGATCGTCTGCGGCATGATCCCGTCGTCGGCGGCGACCATCAGCACGACGATGTCGGTCGCCTGCGCGCCGCGGGCCCGCATCTGGGTGAACGCGGCGTGGCCGGGCGTGTCGAGGAAGGTCACCGAGCCGTTCTCGTTGTGCACCTGGTAGGCGCCGATGTGCTGGGTGATCCCGCCGGCCTCGTCGTCGACGACGTTGGCCCCACGGATGTGGTCGAGCAACGTGGTCTTGCCGTGGTCGACGTGGCCCATGACGGTCACGACGGGCGGGCGCGCCACCCGATCGCCGGCGTCGGCCTCGGCGGCCGGGGCCTCGAGGTAGGCGGCCTCCTGGAAGCCCACGTCCTGGACC
>JAAUXY010119362.1_pt1 | contig 10854 bp, 11 predicted proteins | sample 7278121 | NCBI WGS metagenome assembly JAAUXY01 (sample SAMN14350117, study PRJNA611818) | marine sediment metagenome | isolation source: surface marine sediment (1.8m) | place: French Polynesia: Moorea | collected 2018-08
AGAGTTAGGGTCACGCCCTGCAGCGCGTGGGAGTGGCCATAGAAGACGTGCAGATCATCGACCTGGAGAACGGGCACGCGGTGCTCAGCCATGATGCCCTCCGAGATAGATTGCCTGGACGTCCGGGTCGTTCTCGATTTCGTCCGGCGTGCCCTCCTTGAATATCTGCCCGTTGTGCATGACGGTGACGAAACGGGCGACGCGCAGCGCCACGTCCAGATCATGTTCGATGATGACGAAGCCGACATGGGCCGGCAGCGCCTGCAAGAGCGCGATCAGGTCGCGCCGCTCTTTGGGGGACAGGCCGGCGGCCGGCTCGTCCAAGAGAATCATGCGCGGGGCGCCGGCGAGCGCCATGCCGATCTCGAGCTGCCTTTGCTGGCCGTGCGACAGATCGGAGACCGTGGTGTCGAGCCACTGGGTCAGGTGAACATAACCGGCCAGTCGCTCGGCCAGGGACAGCTCGCTGCTGTCGCGCCTTGGCCGGCGCAGACTGTAACGGCCTCGCGTGATGCCCTGCGCCGCGAGATACAGGTTGTCCCGCACCGAGAGGCCGCGGAACAGCATGGAATTCTGATAGGTCCGGCGCAGGCCGCGGCGGATGCGCTCGTGCGGCGGGAGAGCCGTGATATCTTCGCCGAAGAACCAGATGCGGCCGGCGGTCGGTCTGAAATCGCCGGTCACCATGTTGAACAGGGTCGTCTTGCCGGCGCCATTGGCGCCGAGGATCGCACGGCGTTCGCCGGCCTCGACCGTCAAGCTGACCTGGTCGAGGGCGACGAGCGCACCGAAGCGTCGGCTCACGCCCTCGAGAGAGAGGGCGTGAGCCTCGCTGGCCTGGCTTATGGACAGGGTTTCAGCCACAGCCTCTTTGCTCCGCTAGTTGCAGGCGGGGTTGTTCCGCCCGACCGGGCCGAGCGCCAGGAACTTCTTCCGGTCCATGCCCATGGCCTGATCCACCTGCGGAATGACCTTGACCACCTTGTTGAGCAAGTTGCCGTCGGGTCCCTCCACGACCTCGGTCAGGAAGATGTCGGCGACGGCGTTGCGGTTCTGGTCGAGCTTGACCATGCCGGTCGGCGTCTCGAACTCGAGGCTCGTAAGCGCCGCACGCAGTTTCTTGCCGCCGTCCGACACATCGCCCTTGACCTTGTCGAGGCCGAGCAACATGGCCTTGGTGTTGATGTAGTAGCCATGGGCGAAGAGCGACGGGCTGGGGAAGCCCTTCGGGAACGCCTTCTTGTAGGCCGCAACGAACTTCTTCCAGCGCGGATCGTCCCAGGTGTCCGAGATCGGTCCGGCCGACGGCGTGCCCTTGACGAAAGCGCGCTGCCGGCCCTTTGACCCCAGGACCGTCTGGTCGACGGTGATCGAGCCGCCGATCAGGGGCGCCTCGCCGCCCGCCTGTTCGTACTGCGTGAGGAAGTTTACGGCGTCAGCCCCGCCAAGCGCCACGTAGATGGCGTCGATGTCGTCCGGGATCGAGGCGATGATCGACGAGTAATCCTTGTTGCCGATCGGCACCCAGAACCGGTCCACGACCTTGCCGCCGAGCTCGCAATAGGGCAGCAGAAATCCCAGGACCTGGGTGTAGGGGAAGGAATAGTCCTCGGCGACCGTGACGATGCGCTTGTGGCCTTTGACGTTGTAGACGTACTCACCGAGCCCGGCCATCCACTGCGCCCCGTCGGTCGAGAAGCGGAAGAAGTTGGGCGCCGGATCGCGCAGCGTGGTGTCCTGCGCGGCGGACGTGCCGTTGACGAAGGTCACCGTCGGCTGGGTCTTGGCGTAGTCCTTGACCGCGAGCCCCTCGGAGCCCGAGAGCGGACCGACCATGACCTTCACGCCGTCGTTCTCGACCAGCTTGCGGGTGGCGCGGATGGCGCTGTCGGGAGACGCGTCCGACGACGCCTTGATCAGCTCGATCTTCTTGCCGCCGGCCGTGTAGTTGTGCTCCTGCAGCGCCAGCTCGACACCGCGCATCGAGTCCTCGCCCAGGACGGCGAAGGCGCCTTCGAGGGTGGCCAGCGCCCCCAACTTGATCGTGTCCTCGGCCAGAGCCGTGCCTCCGGCCGCCACGCCCGCCGCGACAGCCGCGACCAAGAGCATTCGTCTGCTGCATTTGTCTTCCATAGTTCTCCTCCTTCTTGCGTTTATGGGCGGCCTTGGTTGATCGATCGAGCCGCCGCTACCTCCCATTCCAGTCTTTTGTGGCACCTGCCAGAGTCCGCGAGGCTCTGCTCGCTTTGTCCCAGAGGCCCAAGAGCCCGTCCGGAGAGAAAAAGACGATCGCCAGGAACGCAATTCCGATCACCGTGTTGAAGCGTTCCCGGTCGATCAGGTCGATGGCGAAGTTCTCAAGGAGCACGAAAACGATCGCCCCGAGGAAGGCACCCGTCGGATGCCTGAGCCCGCCGATCACGGCGATGACGAGGATGTCGATGACCCGGTCGACACCGACGCTGCCGGGCGAAATGCGGCCGTTGAACCAGACCAGCAGGATGCCGCCCAAGGCCGCGATCAGACCGGCGAGCGCGTAGGCCGCGATGCGATGCGCGCGCACATTGAAGCCGAGCGCCGCCATCCGCCGCGGGTTGTCGCGGATGCCCTGCAGCGCCACCCCCATGGTCGAGCGCGACATATACACAACGGCGGCGAAACAGATCCCGGCCACGCCCAGGCTGAGATAGTAGAACGGCAGGGGCGCGCGCCAATCGAGCCCGAAGACGGGCGGCGGCGCGAGACCGGCAAAGCCGGTGAAGCCGTTGAAGATCACGTAGTTCTGGCGCACCAGGTAGAAGAAGGCCACGGCGATGGCCAGGGTAATCATGATCGTGTAGATGCCCGCCGTCCGCACCGAGAGCCATCCGGTCAGCGTCGCGAACAGGGTCGCCACCGCGAGGCTCAAGGGAATCGTGACCCACCAGGGCCAGCCGAGCCCGAGAGCGGCGCTGTTCACCCCGAATATGGCGACCGCGTAGCCGGCGACGCCGGCCACCGTCATCTGGGCCAGGCTCACCATCCCGCCATAGCCGGCGAGAAAGGTTAGCGACAGGGCGATCACGCCCAAGATCAGGGCGTAGGCGCCCACCTGCAGGCGCCAGAAATCCGGCACCATGAGGGGATAGACGATGAGCAGCAGCAGGACGAGGATCTGCCACGGCTTGACCGGCAGGGAGGGAAGCCGGGGCTGCTCGAGATCGCTGGCGCTGGAGATGGTCATGCCGCCCGCCCCATGATGCCCTGCGGCCGGAACGCCAGCACCGCCACCATGATCAGGAAGGTCAGGACCACGCCGTAGGTCGGCATGTAGGCGAGGCCGAACTGTTCGGCGAGGCCGATCAGGAGGGCGCCGATGGCCGCACCGGTGACGCTCCCCATACCGCCGACGATGACCACGATCAGGGATGCCAGGAGATAGCGCACGTCCTCGCCCGGCGCGATCGAGAGCGCCGTGCCGCCGACCACGCCGGCGAGCCCGGCGAGCCCGGCGCCGATCGCGAAGGTGATCGCGAACACCAGCTGCACGTTGATGCCCGACGCCTGCAGCATCGCCCGGTCGTCGACGCCCGCCCGGATCATCATGCCGACCCGGGTCCGGTGCAGAAACAGCCACAGGGCAACGCCGATGACGATGGCGCTGGCCAGGAGAACCAGCCGGTAGGTCGGATATTTGAGAAAGACCGCCGCACCGCTCGAGCGATGGCCGGTCACGATCGGCAGCGTGCTTGCGCCGAACAGCCAGTCGGGCGGCTCGAACTGATAGGTGGTGCCGCCCCAGACCGCCAGCATGACGTCGGCCAGCACGATGGAGATGCCGATCGTGACCATGGTCTGCCGCAGGTCCTGGCCCTGCATGTGGCGGAAGACGAAGATCTGCAGCACGAGGCCGGCCACCGCCATGGACAGGAACCCGGCGGCGACGCCGAGGTACCAGCTCCCGGTGATCTCAGCCACCTCGTAACCGATATAGGCGCCGAGCAGGAACAGGCTGCCATGCGCCAGGTTCACGTTGCGCATCAGCCCAAAGACCATGGTGAAGCCGCTGGCCACCAGGAAATAGAGCGCGCCCAGCGTCAGCCCGTTCATCAAGGTCAGGAGAAAAAGCTTCCGCGATTTTCCCTCGACCCCGGCGAGCACTGCCACCAGAACGATGAGCGCGAGCGCCACCACCCCGATCACGACCCAGACCTTTGCGCTCCACTTGGCCATCGCTGCGGCGTTCTCCCCGACCCGTCCCGTCTAGACGGCGATCCGGCGGCGCTGCTCGGACATGACCGGCGGCTCGCGATAGAAGGTGCCGTCCTTCATGACCGCCAGGATCCGCTCGCGGTCTTGGAGGATGCGGATGTTCGCCACGGGATCGCCGTCGACCAGGAGCAGGTCGGCGAGATAGCCTTCCTTGACCAGGCCCAACTCGCCCGGCCGGCCCATGATCTCGCCGCCATACTTGGTCGCCGCGACCAGCGTTTCCATCGGGCTCATCCCGACCATGTCGACGAAATACTCCAGGTCCTTGGCGTTGGTGCCGTGCGGGGTCCAGGCGAAGCCGTAGTCGCCGCCGGGCAGCACCTTGATGCCGCGCTTATGCATCTTGTTCATGCTTTCGCAGGCGGCGTCGAGCTCGCGCGCGTAGTACATGCCGAGCTCGGAGTCGGGCGCGATGCCGTAGGGACCCGCGTTGCGCGACGTGTTCACCAGCCAGGCCAGACCCGGGCCGACGAAGTGCTTGTCCTTGTTGGCTTCGAGCAGGTCGAGGCTTTCCTCGTCGGCATAGGAGGCGTGGTAGATGATCTCGATGCCGTGCTTGATGCACTGCTTGATCGATTCCGCCGAGCGGGCGTGCGCGCAGACGCGCTTGCCCCGCCGCTTGGCCTCCTTGACGGCCATGGCGATCTCCGCCTCGTCCATGGGCGTCTCCTCGGCGCCCACGCCGGTCATCTCTTCGCCGGACAGATTGAGCTTAATGAGATCGACCCCGTACTTGATGAACATGCGGATGGCGTGGCGCATCTCCTCGGGGCCGGTCACGATCCAACCGAAGGACAGCTCGGGCACCTGAACGTGCGGCGGCGCCGTGTCGCCGAGGCCGCCCAGGGTGGCGATCTCCTGACTGTTGGCGAGATAGCGGGGACCTGGGATCAGTCCCGAGTTGATCGCGTCGCGGATGACCACGTCGAGGCGCGGCTTCGCCGCCGCGGCGCCGACGCAAGAGGTCCAGCCCATGTCGATATAGGTCTTGGCCGAGTCGGCGGCGAAGAGCGTGTGCTCCTCGGGCGGCATGCGGAAGATCTCGTCCAGGCTCGCCGCATTGTTCCAAGAGAGATGGGTGTGCGCCTCGGTCATGCCCGGCATGAGTGTCGCGCCGCCGCCGTCGATCACCGTCGCGCCCGCCACCGGCAGGCCGCGCGCGCCCTCCGAGACCTGTTTGATCCGGTTGCCTTGGATCAGGACCTGCCCCGGGAAGGGATAGGCTCCGGTTCCGTCGAAAACACGCACATTGGTGAACAGCAGGTTCGCCATGTCTTCCTCCCTTTGGTCACGACGGCGCCCTTGTTTGCCTTGTTGTCGGCCGCCCGATGATCCCGGACGCGCCGTGCGCCAAACCCGTTTCGCCCAAGCCTGCGGCGCCCTAACCGAGCGCCCTGTAAAAACTCCTCATCTCGCGATTGACCTCACTGGCGCGTTCCAGGCTCGGCCAATGCCCGCAGCGGGGCAGGATGGCGAGCCTGGCACCGGTGATCCTGTCGCCCAGTCCGCGCGCCACATCCGGCGGCGCCACGACATCGTCCTCGCCCGTGATCAAGAGCGTCGGGCAGTCGATGGCGCCGGCGTCGGCCGCGTCGGCCGCGGCCAGCGCCTCGCAGGTCGCGGCGTAGCCCTTGGGCGGTTGGCGCATCAGGCACTCGCGCACCGCGGCAAAGGCAACCGGCAGGTCGCGCCGGGTCGCCTCGGAGGTCGCCGCCCGCGCGACCGCCTCCGCGATCTCGGCCATGCCCTCGGCCCGCGCCTTGGCCGCGCGCTCCCGCAGCGCCGCGCGCGCCGCGTCCGGCGGCGCGGTCAGCGCGCCGAGCAACACGAGGCTCGCGACGGCGCCCGGATGGCGCACCGCGGCATGCTGGCAGACGATCGTGCCCAAGGAATGGCCGACCAGATGCACTCGGTCCGCGCCCAGCGCATCGGCCAGACCGAGTATCGCGCCGGCCAGGTCCGGGATCGAGAGATCGCCATCCAGCGCGGAACGGCCCGAGCCCGGAAGATCGGGCCGGACCACACGCGAGCGCCCGTCGAAGACGGACATCTGCGGCGTGAAGGTGTTGGACGTCCCGCCGAGGCCATGCACCATGATCACCGTGCCGCCGGTGCCGTCCACCTCCACCACCATGCCGGCGATCGTTTCGCTGGTCATGCCGCGATCTCCTCGACCCGGTTCTCGAGTGTGCCGATCCCCGAGATCTCCAGGGTGACCACGTCGCCGTCCCGAAGATACTTTGGCGGATCGAAGCCGATCCCGACGCCGGCGGGCGTCCCCGTCGCGATGACGTCGCCCGGATAGAGGGTGACGCCGGCTGAGATGGTCTCGACGATGGTGGGGACGTCGAAGATCAGATCCCGGGTGCTGGCCTCCTGACGCAGCTCGCCATTCACCCAAGTGCGCACGAAGGTGTCGCCGAGGTCGATCTCGTCCGCGGTGACCGCCCACGGTCCCATGGGGCAGAAGCTGTCGAAGGACTTGCCGACAAGCCATTGCTTGAGCCGGCTCTGCACATCGCGGGCGGTCACGTCGTTGATGATGGTGTAGCCCCAGACGTGGTCCATCGCCAGCGCCCGGGAAATGCCGCGGCCACCCTTGCCGATGATCACCGCGAGCTCGACCTCGTAGTCGACCGCCGTCGTGACCTTCGGATCGAAGCGGATCGGATCGCCGGGGCCGACGACCGATTCCGGCACCTTGGAGAAGATGATGGGGTCGGTCGGCACCGCGCCGGCCGCCGCGCTGGAATCGAAACCGCTGCGGGCGAATTCGTGCGCGTGCTCGTGATAGTTCTTGCCGACGCAGAAGATGTTGCGGAACGGCCGGGGGATCGGCGCGTCGAGCGCGACCGCGGAGAGCGGCAAGGGATCGCCAAGCGACGCCGGGGTTTCGCCGGCCGCCATGCTGCGCACCAGGGCAAGCACACCCAGCCGCGCCCCTTCGGCGCCGAGATCAAGGGGCTGAACCTTGTCGCCGGCGAGCAGCATCCCCACGGAACGCTGATCGCCTAAGGCGATCGTCGCAACACGCACGAACTCCTCCCCTCTGCACCAATGTTGAACCATTGGTGTCCTTGTTCGCAGGCATCGTGGGACATGCATACAAGGCTGTCAACGAACAAATCGGAATCCGGCAGGCGGACCGCGCCAAGCGCTTGTCTTTGCGCCCGCATTGGCGCAGTATTGGTGCAGTCACGAGAGGGTGCATGTCCAAGCCGACGCTTCCCCGACCGTCCGCGCACGCGGTGGCGCGGGACATCGCCGCCAAGATCGCGGAGGGTGTTTGGCCCGAAGGTCACCAGCTGCCGCCGGAGCGGGAGCTGGCCGAACAGTACGGCCTGGCGCGCAACACGGTGCGCAGCGCGCTCACGCGCTTGGAGCGCGAGGGGCACGTCATTCGCCAGGTCGGCCGGGGGACCTTCGTGCGCGGCCCGGTCAAACCCGGCCGGGGCGTTGCCTTCGACGGTATGACCGAGGCGAGCCCCGCCGACCTCATGGAGATCCGGCTCATCATCGAACCGCGGGTCGCGCAGCTTGCCGCGCACCGCGCCTCGGAGGACGATCTGGCCAAGATCGAGACGGCCCTGCGCCAGAGCGTCCTGGCCAAGGGCACGGCCGAGTTCGAGCACTGGGACGCGGAGCTGCACCTGGCGATCTTCAAGGCGTCGAAGAACGCCGCGCTGGTGGACTACTGCATGGCGATCAATGCGGTGCGCAACCAGCCCCGCTGGTACCGGCTCAAGCAACGGGCCATGACGCTCGACCTCCGCTACCTCTACGACAAACAGCACACGGCGATCGTCACCGCCCTGATGGAGCGTGACGTCGCGGCGGCCAAGCACGCCGTGGAGGAGCACCTGCAAACCGTGCGCCAGAACCTCTTGAGCGCCCTGCCCTAGGCTCGATGGGCGGCGATCGCCCCGCTGATGCGGAGTTGAGCCCTACCGGCGACAGCGGCTCGAACGTCCGCTAGAGCGGCATTGTCAGACCAATCAAAATCGGCCAGCAATCGGTGGCGGTCTGAAGCTTTCAAGCAGCCAGCTGACGCCACTCGGCCAGGGCGGCGAGACGGTTCTGTTTGAGGCTGTCGCGGTGGTTGAGGTGGCGCTCGTGGTTGAAGTGATTGTGGATCGAGCCATGGGCGGCGGCGAATTTCTGCAGGGTCTTTCCGTCCCTGAACTTCGCCATCGCGCGCTCTCGTCGTCGGAACGGCTGATGTGAGTTTTCGGCTCTGTTGTTCAGCCACCGACCGCACACCTGTCGCCTCATGATTCTCAAAGTTTTCATGGCGGCGCGGTAAGATCGAAGCCGATCGGTGACGATTGCCGTCGGCCGGCCGTAGCGATTCATCGTCTGCTTCAGAAACGCCAATGCAGCCTTGCGATCTCGGCGCTTCGTGGCGAAGACCTCGAGCACCTCACCTTCATGGTCGAAACCACGCTGCGGGTCAGGCCCAACTCGTGCATCAGACGCCTCCCCAGGCGGTGCCCGCGGTCTCGGCCATGACGTCGACCCCCAGCATCACCGCCAAGGCCGCGGCGCCAAGCGAAAGCCCGTTGTGGATCCATTTCGCGTGCCGCTCCGCCGCGCCCAAGGGCCAGGCCGCGGCGCAGGACAGCGTCGCCATGCCGAGGATCGAGCCGAGACCGAAGACCAGGACATAGCCGACCGCCAACCAGGGCTCCCGCGTCGCGGCCACGGCGAGCGCGAGCAGGCCGGCGGAGCCGGCCGCGCCATGCACCAGACCGATGATCAGCGCGCGCAGCGGAAATCCCGTCGGGTGGCGGTGGTCGTGCCGGTCGCGGGCATGGGGCGCCGTCGCGCCCGCGTGGCTGTGGGCGTGAATATGCGCGCGGCCGTCGTCGTGCGCGTGCACGTGAAAGTGGACCTTCTGCGCGCGCATCCTGCGGATGACGTCGACGCCGAGCAGCACCAGCATGACGCCGACCCCGAATTCCAGCGCGGCCGCCACTCGGTCCGTGAGCGTCAGCCCCATCAGGATCACCGCCGCACAGATCGCGAATAGGGTGATGGTGTGGCCGAGCCCCCAGACCGCGCCCCGCAGCGCGAGACCCTTTTTCGACACGCGCCCGCCTGCGGCCATCGTGCCCACCGCCGCCAGATGGTCGGCCTCGAGCGCATGCTGCATGCCGATCAGAAAACCGAGCGCCAGAAACCCTTCCACGGTCCCGTCCCCCTTCAGCAGATCCGCGGCAACTGCTCGCCGACCAGCATGTCAACCACCCGCTGGCCGCCGAACAGCGTGTTCATCACCACGGTCCCCTCCGGCGCCTCGGTGACCCGGCCGATCACAGCCGCCTGCCGGCCATCCGGGTGCGCCTGCATCGCGGCGAGCGCGGCCTGCGCCTCGGCCTCCGGCAGGACCAAGACCAGCTTGCCCTCGTTCGCGAGATAGAGCGGATCCAGGCCCAGGATTTCGCAGAAGCCCTTGACCGCCTCGCGCAGCGGCAAAGCAGTCTCGTCGACTTCCATGCCGACGCCCGCCGATTGGGCGAACTCGTTCAGGACGGTCGCGATGCCGCCGCGGGTCGCATCGCGCAGGCAATGCACGTCTTTGCAGGCGGCCAGGATGGCTTCGATCAGACCATTCAAGGGCGCGCAGTCGCTCTCGATGGGCGAGTCCAGCGCCAGATCGCCGCGGGCATCGAGGATCGCCGCGCCGTGGTCGCCCAAAAGCCCGTTAACCAGGATCAAATCGCCGGGCGTGGCGCGTTGGGCGGCAATCTCGATCCCCTCTCGGATCACGCCGACCCCGGCGGTATTGATGAAGAGCTTGTCCGCCGCCCCCTTGTGCACGACCTTGGTGTCGCCGGTGACGATGGCCACACCCGCCGCGTCCGCGGCCGCCCGCATGGACGCCGCGATGCGGCGCAGATCGTCGACCGGAAAGCCCTCTTCGATGATCATGCCGCAGCTCAGATAGAGCGGCCGGGCGCCGCCAACGGCCAAATCGTTGACCGTGCCGCAGACCGCGAGCTTGCCGATGTCGCCGCCCGGGAAGACCAGGGGATCGACCACATAGCTGTCGGTCGTGAAGGCCAGGCGGTCGCCCGCGGCCTGCAACGCCGCCAGGTCGAAGCGGGCCTGGTCTTCGAGCGGCGCCAGCGCCGCATTGTCGAAGGCGCCCAAGAAGACATCGTCGATCAGATCGCGCATGGCCTTTCCGCCGCTGCCATGGGCCAGGGTCACGGTCGGCACATGGACCTTGCCGCGACGCGGGCGGACCGGCGCGCCGGGCCGCTCGGCGGACTTGGGCAGGGGCGCGTTCATCGCGGCGCGACTTCCCCGGCCGAATCCTGGGCAGCGGCCGGCTGCGCGGTCGCGCGCTTGGCGAGGTCCAGGCGGCCGTAATTGTGGTAGGCGGCACAGGCGCCCTCGCTCGACACCATCAAGGCGCCCATCGGTCTCTCCGGCGTGCAGGCCGTGCCGAACACCTTGCACTGCCAGGGCTTGATCACGCCCTTCAGGACCTCGCCGCACTGGCAGGATTTGGGATCGGCGATCTTGAGCTGCGGCACCGGGAACTTCCGTTCCGCATCGAAGCGCGCATAGGCCTCGCGGATGCGGACGCCGGAATGG
>JAAUXY010153527.1_pt1 | contig 10853 bp, 4 predicted proteins | sample 7278121 | NCBI WGS metagenome assembly JAAUXY01 (sample SAMN14350117, study PRJNA611818) | marine sediment metagenome | isolation source: surface marine sediment (1.8m) | place: French Polynesia: Moorea | collected 2018-08
CGAGGGTGACACCGTCACGATCACGGTGCTGGCCGACGCGCCGGCCATTGTCGTGGACGGTCAGACTGCGCTTGTCGAACTGCAGGCGATCGCTGCGGATTCAGGCACGACGGTCAGCCCGGTCGCCCCCGGCACGCTGGGTGCGGATCTTGATGACACCGCCCCCGACACGATCGCTGGCGTCGAGACCGTATTCGACGAAGACGGTCCGGGCGTCGGCGGCGACGGTATCCAGGTGTTCGACACCGATGGTTACCAGTTTGACTTCACCGCGCTCGCGATCAGCAAGGGCTCAGCGGTTATCTCGGATCCGGTCAACGGAACGAGCTCACCGTTTGCGATCCCCGGCGCCATTGTCGAATACACCGTCGGTATTTCAAACCCGGGCACCTCATCGACGACCCTCCTGACCATTACGGACGACATCCAGGATGACCTGAACTTCCAGATCGCAGTCGCTGACTACGGCGCTTCGGGTGAGAACGTACGTATCGTCTTCACCGACGACAGCGCTGGCGGCACGGTCACAACGAGCTACTGCGTTGCAGAGGTGGGAGTTGACACCAACACCGACGGCTGCCGCGTCGATCCGACCGGCGGTGCCGGTGGCGTACCTCAGCTGATCATTACGGTCCCGAACCTGGACCCGAATGATTCGGTTGACGTGCAGTTCCGCGCAGAGATCGACAACAGCTAGATCACTGACGGAACGTCATCACGGTGCTTGATTCATTGCGCAAGTTGGTACGCCTGATGTTTGCCATGGACGGCGAACTCGGGCGTGCTTTTGTGCCATCGGGACCACCCGATGGCGCCGCTTCGCGCACTGAATTTGTCAAATCTCGGGGGAAACAGACGTTTCCCCCGAGGCACGTCTGGGCTGAGCGCTCAAGCGTGGCGATTCGCACTGTTTGCGCCTTGCTGGTCGCCTCAGCGACCGGATTCAACCAGGCAATCGCGGCGCCCCCGGGTGCCGAAATCGAGAACCAGGCGAGCTTTTCCTACCTGACCGTGCAGGGACAGCCGGAGCTGCTCCAGAGCAATACCGTCCAGCTGACAACGGCGGTCATTCGCAGCCCCGCCAGCGTCGAACTGACGCGCGTGATCCAGAACGGTTCAGGCCTGTACCAGGAGACCGTCGGTCCGGCTGCCTGCGAGCAGAATGGCAGCTTCTCGGATCTCGCGGCCCCGACACTCGTCGGCGGCACGCTCATCGATCCGACGCTCGTGCAACAGATCAACGCCAGCGAGAGCTACAACCTCAGCGAACCGATCTTCCTGCGCCTGTCTGACAGCGACCAGAACCTGGATTACCAGGTGATCGAATACGCGACGGTCACGGTCAGCAACGCCATTACCGGCGATGCCGAAGTCATTCGCCTCACTGAGACCGGCCCGGATACCGGTGTGTTCGCAGGCTACGTGCCTAGCATCGGCGCCGCAGCAACGCCTGGCGACTGTCGTCTGCAGGCGGCGGCCAACAGCGACATCCGAGTGGCTTACACGGATCCCGCGGACCCAACCGACACGGCTCAGTCGATCGCCATCGTCGATCCGACTCAGCGTGTGTTCGAGACAACGACCGGCACGGTCGTGAGCGGAAGCCTTGTCGAACTGATCGATACGAATACCGGGTTGCCCGCCACCGTCTTCGGCAACGACGGTGTCAGCCAGTTCCCGTCGTCGGTCATCAGCGGCGCTACGACGACCGACAGCGGCGGCACGGTATACGTGTTTGCGCCGGGCGAATTCCGTTTCCCGGTCGTGCCCGACGGTGACTATCGCATCGTAGTCACCCCACCGCCGCAGTTCACCGCGCCGTCGGTCATCAGCGCGAGCGCGATTCAGAACCTGCCGGGTGCGCCCTACGACATCAACCCGGCGTCTTTCGGCCAAACCTTCAGCAAGCAGGGCGGCCTCTCGTTCGCCGTGGATATCCCGGTCGACCCGAATGCGTCGCAGCTCTTCATGCAGAAGCGAACGCAGGCAACCAGCGCCGCGCCGGGCGACTTCGTGCGTTACGAACTGTCGATCGAAAACAGCGGCACTGCCGGTGTCGCGAGCAGTCTGCGTGTCGTCGACCAGCTGCCTGCCGGAATGCGATACGTGCCCGGATCGACGCGCATCAATGGGGCGCTTGCCGCGGATCCGGCGATCACTGGCGATACCCAGACACTGGAATTCAGCCTCGACGCACTGTCCGCGTCAGAGAGCACAACGATTACTTACGTCGTCGAAGTCGTCGGCGGCAAGCGCGGTGACGATCTCGTCAACCGCGCGACGGCCTTCGCGGCCGGAGGCCTGACGTCCAACGAAGCGACCGTTGCCCTTCGCCTGACCGAAGACCTGTTCCGCAGCACCGGTACGGTGATCGGCCGCGTCATCGAAGGTGACTGCTCCGCCGGGACCTTCACCGAGGAGCAGGGCGTTGCAGGCATTCGCGTCTACCTCGAAGATGGCCGTTACGCGGTCAGCGATGAGGGCGGGCGTTTCCATTTCGAAGGCCTGGATGCGGGTACCCACGTCGCGCAGCTTGATCGCTTCACGGTGCCGGCCTATTTCGACGTTGTTGGCTGCAATGACAACGCCGACTATGCGGGCCGCCCGGACTCGCAGTTCGTCAAGCTCTCCAAGGGTGGCCTGAAGCAGGCGAACTTCTACCTGCGCCGCAAGCCGGCGCCGCAGGGCCGTATCGAGCTCGAACTCAAAAGCCAGGGCGGCGACACGGCCGAGGCTGTCGACTACGAGTTGCTGATGAACGGCATCGGCAACGTGACGATCCGCAATATCGACCTGATGGTCGTGCTGCCGCAGGGCATCAGTTTCGAACCGGGCAGCCTGAGGATCGATGGTAATGACCTCGGTGACCCGAGGATCATGGGCCAGGCCGTCTCGATGGCCCTGCCGGACCGCCATGGCAACTGGTCGGGCAAGCTGACGTTCGCCGCCACGATAGCCCCGTCGGTGGTCGGCGAACTGGTCACCAAGGCGATCGCGACGTTCGACACGCCGATGGAGGCGAAACAGAAGACGCCGGTCGCAGAGACCCGCATGCAGCGCGAGCCGGCCGTCATGGAAAATGCCGGCTACGTGCTGGACCTCAAGTTCGATGTGCTGTCGGATGTGCTGTCGGATGAGGACAGGCTCAAGCTCGACCAGCTGATCAGCGACTGGCGGGGCGTTCGCGACGTGCGCATCAGCGCGATCGGCCACAGTGACAGCCAGCGCATTGCGCCGCGCAACCAACACGTCTTCGCCGACAACTATGCGTTGTCCCGAGCCCGGGCACTGGCCGCAGCGGCCTACCTGGGTGCGTCGTTGCGGGTCGCCGAGAATGGCATACAGGTCGATGGCCGCGGCCCCGATGACCCGGTCGCGACGAATGCGACAGCCGACGGTCGCCAGAAGAACCGTCGCGTTGAGCTGATCTTAAGCGGCGTGCGCCCGAGCAAACCGTCGTTCCTCGAAGTGACGAAGGCCGCGTCGGGCACGCAGACGGCGCCGACCACCGGCGCCGTGCCGGGCAGCGAGCTAATCGAGGACTCGCGCTTCAAAGTTGACCCCGATGCCGGATCACCGAGGTCGCAGGTCGAGGCCAACATCGAGACCCTGGACAAGGGCTACGGCTTCGTGCTGCCGGAGCAGGGCTTCAACCCGGCGATCCCGGCGACGAAGGTGTCGGTCAAGCACCGCCCCGGACAGAAAGTGCGGCTGACCGTCAACGATATCGCAGTGAGCCCGCTCGGTTTCGACGCCGTCGTCGAGAATGCCGCTGAGACACTGGCCGTCAGCCGCTGGCGCACCGTCGGACTCGAGGACGGTGAGAATCGTATTCGCGCCGACATCCTGAACGCAGACGGCAGCGTCGCGAAAACGATCAGGCGTGACGTGTATTACGCCGGACCGCCCATTCGTGCCGAGGTCATCGAGGATCGTTCGAATCTTATCGCCGACGGCAAGACCAGGCCGGCGCTGGCGATCCGCCTGCTCGATCGCTCGGGCCAGCCGGCACGCCCGGGCATGACGGGCAATTTCAGCGTTCGCGATCCGTATCGCTCGTGGTTCGACGTGGAGGACGCGCGGACCAACGACCTGATTCGCATCGGCGATCGCAAGGCCCACTATCGCATCGGCAAAGACGGCATCGCTTTCGTCGAGCTGGCGCCGACCACACGGGCCGGTGAGCTGATTGTCGACCTCGATTTCGAGAATCAGCGCGCACAGGAGGTTCGCGGCTGGCTCGCACCCGCCGATCGCGACTGGATCCTGGTCGGCTTCGCCGAGGGGACGGCGGCACACAGGACCTTGTCGGACAACATGAGTGCGGCGATGGACGCGGGCTTCGAGGACGGCTACGCCGACGAGGGCCGCGTTGCATTCTTCGCGAAGGGCCAGATCAAGGGTGAGTACCTGCTGACGCTGGCCTACGATTCGGACCGCCAGCGCGACAAGAGCCGGTTCGAGACCGTTGTGGATCCGAATGCCTACTATCCGCTGTACGCCGACGGCAGCGAGCAGCGTTTCGAGGCGGCCAGCCAGCGCAAGCTCTACGTGAAACTCGAGCGCGAGCAGTTCGTTGCGCTGTTCGGCGACTTCGATACCGGGCTCAGCGTCACCGAGCTGACCCGCTTCCAGCGCGTGTTCAACGGCTTCAAGGCAGAATATCGAGGCGACTCGATCGGCTACACCGTGTTTGCAGCCGAATCCGACCAGGCATTCAACCGCGATGAGATCCGGGGAGACGGCACGTCGGGCCTGTACCGCCTGTCGAGAGCTCCGATCGTCGCGAACAGCGAAACCGTCCGCATCGAGGTTCGTGATCGCTTCGATTCCGGCCGCGTGCTCAACACGCAGGCCATGACGCGCTTCCTCGACTACACCTTCGACCCCCTGAACGGGACCCTGTTCTTCAAGCAGCCCGTGCCAAGTCGGGACCTGGACTTCAACCCGGTGTTTATCGTCGTCGAATACGAATCGCAGACGAGCGCCGACGCAGACCTGGTCGCCGGTGGTCGCGTGTCGGCCGGCGGCAGAAACTTCGAAGTCGGAGCGACTTACATCACCGATGAGACTGAAGGCGCGGAGGCCGAACTCTCGGGCGTGGACCTGCGCTGGCAGGTGAACGCGAGTACGTTGGTCAAAGCCGAGTATGCGGCCAGCGAGGCGGTGCAGGGCGGCACGTCCAGGAGTGGTAGCGCCAGCAAGATCGAGGTTGAGCACAACTCGGAGCGTGCCGACATTCGCGCCTACATTCGTGAGGTCGAAGACGACTTCGGGCTGGGCTTCCAGTCGGCATCGGACAGCGGCGTTCGTCGTCTGGGCATCGAAGGCAAGGGCAAGATCTCCGAGTCGCTGACGCTCAAGGGCGAGGCCGCCTGGCAGCAACAACTGGCGACCGAGGACATCCGGAACCTGGCCAGGGCGACGCTGCGTTACGACCGCGGCGGATTCGACGCGAGCCTTGGACTGACGCGAGCCGAGGACAAGTTTGAGGACGGCGATCGTCGCGTCAGCGATCTTGCCGAGGTCGGCGTGTCACAGCAGTTCTTTGACAACCGCCTGCGCCTGAGAATCAGCGGTTCCACCGCGCTGGGCGACGCCGCCGAGAATGCCGACTACCCCGATAGGATCGTCGTTGGCGCCGACTTCAGGCTGCGCGACAACGTGGAGCTCGTGAGCGAGTATGAGAAGGCGTCGGGCGAGAACATCGACGCGACGATGACCCGTGTCGGGCTTCGTGCATCGCCCTGGCGACGAGCTGAGCTCAATAGCTCCGTGACCAACGAGGTTACCGAGTTCGGTCCCAGGGTGTTTGCCAACGTTGGACTCGTGCAGGGCTTCAAGCTCAGCGATCGCTGGCTGCTGGATATCGGCGTTGACCAGAGCAACACGCTTACCGAGTCCGGCTTCAGGCAGTTCGACCCCGATACCGAACTTGTCAGCGGCTCGCTCAACGACGATTTCCTCGCCGCATTCGTCGGCGCGATGTACACCGGTGATGTCTGGAGCGCGACGTCACGGCTCGAGCTGCGCAATGCCGACTCCGAGGAGAGGAACTCGCTGCTGTTCGGCTGGTATCGGGAACCGCAGAAGGGGCACGGCTTGTCGGCCAGCCTGACGGTCTTCGACAGCGAACTGTCCACGGGCATACAGCAGACCGCGGCCGACCTGACCTTCGGCTGGGCGTGGCGCATGGCGGACAGCCGCTGGTCGTTCCTCGATCGTCTAGACCTCGTGTACGAGGATGCCAGGGGCGACGGTTCCGCGTCGACGACCTGGCGAGTCATCAATAACTTCAACGCCAACCGGCGCATCAACGCGAAGACGCAGCTATCGCTGCAGTACGCCTTCAAGTACGTGCGCGACGAATTCGATGCCGATGCGTTCACGGGCTACAGCGACCTGGCGGGCTTCGACCTGCGCCGCAGCATCAACGGTCGCTGGGACTTAGGCGTGAACGCGAGTGTGTTCAGCGCCTACGAATCCGGTACGCGCGACTACAGCGTCGGCGCCGACATCGGGCTCAACCTCGCGACGAACATGTGGCTGTCGCTCGGCTACAACGTGACCGGCTTCCACGATGACGACTTCGCTGCGGCGCGCTACTCGGCGCAGGGCCCGTATATCCGCTTCGCAATCAAGGCCGACCAGCGCACGTTGAAGGACATCGCGGGTATTCGATAAGGCTAAAGTATCGGCCAGTTCCGGAGCGCGCAAAGCGGTCCGGCTTTGTGTAACCTTCCGACCGTGATCACGCTGTCCGACTTCTTTGGCGATTCCAGCCCCCTGAAGACGCACCTGCCGGGCTTCCAGCCGCGGGCGGTGCAGGGCTTTATGGCCGACGCCGTGGCAGAGGCGATCGACGACTCGAGACGCCTGGTCGTCGAGGCCGGCACCGGGACCGGGAAGACCTTCGCCTACCTCGTGCCGGCGCTTTTGAGCGGCAAGAAAACGATTATTTCGACCGGAACGAAAGCGCTGCAGGACCAGCTGTATCACCGCGACCTGCCGCTGGTCGGCAAAGCCATCGGCCGTCCGGTCACGACGGCGCTGCTCAAGGGGCGCGCCAACTACCTGTGTCTGCAACGTCTCGACCAGGTCGACTCGGTGGCGGCATCGCTTAGGCAAGATATTGTCGCCGTCAACGAATGGCGCCACCGGACTCGCACCGGCGACCGGGCGGAGCTCGTCGACGTGACTGAGGATTCGTCGGTCTGGCCCATCGTCACATCGACGTCGGACAACTGTCTCGGCCAGAAATGCCCGCTCTACAACGACTGTTTCGTCGTCAAGGCGCGCCGCGCGGCGCAGGAAGCCGATCTCGTCGTCGTCAACCATCACCTGCTGCTGGCCGATCTCGCGATGAAAGAGAGCGGCTTTGTTGAATTCCTGCCCGGTGCCGAGACGGTCATCGTAGACGAAGCACACCAGCTCCCGGACCTCGCGACGCAGTTCTTCGGCGTGTCGCTCGGTAGTCGCGAGCTCGAGCGCCTTGTCGAAGAGACCCGTGCGGCAGCGTTGGGACACGCGAACAGCGAATTCCTCGGGCGAATCGACGGCGCGGATACGGCGTTACGAAAACTGCGGGCGGCCGCGCCGAGGGACGAGGGCAGGCACCAGCTCGCCGACGTCGTCTATACGCTAAGGCCCGCGATGGACGAGCTGACGGACGCGCTGCACGGCCTCGTAGCCGGGCTCGAGGTCTTGGCGGATGCGTCGCCGGAGCTCGAGAAGGCGGCCGAGTTGAGCATGGCCTACCTCGAGAGGCTCGGCCATCTCGCCAACGAGGACGGGTGGGACGGCCTGCGCTGGCTGCAGGTGAACCCTCGCAGCCTGCGGCTGCACCTGACGCCATTGGACGTGTCCGACACGCTGTCCTCGCTGCTGGGCAATGGTTACCAGTCGTGGATTCTGACATCGGCGACGCTCGCCGTCGGGGAAGACTTTTCGCACTACCTGTCGCGCATCGGCCTTCAGGATGCGACGGCCCTGTCGTTTCAGAGCCCGTTTCCGATCGCGGACAACAGCCTGTTGTACCTGCCGCCCGACCTGCCGCAGCCGTCCAGCCGAGACCACACCACGAGCGTCATGGAGACGCTGGCCGACATGCTGAAGCTCGGCGTCGGCGGCGCTTTTTGCCTGTTCACCAGTCATCGGGCACTGCAGGCAGCCAGGCGCTGGTCACGAACCCACCGTCGGCAGTTCGGCGGCCGCAAGCTGCTCGTCCAGGGCGATGCGCCACGCGACGACTTGCTGCGGCGCTTCCGCGACGCCGGGGACGCCGTGTTGCTCGGTACCGGCAGTTTCTGGGAAGGCGTCGACGTCCGCGGTCGCGCGCTGTCGATGGTCATCATCGACAAGCTGCCGTTCACATCGCCGGCCGATCCGCTGTTGATGGCGCGCCTCGAATACCTGAAGCGGGCCGGCGGTAATGGCTTCATGGAGCACCAGGTTCCGCAGGCGGTTCTGAGCTTGAAACAGGGCGCCGGTCGACTGCTGCGTGACCAGGAAGACTACGGCGTTGTCGTGTTGTGCGACCCGCGCCTGACGCAGAAGCGCTACGGCAGCATCTTCCTCGACGCGCTCAAGCCAATGCCGGTCACGGACTCGCTCAAAGACGTGGCGTCCTTTCTCGCGAAACGTGACCGCGCCGGAGCGGTTGCGTGAATTTCCTGGCAATTGACACGTCGTCAGTGGCCTGCTCGGTCGCGCTGTCGCTCGCCGATGAGATCGCGGAACGTCATACCGAACTGGCACGAGAACACACGCAGCTGCTGGTGCCGATGATCGAGGAGCTGCTCTCTGAGGGCGACGTTTCGCTTTCGGATCTCGACGCATTCGTGCTTGGCAATGGCCCGGGGTCTTTCATCGGCATGCGCATCTCGGCATCGCTCGTGCAGGGTATGGCATTCGGCGTGTCTCGGCCGGTCGTGCCGGTCTCCTCGTTGCTGGCCGTTGCGGAAGCCGCGTTCGCGGATGGCGACTGCGACGAGGTCGTCGTCGCCCAGGATGCGCACATGAACGAGGTGTACCTGGGCCGATTCGGCAGGGCGGACTCCGGCGAAATCACGGCTCTTGCGCCTGAGACGCTGCATTCGCTGTCAGTGATCGACGGACTGGGTGCGGACGGACTCGGTGCGTCGGCGCGCCGACTGGCGGCGGGCGCCGGATGGGAGCGGTACCCGGCGCTGTGGACGGCCAATGCCGATGCATTCGCCGAACTCTCGAGTCACAAGGCGCCGCGTGCACGCCACCTGTTTCCCTGTGCGAAGACGAGCTTTGATGCCGGTCTTGGCATCGATCCGGCCGACATTGAGCCGAGCTACCTGCGCCAGAAAGTGGCGACGCCAACGTCCGGACCTTAACCCTACTGTAATATAGTGCTGATGTAATCGCGGGATTCGGCGACTATCGCCAAGGCCAGCCACTTATGACATCCAGCAAAATACTCATTATTGAAGACGAAGCTCCGATTCGGGAGATGATCGCATTCCACCTGTCCCGTGCGGGCTTCGAGACCCTGGAGGCGCCCGACTGTCGCAGTGCGCGCCAGTTGCTCGCAGACGAACGACCGTCACTGGCGCTGGTCGACTGGATGCTGCCTGACATGAGCGGGCTCGAACTCACGCGTGTGCTGAAGCGCGACAGGGACAATGAGGACCTCGCGATCATTATGTTGACCGCCCGAGCCGATGAATACGACAAAGTGGCCGGACTCGAAGGCGGCGCCGACGACTACATCACCAAGCCGTTCTCGCCGAGGGAGCTGGTCGCGCGAATCCAGGCCGTGCTGCGACGCTCCGGCGCCGGTGATAACGAGATCATCGAGGCCGGCGTCCTTGAGCTGGACACGGCGGGCCACCGCGTGACCGCGAATGGCACCGAGATTAAGCTCGGACCGACAGAGTATCGCTTGCTGCATTTCCTGATGACCCACGCTGATCGCGTCTACAGTCGAACCCAGTTACTCGACCGGGTCTGGGGCGCCAATGTGTACGTCGAGGAGCGAACGGTCGACGTGCACGTCAGGCGATTGCGCAAGGCGCTGCAAGAGGGCGATGCCGATGAGTACATTCAGACGGTGCGCGGAGCCGGTTATCGATTCTCGGTACGGCACGAGTAGCTAACGCGGCGCGTCCCTACAGTCATGTCCAAATCTGCTCGAAAACTCCTCGTCGGACTCCTGCTGCTGATGGTGTCGGGTCTCGCGCTGGGTTCGCTTTACGGTGATCCTGTGACCGGTCTCCTCGTGGCGGCTTTCCTCGCACTGGTCTGGCAGGTCAGACAGTTGCTCGCGTACGACAGAGTAGTGCGAACCGGTGAGCCCGACCATTTCCAGCGCGGCGACGGAATCTGGCAACAGCTCTACTCACGGTACCGGTTCGAACACCAGAAAAGCGAGGTCTACAAGCGGCGCTACCGCGACCTCTTAGCCGAGATTCGGAAGTCCACGGACGCGATGCCTGACGCGGCCGTCGTGATCGACAGCGACAACCGGATCGTCACGTCCAACCGCGCTGCCAAGGAGCTTGTCGGGCTGCGCCCGAAGAAAGACAAGGGTGAGCGCATCGAAGACATTCTTCACCACCGGGATTTCTCCAAACTCCTGAACGATTCAGACTTCAGCGCGGTCGTGGACCTGCCGTCGCCGTTGCGGCCCGGCCACTGGCTCAACTGTCGCATCGTGCCCTACGGTGTTGACCAGCGACTCGTCTTGATAAGAGACATCACCGATCGGCTACGGCTCAATAAGATGCGCCGCGACTTCGTCGCCAATGCGTCCCACGAGTTGCGCTCGCCTCTCACCGTGATCAGCGGTTACCTCGAGGGGCTGACGGACGAAGACATCCCGC
>JAAUXY010185908.1_pt1 | contig 10844 bp, 7 predicted proteins | sample 7278121 | NCBI WGS metagenome assembly JAAUXY01 (sample SAMN14350117, study PRJNA611818) | marine sediment metagenome | isolation source: surface marine sediment (1.8m) | place: French Polynesia: Moorea | collected 2018-08
ACTCCTGGCGCCCGGCGGCGTGCTCATCCCGCGGCGCGACGAGCTGTGGGCTGCCCTGGTCGAAGCCGAGGCGATCCATCGGCGGCTGACCCGCGGCTGGCGCGACGGGCCGCTCGGTCTCGACCTCAGCCTCGGCTTTGAGCGGGTCGCCAACGGCTGGACCCAGCAACGCCTGCAGTCGGAGCAATGCCTGGTCGCGGCCCGCCGGTGGGCGGTTCTGGACTACACCCACATCATCGATTGCGACGTGAACGGCCGTCTCGACTGGCGGATGGAGCGTACCGGGACGGCTCATGGCCTGGCGGTCTGGTTCGATACCGATCTCGGCGGCGATGCCGGCTTTTCCAATGCCCCCGGCCAGCCCGAGCTGATCTACGGCCAGGCCTTCTTTCCCTTTCCGGAGCCGTTGGCACTGCGCGCCGGGGACCGCGTCACGGTGGAGCTCAAAGCGGTGCGGGTGGGTCGCGACTATGTCTGGAGCTGGGTGACGGCGATCCGCGGCTCCGTCGATCGGCGTTTCGAGCAATCGACGTTCTTCGGCGAGCCGCTGGTGCCCGGGGCCCTGCACAAGCAGGGTGCCGACTATCTGCCGCGATTGACCGACGACGGCCGGATCGCAAGCTTTGTGCTGTCGCGCATGGACGGGCAGATACCGCTCGAGGAGATCGCCCAGGAGTTGCAGGCGGCGTTTCCAGATGCTTTCGAGCACTGGCGCGACGCCTTGACGCGGGTCGGCCAGCTCTCGGAACGTTACGGCTGAGTCGCCGAGGCGGGCCGGGGCCGCGGGTCCTGCCGGTGCTCCAGCATGGCCGCCGCGATGCGTCGATTGCCGGTCGGGCCGAGGTGAAACATATCGATCCAGATCTCGTCGGATCGATCATCGAAGACGTCCGCGATCGAGTGGAGATGCTCACGCCCCGCGGTCACCTCCCGGATCCGCCAATCGCCGCAATGGGCGTCAGGATCAGGTAATAGACCAGTGCCAGAGAAGTCCATGTGAGGCTCTCTCCGAGGGGCCCCTGATGACAAAGGCCCCGCCCCGAAGTCTCGGGGCGGGGCCTTGATGGTTCGTTTTAGTGGCGTTGGGTTTCCCCGGAGGAATGATGCACCTCGGGGTACCGTCCTACGCGCCACCGGGCGCTTGAGAGGTTCCCGCTACGGGGACGCCACCTCCACCAAACCGTTCAGACCTAGATTCACAGGACCACCTCCTTTCTAGGCGTAACCATGTTCGGTGGGTCCCAACCCACCCGGCTCCCGGGCCGCCCAAAACCCCAGAGGAGCCGCCGCGCATGTGAGTACGCGGAGTTGCGCTGCCACATCATGGAAAATATGGGGTGTGTTTGTCAAATCTGACCCATTCGGGAATGCGGAGGGGTACTCCCGTGTTGTAAAATGTGAGGGCTTCGCACTAAGATTTTTCACCAGGCAAGCTCAATCAGGCCCTTCTGCGGTTCGATAGGACCAGCCGTGCACATTGGCCCTCCCCTGGAGGGATAGGAGACTCAGGTGGAGTACAAAGACTACTACTCGACACTCGGAGTGTCGAAGCAAGCGTCGGCGGACGAGATACAGAAGGCGTATCGCAAGCTGGCGCGCAAATACCATCCCGACGTCAACCGCAGTGCCGGGGCCGAGGACAAGTTCAAGGAGATCACCGAGTCCTACGAAGTGCTCAAGGACCCTGAGAAGCGCAAGACCTACGACCGTTTCGGCAAGGATTGGAAAGCCTTTGCCGGTGGCCGTGGTGCGCCGCCTCCCGGTTTCGAAAACATCCGTTTCGATTTCGGTGGCGGCGGCGATAGCGGTTTCTCGTCGTTCTTCGACGCGCTGTTCGGCGGTGCCGGCGGTGGCAGTCCGTTCGCTGGAGGCGGAGGAGGCAATCCGTTCGGCGGCGGCGATCCATTCAGTCGGGGCGGTTTCGGGAATGCCGGAGGCTTTACGTCTCGCGGTCAGGATCAGGAGGCGAAAATCCTCTTGACCCTCGAGGAAGCGGCCAGCGGCGGTGCCCGGGAGATCAGCGTCACCGACCCGACGACCGGCGAGGTCAAGAGCTACAAGATCAATCTACCGCGAGGGGTCAAGGAGGGTCAGAAGATCCGCCTGGCCGGCCGCGGCGGCGCCGGAGCCGGCAGCGGTTCCGCCGGCGATCTCTACCTCAAGGTCGAGCTTCGGCCACACCGCCGATTTCGGCTCGAGGGGCTCGATCTCTACACCGATCTGGTGGTGAGCCCCTGGGAGGCGGCGCTGGGTTCAGAGGCCGTGGTCCGAACCCTCGACGGCTCGCTCAAGCTTCGGGTGCCGCCGGGCTCGTCGACCGGGCGCAAGATCCGCTTGCGAGCAAAGGGCTTCCCGAACCCGAAGGGAGACTCCGGCGACCTTTACGCCGAGATCAAGATCGCGATACCCGATTCTTTGTCCGAAGAAGAACGCCAGCTGTTCGAGCAGCTGGCCGAGGTTTCGAGCTTCGACCCACGAGAGTGAGGCCTGCTGGAAGCTTTGAGGCCGAACATCGAAATACATCGATCCGGGCTCGCCGCGGCGCGGCAGCTCGGGTCGGGACCATAAAGTTCCGTTGGAGGTGAATCATGGACGTGAGCAAATTGACTCAGAAGTCCCAGGCCGCGCTTCAGAGCGCGCAGGAAAAGGCGGTGCGTCTCGGCCACCAGGAGGTGGACGGAGAGCACCTGTTGCTAGCTTTGCTCGAAGACGAGGGGCTGGTGCCTCGATTGCTAGAGAAGATGGACGTCGAGCGCGAGGGTTTGCGGCGAGCGGTGGCCCAGGAGCTGGAGCGTCGTCCCTCGGTCGGTGGCCCGGGCGCCGAGCCCGGCAAGATTTTCGTCACCCAGCGGCTGCAGAAGCTGATGCTCTCGGCCCAGGACGAAGCCAAGCGACTCAAGGACGAGTACGTTTCGGTCGAGCACCTGGTGTTGGCGCTGATCGAGGAAGGGGCCGGCACTCAGGCCGGCAAGCTCCTGCGGCAATGGGGCGTCGACCGCAATCGACTGCTCCAGGCACTCCAGGCGGTGCGCGGCCACCAGCGGGTGACCAGCGCCAATCCCGAGGAGGCCTATGAGGCGCTCGAAAAATACGGCGTCGACCTGGTCGCCCAGGCGCGGCGCGGCAAGCTCGATCCGGTGATCGGCCGGGATGCCGAGATCCGCCGGGTGATTCGCATCCTGTCGCGCCGGACCAAGAACAATCCGGTGCTGATCGGCGAGCCGGGGGTCGGCAAGACCGCGATCGTCGAGGGTCTTGCGCAGCGTATCGTGCGTGGCGACGTGCCCGAGTGGCTCAAAGATCGTTCGGTGTTCTCCCTCGACATGGGGGCGCTGATCGCCGGCGCCAAGTACCGTGGCGAGTTCGAGGAGCGCCTCAAGGCGGTGCTCTCCGAGATCAAAGAGAGCGAGGGCAAGATCCTGCTGTTCATCGACGAGGTGCACACCATCGTCGGGGCCGGCCAGGCCGAAGGCGCGACCGACGCCGGCAACCTCCTGAAGCCGATGCTGGCGCGCGGCGAGCTGCACTGCATCGGCGCCACCACCCTCGATGAACACCGCAAGCACATCGAGAAAGACGCGGCGCTCGAGCGACGTTTCCAGCCGGTCTTGATCGACGCTTCGACGGTCGAAGATACGATTTCGATCCTGCGTGGCCTCAAGGAGCGCTTCGAGGTTCATCACGGCGTGCGCATTCAGGACAACGCGCTGGTCGCCTCGTCGACCCTGTCGAACCGTTACGTCACCGATCGCTTCTTGCCCGACAAGGCGATCGACCTGATCGACGAAGCCTGCGCCATGATCCGTACCGAGATCGATTCGATGCCGGCGGAGCTCGACGAGGTCACCCGCAAGGTGATGCAGCTCGAGATCGAAGAGGCGGCGCTGAAGAAGGAGAAAGACAAGGCGTCCAAGGCGCGGCTCAAAAACCTGCGCCGCGAGCTGGCGGAGTGGCGCAGCCAGGCCGACGCCATGCGCGCCCAGTGGGAGAGCGAGAAGGCGTCGATCGACGGCGTCAATCGGTTGCGCGAGGAGATCGAGAAGGTTCGTCAGCAGATCGAAGTCGCCGAGCGCGAGTACGACCTGAACCGCGCCGCCCAGCTCAAGTACGGCCAGCTGGCCGAGCTCGAGCAGCGTCTTGCCGCGGAAGAGCAGAAAGCCGAGGCGGAGGCCGAGGGTCGCCTGCTGCGCGAAGAGGTCACCGAGAACGAGATCGCCGACATCGTCTCCAAGTGGACCGGCATCCCGGTCACTCGGTTGGTCGAGGGCGAGCGCGAGAAGCTATTGCGTCTCGACGAGATCCTGCATCGTCGTGTGATCGGCCAGGACGAGGCCGTCCAACTGGTCGCCGACGCGGTGATCCGTGCCCGCTCCGGGATCAAAGATCCGCGGCGTCCGATCGGCTCGTTCATCTTTCTCGGCCCCACCGGCGTCGGCAAGACCGAGCTCGGCAAGACCCTGGCCGAGGCGATGTTCGACTCCGAGGACAACATCGTGCGCATCGACATGTCGGAGTACATGGAGAAACACACCGTCTCGCGGCTGATCGGTGCCCCTCCGGGCTACATCGGCTACGACGAAGGTGGCCAGCTCACCGAAGCCGTGCGTCGCAAGCCCTACTCGGTGGTGCTCTTCGACGAGATCGAGAAGGCGCACCATGACGTCTTCAACGTCCTGCTCCAGATCCTCGACGACGGTCGAGCGACCGATGCCCAAGGGCGTACCGTCGATTTCAAGAATACGGTGATCATCATGACCTCGAACATCGGCTCACCGCACCTGCTCGAGGGAGTCACCGACCGCGGCGAGATCGAGGAGCCGGTGCGCGATCGGGTGATGGGCGAGCTACGAATGCAGTTCCGTCCCGAGTTCTTGAACCGGGTCGACGACATCGTGCTCTTCAAGCCCTTGATGCTGGACGAGATCACGCAGATCGTCGGGCTCTTGACCCGCGACCTCTCCCATCGTCTCGCCGAGCGCGGCATCAAGCTCGAGCTATCTGATGAGGCCCGCGCCTTCATCGCCCGCGAGGGCTACGACCCGGTCTACGGCGCCCGGCCGCTGAAGCGATACCTCCAGCATCAGCTCGAGACCCGCATCGGTCGCGCGCTGATCGCCGGTGACGTCACCGAGGGTGCGGTGATCGACGTCGGCCTGGCCGGCGGGGAGCTGGCGGTGGAGATCCGTCAGGGAGCGACGGAGCCGGCGGTGGCGTAAGCGACGGGCGACGGCTCAGGCAGATCGCCTGGACGGTAGATCCTTCGCTCTTCTTGGCGAAGGATCTACCAGGTCCCGGTGACCCTGTTCCTCTTTCTTACGAAGATCTCTCGCAATCGCGTTCAGGTCATAGTCCAAACGTTTCGAATAAGCATCCCGGATCGCTCGGACTTCTTCGACGACTGGATCGTGCCACATTATCAATCCTCTGAAAGAGATGATATCCACCGCGGACCCAGCACCTCAACCTCGGTCTTTGGCGGTGCAGGTGCACCGGAGAAATGCGATCTCCAACGCGCAACCCACCTAGTTCGTTCCGTTGTCGAAGGAGGACCTCGAGAAAACCACCGAGCCCGCCCGCTGGTCACCAGCTCGAGACCCGCATCGGTCGCGCACTGATCGCCGATTACGTCACCGAGGGTGCGGTGATCGACATCGGCCTAGCCGGTGGGGAACTGGCGGTAGAGATCCGTCAGGGAGCGGCGTAGGCGGCGGTGGCGTAGGCGGTGGAGACCGTCGTCGGCCCGATCGGAGTTCCGGCGATCAATCGTCGTGATGAAGTCGATGATGATCCTTATGGATCCCGAGGCTCGAAATCCGCTTCTTCCGACTGGGGAGAACGGTGAGGAGCCAACAAGCCGCGGTCTTCCGGCCGAGAGATCTCCGGAGCGAGTGAGAAACCGAGTCTTTCCGCTCAACAAACACTCGCCAGGCCAAAGAAGCCCGGTTCCTCCGCGGTTAAAGCGTTCTTCGCGCTGGCAGGGCCCTTTTCTTCCGGAGATGCACGTTTCTGCCACCGGTGACGATTGCCGTTTCTTCCCATGAACGGAACTCCGCCACTGGTGACGATGCCCTTTTCTTCCGGCACTTTCAGTCAGCGTCACCGGTGGCAACGCCCCTTTCTTCCGGTGTATCCAGTCTCCGTCATCACTCACGAAGATTCGCTAGGCGAACGGCGACCGACTGATCAGTCGGTGCTTCGTCAGTTGGTCTTGTCCGGCTTAGTGCCTTTCCCAAAACGCAATATTTGCTACAGTTAGCTAGCTAGCTCCGACAAGGGCGGTCACCGGTTGGTGGTAGCGCGTGCTCACCGCCAGATCTCCGCACTAGGCAAGACGCAGAGCGTCGGCGACACGGTTTCCCGGTCGGCTCCGATAGAGTTTGAGGCACAATCAGGACTAGAAGTTGTCCAACTTCGCGATCTTGACAATTTTAGCCAACTTCTGTTCCCAGCGGCCGACCGATCCCAGGTTTGAGCACGACGTTCGAGCACGCCGATGTTGGCCAACTGAGCGTTCTGTGCGAAGCAAGAACTCACCCAAGCCGCCATACACAGACTCTCTTCCTCCTCGCCTCAGAACGGCAGTCGGTTTCCTGGCCGGAGTGGGTGGCACGTGGGTGGGTGCGCTCCGCTACAGCGCCTCCTTGAAGACCGCTCGGGGCTCGACCGCTGCTCGGCTCAGCGTGCCGCGGAAGACCTCGCTCTCGCCAATCAACCGGTTGCGCACGTCGAGGAACAGCGCTCCCATACTCTCCTGGTCACCCAACCGATACCGCAGACTCAGGTAACTCGTCACAAAGTCGGGGCGGTCTAGGAGATCCCGGCGCGGGATCCTCTCTCGAGCGACACGGCGGGCGATCTCGAAGGCAGAGATGCTCATCGTTGCTGCCTTGGCGTTTGCCGATGTCTCGGCGATGAAGGAATGCCCGATCCAGGCCCGCGAACCCGATGAGACTCCCGAACTCGCTCAGCAACTCCCGCGCCAAGTCCCTGGCAGTCGAACCGGGACAGCCATTGCGCAACAAGATCTCCACCAACTCGGCGTTCGACAGGGCATGTGCGCCATGTCGGAACAGACGCTGTCGTGGGTGATCTTCGCGCTGGGCGAGCTTCCGGCGTCGCCGGGTCATCACACCTGCTCCTTCTGCTTCGCTCGTCACCGACTACGAATCCAGGCGTCGCTAAGGCGAGCCGCCTTCAGAAGCTCCCCGGCGGCGTTCTGGAGATTGTCGACGGCTACCTCGGTCTCTTCAGCCACTTCCAGCTCAAGTGACCGCGGCTCGTCCTCGGCTGGCGGCTCATCGGCGCTATAAAACTGCCGCATACTCTCATACTGCGCCCTCTCGCCCTCGTGCTGGTGGTGAAGGCCCTGCGCGATCCGATACAGCTCAAAACCGGTCTCGAGAAACTGATCCTGACCTTCCGAGACGGTCACAGGTTTCGACATGGGAACCTCCTCTCGGTTGCCTGTTCAATGCGTGGTATCGTTCCTACCCGTGAAACTTGGAATCCGGATGAACCGGGCCGGCTATAGTTTGGAGGCGATGTAGTGTTAGATGCGGGCAAAGGCGCCGAACTCTTCGAGAGCTTCTGCGTGTTGCTCGGGCGTACCGCTGCTTGTGGCATAGACGCGGACGACGGAGACCGCCACCAACAACGGATCGAGATCGGTGGCCAGCTCCAGCAGGCAGAGGTCGCAGATCGGCTCGTCGTCCATGTAGCCAACCGGCCTGGCGCTCGCCTCTTGCTTGCTACAGAAGGCATACGAGGTGCCGGGCTTCTCAGAGACTCCGATGTTATAGAGCGGGTCGTCGATGGGCGGTCGGCCGAGGCCCACAGGGAGTGGTCTCGAATCGGCTTCAGGCGGTTGTGGGATCTCTCCGGCGAGCGTTCGTCAGGGTTTTGCGCTAGACTTCACTTGATCGAGCATTGGGAACTCTCCTTTGCTTGGTCGGGCTCCCGTAGCGGTATCAGCTCCGCGGGGCCGTTTTGGGTCTGGGGGACACACCGCTCCTCTAGGCCATTACTAAACTAGACTAATTTGCCGTCTCGAGGGCTTCGACGAGTTTTACTAGTATGCCGGGATGGCGTTGAATGTCAACGAATTGGCCGCAAAACAGCTGAGCTTCCAGTTAAGTAGTTTCTTTATTAACATTTGACCGAGAATGACGGGGCCGGCATGCACTACCTAGTGCAGGAAGAGCCCTGCCACCAGGAGATAAAAATGAAGAAATCGAGATTGCCAAGAGGCTTCAAGGCAGGGACGCTAGAGAACCTAATTAATGCAATCTGTACCGCACGACGAAAAGTGACTTTCCTGGTCGGGTCGGCACTCACGGCCCCCCGGGTAATAGGCGAGCCGGGAGTGCCGTCGACGACTGAAATCCTTGAACTTATCAGAGGCGCAGCAAGAACAGCCAACTGTGCAGACGAGGTCGAGGCGGCGATGCGCGACCAGCCTGCTGCAATCTCCTATCAGAAAGGAATGGAGCGAGTAGCGCTGAATACCAGCATGGGCTTCGTCAACGAGATAGTGAAGCAGGCTGTCGCCTGCGCGCTCAAGGAACCGAGCAATATGGATGACAACTACATGACTGCGAAGCCAAGCTCCTGGCATCTAAACTCTTCAGTCATGGCGATTGCTAATCTTTATCAGCAACGCAGAGACATCTTTTCCGGCATGATTCTTACTACCAATTTCGATACTCTTATTGAAACTGCATTCGAGGCCAAGGACCTTTCATGCGCAAGCCTTGCACTCGACGGAGACTACTCTTTGGGGCCCCATTTTCGCCAGGAGAGCCAAGTGCCACAGGTCATCCATCTTCACGGAACTTGGCAATCGGACACGCTTCACACCAGCCTCCAACTGGAACGGCACAGAAACAATTTGAAGAATGGCCTCGTTAAAATACTGTGCGATAGCACTCTGGTTGTCCTGGCGTATGGCGGCTGGGATGACGTCTTCATGGCCTCTCTCTCCGAAGCCGCCAGCAACGAGAACAATAAGATCGATATCCTATGGTCCTTCCATGGGAAAAGTACTGATCGAGTCTTTGAGAGCCATGGACATGTCTTCGCAGCCTGCGAATCACTATTGCCGACCTACCGCTTTCGGGCCTATTTAGGCGTAGATATCCATGACTTATTCCAACTTCTGTCAAATCGACTCCTTGCGACAGGGCCTGACAATACGACTGCGGTTGAAGTTGCTGCCTCTGAAACAAGCTCAAAATCTACTGAAGCACCAAGTTCCTCGACTCCAAATCTCACAACACTTGACGAAGATGAAAAACGTTCCACAGAGGCGCCAAGAGACTCGGAAGAAGCTTCACTCGGAGATTTATGGAATCTTGCGCTTTCCGACTCACCCAGTCACATCGGTCTGCCTGCTCGGATAGCCCTCGGTTCAGTTCGCGATTCAGACCCCGCCCTTTTTTCCTCAACTCTTACGACAATCCAGTCGGCGCTGCATGACCCCTATATTAAGAGCCTAGCACCAAACCAGTTGCCCTTCCACGGCACACGACATGTGCTCATTGCTGCGCCGACTTCCAGCGGTAAATCTACCGTAGCGGAGATGTTCCTCCTAAGGCCACCACTCCTCAACCGAGTGAAAACTCTAAGCATTTATATTGCACCAACCCGGGCGTTGGCTCAGGCCAAGTACGAGGAGCTTCAAGAAAAAATAAAACAAATACCCCAGCTGCGGAAGGGTCTTATCCTGTCAACTGGGGAGGATAATAGCGATGACTGGCAGCTTAACCACGGTACATTTGCGATCGCGTGCATGGTCTACGAGAAAGCGAGTATGCTCTTCTCTCGAAACCCAATCCTTCTGCAAAGGCTCGGATGCCTACTGATCGACGAGGCATTCATGCTGGGCGAGCTGATTAGAGGTGCAGCGCTTGAAGTAGCTCTTGCGAAGGCGCTTCACAGACGCCGCATAGATGATGCCACAGAAGACCGAGGAGCTGGAGAGTGCTTAAGAGTAGTGACTCTCTCAACCGAGAATACGGCCATTGAAGACCTGTCGAACCTGCTGTTATCACTTGACACCACGACCGACGATGAATCTCCCCCGTTGATATTTCGCGACAACACGAGGCCAATATCTGTCGAGCATTGTCTATTGCTCCCGAAACCGCCAAGCCCGGACAAGCAGCCGTTCACAGTCTTCCCTTTTCTGACTTTCTCTGGATCAACAAGCAGGGCTCTCGACTCGGTGACTATGGAGCGAATTGAGAAGGATCTGCATCCGATAGCAGAAGAGATACTCGAGGGCCGCGAAGGCTTCACGAGATCCGTAGTAGTTGAGCATAGAGATCGGCTATTACGTTTCGCGCTGTCGCGCCTGGAGAACAAACCGCGCGGCTATAGACTTCTCGTGTTCGCTCCAGGTAAGCAGGATGTCGAAACACTGGCAGGAGCCATTTTCAATCATCGAGCAAGTCTTGCTGGCGACAGTTACCGGAGACATCGCATCTCAGAGCTCCTAAGACTTATCAATGACGGAGAAGATCAGCAGCTTGGGAAGATTATCGCGCGCTATGCAGAGAAAGGCGTGTTCTTTCACCATTCCGACATCGAGCGTCCCATCAGGGCAGAGATAGAAAGACTTGCGGCATCAAGAGATACAAGCGCGCCGGCAGAAGTCCTGATATCAACAACCACGCTGGCCTACGGCGTGAATCTTGCAGTTTCTGAAGTTGTTTTGGCGGGAGTTAGATTCTATGTTCAGAACCGCGCCGGCAAAGTGCGAAGAGACGACCTTTCAGAAGCAGATTATCACAACATGACAGGTCGCGCGGGAAGGCTTGGACGGGAGACCGGAGTGAAGGCCCGGG
>JAAUXY010142264.1_pt1 | contig 10839 bp, 9 predicted proteins | sample 7278121 | NCBI WGS metagenome assembly JAAUXY01 (sample SAMN14350117, study PRJNA611818) | marine sediment metagenome | isolation source: surface marine sediment (1.8m) | place: French Polynesia: Moorea | collected 2018-08
AGCACATTTTAGATGCCCAGTGCACTACGGTGCAGACCGTGATGGCCTTGAGATCTCAGACGAGCTTCTGCGCGCAGGAAACCGGCTCGGAGATGCCCGAATCTCAGAATTTTTCGATGCGCATTTAGAACAGGAACTCGTGGATTATTCGGGCGATGAACGTCTCGACGAACGAGTACGCAACCAAGTCGCTCAGTCGCTCAGCGAGGGTGTACCAAAGATTAGCGAGATATCGGCGCGAATGGGCATGAGCAGCCGAACTTTGCAAAGGCGGTTGTCGGCACAGGGGCATGTCTATCAGGACCTTGTCGACGCTGCAAGACGCGCACTTGCCGAGAAGTTGCTGCGCCAGACCGAATTCTCACTGGCTGAGATCGCATTTCTGACTGGGTACGCAGAGCAAAGTACCTTTTCGCGCGCCTTCAAACGATGGTACGGACAAACACCGGCCAGTTTTCGACGGGCCATGCTGACGGACTAGTCCGCGCGCGCCGTTGGCATCTGGCGCGAGATGCCAATACGCTGGCGTGGCATGCCAATACCCCAGCCCCACCGTGACAATACGCTTTGGTCATCCTTTCTACAGATGGAGATGACCGATGCAACCAAAACCTATCCTAGTTACCGGAGCGACTGGAAAAACGGGCTCACGAGTCGCAGCGTGCCTTGCGGACCGCGGAATCGAAGTCCGACGTGGCTCTCGCAAAGAAACTCCGGCATTTGACTGGAATGATGAGTCGAGCTGGGACGCGGCCCTCACCGGAGTCGCGTCCGCTTACGTAAATTACTCACCTGACACTCGCTCCGTGAGTGCGACGGAAACTGTTTCAAGGTTCGTCGATATTGCCCGTCACCAAGGCGTCGGCCGGCTTGTATTTCTCAGCGGCCGCGGCGAGACGGAGGCGCAGGAATGCGAACGCATTGTCCTCGACTCCGGCATCGAATCCACCATCGTACGCTCGGCGTGGTTCAACCAAAACTTCTCGGAAGGCGAATTCCTCGACATGGTCTTGGGCGGCGCCCTCACTCTGCCTGCGGGCAGCGTGGGCGAGCCGTTCGTCGACCTGGATGATCTCGCCGACGTGGCTGTTGCTGCACTCACCGAGGAAGGGCATGCCGGCGAAATCTACGAGGTGACGGGACCGCGGCTACTGACATTTGAAGATGTCGCCTCTGAACTTACTCAAGCAGTCGGAAGAGATATCGCATACCAGGAAATTTCGCACGATGCCTTCGTCGCGGCGATCGCGGGATCAGGAGCACCCGAGGAATTTGTCCAAGCGATGGACTACCTGTTCTCGGTCGTCATGGACGGACGCAACTCATACATTTCCGACGGCGTAATACGAGCGCTTGGTCGCCCGCCCAAGGACTTCACTGACTTCGCAAGCGAGGTCGCCACTACTGAGCTTTGGAGTAAAGTCGCATGAAGAACACAATGACTGTTATATACCTTGTAATCGCTGGACTGCTGCTTCTCACTATTGGCGGCGCCATCCTGCTAGTACCTCACGCCTTCCATGGCAGCAACGGCATCATTCTGGGCGATAACCCGAATCTGATCTCTGAAATCCGTGCGCCCGGCGGACTGCTCGCGGCCAGTGCCGTCGTTATTTTGTTGGGCGCTTTCCGGATTCGGTTGCGTACATCGGCCGTGCAACTCACCACGCTCGTTTATGGCTCGTTCGGCTTGGCTCGGCTCGTCAGCATGGCGTTGGACGGTATGCCCTCGTCATCGATTGTGGGTGCGATGTCTCTCGAGCTCATTGTCGCGTTTTTCGGTCTCGTCATTCTGCGACGAGCTCATATGCAACGTACCGCGAATCGTTCTTTTGCGGCGGCTCCCGCAGCTCGATGAAGAAGACCCGAGTTCAGCCTGAACCGGAAGGCAAGGCCGAGAAAGAGGAATTGGCGAAGCGAGCTTCAAGCCTCGAAGGTCGATTGTCGCGGAAGCACCCGGCGGTCTTTCGAATCGTTGGAGAGCTTTTGGAAGCGATGGCAGACGCCGTGTCTTGAACGCCTATGAAAAAAGGGCCCCGAGATCGGGGCCCTTTCTTTTTTTGGCGCGCCCGGAGAGATTCGAACTCCCGACCGCCTGGTTCGTAGCCAGGTACTCTATCCAGCTGAGCTACGGGCGCTATGTTTGTGGTCGCCCGCAAGGCGGGCTTCTACAGGGGCGCACATCTTACTGATCGTGACCCGCCCCGTAAAGGCTATTCTACAGCCCTTCGGGCCCCGCGACACCGCCGTAGGTGACCCCCGTCAGGCTGGCGATATCCGTCTTGAAGGTCGTCAGATCCTCGATTGAGAAATCCTGCAAATGCCGGTGCCCCGCGGCCCGCGCCAGCACCTGCATCAGTTCGACGGAGGCCCCGAAGTAGCGCGCCAGGCGCTCGGCTCCGATGTCGACAGGCAGGCGGTCCCTCAAGTGCTGTTTCTGGGTCGCAATGCCGACCGGACAGTTGTTGGTGTGGCAGGCCCGCATGCCGAGGCATCCGATGGCCTGCAGCGCTGCGTTCGATACGGCCACGCCGTTTGCACCCAGGGCCAGCGCTTTGGCAAAGTCTGCCGGCGTCCTCAATCCGCCGGTGATGATGAGCGTGACGTCGGATGCGCCGCTCTTGTCCAGATGGCGCCGCGCCCTTGCCAGTGCCGGCATCGTCGGCACCGAGATGTTGTCGCGGAAGATCAGCGGAGCTGCACCTGTGCCACCACCGCGGCCATCGAGAATGATGTAGTCCACACCGATCTCCAGGGCTGCATCGATGTCTTTCTCGATGTGCTGCGCCGATAGTTTGAAGCCCACCGGTATGCCACCGGTCTGCTCACGGACTTCGGCCGCGAAATCGCGGTAAGGCTCGAGCGAGGTCCAGTCGGGGAAGCGCGCTGGGGAGATGGCCGCCTCGCCTTCCTCGAGGGCGCGCACTTCGGCGATCTTGCCCTTGACCTTTTCACCAGGCAGGTGGCCGCCGGTGCCGGTCTTGGCCCCTTGCCCGCCTTTGAAGTGAAACGCTTGTGTCTTCTTGACCTTGTCCCACGAGAAGCCGAAACGCGCGGAGGCGAGCTCGTAGAAGTAGCGCGAGTTCGCCGCCTGTTCCTCGGGCAGCATGCCGCCTTCGCCGGAACATATTCCGGTGCCTGCAAGTTCAGCACCTTGCGACAGCGCCACCTTGGCTTCCTCCGAGAGCGCACCGAAACTCATGTCCGAAACAAAGATCGGGATGTTGAGTTTCAGCGGCTTGCTGGCACGCGGACCGATCACGAGGTCGGTGCCGACATCCTCGTCGTCGAGCAATGGCAGCTTGTGAAGCTGCCCGATGACGAACTGGAGATCGTCCCAGGTGGGCAACTCGGTGCGTGGCACGCCCATGGCTGACGCCGGACCGTGGTGTCCGGTCTTGCTCAGGCCATCGTTCGCCAATTTGCGAATGAACTTGACGTGCGGTTCCGCAGCTGTGCCGGTCGGATCCTGGTACGCGCCCTGATAAGCGCTGCGATCGTAGGGCTGCGGGTGCTTCGCGACCCAGGCCTCGATCTCGTCCCCGTCTACGTAGACGACTCCGTCTTCGATCAAAGCGTTGAATTTGGGCAGGATCTCCGAGTTGTTGTACTCGCTGACGCCAGTGTCGAGACGATAATCCCAGCCGTGCACGCCACAGATCAGGTTGTCCCCATCAACATACCCGTCGGACATGAGCGCGCCGCGGTGCGCACAGCGACCGTACAGCACCGACACCTCGTCGTCGTAGCGAATGACGACCAGGTCGACGTCAGCGACCAGTGCGTGGGCGGGCCGCCGGTCTTCGAGGTCCTCCCAGTTGGCGATCTCAACTCTGTTCATGGATGGTTGCCCTTCTTGTTCGATGTTGTGTGGCTCAGACTATGGCGTAGTCTAATGGTTCGGCGCCTGCCAGTTCTATCGTCAGGGCGGCTTCGTCGCGACAATGAATGCCGCAGCGCTTTTCTCTTTCGGCTTTTGCCACTGGTAGTCGATCGTAAATCCGGCATCGGTCAGCGCAGTCTCGAGCTCGCTGGTTGTGAATATGGCGACCTTCGGCATAAGACCGAACAGCCGGCCGAGTGGTTCGACCCACTTGATGAACCGCATGTGGTCGCCCAGGCAGGCCGAGTTACTGATGAATGCCCCGCCGGGTTTGAGCATCTTCTGCACGCCGTCAATCGTTTCTTTCCAGTCCTCGAGCAGGTGCAGGATACTGTGTGCCATCACGGCATCGTAACTCTCATCGGCAATATCGAGTTCCCCGATCGTGGCCACGCGAAAATCGACGTTGTCAATGCCAGCCGCTTCCGCTTTGCCGCGCGCAATCTCAATCATGTTCGGCGAGATGTCGGTCGCGAGAATGTGCTTCACGTAAGGGCTGTGCGCGATGGCCGTCGACCCTGTACCGCAGGCGATTTCGAGCACGTCCATGTCAGGCCGGAAATATCGTCGTGTGACCTCGAGTTTCTTCTGGTAGGACTCCTCGTCGGCGACCGGCCGCTTCGAGTAGCGATCCGCGATCTTGTCCCAAAACTTCTGCTCCTGACTCATCTGTCAACTCTACCGGAATATTTTGGCGCCGACTCGCGGTTACACCCCTCAGGTGATACGGTACGCGGAAAAAATGACAATAGCTGAACTTCAACGACGCGAACGAAATTTTTACACGGCCATGACACTGGCTCTGGCTGCCGGGGTCTTTGTGGGCTTCTCGCGTACGTTTTTCCTGAAGCCCCTGTTTCCCGAGTACCAGGAATACGTGCCGCCGGAATCGTACTTCTTCTGGCACGGCCTGGTGTTCTCGGCGTGGATCTGCCTGCTCGTCGTTCAGGCCTGGCTCGTGCGCAGCCGAAACGTGGCACTGCACAGAAAGCTCGGAGTAGCAGGAATCGTTGTTGCGGCCGCCGTCGTAGTCACCGGCCTGTATGGCGCGTTGATTGCCGCAAATCGGCCCGGCGGATTCATCGGGGTACCGATGTCGCCCGAAGCGTTCCTGATCGTGCCCGTGCTGGACATCGTATTGTTTGCGCTGTTCGTCGGTCTCGCCCTGCGATGGCGCAACGTACCGCAGCTTCACAAACGATTGATGCTGTTCGCGACACTGAGTATTGTTCAAGCGGCATTCGTGCGCATCAACCCGTCCATACTCGGCGAGTTTGCCGGGCCAATCATGCAGATGCTGTTGACGTTCGGATTCGTTCTCGTCGTGGCTATCCGGGACTACAGGACGATCGGGCGCATTCACGCCGCAACGCTTTGGGCCGGCATCCCGTTGTTCCTGTCGCAGCCCGCCAGGTTCGCGATTGCCGAAACCGCCGCCTGGCAGGCGCTCGGTCGCTGGGCGATGCAGCTCGTCTGATTGCGCGCAGTTGGCGGGGCTTCGTCAGGGAAACACGACGGTCTTGTCGCCGTTCAGCATGATGCGATGTTCCGCCTGGTAGCGGACAGCGCGCGCGAGTACGCGCGTCTCGATCTCGCGGCCGACGGCGACAAGGTCTTCCGGCGTTTGCGAGTGAGTGACGCGCACGACATCCTGTTCGATGATCGGCCCTTCATCCAGGTCGACGGTTGCGTAGTGCGCCGTCGCGCCAATCAGCTTGACACCGCGACTGTGTGCCTGGTGATACGGGCGCGCACCTTTGAATCCAGGCAGGAACGAGTGATGGATGTTGATGATGCGGCCGCGCAGCGTCTCGCACAGACCCGATGACAGGATCTGCATATAACGCGCCAACACGACGAAGTCGACGTTTTCTTCCTCGATGAGTTCAAGGAGTTTCGCCTCCTGGTCCTTTTTGTTGTCCGGTGTCACCGGCAGGTGCACGAACGGGATGTCATGCGAGGCGACGAGCTTGTAGTTGTCCCGGTGGTTCGATACGACGGCCGGGATCTCGATCTTCAGTTCGCCCATGCGCTGCCGGTAAAGCAGGTCCGCCAGGCAATGGTCGAACTTCGACACCATGATGAGCACGCGGGCAGGCTTCGACTCGTCGTGCAAATCCCAGTCCATGTCGTAGCGTTCGGCGATATCGCCAAACGCTTCGTCCAGCCTGCCGGCGTCACCGCCAGGCTCGACTGCGAAGTGAATGCGCATGCAGAATCGATTGGTGTCGGCATCGCCGAACTGTGCGCTATCCAGGATATTGCCGCCGTTGTCCGCAATGAACGTGCTGACGTCGCGCACAATGCCGGGGCGATCCGGGCAGGTAAGCGTGAGTACGAACTCAGTGTTTGGTTCGATGGCTGACATGGGGAGGCCCAGATTTTCTAGACGCTGGCCGTCATGCGTTCGAACAAATCCACGCCGATTTGAGAGCACGCATCGACCAGATCGATCATAACCCAGTTCTCGAAAAGCAAACCATCCTTGAGCGTATAGAAGTCCATGATGCGCCATGCGACCGAATTACCGGTTGGCGCAATACCGAGGAACTCCCCGGTGTGCGTACCCTGTAGCGTTCGCAAACCGCCCATCGCCGCGCACTCTCCCTCTCCAATCCGGGCCAGGTGAAAACCACCGATACGGTCCGGATAAGCCTTCAATATCGTGCCCTGCGCGTTGCGGCTGAATTCCTCCAGGCCGCGACTGGTGCCCATGCCTTTTTGTCCGTACCAGACCATGTCCGGCTGCCAATACCCCTCCATCGAGCCGCCGGATCGTTCGGTGCGATAGTTCATTCCCTTGAACAGCATGTCTTCAAGTTGACGAAGCGACTGCTTTGACACCTCATCGTCCTGCGGTTCCAATAGCACTGCGTTGCCGCGCAGTGGTCCGGGCGGATGAAGGTCTTCGCCCGGGCAGGGTGGCAATACTTCGAATCCGGCCTGACTCATCAAGTCGATCAGGTCGAAAAGCGTGTACACCTCGACGACTGTGCCATTGTCGATTCGCGAAAATTCGCCGAATCGCATCCTCACCGGGCTCCTTGTAGCCGGAATGCCAAGCCAATCGTTCGCAAAAGTCCCGACGAAATCTCCCGTAGCTGCAACCCAGACCTGGTTCTCGTATTCACCACCAAGAAAGACATAGGGCTCGCGTCTGATATCGGGGATCGCCGCGACCATTGGCGTGACGGCGCTCGTGACCAGTTTCTCTCTGCCCCGGATATCGCCCAGCGGCTGCGGACCTTGCCACAGGATCTCGTCGTGCACGTATCGGCTCATTATTGCCGCCGTATCGTGTGGCGCATGATTGAGTTCCTGCCAGTAGTTCCAGACCAGCGACTTGCCTTTCTGAATATGTTCGCTCGTCACGGCGCATCCTCGTTTGGCTGGGCGGGAGACCTGTTGGTGATGCCGTACTCGGCACCGGCATCGACGATCCACCGGGCAATATGATCAGCGAAGCTACGGCGGATGACGAGATCGAACGACTCGTCGCCAGTTCGCGAGATCAACGCGGTTGCAGCGGCAAATAGTGTCTGCACGGAACGACCAATCGGAAAATTTCGCCGATGGAAATCGTATACGGCGGACTTCTTGAGCACCTGCTCCGCGGCGCTGCCGTTCAATGTAATTAGCGTGTAGCCGCCGCTGACATCGACGAGCGCGTAGTGCCCCGTGAGCTGCTTCCGCAAGGCAATCTCGGTTTGAGCAACGTCCTCCTGCGGCAGCACGACCAGCCACTCATCCGGGCTGATACAGAATATGCGGTTTCCGTCGATTTCACGGTACTGAGCCGGTCCCTTTGGGAGTCCGGTACCCAGAACCTGCTTTACGCCATCACTGAATCCAGCGTCGCTGGAAGTGCCGCGCAAGGCAAGAAACCCCAATCCGGCTTCTTCACTAACAACAAGACTGCAGTCTCGAGCGTCATCGAACTCGAGCTCACGAAACATCGGAGACAACGAAGTCTCCGAGTACGGCGAAACGCTAGACATTCTGACGCTCCCCGTCCGGATCGTAAATAACAGCGCTCGTGACCTCGGATTCGACGACCTGTCCATTCGCGAGCGGGCAAAAAACCTTCTCACCGATTCGGTCAAGTCCGTCTTTCAGTAGGGCGAGCGCGAACGAACGCTCGAGACAGGCGCTGAAGTAACTGGACGTAACGTGACCCTGCATGTCAGCCGGAATAGACGGCTCCGGATCTGCGACGATCTGTGCACCCTCCGGCAGCACGGTCGTTCCATCCAATGGTCTCAGCCCGACCAGCTGCTTTCGGCCATCACGGGTACAGTCGGAACGGCCCAGGGAGCGCTTGCCGACAAAACTGAAGGCCTTCTTTTTGTTGACGACCCACCCCATACCGGCATCGTAGGGTGTGACGGAACCGTCGGTATCCTGGCCAATGATGATGAAGCCCTTCTCTGCACGCAGAACGTGCATGGTCTCGGTGCCGTAAGGGGTAATCCCGAACTCCCGGCCCGCCTCGTACACCTGTTCCCAGACATAGCGGCCAAAATTGGCATTGACGTTTATTTCGAAAGTCAGCTCTCCGGTGAAGCTGATTCGAAAGACCCGGGCGGATACGTTCGCCGCCGTGCCATCGCGCCACTCCATGAACCTGAATGCATCACCGGACAGATCGATTCCCTCGCAGACCTTCTCCAGCACACGCCGCGAATTGGGGCCGGATACCGTTATCGTCGCCCAGTGATCGGTGACGGTATTGAAATAGACCTGCAACTCGGGCCATTCGGTCTGATGCCAGAGTTCGAGCCATGCGAGAACTGCGGCTGCGTTTCCCGTTGTCGTATGCATCAGATAGTGATTTTCGCCAAGGCAAGCCGTTACGCCGTCATCGAAAATCATGCCGTCTTCCTTGAGCATCACGCCGTAACGACACTTGCCCTGCGCAAGCTTCAGCCATGCGTTCGTGTAAACGCGGTTCAGGAATTCGGCCGCATCCGGCCCCTGAATATCGATCTTGCCCAGCGTCGAAGCGTCCAGCATGCCGACACTGTTGCGCACGGCCAGGCATTCTCTGTTGACCGCATCGTGCATGGACTCTCCGGACTTCGGGTAGTACCACGGACGCTTCCACTGGCCGACATCTTCGAATTCGGCGCCATGCTCCTCGTGCCAGCGGTGCATCGCCGTGTATCGGACGGGATCGAACAGATCGTGTGACAGGCGCCCAGCCAGCGCGCCGAATGTCGTCGGCGTATAGGCCGGGCGAAACACAGTCGTACCCGTCTCGCCGAGCGATTGACCCAACGCATTGGCGAGTATCGCCATACCATTGATGTTTCCCAGCTTGCCCTGGTCGGTTCCGAAGCCCAGTGCCGTGTAGCGTTTGACGTGCTCGACAGACTCGTAGCCTTCGCGCGCCGCGAGTTCGATTGCATCGGCCGTGACGTCCAACTGCAAGTCGACAAATTTCTTCGGTGCACGGTCAACGGGCTTCGCGTGCGGCACCTGGAACAAAGCCTGCGCTGAACTAACGTCTTCGTCGTACTCACCATTGCAACCACCAACGCAGCGAACCTGCTCTTGCAACTTGCCCGGAACAAAGCCGATCTTCGCGTCGCTCCACTCCGGTTTCGCACCTGTGTGCGAACTCAGGTGCACTACCGGGCTCCATCCACCCGATACCGCGACGAGATCGCAGCTCAGGGCGGACGAAGTACCCGTGATTCTGTCGCCAGATTCGCTCAGCGGTGCAATGACTGCTGCGCGAACGCGGCGGCTGCCACGCACGTCGATTACACCGCTGCCGGCGATCACCCGGATGCCCCTCGACCGAGCCCTGTCGGCCCACTTGCCGCCGGAATTCGGCCGGGAATCCACGATCGCGACAACAGTACAGCCGGCGTCCGCCAGATCGATAGCCGTTCGATACGCATAGTCATTCGTCGTGAACAGCACAGTACGTCTTCCCGGAGCGACACCGAAGCGATTGACGTACGTCGATACGGCCGATGCCAGCATCACACCGGGCCTGTCATTGTTCGAAAAGACAAGTGGACGTTCGATGGCGCCGGTTGCGAGAACGACTTCACCCGCACGTATGCAGTGAAGCCGCTGTCTGCTGGTTGACTGCGACGACGATGCGAGGTGATCCGCCCGCCGTTCGACGACGCCAACCAGATTATGATCGTAGTAACCGAAGGCCGTGCTGCGCGGTAGTAACAGCACGTTCTCGTATTGTTCGAGCTCACTGATCGTGCGTGCCAGCCATTCGGACGCACTCTCTCCCTCCGCCGTCTCTTTGGCCGACAACAGGCTGCCGCCCGGTTCGTTCTGTTCGTCCACAAGTATGACTCGCGCGCCATCGCGCGCAGCATCGGCCGCTGCGGTCAGTCCGGCGGGACCCGCGCCGATAACCAGAACCTCGCAATGATGAAAGTTCTTGTCATAGCTGTCGGGGTCGGGCTCGACCGGGCATCTGCCGAGTCCCGCGATCTTGCGCAACATTCGCTCGTAGTGTGGCCATAGCCGAGTCGGCGACATGAAGGTCTTGTAGTAGAAACCAGGCGGCATCAGCTTGCCGAACCACCCGGCGATCGCCTTCAGATCGAAGTTGACGCCAGGCCAGCCGGTAACGCTTCGCGCGGTTAAACCTTCGTACAGCTCGGTCTGCGACGCGCGCAGATTCGGAATCGTCAACGCGCCCTCTCCCACCTGGAGTACCGCGTTCGGCTCCTCCGCGCCTGCAGCTACAATGCCGCGAGGTCGGCCGTACTTGAAACTGCGTCCTACGATGTCGACGCCGTTCGCGAGTAGCGCCGAAGCAAGCGTATCACCCTGATATCCTTCAAAAAACTTGCCATTGAAACTGAATCGAAGTGGGCGGGACCGGTCTATCCGACCACCCTCGGCGAGGCGATATGGCTGCTTCATGATCGCTCTGCCTTCGGCAACTCACCGATGCGATAGCTCTCGTGCACTTCGTA
>JAAUXY010037943.1_pt1 | contig 10838 bp, 8 predicted proteins | sample 7278121 | NCBI WGS metagenome assembly JAAUXY01 (sample SAMN14350117, study PRJNA611818) | marine sediment metagenome | isolation source: surface marine sediment (1.8m) | place: French Polynesia: Moorea | collected 2018-08
AGGCCGTTCTTGCCCATTGCGAGGTATTTCTCACGACGCTGGCGGCGAAGGACGCCGCCTTCCTGCAACAGATGCTCGCGCAACACCGTCTCGATCTGGTCGCCAACCCGTAGGATGACGTCGTCCGGTTGGCGATGAGCCCCACCAACTGGTTCGCTGACGATGCCATCGATTACGCGGAGGTTCAGCAAGTCCTGAGCAGTCAGCCGCAATGCCTCGGCAGCCTCCTGCGCATGGTCGGCGCTACGCCAAAGGATGGATGCACAGCCTTCCGGCGAGATCACAGAGTAGATCGAGTGTTCCAGCATGAAGATCGAGTTGGCCGCGGCAAGTGCAATGGCACCACCCGACCCTCCTTCGCCGATAATCACGGAAACCACCGGTACCTTGATGGACAAGCTGGTCTCAATGCAGCGGGCGATCGCTTCGGCCTGACCGCGCTCCTCCGCTCCGACACCGGGATAGGCACCTGACGTATCCACGAACGTGATGACGGGTAGCCCAAAGCGGCCGGCCAAGTCCATCAAGCGACGGGCCTTCCGATAGCCCTCGGGACGGGGCATACCGAAATTGTGGCGCAGGCGACTGTCGGTGTCGGCGCCCTTCTCTTGGCCCAAGACCGCAACTGAATAACCACGAAAGCGACCGAGGCCGCCAACGATAGCCAGGTCCTCGGCAAACGTACGATCGCCGGCCAACGGCGTAAAATCCTCGAACAACCGCTTTGCGTAGTTGGAGAAATGCGGCCGATCAGGATGCCGGGCGACTTGCACTTTCTGCCAGGATGACAACCGCGTGTAGGTCTGGCGCAGTAGACGGTCCGCCTTGTCCTGGAGTTTGGCGACTTCTTCCTCGATGTTGATCGAGCCGTCGCCCTCGCCGGTGGAGAGATGGCGCAGCTCCTCAATCTTGCCTTCGAGTTCGGCGATTGGTTTCTCGAAGTCGAGGAAGTTGGGCACAATCCAGCGGTCCCGGAGTTGGTGATTGTTTGCGCCCCGGCGCAGGTGCGGAAACCGATCTAGTGGCGGCGCGCCGTATTCCGACTACCTTGTCGGTGTCGCCAAAGGCTTAACGCTGAGGACATGATCATTTACCGCGCGCTTTTCAACTAACGAAGATAAGCCTGCGCCAGGGGGTGGTGGTTCTCAACGAGGCGGCGCATACGCTCATTTAGGACGTGCGTATAGATCTGAGTCGTCGAAATATCCGCGTGACCAAGCATTTTCTGGACGCTCCGGAGGTCGGCGCCGTTGTTGAGGAGGTGTGTCGCAAAAGCGTGGCGGATGACATGGGGACTTATTTTCGACGGCGCCAGACCCGCCTTTGCCGCCAACTCCTTCAATAACTGGCCGAATCTGTGCCGGGTCAGAGGCGCACCGCGGCGACCTGGAAAGAGCCATGGCGACGTGCTTTGTGGCGGTAGCAGACCCGGGCGCTGCACGAGATAGCTGCGAATGGCGTCTCGAGCAGGCTCGCCGAGCGGCACCATGCGTTCTTTCCCGCCCTTTCCCTTGACGATGATGACCTCCGGATCGCGGGCAACGGCGGTTAGCGGTAGCTCGATGAGCTCCGAAACTCGCATGCCCGTGCTATAGAGCAGCTCCAGTAGTGCGTGGAGACGGGCGCCCTTGGCGGACGCGTGTCTTCTGGCTTCGGTAAGCAGCCTCTCAATCTCTTCCTCGGTCAGGATCTTCGGTAAAGACCGACCGCGACGCGGGCTATCGATTTTCGAAGTTGGATCATCAGCCCGCATTCCTTCGCCGAAAAGGAAGCCGTAGTACTGACGCAAGGCTGAGAGGCGCCGGGCTGCGGTATGGGAGCTGAGCCCCGCACTGTGCATTTTGGCGACATATGCGGTTATGTCATCCGTGGTCGCCGCATCTAGGGTCGCGCCGCGCCGTGCGAGGAATCCGGCATAGTCGGAGAGATCGCGGCGATAAGCATCAATCGTGTTGACGGCGGCGCCGCGTTCCGCCACCAGCATCTCAAGAAAGACTTCGAGCCGTGCCAAGCGGTCGATCGTGGGGTTGCTAGGCGCCGGCGGCAAGGGCCGCTTCGACCGCGAGGCGCCGCGCTTCCTCGACCAGGCCGACCGTATGCAAAGCGCTGACCGCGCCATAAAGGGCAAGTGGATTTACTTGCTGGAGGTTGCGGTCGCCGATCATCACCAGAGCCAGCAAAATGGTCTCACCGAGGCGAGCATCCGCAGCTGCCTGCTGTAAAGCCAGCCAAAGCACCGGATCAACGCCGGGCGCAGCCGCGTCACTGTCCATGCCGGCGACCGCGGTCCAGATCGCCATCTCGATCGGATCACCAAAGCCCGACAGCGCGGCAAGTGTGACTGCCGATGCCGCGGACTTCTGGTCTAGCCAGTCATGCAATGCCCGATCATCAAAAGGAAAGACCTGCGGAATGTCGGCATCGGAGTCCCGGGAGGCCAGCTGCTCGATCACAGCCAGGCGGCCGGGCCGCCCGACGGATGCCGCGCTGACGCTGTCGCCGTTGGGCGGCCCGTTCACCTCGCCAAGCGGTTCGATTTCGGGCCCGATTGCCGTGCTGTCTGGCGGGAAAGACTCGTCCGCCACGGGGCCCGATGGCACCACGTGCGCCAACCGCAAGAGCGGCCACAGCGCTTGTGCCTCGGCCGCGAACTCCGGATCGAACCGTCCCTCAGCCTTGACTACCTCGTACCAGGCAAGGGCCTCATCCGTTCGACCGTTGAGCAATAGAGCGCGCACCGCCGCCGGGCCCACCCAGGCGATATCCGAACTCGGAGCCAACTCTGCGATGCTCTGGCTCGCGATCCTTGCAAAGATGGGGTATACGCCGGCGTCCACCGCCGCCATCAGGCCGCGCTGGAGGGCAGCGGCCCGGGCGGTCGGCACCGTTTCCTGGGACGCAGCGAGAACGATCGCAGCGATCTCCGCGATATCATCATCAGCACCCAGATCGACGTGTGCGCGCAGAATTTCGCGCACTGGTTCCCGCTCGAGCGCGCCAAACCTGTGTGCAGCGATGCCGGCACGCAACCGAGTATCGTCCCCCGCGTTGGGGCTTAGGGCTATGGCTCGCAACATGCCGGGATCTGCGTTTTCGATGAGAGAAGCCGGAATCTGGGCACGGGCAACCCGAAGCAACGCCAGGTTTAAGGGCCCTGACTCGCCGCCGACGATCTCGCCTGGTCCCGACCCGGCCATCAGACTATCAATGAGTTGGAAGAATAGGACATCGTCGGTCCCACCTTGCTCGCGTAGCAGTGCAAGACCGAGCGCCGCTTGGCTTTCGTCACCCGCTAGAATTCGGCAAAACACCGTCGCTTTCTGCCAGAAGACAGTGAAGATCGACGGATTCTCGTCGACTTCCGCACAAGCGCTGGCCAGGTCATTGCGCAGCAAATCTGCCTGGACGGCGAGCGCTAAAAGATTCTCGTCCCGCTGCCTTGGTGGCGTGTTGTTTATGAGTTGCGCCGCGCCCTCGACGTCGCCCATGGCGAACAGCCGCTCGGCTCGCAGTGTAACAAAATTCTGCTGACCCTCGCCGGCGGGGGGAGTCGCTGCGGTGAGCAGGAGTCGACGCGTCAGGTCCCTGACCGTACGACTGGAGCTGCGCGCCGGTAGTTTGGGTACGAGGCGTTCGACCATAGGCCTGTCTGCGCCGGTCCACAAGGAAGTGCCAAATCCACCTTGCCGGGGGCCTAGGACGCCAACCGCTTCCCCAGCAACGGTGCCCAGATTCAGGACGGATATGCCAGGCGGGCTCGGCGACTGTTGCGGCGCCAGGTCAGGCGTCGTCTCCGTCGGCGCCGGCTGTGGCGCTGTCACCAGCGGTCGAGGAGGGGCAAGCTGGATTGGGCCGCTTCCCTGCGCTGGTGTAGGAGTGGGTAGCCCGACCAGCACGGCAGATGCCAGCAGGGGCGCGAACCACCGGCTAGCGCGGGAACCGGTCATTCGGAATGACAGTTTCGATGGTGTGCGTCGGCGGCGGGATTTCCCACGTCGCCAGAAACGCGGCGCCCCCTGCGACGACCAGGGCAAATAGGGCAATAAGTACCGCAATTGGACGTTTCATCTTATCGGCGACTTTCCATTACACGGCGCTGGTGGTCCGAATGAGAGCCGCCCAGCGTCGTCCGAGAATGGTAACGGGGCAAAGACTCATGATATATTAATGGGCAAAATGGCGATTTCGCGGCAGTCTGTAAACTCGTTTTCCGTTCCAGATTATGAATTCCAATAGCGCTCCGGCTCCGGCCGGCAGCTCATCTTATCTGCCGACATCGACAATCGTCTTAGTTGGGTTGATGGGCGCCGGAAAGACGTCCGTTGGGCGGCGGCTGGCGTCTCGGCTTCACCTTGATTTTGTCGATGCCGATTCAGAAATAGAGTTGGCGGCCGGTTGCTCGATTGAAGATATTTTCGAGTTGCACGGAGAGGCTGCTTTTCGAGATGGCGAAAGGCGCGTACTTGCGCGATTGCTCGATGGGCCAATCCGGGTCATTGCGACTGGGGGCGGCGCCTACATGGACGCAGACACTCGCAAGGCTATTGCCGCGAAAGCCGTTGCCGTCTGGTTGCGGGCCGATCTAGAGACCCTTCTGACCAGAACCGCACGTCGTAAGGACCGCCCCTTGCTAAAGCACGAGAACCCACGTGCGGCGCTGACGCGACTAATAAATGAACGTTACCCAGTCTACGCGGAAGCTCCGATTATCGTCGACGCCGACGAAGGGAGCATCGAGGCCACAGTGGACCGTGTGATAATAGCGTTGACCGCCTCTGCCGCCGTCTCGGCAGCAGCTGGGGAGGGTGTGTGAACCGACGCGTTCACGTTTCGCTCGGACCGCGAAGTTACGACATTCTGATTGGCGCCGGCTTGCTGCGGTCAGCCGCCGAAGCACTGCGGCCCGTGATACGCGGATCGCGCTGTGTGATCATCACAGACGAGCATGTTGCGCCTGTCCACCTCGCCCCACTCCAACAATCGCTGGCGGAGGAGCGAATAGCATTGTCAGAGATCGTGCTGCCGGCCGGTGAGCATACAAAGAGCTTCCAGCATTTGGAGGGACTGCTAAACGAACTTCTCGACCGGCGTGTCGACCGCGCGACGACCTTGCTTGCGATGGGCGGCGGGGTCGTTGGCGACCTAGTCGGCGTTAGCGCAAGCTTGCTGTTGCGCGGCCTTGACTATGTGCAGATCCCAACGACGCTGTTAGCTCAGGTCGACAGTTCCGTCGGTGGCAAGACAGCCATCAACACGAAACATGGCAAGAACCTAGTCGGTAGTTTCTATCAACCGCGCTTTGTCTTGGCTGACGTCGATACTCTAAGCACGCTACCTCATCGAGAACTGATCGCGGGTTATGCGGAAACCGTCAAATACGGTCTGATCGATGACTTGGCGTTCTTTGACTGGTGCGAAGACAACCACGCTGATCTTTTGGCCGGCTCGAACGAGGCGCGGGCTCACGCTGTGGAGACGAGCTGTCGGGCAAAGGCGCGAATCGTTGGCGCCGATGAGCGCGAAGCAGGTGAACGAGCACTACTCAACCTGGGCCATACGTTTGCGCACGCCTTCGAGTCGGCAGCTGGCTACAAACGGCAGCTGTTGCACGGTGAGGCTGTTGCCATTGGGTGTTGTCTAGCGTTTGATCTTTCCGTGCAACTGGGCCTGTGCCCGCTGGCTGACGCGGAGCGCGTGCGCCGGCATTTTGGCTGTGCCGGATTACCGACACATTTGCCGGCGGAGAGCCGACACTGGCGGGCCGACGATCTCGTCGACCGCATGCATCAGGACAAGAAGGCGAGCCAGGGTCGGCCCGTATTTGTACTGGCTCGCGGAATCGGCCGGGCGTTCGTTGCGGCCGACACACCTTTAGAGCTTGTCAAGCAGTTGCTCGACAAGGCGATTCACGTAGCAGCAAACGGAGTCTAGCCACTCGGTACCATGTCGGAAAGCACCGCTTTGACCATCGCCGCCATTGGCGTTCTGATCCTCCTGTCCGCCTTCTTTTCCGGCTCCGAGACCGCGTTAACGGCCGCCTCCCGGCCGCGAATGCACGAACTAGAAAAGCGAGGCGACCGCCGAGCCCGCATCTTTAACAGATTGCGCGGGCAACAGGAGAACCTGATCGGCGGCATCCTTCTGGGCAACAATTTCGTCAATATTCTCGCCTCCGCGCTAGCGACCAGCTTGCTCGTTGGCTGGTTTGGTGACGCAGGCGTGGCGTACGCGACGCTGGCGATGACCTTACTAATCCTCGTGTTCGCGGAGGTGTTGCCGAAGACCTACGCCATTCGCAACCCGGATCGGCTAGCGCTCGGCGCGGCCCCAATTCTGCGCCCGATTATCGGCACCCTGTCGCCGATCACGCGAGCCATTGCACGGATCGTGCTTGGGATGCTGGCCATTGTTGGAGCGGGCCAACGTGGTGGACTCAGTAAGGCGGCACGCGAACAGGAACTCCGCGGAACAATTGCCATGCATGCGGGCGCGGCGCGCGAGGGGGTTATGTTACGGAGCATCCTCGACTTAGCGGAGGTCGAGGTCGCTGAAGTGATGACACATCGAAAGGCGGTACAGCTAATCGATGTAGATCTGCCGGCAGAAGAGATCATGGAGAAGATACTGTCGAGTCCGTATACACGTCTTCCGCTGTATAAGGATACACTCGATAATATTGTCGGCGTAATGCATGCCAAAGATCTGTTGCGCGCGCTGCGGCGTGCAGATAACGATTTGGAAAAGCTCGACCTGCTGAAGCTGGCTTCATTGCCCTGGTTCATTCCTGAATCAACGAGTCTTGCCGATCAACTGCAGGCCTTTCGTCGCCGCCGCGAACATTTTGCGATCGTGGTCGACGAGTATGGTGCGCTCATGGGTGTTGTGTCACTTGAAGACATTTTGGAAGAGATTGTTGGCGAAATCGCCGACGAACATGATACACCAGTCGCCGGCGTGCGGCCGCAGGGCGACGGCTCGTATATCGTCAACGGCACAGTGACAATTCGTGATCTCAACCGCCAATTTGGATGGCAACTCCCGGACGAAGAGGCGACGACTATCGCTGGGTTGGTTCTGCACGAGGCGCGGCTGATACCCAATGTGGGCCAGTCCTTCGCGTTTCATGGTTTTCGTTTTGATGTCTTACGACGCCAAGGCAATCAGGTGACCCTGCTCCGCATTTCCCCGCGGCCGTCCGGTGCAGTTGACATCGCCGAGGAGAAAACCACTTAGCGCGCATTATGCCGCTATCCTCCCCCGTTGGCCGTCAGGCGATCCATACGCGACGCGTTATCTGTAAGGGCTATCGCCGGGACGACGGTCTGTGGGATATCGAGGGTCATCTCGCCGATACCAAGTCGTACGGGTTCGAGAATAAGCACCGCGGCACGGTCGAACCCGGTGATCCCGTGCACGAAATGTGGCTGCGACTGACCATAGACGACGAGTTCACTGTCCACGCCGTCGAAGCCGTGACCGAGAAAGGTCCGTTTGCGGTATGCCCAGGAGCTACTGAGAGTTTTCAGCAACTGGTCGGCTTGACGATGGGTCCGGGTTGGAATCGGCAGGTGCGCGCGCGACTTGGCGGCGCGGCCGGCTGTACACACCTAGCGGAGCTGACCGGACCGATGGCAACAACAGCAATGCAAACAATATGGCCGCTGCGCCAGAGTCGGCAGCCGAGGAAATCTGACCGGCCACGCTTGTTGAACAGCTGCTACGCGTTTCGCAGTGATAGCCCGGTGGTCAAAGATTTGTGGCCGGAACACTATACCGGCGGTGACGCAACGTCGCAGTAGCTTCCGTAAAACACCCACCTGGGCGGGTTGCGTCGATCAGGTACAGACCGCATATTTTGAGGCATGACTTCGCGGCTCGACACCTCGTCGGAATCCGGGGAGCGGGCCGGCCCTCGCTTCTGTGACCATCCGGGCTGTCAAGAGCCCGGGCTGCATAGGGCGCCGAAGTCGCGTTCCGCATTACGCGACTACTTCTGGTTTTGTCTCGACCATGTTCGCGAGTATAATTTATCTTGGAACTACTATTCCGGGATGAGCGAGAAGGAAGTCGAGCGCGAACGGCGGGGTGATACTGTTTGGCACCGCCCTACCTGGCCGTTCAGTAGCAGGCAGCAGCGCGATCAAATACGTGATCCGTTCGGCCTGTTTGGGGACGGCGCCGAGCACGGTCCCGCCTCGTCACCGGTCCCGCCAACGCCGGAAGAGCAGGCAATGGCAGTGCTTGAATTGAGTCCGCCGATAAGCCTAGACAGCCTAAAGAGGCGCTACAAAGAGCTTGTTAAGCGGCATCACCCAGATGCCAATGGCGGTGACCGGGCCGCTGAAGAGAAGCTTAAATCTATCAACCACGCGTATGACCTGCTGATACAGACGGTCACTTTCTAACGCGCACAACTCCGCTGGATATCAATATGATCTCGACCGAGCCTGCCCTCATGACCGATAGCCCTGACATCCGTGTTTCCGCGCGGCAGGTTTTTGGGCTGGACACCGAAATGGAGATCCCGGCGTTCTCGACCATGACTGAGCACGTGCCAGACGTGGATGAGGCCTACCGCTTCGATCCCCAGACAACCTTGGCCATCCTTGCGGGTTTTGCCAACAACCGACGCGTCATGATCCAGGGCTACCATGGCACCGGTAAGTCGACGCATATCGAGCAGGTCGCGGCGCGGCTGAATTGGCCGTGCGTTCGGATCAACCTCGACAGCCACATCAGCCGCATCGATTTGGTCGGTAAGGATGCGATTGTGGTGCGAGATGGCAAGCAAGTAACCGAGTTTCGGGAAGGCCTCTTGCCCTGGGCACTGCAGCGGCCCTGCGCCCTCGTTTTTGATGAATACGACGCCGGCCGTCCAGACGTTATGTTCGTTATTCAGCGCGTGCTCGAGGTTGATGGCCGCCTCACTCTCCTCGACCAGAATAAGGTGATCCGGCCGCATGCGTGTTTCAGGCTTTTTGCGACAACCAACACGGTCGGCCTCGGCGATACGACGGGCCTCTATCACGGAACTCAGCAGATCAATCAGGGGCAAATGGATCGCTGGAACATCGTGACGACCCTGAACTACCTAGGACCGGAAGAGGAGTTGGAGATCATTCTGTCAAAGTGCCCGAGCTACAACAACAAGGAAGGGCGGCAGACGATCCAAGCCATGGTCGCAACTGCTGACTTGACGCGCGCGGGCTTTGTCGCGGGCGACATCTCGACAGTGATGTCGCCGCGGACCGTGATAACCTGGGCTGAAAACGCCGAAATCTTCGGCTCTGTCCCGCTTGGCTTCAGCATGACTTTCCTCAACAAGTGTGATGAGCTGGAACGGACGACCGTTGCCGAGTACTACCAGCGCTGTTTCGGCAGAGAGTTGCCGGAAAGCGCCGTCAGTGGTGGCCGCGCATAGCTCGTCCATGGCCGGCAGCGACAGCAGGGTCGAGGAGTTTCGGCGTGTCACGGCAGCCGCCATGCGAGCGATGTCGCGGCACAGCGATCTTGAAGTCAGCTTTGGCGCCGACAGCGCGCAGCTGAGGGGCGAGGAAGCGCACCTGCCACTGCCAAGCCGCAACTTGCCGGGCCAAGAGGTTGCCTTGGTGCGCGGTGAGGCCGACGCAATTTCTCTCCGGTTGCGACACCATAACGCACAGCTGCATAGCAAAAATACGCCGCGGAACGCGGTCGCGCGCGCGGTCTACGACGCAGTCGAGCAGGCGCGCGTCGAGGCCATCGGCGCCCGCAGAATGACAGGCGTTGCCGAAAACCTGGAGGCCGCGCTAGAGGAGCATTGCCGCATCCAAGGGTACACGCGGATGACCGAGCGCGAGCAGACGCCTATCGCGCCGGCCGTCGCCATGTTGGTGCGGGAGCTGCTCACGGGTGCGGTGCCGCCGCCGTCTGGACGACATATGGTTGACCTGTGGCGGCCATGGCTTGAAACAAAGATTGGCAAGAAGATGCGGCGTCTGCAGGAGGAGATCGACAATCAGTCCGGCTACGGTGAGTGCGTTCGCGACCTAATTGACGACCTTGGTCTCGCCGACGAAACGGCGGCCGAGGACGAGCCTGATACCAACGACGATCAATCCGGCCAGGACAATCCCGACCAGAATGGCGAGAATGAGGACACAACGTCGCCGCAGATGAGTGAACGGGAGGACATGTCGCCGCCGACCGACAACGAAGCCGAAGCTGATTCGGAGCCGGCAGAGGGCGATCTTATGCCCGGCAGTGGAGATGAAGATCCCGACATGCCGGGCGAACCCTGGCGCCCGCCGGAAAGCCTCCGCAATGATCCGAGTTCGCAAACCTACAACGCCTACGTGACTTGTTTTGACGAGGTCGTCGATGCGCCCGATCTGTGCGATGCCGAGGAACTGACCCGTCTCCGGCATCAACTCGATCAGCAGATTGTCCATCTGCAGAGCATCATCGCCCGTCTGGCAAACCGGCTCCAACGGCGTCTCCTAGCAAAACAGTCGCGCGACTGGCAATTCGACCTGGAGGAGGGGTTGCTGGATACGTCTCGCCTCGCGCGCATCGTTGCAAACCCCACTCATCCGCTCAGCTTCAAACAAGAGGATGAAACTGATTTCCGCGACACGGTGGTCTCGCTGTTGATCGACAACTCGGGATCAATGCGCGGCCGCCCGATTTCTGTCGCGGCGGTGAGTGCTGACATCCTGGCGCGCACGCTCGACCGGTGCGGCGTGAAGGTCGAGATCCTCGGGTTCACCACGCGCGCTTGGAAAGGGGGGCAGTCCCGAGAGCGCTGGCTGTCCGACGGCAAACCCGCCAACCCGGGACGTCTCAACGACCTTCGCCAT
>JAAUXY010135228.1_pt1 | contig 10836 bp, 9 predicted proteins | sample 7278121 | NCBI WGS metagenome assembly JAAUXY01 (sample SAMN14350117, study PRJNA611818) | marine sediment metagenome | isolation source: surface marine sediment (1.8m) | place: French Polynesia: Moorea | collected 2018-08
CGCGAGCGCACCGGCACGACCCGCGCCAAGTCATTGGGCAGCTCCTGACGCAGGGTGGTCAGCAGCCCACGATCGGAGCTCACCACCTGACAGCGAACCGGTTCGGGCAACGAGCTGGGGCGAGAGGGCCGCTCCCTGGCCACCTCGGCATCCGGCTCTTGGTCGGTGCTGGGCCCGGTTCCCAGGCCGGCGAGCTTCAGTCGCCGATCGAGAACGCTGGCCTCGCCGTCTCTAGGGGTCCCCTCGTCGAAGATGCGGGCGGCTTCGATCAGCAGCATCTGGGTATTGAGGTCGAAGTCGTCGAGCAACTCGCCGGGCAAGAGACCGACGTCGTCGATCGGGTTCAGCTCGCCGACTTCGAAATGGAAACTGCCGTAGCGCCAGGTCAGCAGGTCGAAGATCGTCGCCTGCACCTGCTCTTCGATCACTCGATGGATATCTTCCCGGGTCACCGCACCCTCGGCGAGAAGGATCTGGCCCAGGATGCGCTCACCCTCTTCGTGTTTCTGACGCTTGAGCGCCGAATCGAGGGTCGCTTGATCCACCACTTCAGCGGCGAGCAGCAGATCGCCCAGCCGCCGGTGCCCGGGGGTCCAGGCGCTGACGATTCGGCCGTCATGGAATCCGATCTCGGCCCGGCGCTCGTCCTCACGCCACAGATAGAGGGTGCCGGTACGCCTCGAGAGATGGACGAACTGCAGCACGTCGGCCAGCGCTAGATCTTCGAGCACACCGTTGATGCTCATACCAACACCCGCCTCGCGGTCGTCCGCACCAGATTCTCAGTCCGCACCAGAAGCTCAGTCCGCACCAGATACTCGAGCATGCCGTCGATACTGCCCCGCTTCACTGCACTCACCCGACGCATGATTGGGTTATCCACCAGGTTTACCCGCCCGGCGTGCTCTCAAACATACCACGTCCGCGCGACTCGGAACCGGATTCGCCTCGGGTCGTCGAGTCCGCGACGTAAAGACCCACCAGGCGTGCGACCAGCAGCGCGATGTAGAGCTGGCCGGTGACCGCCTCGAGGGTGGTCAGGCCGCGGGCCAATGCCGAGAGCGGCGCGACGTCGCCGAATCCCACGGTGGTCAGAGTGACGAAACTGTAATAGATGAATTCGTAGCCTCCCAGGACGTCCCCGATGACATGCCCGTCCGGGAATTGAAAAGCCGCGGAATCCAACAGATAGACGACCCTATAGGCCGAGGCCCAGGCGAGTCCCATCAGCAGATACACGCAGGCCGCGCCCAGGATCGTATCTCTGGTCACCCGATCTGTCCCGACCACCTGCCGCAGGACGACCCACGCGATCATCGACAGGAAGACCGTGGTCAGGCTGACGCGCGTCAAAGCCAGGGTGGCGTGAGGAATGAAGTGGCTCAGCCAGGTCGAGGCCAGGCCCAGGGCGGCCAGGCCGAGGGCCCAGATGAATACCCGTCGCTGGTTGCTGATCGCGTAGACCGAGGAAATGAAAATGGCGGTGAATGCGGCCAGGGTCAACGCCCGTAGATCCTCCACTGCATCGACGATCGGCCAGACCACGAATAAGAAGATCAGAAGGATGCCGAGCAAACCGGCAAAGCCGTAGCGAGGCGGCGCGAGAATCCGTGAGTTCATCGAATCTCGAGACTAGCAGACCCGAGAAGACGTTCTACCAACCCCCAACCTGCTAAAGTCCGCCGATTATGTCCCGCGAGCGTTTCACCAACTATGCCTGGATCGTGCTCGGCGCCAACCTACTGGTGATCCTGTGGGGCGCCTTCGTGCGCGCCACCGGGTCGGGTGCCGGCTGTGGCAGCAACTGGCCGACCTGCAACGGCGAAGTCATTCCCCGCGCGCCGAGCACCGAGACCCTGATCGAGTTCACCCACCGCATCACCTCGGGCATCGCCCTCTTGATGGTAGTAGCGCTTCTGGTCTTCGCCTGGCGCCTCTTCCCTGCCGGACACCGGGTGCGCCGCGCGGCGCTGTGGACGATGATCTTCATGCTCGGCGAAGCGGCGATCGGTGCCGGCATCGTGCTCTTCGAGCTGGTGGCCGACAATGAGTCGATGGCCCGGGCGCTGTTCATGGCCGTCCACCTCGTCAATACCTTTCTGCTGCTGGCGGCGCTGGTCCTGACCGCCTGGTGGGCCGGCGGCGGCCCACCCGTCCGCCTGGCCGGTCAGGGCCGCAAACTGAAGCTCGCCGGCGCGTCCCTGGCCACCGCCCTGCTGATGGCCGCCAGCGGTGCCGTCGCCGCTTTGGGCGACACCCTTTTCCCGGCGTCGTCGCTGGGTGAGGCGATCCGTCAGGATCTCTCGCCGACCTCGCACATCCTGATTCAGCTGCGCGTGTCCCACCCGCTGATCGCGGTGTTGGGCAGCGTGCTCCTGCTCTACTACATCGGCACCATCCGCCGGCAGGGCGGGGCGCGGGCGAAGCGTTTCGCCAACCTGCTCAGCCTGGCGATCTTTGTCCAGGTGTTTGCCGGGGCGATCAACATCCTGCTGCTGGCACCGATCTGGATGCAGCTCGTGCACCTGCTGCTCGCCGATCTGCTGTGGATCCTGCTGGTCCTGACCTGCGCTACCTCCCTGGCCCGCTCTCAACCCGAGGCGAGACCTGCCTGAATCGGCGCCGGCAGCCCATGAGGGGGCTCGCGATGCCAAATATCGCCTTTTTCATTTCGCCTCATGGCTTCGGTCATGCGTCGCGCTCTTGCGCGGTGATCGATGCTGTCCAGAGGCGCTCGCCGGGCGCCCGCTTTGAGCTGTTCACGACCGTCCCGGAGTGGTTCTTCGAGCTGTCGCTCGATCAGCCGGTCGGGTACCACCCGGTCATGACCGACCTCGGTCTGGTGCAGAAAAACTCCCTCGAAGAAGATCTGCCGGAGACCGTTCGCCGCCTGCGCGCCTGGATTCCTTTCCGCGAACAGCAGCTCGACGAGTTGGCGACCGCGGTCACCGACGCGGGCTGCGAGCTGGTGGTGTGCGACGTTTCTCCGCTCGGCCTGGCGGTCGCCCGCCATGCGGCCAAACCGTCGCTGCTGATCGAGAATTTCACCTGGGACTGGATCTACCGGGGCTATGCCACGGCCGAGCCTGCCCTGGCGGAGATCGCGGCTCTCCTGTCCGAGATCTTCGACGGCGCTGACCAGCGAATCCAGACCGAGCCTCTATGTCAGCCGGTCGACGGCGCCCTCCAGGTACCGCCGGTGGCCCGGCCGCGCCGCGAGGATCGCGACAGCGTCCGCCGCCGCTTGCGGATTCCGCCGGAGGCTCCGGTGGTGATGGTCACCATGGGCGGCGTCGAGTGGACCTACGACGGCATCGAAGCGCGGCTGGCGCAGATGCCCGGCGATCGATGGCTGGTAGTCCCGGGAGCCAGCCAGGAACCCCGACACCTCGGCCGGGCGATCCTGCTCCCCCACCGCAGCGACTTTTATCACCCCGACCTGATCCATGCCGCCGACGCGGTGATCGGCAAGCTCGGCTATAGCACCGTCGCCGAGGTCTACGACGCCGGCTTGCCCTTCGGTTACGTGCCGCGGCCGATCTTTCCCGAGTCGCCGCCGGTCGAGGCCTGGGTCCGCGATCACCTGCCGTGCCGCCGGATCGACGCCGAGAGCTTCGTCTCCTGGGGCTGGCTCGATGAAATCGATCCGCTCCTCGAGTTGCCCCGGGGCCAGATCGACCCTCCGGGCGGCGCCGACACCATCGCACAACGACTCCTCGAGATGATTCCATCCCCTGCTTGAAGACGACCCGAAACAATCGTTACACTAGTTACGTAATTGAATTACGTGAGTCTAGAGACCCACGCTGACACCTACTTACGTTACTAGGAGCTAACGATGACCAAAGACGTCAACATCAATCTGGGACGCTTGTGGAAGAAGATTCAACCTCAGCTCAAAGCCCGAGGCATCGACATCGACTTCGACATGGGCGACGGCTTCGATCTCGACTTCGGCGAGGGATTCGATTTCAAATACGGCGACGGCAAGGGCCCCCGAGTCAAGGTGGTCTGTGTCTCTCCCGACCTTAAAGAAAGTGTCGAAGAGATGGGGCAGACCCAACGCGACCAGGTGGTCATGGTGCGGGTCGACGAGGAGACCCTCGAGAGCCTCGACGCCTGGGTCGCCACCAGCGCGGTCAAGAGCCGTTCGGAGGCCGCGGCCCTATTCATCCGCGAGGGTCTCAAGGTTCGCGCCGACGAGCTCGAGAAGCTGCGCGACGCCCTGCGCGAGGTCCAGGAGGCTCAGGACCGGCTCAAAGAGCGGGCGAAGGAGATATTCGGCGCGGACTGACGATCCAGCGCTCGAGAGCTGCCGCCAGATCTTTACGCCGGAAGGGCTTGGCGAGACAATCGTCCATCCCGACTCTTGCGCAGCGCTCTCGATCTTCTTTCATCGCGGACGCGGTCGCGGCGATGATCGGAATCTCGGGGCACACTTCACCTCGGCGAATCCGTCGCGTCGTTTCGAATCCATCGAGACCCGGCATCTGGCAGTCCATGAGGACGGCGGCGAACCGCTGCTGGGACAGCGCCTCCAGAGCCTGGAACCCGTCTTCAGCCTCGCTCGCCCGGTAGCCCAGAGACTCGACCATCGCGCGGGTCACCAGCCGGTTGACGGCGTTGTCGTCCACCACCAACACGTGATGCTTGTGGCCGCCGTCCTGAACAGCCGGCGCGACCTCTGGAGAGGCCGGCGGCTTCACCGTCCGTCCCTGCTCCAACGGGAGCGTGAACCAGAAGGTCGATCCCTTGCCCACCGTACTGTTGCAGCCGAGCTCTCCGCCCATGAGGTCGACCAGCCGCCGGCTGATGGCGAGGCCGAGCCCGGTACCGCCGAATCGTCGCGTCGCCGAAGAGTCGCCCTGCTCGAAGGGCTCGAAGATATGGTTCTGGACCTCGGGGGCAATCCCGATGCCGCTGTCCTGGACCGTGAATCGCAGCAACGGATCGCCCCCCCGTGGGACGCGGGCGACGCGGACTTTCACGAAACCCTCGGGCGTGAACTTGATCGCGTTACCGACCAGGTTGAGCAGGACCTGTCGCAGGCGGCCGACGTCGCCGCGGAAGGGATCGGCGGTGCCCTCCTCGATAGCGAGGTCGAAGTCGATTTCCTTGTCGTCGGCTTCCGGTCTGAAGATGCCCTCGATCTCGTCGAACAGCGCCCGCAGCGAAAAGTCGGAAGGGGCCAGCGCGAGCTTGCCCGCCTCGACCTTGGAGAGATCGAGAATGTCGTCGATGAGGCCGAGCAGCGTCTCGGCGGAACGATCGATGATCTCCAGGTACCGCCGCTGTCGCTGACCGAGCCGGCTGTCCAGAAGCAGCTCGACCATGCCGACGATCCCGTTCAGCGGCGTCCGGATCTCATGACTCATGTTGGCGAGGAACTCGCTCTTCGCCTGACTGGCGGCCTCGGCCTGCCGCAGGCGAGCATGAGTGCGCTGGAAACGGCTCGCCAGGGCGGCGGAGATCGAGACGACAAAGGCGCCGAAGCCGAACCCGACGACCCGCGGCGCGACGTAGAGCCCGCGGTCGACGGCGATGTCGCTGAGAAATCCGAGGGCGAGGACCACGCAGCCGACGGCGAGGATCCGCGCTTCGGGGTGGCGCCGCCAGACACCCCGCAGCAGGGTGAGGAAGCCAGTGATGACGACCATCACTCCGGCGAGTTGATAGAAAGGCAGGACCCGGAGGTTGCCGGCCAGGCCGGGGGTCAGGGCGACGACCGCGCCGGCGGCCAGGAGAAGGCCCTGGAGGACCCGCAGCGCTCTGGGGATTGGAGCTTCCAGAATCGGCCATACCAGCTGAATGCACAGCGCCAGATTGGTGTATGCGACCCAGTGTTCGATCTCCTTGAGCAGCAGAAAGTCGTCGACCAGGACGTACTTCCACTGGGTGCGCAGCAGTGTGTAGAAACCCAGCATGAGGGCGGTGAGGCCGAACCACTTGTACTCGCCGAGCTCGCGACTGCGCCGCCACAGCTCCAGGTGGTATAAGCCTAGCAACGCCAGCAGCAGGGCGAGAAAGAGGCTCGGCAGCTCGGAGACCAGCTCTCGGCGGGCCACGGCCTCGATCCGCCCGAGCTCGAAAGTCCCGGCGCTCAGGATCCCGACGGTGCCCGGGGTGATCGGCGCCTTCCAGACCCTCAGCGCCAGCACCAGTCGGCCGTTCTTGTCCACCGCGCGCGCCGGAACGGGGTAGATCCGATGGCGGTCGTAGTCGAGCCGGGGCCGTGGCGGCAAAGCGCCCACGCCCCCAAGAAGCATCCCCCCGGCGTAGACCTCGTACGCGCTGTCAACCGCGCCGAGGCGGAGGCCCAGGCGAAGATCCTCGCGATTCGCGGAATCGATCAGGACGTGACGCCGGTACCAGACAATCTCCGCCCGGATGTCGTCCCGTTGCCCGGTCGGCACTTCGATCCGGCGCCAACCGGAGTCGTCGTAGCCGGGAAACGCGAAGGCCGGGTCGTCGGCGGCCTCGATCCTCCAGAAGCCCGCGAGGTCGAGAGGTCGCTCGAGATCGTCCCAGACGAGCTCCGGCGTAGCCCAGGCGGCGCCCGAGACCCAGGCCGTCAGCAGGGCGGCGATGGCAAGGCGCGGAGGTTTGCGACCAGGGGAGCGACGTGACCCCAGGTGGTCCAGAGTTTGTGGCGAACCTGATCCTCGGGGATGGGGTGGACGGGTTTTCGGCCGACAAGTGTCTCACGATTCTTGCGCCAGCGGCAGCGCCCGGCGCCGAACCGCGCGGAACGATCCGCGGCGATGGCGCGCGACGCCCACCCTGATTCGCGCGTCACTGGGTATAGTTCCAAGCCTCACGGTGACCAACCTGTCGAAAAGTCGAGCTCACGTTCGCCAAAGATCTCCCTAGGCATCTTTACGGAGTCAGCGCGCGCATGATGAAGAAGCCAGGACCAGAACTCCGGAACTCGGGCCATCGGGTAATAATCCCGGTTCGCGTCAATGAGCACATTTGCATCAAGTAAATACAGCACAAAAGCTACCTTACAAAGCCCGTTCGACCAATGAATAGACGTTGCCCGGCCTTACGCCGAGAATTCTACCTGCCCTCGACGTCGTCACCGCACCATTGCGGAGCATTCGTGCTACAAATCCGACAAGGTATTCGCCTATCCGATGTCTTCGGACAACATAATAGTCGGGACCACCCGTGCTCTCCTTGTTTCGATCGCGCTTTGCGCCCATACCTTGCTTCCAGAGATCGCGATAGCGGAGCCGAAGCTCCCGCCAATCCGACTTAGAGACAGAGCCGTGTCTAAACAGCCTATATGCCACCATTGTGCTACTCAGATTCCTATCACGCGCGAACGCCTGAATCCCAGCCTGAACGGTCGAAATATCCGATCTTTGTGGAAGTTCAAAGGATTCAATCTCACGACTCGGCAGTAGCATCAGACTTGCCACATCATTACAGATCTGTTCTACACGGAGCTCCGACCATGGACCACTTATAGCGGTCTGCCCTAGGTATATGTGTGTCAGCTCGTGCAGAAGCGTGAACGACCAAGCAGAGCGCGCATCGCGATCGTTCACCACTACTACCGGCGCAACAGGATCGGCAAGGGATATTCCTCGAAATGTCTCCACCCCGAGACCCGTATGATGACTACCAAGGTCACCTATCAGGAGTACGAAGACACCAGCTTTCTCTACCAAGGTTCGAATGTATGAGAATGCCCGATCCGGGCTTGGAGCATTCCGAAAAGCCTCGAGATCGAACTCGATCGCAGAGCTGAGATTTGCCACGATTGCGTCGACACCATCCTCAACAGTACCGGCGCCGACGAACGGCAAGGTCACTGCCTCATCTTCATCCTCCATGAGCGCCTTTATCATGCTCTGGCGGGCACGAACATCGCGGATCAATGCGTCAAGCAAAGCTTCATCGATCTTGTTTCGATTCTCAGGCAACGAACGCAGGTCTTTGCACCTCTGAACCGTCTTCGGTGCCTTTGGCAGGTAAAATGTGAGCAGTGGCCTTCGATATTGTTTTGCCATCTTCTCGAGAACTACACGAGTAGGATGTGCGTCGCCTGATTCGAACTCCTCCAACCGCTCTCTGGCGGACATTCCTCTCGCAGGGCGAATCTTGAGCTTCTCGCATGCCTCGTCGAGGCCCATTCCAGCCTCTTTGCGCGCCCACTTTAAGATCTCGTGATTCACTTCAGGCATGATGTTTCCAAGAGGTAGCCGACAGAAGCCAGCTTCTGTCGGCATCCGTTTCTTCATGTCTACTCGTCTAGCTGAGGAGTTCTTGCTGTGCCGTCAAACGGCGCCACAATCCAGGTACCCAAAGTCCATTCTTCGGCACGTGCCCGATGCCCAGGCACCTCGAAACGCTCCCCCGCCCGACCATAGTCCGGCACATCGCGACGCCGTTCTCGCAGTCTGGCACATCGCACGCTACCGCTCAAGGCAGTGGACCGTGACCGACCTCATTCGCTCGGACCACCGGCTGGAGGTTGAGCGGACGATAGAATGCCGAAGCGTTCGCTCTCGTCCTGAAGTAGACTCGATTCCATGCGACAACCCTACGCAACAGCCACAACGATCCTCTTTCTCACCCTGGGGCTGGCCTGCGCCCCGGCCGAGGAAGAAGTGCAAGCGCCGGCCACGACGACCGAGCCGGCGCCGGGCGTCGAGACGCCTGCGACGGACGCGGCGACCCGGGCGGCGATGGCGCGCATCGTCGAGGCGCTGCGCGTCGCCTTGCCCCCTGCCCTCGATGCCAAACGCTTCGCCGACCCCGCGAATCGCGAGCCGATTCGCGCGGCGCTGGCCGATCTCGCCTCGAGCACCGCGGCGCTCGAGGCCCACCAGGACCTGAGCGATCCGGAAGCCGGCTTCTTGAGCCGCTCGCTGGCCTCAGACGCCACCGACGTCGCCGCGCGCTTCGACGCCGGGCGCCACGACGAAGCCCGTTTCCTGATGAACCTGCTGGTCGACAACTGCTTCGCTTGTCACTCGCGGACTCCGGACGTCGAATCGCGGGACTTGGGCGCGCTGCTCCTCGACGAGCTCGACACGGCAGGTCTCGAGCCTCAAGCGCTGGCCCAGCTCCAGGTCGCGACCCGCCGGTTTGAAGACGCGATCCTGACCTGGGACAACATGTTTCGCGCCGACTCCCCGAGCCCTGCCGAGCTTGCCCGCCGCGGTCTGATCGTCGACTACCTGATCGTCGCGATCCGGGTGCTGGATGATCTGGAGCTGTCGCGGCAGGCTCTTCAAGCCCTCGCGGAACGCGACGCCACCCCTGAACTCTTGAAACAGCAGCTGCTCGCCTGGGCTCAGTCCCTGACTGAGCTTGCCCAACATCCACCTGCTGGATCACCGCTCGAGATGGCGCGCGCCTTGATCGACGCCGCGGATCAGCGCAGCAGCGAGCCTTATGACGCCGCCGGTCTGGTCCACGAGATCCTCGCCTCCGCCCACCTGCACCGCTTCCTGGCGACCGACGACTCACCGGCCGAAGAGCGCGCCGAGGCTTTTTACCTGCTGGGCCTGGTCGAGTCGCAAATCCGCCAGTCCGGCTGGATCCTGCAGGCCGAGTTCTATCTCGAGACCGCCATCCGCACCGCGCCCGGCGGGCCGTTCGCCCGCAACGCCTACGATCTGCTGGAGCAGGAGTTGCAGGCGGACTATGGCGGTTCGGCCGGAGCCGGACTGCCGGACGCCGTCCACGGGCGGCTGGCGGCCCTGGCGGATCTCATCGACGCCGCGGACGCGGACTGAGCTCCCCTCGCCCCAAAGTCGTCCCGGGCAAGCCTGGAGATGTCGCGCCGCACCGCCATGCGCGACTGCAAGGCGGTACGGCTCTGGTCTGACAAACTCAAGCCGTCTTCAACAAACGGTCCTCCTCCCGGGCGCTGATCCGCTGCCTCCCGCCCTCCAGAAAAGACGCAATCGCCGCGGTGACAGTGCCATCGGAGACGCGGTCGAAGGCCGCGAACATCGGCCCGGTATTCACTTCGAGCAACAGCAGGCGTCCGGTATCCGGGCAGGTTTTGAAGTCGGCAGCGCCGAAGTCGAGACCGAGCCGATCGGTCAGTCGCCCAAGACCCGCCACCAGCTCGGGAGGAATCTCCCGCCACGGCTCGAGGCGGCAGTCCTGCGTCGTGCGGTAGTCGAGCTCACCTGAGATCACCGCGAAACCCAGGAAGGCGTCGCCGATCCGGTACACGCGATACTCCGGCTGCACCAACTCGGGCTGAACGATCGCTGGCGCGGCCGCCACTCCGGGGCGTCGGGATTCGGTTTCCGCCAGCACTTCATCGAGGCGCTGACAATAGCCGCCGCCGTTGATCGGCTTGACGATCTTGGGCTTGCCGGCCCGGAACTCTCTGACGGACTCGAAGTTATTGCTCACCAGGGTGTCCGGTATCGCAAGTCCCACCTGGCGGGCCAGATGCAGCACTGTCGGCTTGTGAATGTCGTGAAACCGCGCGGCGCGGTTCAGACAGCGGACTTGCCTGTGTGCGGCGAGCCAGGCGGCAACCGCCGTATGCCAGGCCTGCGCACGATGGGAAGACGACGGCCGGCCGTCAGCCTGATGAGTAAAGACGTCACAGCGCAAGAAAGCGGCGCACGGCCGGATCTCGCGACCCTCGAGAAGCAATCGATCGCTTTCGAGGTGCCAGCTGATCCATGGATGGTGGTTAGCGCCCGCCTTCAAGAAGAGCACCTCGCGGCCTCGGCTTTCGAGGGTTTTAACAAGGGCTCGGAGATTGAAATCCCGGTCGCCACCGGCGACCAGGATCAGTTCATTATCGACAGGTGACATGGATCAGTAGCTTCCAAAGGGATTGCGGCCAGCACC
>JAAUXY010035532.1_pt1 | contig 10835 bp, 2 predicted proteins | sample 7278121 | NCBI WGS metagenome assembly JAAUXY01 (sample SAMN14350117, study PRJNA611818) | marine sediment metagenome | isolation source: surface marine sediment (1.8m) | place: French Polynesia: Moorea | collected 2018-08
GTTATACGGCGCGGTCAAGAAATTATGACCTAAGGGCGCGCGACCCTGACACAGGCACGGCAGGATTGGAATTCCTTGTCATTGTCTCAGCCGCAGGAAACGACGGTGGGGGCAATACCACCATAGGCGCTCCTTGGGAATCCAAAAATCCGATCGTTGTTGGCAACACACTAAATTTCCGCCCGGGTGAGTTATTCCCGACAGACGACATCCGTGGAATCAGTGGCACCTCGAGCCGAGGCCCTGCAGTCGATAACCGCGTATTGCCAACTGTTGTGGCGCCGGGAACGAACATAATTTCTGCCCGCTCAACAGTCGACACGAATCCGGCCGCACCAGGCGTCCAGCGCCCCAGAACAGCATATACAGATACCGGTGGTACTGTGCATAACAATCATACTGCACTGACTGGGACATCTATGGCAGCACCCCATGTTTCAGGTCTTTGTGCGTTGCTTGTAGAGTGGTGGCGCAACAGGACTGGCGGTAGAAATCCCAGCCCCGCATTACTTAAGGCACTTTTGATAAATGGAGCCGAAGATCTTGTCGGGGGTGAGAATTGGCGATGTCTTAACAGAATTGCAGCCGATAAGGCAAGCTGGGCGTTACAAGCTGGAAGCATTTTTCAACGTGCGCTGACATTCACACCGGTATCCTTGGTGGAAGCGAACGCTGTTTTAACGCAAGTTGCGACACTTGCCAATTTGACTGCCGCTGGCCAATGGTTCTTTAATGCTGCAACCAATACGCTTTTCGTGCGTATGCTGGGAAACACAAATCCCGGCGCGAACAATGTACCCTTCTTGCACGCTTTAGATACACAGCCGTTGGGGAATGTACCCAGCAACCATCAAGGGTGGGGTCGTGTAAGCTTGGAGAACATTGTGTTGCAGGCACCCGATTCTGACCGTGGCCCGAAGATCTTTTCTAATCAGCGGCATGCGTTCACAACCAATGGTCAGGAGTACACGATTCGCGTAGCTGCTGTCGACACCAACCGTCCATTACGGATCACACTTGTCTGGACTGATGCAGCCGGAGCTGCAGGAGCCAATCCTGCACTAGTCAATGATATAGATCTTGAAGTGATTGAGCTGGCGACTGGCAACATCTTTCGGGGCAATGTATTTGCCAATGGATTTTCGACCACTGGAGGTGCTTTCGATAATCGAAACAACGTAGAGTGTGTTTTTATTCAGAATCCCAACGGAACCTATGAAGTGACGGTCATTGCCGCGAACATCGCGGCCAGTGCTCGCCCCGATATCGCCGCGCCCTGGCAGGATTTTGCGCTTGTCATCGATAATGCGGAAGTACCTGCGGCTGCTCCAGTCAGCGTTGTGCCTGTTATCGATCGTTCTGGCAGTATGGTTTCTTCTGGCTACGTGGATATCACTAAGACCAGCAGCAAGCAGTTCGTTGATCTGATGAGCATTGACGACCAAGTAGGCGTCGTAAGCTTTGGTTCCACAGCGACCGTGGAATATCCCCCTGGGCTCACTCCGGCCTTGCAGACCATTACCGGTCAACCTGTTCGGGATGTTGCAAATTCTGAGATTGATGGTGTAACCTTTGGTGGCTGCACCTACATGGGCGCCGGTATTAACGAAGCCCGTGACTTGCTTTATCCAGCAACGGGTTCCCGTGCGATGGTTTTATTATCTGACGGTTATGACAATAAAGGCTGTGATGCTTCAAATCCAGCAAAGCCATCGGCATTGGATGCCGTCTCCGGGCTGCCGGCCAATATGCCGATCTACACTTGTGCTATGGGCCCTGCATCTGATCAAAGTTTGCTGGAGCAGATTGCAGAAGCCACCGATGGACGTTATTACTATATGCCGACGATCGATGAACTTTTTGAAATTTATAACTACATCCGAGGGCAGGTTACCGGAGATGCCATTGTGGTAAACGAGTCAGCGACAGCATCAAACAGCCGGGTTGCCGCTTTTGTGGATGCTAAGGCGACCGAGGCAACATTCACAGTTTCATGGGCCAATACCAAACTGCGCTTTGTAGCAAGAGATCCGAAGAAGTCCAACGAAGTTACAATCCGTTTACGTGATCCCCGTGGGCGGCTGCTGCATTCAAGCGATAGCTATTTGCGCCGGATTGTCGGGCGAGGATACGTGGCTTTCAAAATACATGAACCAATGCCCGGACAGTGGTTTGTGGAGGTAACAACCGCCCGAGAAACGCACATGCGTTACACGGTGGGCGGGTTTGTCAAATCGCCTTTGCGTCTGATTGTTTCACTGCATCCCACGCGTCTTGTCGCTCGGGATACGCTCAATATCGCAACACAGGTGTTTGATGGAAAACTGCAAATTTCTGGATTCAAGGCCGCCACACAGATCGCACGCCCAGTATACAGTGTTTTCGGGCTCCTTAAAAAATATAGAACCCAGTTGCGTAAAATTAGGCCGGTGAAGTTGCCTGGAGGAGACAAGCTGCCTCGGGACATTGCAAAGCTGACGGCGCTGAGAGCCAAGTTACTTAGAGCGCAGAAACCAGACCTTTTTGCGCATAGCATCAGCCGCGTTACGCTTCGTAATACGACCATTGGCGATTTGACCCACCTGAGATTTGGTCATTTGGCAACGCCTAATGTAAAAGCGATAGGGCCAGAAGATATGGTATTGAACGGTGTGACGTCGATCAGAGGCAGAGTCATCACATCCGAAAGCCCTGCTCAGCCAATTCCCTTGACCGTAATGTCTGGCACTTTGGTCGGCCAGTTCAAGGACACCAAGCAGCCGGGCAGTTATAACGTGCAGGTAACTGTAAATGGTTCTTCACCTGTTTCAAGGACACGGTTTGTGCGTAAAGAACTGGTGAGCGTATTGGTTCGGTGAAAATTAAGAAAGGTGGTGACATCGGCTATCCGGAACTGACCAGACTGTAATTTTGAATTTTGCTTTTTATCTAAATCTCGTATTAGAAAGGATAAGAGTGATTAGCAGATTCATTTATAAAATAATAATGAATCTTTTTATACCCCTGTTAGCGTTGGGATGTATTGGCCCAACTTATTCTAAGCTAACGCCGGAATACGCTGAAAGTGACAGCACCTACATACCGAGAGTTCCGTTTGTAAAGCACAAGACTGATAATTGCTGCGGTGCTGCCTGTCTAGCAGGGGTTATTTATTATTGGGCAGAAAGATGAGGAGCTGATAAATTCAATCCTCGAAGCTCCTTGTCCCAAAAACGGATTCTCGGGTAGAGAATTGCAGGAATTGGAAAATTCTCAGGGCTACGATGCCATAATTTTTCAAGGTAGATGGTTAGATATATTACATCACATAAAGGCTACCAGACCCATTATCGTTATGCTAGGAAAAGAAGGAGCCCGTCACTTCACTATTGTTAGTGGCTTCACTGAGAAAGATGAAATTGTGTTAACAGATCCATCTAAAGGAAATATAGTAATGGATAAAGACGACTTTTTGAAAGCATGGAGTTATGCAATGCACTTTTCTATGTTAGTTGTACCAAAGCATAGCTAAAAGTTGTTGTTATTTAAAAAATCAAAAAAAGAGAGGAAGATAAAAGTATGAAAAAAGTATTACCAATTGCTAAGAAATCTATGCTTATGTATGTTTGCTTTGTACTTGTTATTATTGTAAGTATATCTTGTTTCCTTTTCGATGCAAAATCCAAGATTATAGATAAGAAAAAAACCGCACACCTAATTCCAATGGAAGATCAACTTACTTTAAATACTTCTAATGCTATGCTTGAAGAAATGCGCGGGGGCTTAACTGATGAAGAATGGATTTTTATTGCAGGTGTGATACCATTTTTTATTATTCTCCTAATAGTCGGGGGCGGCATGTGATTGTTTAGTCGCGCAAGCAGCAGTATTGTGGCTTCTCCTAAAACCAAGTTGTCAAATAGCGATCATGATAACAGCATCTTACCAAAAGCGGCATATATGGTTTCTTTAGGCAAGGCGGCAAGATAGATTTGTTAGCTGCCGAGAGATGGTTGCCTGAACAACTTCGTTACTTCATCATTTACGGAATAACTTGGTCCGACTCAATGCCTGGATCTACCTGAATTTGACAAGTACTCTTAAGTTCATTCAGAAACCACATCGCGTTAAACAGGACCGATGACTATCAATGCTGTATAAGGCGTTCCTATCATACAGCCACGCGGGTGACGGTAAGCTAGCGCCTGCTCTGCAGTCAGCCCTGCACCGCTTCGCTAAGCCCTGGTATCGGCTGCGTTCGTTGCGTATCTTTCGCGACAAGACCAGTCTGGCCGTTAGCGCTAGTCTTTGGCCGACCATCAAGCAGGCGCTCGCCGAGGCAGAGTACTTCCTGTTCATAGCGTCGCCGGAGGCAGCCCAGTCTGAGTGGATAGAGCGGGAGCTCATGTACTGGCGCAAGAGGCGCGATTCGGAAACGGTCCTTCTAGTGTTGACCGGCGGAGAAGTCGTCTGGGATCCCGCCACTGGCGACTTCGATTGGACGCGAACGAGCGCCCTGCCTCTGTGTATGAAGGGATTTTTCGAATACGAACCACTGTACGTTGATCTGCGTTGGGCACGCTCGACTGAGCATCTTTCTCTGACGCACCCGCGGTTCCGCGATTCGGTGGCAGAGATCGCTGCCGCCCTGCATGGGCGCGCCAAGGACGAACTCATCGGCGATGATGTTCAGCAGCACAGACGTACGAAGCGTATCGTATGGCTGGTCTCTCTCGGGCTTTTTGCGCTCGCTTTAGGGACAAGCTTGGCAGCCTATATCGCTGTGCAACGAGGTGAGTTGGCAGAGCAGAGGCGGCAGGAATCTGAGCGAAGACGTCTTCATACGCGTGCCCAGCAATTGATCGCAGAGTCCCGGCTATCGATTCATACAGCACCTCAGCGAGGTCTGCTGCTTGCAGTAGAGGCATACAGATTCAGTCAGGAAGCGAAACGTACATCGTTTGCAGAAGCTACGGAGACCTTGCGCGCACATTTGACGGAGACAGGGGGCGTGCCGATTCGCATACGCGAACGCGCTGTGATGGACATGTCGATCAGTCCGGACCGACGTTGGTTGGCCACTGGAAGCGCATCCGGACGGATCAATCTGTTGGATATTAGCAAAAAAAAGCTTGTGATGTCCGAGGTGGGATCACACGGAAAAGCGATTAGCTCGATCGAATTCGATGCCACGGGCACAGGGTTCGCCACTTCGAGCGTCGGCGGAGCGACCCGGCTATGGATACCATCACGCGATCTCCCCCATACGCCGGTCGATCTGGTGGAGGATGCAGGCTCCGGTGCAATTGCCTTCAGCCGCGACCATAAGTGGTTCGCGTCGAGCAGCAAAGATGATAACGTGTGGCTCTGGGATCTGACAGCTCCGACACCGCATCCTATTGCTCTGGGTGTACGCAACGAGGAGATACCGTCTGCGTGTGAGGCGCTCGGGGGTGATTCAATCATATTCCCTTATCGTTCGACCAAAAAGGCATCCATCACTCCCGGAAAATGCCCGTTGTCAGGGCACGTAGGGCGTGTTGAAACTATTCGGTTTAGCCCTGACGGCCAGTGGCTCGCTTCGGGTAGCGGGGACCACACTATACGGCTGTGGAATCTCCACAAGCTTGGATCAAATCCGCTTGTCCTTGTCGGACACAAGGCGAAAATCGTCGATCTAGCATTTCATCCAACAGGAAGATGGCTGGTGTCGGGAAGCGATGACAAGACAGCAAGACTCTGGCGCCTGCCTGATGACCCAAGTGGTGGAACAGTATTACAATCCAACAGAGTGCTAGACGGTCACGAGCAGCCAATCACACAAGTTCGATTCAGTCCCGACGGCCGATGGATTGCAACGAGCAGCGAGGACAACACCGCACGTGTGTGGCCCATCGATGAGGCTGAGACGACGGCTCGAGTGTTGCGAGGTCACCACGAGGAGGTCAGGGCACTGGCCTTTGATGCGAGTAGCACCTGGCTGGCAACAGGAAGTCAAGACAAAACCGTTCGACTGTGGTATCTCCCGAATCCTGAGACATACTCGTACGCGCTTCGCGGATGTGAAGGCCCGGTAAACACGCTAAACTTCGCCGACACTGAGGGAAAGCTTTACGCGGGATCGACCGATGGCACCGTTCGAATGTGGCAGCTGGCATCTTTTAAGGCTGAGCCAATCAGCCGACGAATGTCACGAGGCCGCATCAGCTTTCTGCAGATCAATGACAACGGCCGATGGCTGGTTGCTGGCGGGAGCCATCCCATTGACTACATGATGAGCCCCCATGTGCCGGACGATAGCTCACTCTCAGTCTGGGATCTTACAAAACCAAACGCCTCCCCTCGGCTTTTGCATAAGCACCAAGACGATGTCACAGTTGTTGCACTGGATCCTAATGGAAGATGGCTGGTGACCGGCGACCGCAAGGGGCGCATCTGGATTCGGAACCTGCTCAACCTGGATAGCGAAGCTTTGATCATTGATGGACACGAGCCGCCAATTCTCAGTGCCGCCTTTGATGTACAAGGTAAATGGCTGGCGACGGGCGGTCATCGAAGCGTCAAGATATGGACCATGACGCCGCCCGACACAGAAGCCGTGTTCGTCGCACCGGTCGATGAAAATGTCAGCAGTATTGCCTTTGGTTCGAGAGCACGATGGCTGGCAGCAGGCACGGAGGACGGCAGGTTGCGATTGTGGGACATGCAGGCTTGGGAGGATGGACCACGCACCTTTAACGTTTTCAGAGGGCCGGTCATGGCCTTGGCCTTTGCCCCGAACGGCGAGTGGCTGGTAGCCGGTGGTAGCAACGCCAAGGCGCTCAGAATCTGGAGCCTTGCGCCGACTGTGGAGGGTCCGACAGAGTTGGGACGACACGAGCATGTTGTGAGGGAGCTGAGCTTCTCGGCGGACGGCCGTTGGCTTGCTTCAGCGGGCGACACCGATGCTCTCATGCTGTGGAATCTAGATCAAGGTACGCCAAAACTCACAGCTCTCCGATATCGTGAGCCTCGCGTCACTGCTCTCGCCTTTGATGCGACAAGCAAACTGCTTGCGTTCGGTGGCATTGACGGCACCGTCCATGTGCAGGAGCTATCTGCGCTCGAGATGCGGCCGATGCGCATATCCGCGCATCAAGGATTCGTGACAGCAATGCACTTCGATCCGAGGGGTGGGCGACTGGCAACCGGCGGAGAGGACGGCATCGTCCGTATATGGCGGCAAAACATTGAGGAGTTGATCGAGCTTTCCTGTAAGGTGGCGGGGCGTAACCTGACATGCGACGAATGGACAGAGTTCATGGGCGACCGACCCTACGCCCCCACGTGCAGCGACCTCCCGTATCCAAGCTGCCCCGCGACATCTACAGACTAAAGATTTAGTACCCTATGGATCCCAAAAACTCAATTGATTAGCGATCGGAAGCTTGCAGGTACATTACTAAACTGGACGTTGTTTCTGAGAGAACTTGTGCATTTAGGACGTAAACATTGAAATGTGTAGAATTTAACATACTGAGACTGGCCTGACTCGATGCACAGGTACGGGCCACCATGTATTGGCCCACGAGGTAAAAGGTATAGTGATCAGATTTTTTAAATTGACCTATTTATACCTTGCTCTCTGATTTATTTTAACGATTTGTTTAGTTTGCGATTTGATTTTAGTTGGACTTTCAGACATGCATTGCCCTGGTTGCCCGAGCTATAAGCTACGGCAAATGCAGCACCAATTTCAGCCGGCTTTGCGTTGCTATAACGCCAGCTCAACTCCATGACCATCTGGCGGAGTTCTCTGAGCCTGTCTTTACGATTCAGCGCTCAGTGTCATTGATAAAGATAGTTTAGTCGCGGTTGCTTCGGCTCGTTACATGGTAATGGACGCCAGGATATTGTATTCTTGAGAGGCGTGCCTGATGATGTCCTTTTACATTTTCTCTATTTTTCAATTTGAAAGATCTGATGTTTTTAGGCATTAGACATCAATAAATGGATAGGAGAACATAATATATGCGTTACAATGCATTTATCTCCTACAGTCATGCCGCTGACGGCAAATTAGCACCAGCACTACAAAAATCCTTACATCGATTTGCCAAACCACTGTTCAGTCTTCGAGCGTTGCGCATCTTCCGTGATAAAACCAGTCTCTCAGTCACGCCGTCATTGTGGGGCTCGATCGTTGAGTCAATGGATTCTGCTGAATATTTTATTCTGCTGGCATCAACAGAGTCGGCCCAATCACATTGGGTACTGAAGGAAGTGGAGTACTGGCTTGAACATAAATCAGCTTCCAAAATTCTGATAGTCGTCACAGAAGGAAAAGTATTGTGGGATGAACACGTAAATGACTTCGATTGGTCGGTGACTAATGCATTGCCACCCATTCTAAAGAAAGCGTTTAGTCAGGAACCGCTATATGTAGATTTTACCTGGGCCGAATCCCACCAGCATTTATCATTGCGCCAACCTGATTTCAGAGCAGTAATTGCGCAGATTGCCGCTACCCTGCATAATCGACCGCTGGACGAAATTTCAGGCGAAGATGTCAAACAACATCGCAGGTTTGTAAAGCTGGTAGTCTTTGGAATTGCCATGCTGTTGATTCTCACAGTTACTGCAATTATTGCTGCTTACATCGCTGAAAAAAATAGAAAAGAAGCGGTAAGTCAGCGGTTTTTATCGATCTCTCAGGCTCTAGCAGCCTATTCCGAGCGCGAACAAATACAATCCCACCGCGATGAACGCGCTGCCTTGTTTGCACGGCAAGCGTATTTATTTAACGAACGGTTTAAAGGCAATCGCCTGGATCAGATCGACAAGGGTCTGCGTACTGTATTAAGCAAACCTTACTTCAACATCGAACTTACTAATTCAAAGAGCTCACCGAAATTTTCAAGCATTGCCTTGAGTCATGACGGTCGTTATCTCGTCGCTGGCGGCGAGGGGCAGCACATTTACCTCTGGGATTTGAAAAAGCGCCCATATGAGGCCGACAAGTTGGCCACCGATGCGAATTTGATCTGGACGCTTGCTTTTGTCCCTAAAACCCATTCTTTAGTAGCCGGTACACATGATGGCCGTATTATGCGCTGGCACATCAATCCATCGGGAGAGGTTCAGTATAAGTTGAGCATCGAAACTGGCTTAAATCAGCGCATCGATAACTTTTCAGTGAGTGCAGATGATCGTTGGTTGGCTGTTGCCTGCAAGGACGGTAAAATACGTATTTGGCCTTTAACACAGCCTGACAAAGAGCCATTAGAATTATGTTGTCATAACGGCGCGGTGACTGTTGTATTGTTTCACCCAATAGATCAGGAAATTCTCGCGAGCGGTGGAGCTGATAAGAACGTTTATATATGGGACCTCCGCCGACTTGATAAAGCAATGCGTGCTTATACGGACCATGATCATGCAATCCAATCGCTGGCATTCAGCCATGATGGTAAATGGCTTGCCGCCGGGACGGAGTTTTCGCTCGTAGCACCCACCATTAAATCGATGTTTGAGCAAGAAAGCGAAGAGTTTGAATACAAATCGGTCGGTGGCACCATATGGATAAGAAACATTCGTGAAGATCAGGCCATACCCCACCTTCTCAAAAGTGATGCCGCTATTTCTGTCAGAACATTAGAATTCAGCCCTGACAATAAGATGATTGCTGCCAATGGCGCAACCTATGACATGGTATTGTGGGAATGGCAGCAGGCCCAAAAATCTCCCGTATATTTACCAGGTCATCGAGCACATGTGCGTATGATCAGATACAATGAGGAAGGGACTTTGCTCGTTTCTTTGGATGATGAATCAAGCATTCGACTATGGGATACACACAAGCCGGTGGCGCAACCACATATATTCACCGGTCATACAAATGCAGTTACAGGTGTCGACTTTGATTATACGAGCAACTGGCTGGTGTCAATCGGTGGTTGGGAAGGAAGCGCCTATCTTTGGAATTTAACATCTCAGCAGTCTGAAAAGATCGAAGTGGAAAGGGCCGGTGATTTTTCAACACTTGCCTTGCATCCCAAACAGGCCATACTGGCGATAGGCAGCGGCAGCAATCTACTTGATATCGACAACACCGTGCGTTTGTGGAAACTGCCCAATATTAAGCAACCGGAGAAGGTTCTCAAAGGGTTTACCAGTGAACTGACAGCGCTGGCCATCAGTCAAAATGGTGCCTGGTTGGCAGCTGCCGGGCGCTATGATAAGAAAGTGCTCCTGTGGAAATTCGATGAGCTAAATCGTCCTCCGGTTTTGATACCCACCGAGCAGGATGTTACTGCCATGGAATTTGTGGAAGATGATGGTCTATTAATAGCGACCTCTGATCAAAAAGTTCGTTTGCTATCCGATTTGAATACGAAAAGCACTCAGCTCCTGATTGGCGATACGGATAGTCGGATAAATACACTGGCCTATGAGCCGAATCAACAGTTGTTGGCTACCGGTTCCGACGATGGCACATTCCGTTTGTGGCAGATTACGGCGTTCGACAGGCCGGCGACCCTTAAGCGAAGCCTAAAGTACCAAAAAATTTACTGTGTGGCTTTTAGCCCTGATGGCAAGGAGGTTGTTGCCGCTAGCAAAGATGGTAAGGTTAGGATTTGGAATCTCGAGCGCAAAAATGCTGATGCTCAGCTCTTCGATGGTCCTGGTAAAAATGTCTACAGCGTTGCTTTCAGTCCGGATAGCAACTGGGTTGCCGCCGGTGGTAGTGACAAAACCATTAAACTATGGCCGCGTACAAAATGGTTGGCCAAAAGTGTATGTCAACAAGTGTCTCGCAATCTGACTTTAAAAGAGTGGGCAGAATATGTCGGTACAGATATTGATTATGAAAAAAC
>JAAUXY010134543.1_pt1 | contig 10832 bp, 6 predicted proteins | sample 7278121 | NCBI WGS metagenome assembly JAAUXY01 (sample SAMN14350117, study PRJNA611818) | marine sediment metagenome | isolation source: surface marine sediment (1.8m) | place: French Polynesia: Moorea | collected 2018-08
CAAAAGGATGAGGTCCGGCTTGTATTTTAAAATAATATCAAGCGCATCCTCACCGTTTTTGGCAACGATGACATTGTAGCCCTGCTGCTCCATCAAAAACTGGATCGGAACGACAATGCTGGGCTCATCATCTACGATGAGTATTTCTTTGGGCATAGTGATACCACTTTATTCTTTTCTGGCTTTGGCGTAGCCGATACCGGTTAATGCTTCCTCCATTTCATCCAGAATCGTAGGATCATCGATGGTCGCCGGCACATTATAAGGTGTATTATCAGCAATCTTTTGAATGGTGCCGCGCAAAATTTTACCGGAGCGCGTTTTGGGCAGGCGCTTGACGATTGTGGCGGTTTTAAAAGAAGCCACCGGTCCAATACGATCTCGCACCATCTGGATGACTTCCGCGACAATCTCGTTCGAATCACGGTCAACACCGGCATTGAGCACTAAAAAACCAACGGGCACCTGTCCTTTGAGCTTGTCTTCAACCCCCAGCACCGCGCATTCGGCCACTTCCGGGTGATCGGCCAGGACTTCTTCCATAGCACCGGTGGACAGGCGGTGACCGGCCACATTGATGATGTCATCGGTGCGGCTCATCACAAAAACATAGCCCTCATCGTCAATATAACCGGCATCCGCGGTTTTATAGTATCCGGGAAATTCTTCCATATAGGCCGCTAAAAAGCCATCATCGTTATTCCAGAGTGTCGGCAGAGTGCCCGGCGGCAGGGGCAATTTGGCCACTAGCGCTCCAATTTCACCGCTGGCAACCGGCTGGGTGTTTTCATCAACCACCTGCAAGTTCCAGCCCGGTGCCGCTTTGGTGGGTGAGCCTTCCTTGACCGAAAAATGATGCAATCCCAGGCAATTACCGGCGATGGCCCAACCGGTTTCCGTCTGCCACCAGTGGTCAATGACCGGAACATTCAGGCTGTTTTCAGCCCATTTTAGGGTATCGGGATCCGTGCGTTCACCGGCCAGAAAAAGGGCTTTAAAATTGGATAAATCATAATTCTTCATCATCTCTGCCTTGGGATCTTCGCGCTTAATGGCGCGAAATGCGGTGGGGGCCGTAAACATGACCTTGACATTATGTTCGGAGATCACCCGCCAGAAAACACCGGCATCCGGCGTGCCCACCGGTTTGCCTTCAAACAAAATGGTCGTGCAGCCTTTCAGCAAAGGTCCGTAAACAATATACGAATGGCCCACGACCCAACCCACATCCGAAGCCGCCCAGTACACATCACCGGCCTGGACATTGTAAATGGCGCCCATGGTCCACTTTAAAGCCACCATGTGACCGCCGTTATCACGCACCACGCCTTTGGGCACGCCGGTGGTCCCGGAGGTATACAAAATATAAAGCGGATCGGTGGCCGCCACCGGCACGCAGTCATGGGGCTGGGCCTTGACCATCACATCATCCCAGTCCAAATCCCGACCGTCTTTCATCGCAGCGGTTTCCATGGGCCGTTGTTTGATAATGCAATACTCCGGTTTGGCGTCGGCCATGTCAATGGCCTCATCCAGCAGCGGTTTGTAGGCGATAATCCGCTTTACTTCAATACCGCAGGAAGCAGACACGATCACCTTGGGTTTGGCATCATTGATGCGCACCGCCAGTTCTTTGGCGGCAAACCCGCCGAAGACCACTGAATGCACCGCACCCAGACGGGCGCTGGCCAGCATGGCAATCAGCGCTTCGGGGATCATCGGCATGTAAATCAGCACCCGATCGCCTTTGGCGACACCCTGGGCGGCCAGAGCGCCGGCAAAACGGGCCACTTCATCGCGCAGTTGGGTATAAGTGTATTTTTTAATCGTATCGGTCACCGGAGAGTCATAAATCATCGCATTTTGCTCACCACGGCCGTTATCAATGTGGTAATCCAGCGCATTATAACAGGTGTTCGTCTCCCCGCCGCTGAACCAGCGATAAAACGGTATGTTGGTGTCATCCAGCACCTTGTCCCATTTTTTGTACCAGTGGCAGTCTTCGGCTGCCGCCCCCCAGAAACCGTTCGGGTCTTCAATGGATTGGTTGTGGGCGATTTCATAAGGGTTTGCCATTTGTATTCTCCTTTGCTCGAATTGTTATATTTTAGGTTTCAGGTGTCAGGTGTCAGGTGTCGGTCAAAACATACAATCAGGTATCGGTTCATTCAGCTGTGTCGAAGTTTGATCTGGTGCTTCATCTTCAATTTTCTGTTCACTGTGTGCTGTCGTCTGACCTCTGTTCTCTGAAGTCCGACACCTGACACCTGAAACCTGAAACGGGATCTTCCCGCTCTGATTAATCGGGTTTAGGATTTGCTTTCCTGTTTTTGTTGCACCTGCTGCTTTAGATATTCCAAGTGCTTACGGATGCCTCTCTCCGTATTGGGTGTTTTGTTGTCGAAAAGACGCTGAAAAAAACTGGGCGGATCGTCAATCTCGGGATCCAGTTCCAGCCCCTTTTCATAATCCGCAATGGCTTTTTCATACTGGCCCAGCTGGCTGTGGGCAATCCCCCGGTTAATCCAAGCGTTGGCCAAAGTCGAATCCATTTCGATGACGCGATTATAATCCACTAGCGCTTCTTCAAATTGACCCATGGTGTTAAGCGTATTGGCCCGCCCCAGATACCCATCAGGCCGTGTCGCATCCATGTCGATGGCACGGTTGAAATGTTTGAGGGCTTTTTCGAAGTTGCCCCGATTTAGGCTGGAAACGCCGTCCAGAACCGCATCCTCGTATTTGGGAACCCCAAGTCCGCAACCCGCTATCAAAAACAGAAAAATTACCAGAGCAATAAAAAGCCGCTTCATCATTTCTGAAATGTGTCGTTTTCAGGATTGGAGCGAGGAGGCGCAAACGCCTCCTCGCTCTTTTTTGATATTCAAACCATCAGGGTTAACGTTTAACGTCAAACGCCTGACTGCCCGCGGGAGGATCCTTCGACAACAGCGGGCTCTTCTTCCTCATAGATATCGTGCTTCAGGGCCTCAAAGTCGGTGGTGATGTTGGTGGACATTTCCAACTTATAGGCCAGGAACCACATCATGCCGACACCCAGGAGCCAGAACAGAATCTGCCAGATCCAGATCGACGGCATGCCGTTGGGCCAGGTTGCGGGCTGCAACGGATCGCCAAAAAGCGTATTGCCGATCACGGCTCCCGGACCGATGGCAAACATGAACCAGACCACCGCAGTGATCCAGCCCCATTTGATCAGCCCGCGCTTTTCGGCCGGCAGAGAGGCATGCTGCTTGATAAACGCGTGCCATTCGACCTGCTTGGCATCCAACTCGCCCTTGGGCTGCGTAAACAAGCTGATCAAAATGGCAATCGGCAGGTTAAACAGGATGCCCCAACCGGCAGCAAAAATGGTCAGCGGATTGTAGCCCCAGGGAAGTCCCAGATCAAACCGGAATGTCAAAAATACGGCAATCATACCGCAAATCAAACCGGCAACCACACCCTGGCGGGTCAGGAATTTCCAGTAACAGACCGCGATCAGCGCCGGATACATCATGAACCCATAAGAGGTCGCAAAGGCGCCCAGCATAACGATAGCGCCCGGCACCAGGGTAGCAAAGATCAGTGCCGAACCCACCACGATCAGAACCGTAATGCGGCCCCAGTAGGTTTGCTGGGTTTCGGTCATGTCTTTTTTAATGTAGACCTTGACGATATCGCGGGTCAGCATACCACTGGCCGTTGACATATAGGCCGCACCGGTGGACTGCATGGCCGCCAGTGCGCAGATGGCCAGCAAGCCAACGGCAAAGGGTGCGGTATCTTTCATCAAATGAATCAGATACGGCACAAGGTTGTTGCCGCCACTGGTAATCAGGCCTTCCATGGACAATACGCTGCCGCCGTTTCCGCCGGGCAACAGACCCAACACCCAACCGCCCATACTTTGCATGGTGGTGAAGATGAACAGGGCAAAACCGATCCCCAGGGTGGAGGCCCACACCTGCTGCAGCGGGAACGGTTTGGGGTTTTTGTTGGCAAAGGCCCACATTGAAAAGGCCGGTGATGCATGAATGCCCATCAGCGCAAACATGTAAGTTAAAATCATAACCCCGGTCCAGGTGCCGCCTTGCGCCTTGGCGCCTGCCGGTACAAACTGCATCACACCCGGCACCGCCACCTTATTGGTATAGCCATCCGGCGTTAGGTTGATAATTTTCTTTCCGGCAGCCACAAAGGCCTTGACCGCCTCGGGGTCGGCCCAGGCGGGTGCATTCGCCGCCCCCCCGCCGGCGTGAATCCAGGCCACGACATCGCCAAACTTGGACGTCAGGGAATCCCAACCACCGGCAAAACTGGCCGCGATAAAGCCCAGAGCGATAATTCCGCCCCAGAGCAGGATGCATTGGGCCGTGTCCACGTAAGCCACCGAGCGCAATCCGCCCAGGGCCACATACAGCAGAACGACGATGGCCAGCATCCACATGCCGACATTAACGGAAAACATGCCGTCGGTTAGAACGTTAAACAGAATACCCGAGGCGCGCAGCTGAATGCCCAGGTATGGGATAGAGAAAAACAGCGCCACGATAACGGTTAGAATGCGCATGGCGGCTGAATCAAAATATCCATTATACATCTCCCCCGGGGTTACAAATCCATAGCGTTTACCGATCAGCCATTGGCGTTTGAGAAAAAGCACGCCTGTAAACGGGATGGTCAGCACATAAAATGATGCGTACCCGTAAGGCAGCCCATCTCGCCACATCAAGGCCGGGTGACCGACAAAGGTCCAACCGCTAAAGGAAGTTGCGGTGGCTGCCAGCACAAATACCCAGACGTTCAGCTGGCGGCCGGCAATGAAGTAATCGGTCCCTTTCTTGGCCTTCAGGTAGCCGGTAACGCCGATGGTAATGCAGTATCCCCAGTAAAGGAGAACAAAAAAGAAAAGCCAGTATACATGAGCTCCCATGTTCTTCTCCTTTCCATAATTAATAGACAACTTACGATTCATGGACAAAATCAAGGTTTGCGGGCCGGCATCACCTCCTTTTATTTGAGCGTTAAACAGATGATCTGATCGCGTTGTTCATCCTGAATGGTTTGCGGGTCGGTGTCGCGCCACAACGTGCTTCCATTCCCGCAGGATACCTGTCATTTTTTCCGGTCTTAAGGTGGATATCTTTGACAGTTCATTCAGATACTCCGTTGCCTGCCTTTTCGGATTTTGATTCAGTTGCGCCTGTTTTCGGATCAGACAAACAGCGATCAGGTTTTTAAAACAAACAGCTATTGATGGCTATTTTTTGGCCATCTCTTTTATTTCTTCAACGATTTCAGGATTGGCCAGGGTGGTCACATCCCCGACATCCTTTTCGTTGGAGATTGCACCCAATACCCGACGCATGATCTTGCCCGAACGGGTCTTGGGCATATCCGTCACAATCCAGACTTTGCGGGGTTTGGCGATCTTGCCGATTTCTACGCAAACCGCATCCGATATTTTCTGGGCCAGATCGTCGGAGGCTTCCATGCCGGGTTTCAGGGCAATATACAGATCCGGCTCCCTGCCTTTTATTTCGTGAGCCACCGGCACCACCGCGGCCTCGGCCACTTCCTCAACCACCAGGGCTGCGGATTCGATTTCCTTGGTTCCCAATCGGTGCCCGGAAACATTGATGACGTCGTCAATGCGGCCCAGGATGCGGTAATAGCCGTCTGGGGCTTCCACGGCCGCATCGCCGGTCATATAGGGCCAGTCACGCCAGTCTTTGCTTTTAGGATCCTTACAGTATTGCGCATAGTAGGTATCGACAAAGCGATCGCGATCGCCCCAGATGGTCTGAAATCCGCCGGGCCAGGGATTCTGAATACAGATGTTGCCGGCCTTACCGGCACCCGACGGAATAACATTGCCTTCATCATCGTAGATGATCGGATGAATGCCCGGCATGCCCGGACCGGCGCTACCCGGCTTCATGGGGTTGATGGCCGGAAGGGTGCTGCACAAAAAGCCGCCGGTCTCCGTCTGCCACCAGGTGTCCACGATGGCCGCTTCCCCCTTACCGACAACCTCGTAATACCACTTCCAGACCTCGGGCTCGATGGGCTCGCCAACAGTGGTCATATGCTTGAATTGGTAATTGTATTTGGCGGGCTCATCCGGGCCGATTTTGCGCAGCGCCCGGATGGCAGTCGGGGCGGTGTGGAAGATGTTGACATCCAGGTTCTGGGCGATACGCCAGGGCCGCCCGGGATCCGGATAGTTGGGCACCCCTTCAAAAACCACCGTGGAGGCACACAGCGATAGGGGCCCGTAAACGATGTAAGAATGCCCGGTAATCCAACCAATATCGGCCATGCACCAGTAAACATCTTCCGGATGGATGTCCTGTACATATTTCGAAGTACCGGCAACGTAGGACAGGTAGCCGCCGGTTCCGTGCTGACAGCCTTTGGGTTTGCCGGTGGTCCCGCTGGTATACATCAAAAACAGGGGCGCTTCGGCCGGCATGGGCACCGGGTCAACCCGCGCACCATAATAATCTTTTAACAGATCGTTGACAAAATAATCGCGCCCTTCCACCATGGGCGTATCGCTGGAGGCTTTGCCCGGGTAGCGCTGCCAGATGAGCACTTTATCCACCTTCTGCCCGTCTTTTTCCGCCAGCTCAACGGCGATATCCGCATTTTGCTTGTGGTTGAGCAGATTGCCGGCGCGGTAATACGCATCCGCTGTGATCAGAACATTGCTGCCGGAATCGACAATTCGATCGGCACACGCCCGGCCGCTAAACCCACCAAACACCTCGGAATGAATGACCCCCAATCGTGCACAGGCCAGCATGGTAATGGGCAGCTCGGCAATCATGGGCATATGTAAGGTCACACGGTCACCGGCCTTTAATCCGGCAAAATCCCTCAAAACGGCCGCAAATTCGTTGACCCGCACGAAAAGTTCCTGGTAGGTGACATGTTCGACTTTTTCTTCTTCAGGCTCCGGGACAAAATGAATGGCGGTCTTATTTTTATTTTCTGCCAGGTGACGATCCACACAATTGTAACTGGCATTTATTTTGCCACCCTTAAACCATTTCCAGCAAGGCGCATCGCTGGTATCCAGGATTTCGTCCCAGTATTCATACCAGTCGAGAAGATCGGCATACTCTTTGAAGCAATTGGGAAAATTGTCCAGGCTGAAACGTTCATATACGCCGGAATCGGTCATATTGGCCTGGGCAATAAATTCAGTCGTAGGATAAATAAGTTTTTCTTCACCCCAGTGGACCGCAATTTCAGCTTCAGAAGTTTCAACGACTTCTTTTTCTGCCATAGTATCCCCCTTTCGTTGACAAATTTAAATGAAAAGCAGCAAAAAAGTTTTGGATGATTTTGATGATCCGAAGGCCAAATAAGTGATAGAACAGAAATGAATACAATTTATTTTATATTTCATATTTAAATTTATTTATATATTATAAATTTTATTCATCATTTGATGGGCTGTGTTTGATTATAAAATTTTTAGTTTATTACATCTCTTTGCATGTGGTTGTCAACATGATTTTTGTTCATTTTTAACATTTTTCCAATATACCGCTATTCACAAATTCAGGCAGTGAGTTGTCTATTTTTGCGATCAGTCATTGTACCCGTCGCGTTGGGCCGGGATCTTGCATTTGGCTGCTGCTATGGTTACTATATGTGTATGAAATCACATGATGAAAAGATGCCGGACCCAAAAGAATTGGAAAAGGAAATTGGCGAATTTTTATCAAAAAAATTCGGCAATAATGTCAAAATCGTAACCCCGGTGGTATTACCGGAAAAAAATGCGGTCGATCAGGTTAAAGCGCCACCCAAGCGTAAAAAAGAAATCAATTTTGATTTGAAACCGGAAGAATTGATCGCGTATCTGGATCAATTCGTCGTCAAGCAGGACAGTGCCAAAGCCATTCTGGCCACAAAGATCTGCACCCATTTTAATCGCATCCGGCGCGTCCGGGAAAATGACGAGAATTACCAAAGCGCCACAAGAGTCGGCAACATCAAAAATAATGTCTTAATGATCGGACCCACCGGCGTGGGTAAGACGTATATTATTAAATTGATTGCCGCTAAGATCGGTGTGCCGTTCATCAAAGGCGATGCGACCAAGTTCAGCGAAACCGGTTACGTCGGCGGCGATGTCGAAGACCTGGTGCGCGATCTGGTGCGGGAGGCCGATGACGATATCGAACTGGCCGAGTGCGGCATCATTTATATAGATGAAATTGACAAGATCGCTTCCAGCCGCAATCTCATTGGCGCAGACGTATCGCGGACCGGTGTCCAAAGAGCACTGCTAAAACCGATGGAAGAAACCGAGGTCGATCTCAAAGTTCCCCATGACCCCATATCCATGATCCAGGAAATCGAGCGCTTTCGCAAAACCGGAAAGCGCGAAAAACAATCGGTGAATACCGCCAACATCCTATTTATAATGAGCGGTGCGTTTACGGAGTTGGAACCTATTATTCAAAAGCGCCTTTCCCAACAGGAAATCGGTTTTGGCGCCCGGATCGAACGTTCCCAGGAACGGTTTGATGTTTTCACGCAGGTTAAATCCGAGGATTTAATCCGCTTTGGATTCGAAACGGAATTTGTCGGGCGGCTACCAGTGCGGGCAATATTCGAGAATTTAAATGAACAGGATTTGTACGACATCCTAAAAAATCCCAATAATCCGATCATTCTGGGCAAAAAATTGGATTTTGCTGCTTACGATATCGAGATCAAGTTTGAAGATCAATTGCTTCACATGCTGGCTCAACAGGCATTTGCCGAAAGTACCGGCGCCAGGGGTCTGGTGAGCGCCGTTGAAAAAACGTTGCTCGAATTTGAAAAAATATTGCCATCGACCCAAATAAAGACATTTCCGGCTACCCTGGATATTGTTAAAGATCCAAAGTCATCCATTGACAAACTGACCAACGCCGATGATGACCGCTTTGATAATATTTTCGAAGGCTTAGCCCACGAAGAAAGTCAACGGATTAAAGACTATCTGGATTCAAACAAGGCGCATCTGGAGCAAAAATACAATCTGACAATGACACCTTCACGGGTGAATATTGTGGCGCAGTCGTATGCCAAAAATATCATGGATATTGAAAACGTCGTCAAACACATTAAAACGCGTTACGATGAAATTAAAAAAATGGAACTGTACTTTTTCAAAAATCATGATATGAACATTGTCCTGGAAGAAGATGCCATCGATTTTATTATGGAACAGCTCATTCAAGCACCCATTGATCTGAAAAATATTTATAGCAAAGTCGACAACGACTTTAAACATGGCCTCAAACTAGCCCGTGAAAAAACCGGCCGCAGCCGTTTTTTTATTACCCGTCAAGCCCTGCTGGATCCCGAAGCCTTTATCAGCCAGATGATCCAGAACGAATTCGAGTCCGACTGAGCGATGCGGAAAAATTTGTGGAAACGCTTCGGGCATCATGGCCATGCCCAATTGATTGAAAACCCATTTGATTGAAAGTGACATAAACTCATGATCGGAATTTCCAAACTATATTGTGGGACAGTGGAGCCGTCTGATGCCTTGCGCTACGGGCGTCATTCGGGAAAACTACCCTCTCATCTATTGCAATTTTCAAAAGACAAGCGTCCGGTGGTGGTCTGGAATGCCACCCAACGCTGCAATCTCAAATGCGTACACTGTTATGCCCATGCCAAGACGCTGGCAAACGATAATGAACTCAGTACCCGCGAAGGAAAGCAATTGATCGACGATCTGGCCGAATACGGTGCGCCTGTCATTCTTTTTTCCGGTGGCGAACCATTGGTGCGCAAGGACCTTCCAGATTTGGCCGGCTATGCGGTCGACAAAGGTATGCGGGCTGTCATTTCAACCAACGGCACCTTGATCAGCGCCAAGTTGGCACTAACCCTCAAACGCATCGGGCTGTCTTATGTTGGTATTAGCCTGGACGGCATGCAAGACATCAATGATCGCTTTAGGGGCGTCAGCGGTGCATTTCAGGCGGCCATGGAAGGCATTAAGAATTGCCAAGATGCCGGCATCAAAGTGGGTTTGCGCTTTACGATCAACAAGTTTAATGTTGATGAAATCCCCCATATTTTTAATCTGATAGAAGAAACGGAGATTCCCCGGGTGTGTTTTTATCACCTGGTTTATGCCGGCCGGGGAAGCGAGCTGGTTAAAGAGGATCTGACCCATGCGGCAACACGTTCGGCTGTCGATCTGATCATCGATGAAACCAAACGCCTGCATGACATCGGCAAGCCCAAAGAGGTGTTGACCGTCGACAATCATGCCGACGGGCCCTACATTTACCTAAGGCTGCGCAAAGAAGATCCCCAGCGGGCCAAAGATGTATTGGAACTGCTGCAGTGGAATGAAGGCAACAATTCCGGACGAGGCATCGGCTGTGTCAGCTGGGACGGTGAAGTCCACCCGGATCAATTTTGGCGCCATTGCAGTCTGGGCAACGTGCGCCAACGGCCATTCTCCGAAATCTGGGCCGATCTCTCCAATCCGCTGCTGGAAAAACTAAAAGAGAAAAAAAAGAATGTTAAAGGCCGATGCGCCGACTGCCGCTGGCTGGATATTTGCGGCGGTAATTTCAGAGTGCGTGCCGAGGCCACCACCGGCGATTTATGGGCCCCGGACCCGGCGTGTTATCTAACCGACGAGGAAATCGGTTTGACGGACTGATAATTTTGATAAAAAATTTTCTCACGCAAAGCCGCTAAGCTCGCAAAGAAAGAATTCTAATTTAAAAATTCCTTGGCGTCTTTGCGTCTTTGCGAGAGGCCCACTGCTTTGGTTCAATTTGGTCACTTTA
>JAAUXY010034374.1_pt1 | contig 10830 bp, 7 predicted proteins | sample 7278121 | NCBI WGS metagenome assembly JAAUXY01 (sample SAMN14350117, study PRJNA611818) | marine sediment metagenome | isolation source: surface marine sediment (1.8m) | place: French Polynesia: Moorea | collected 2018-08
CTTTGAGTATCCGGTAGTTGTAGAGTCGACCCAAACCGTCAAACAGAGTGTAATCCAGGTTGAGACCAGCCGTATAACGTTGGGATTCGGCTTTGTCAATAGTCAGATCAGGTCTAGGGTTACCGTCCTCGTCTACCTGGCCGGGGAACTCAATAGTAGAATCGTCACGATTGTAGTTCGCGTTAGTATTTCCCGACAAAATGGGGAGATAACCTGAGTTAAGAACGTTTTTGTTATTGCCTGCAATATCAACCTGATTCCTTGCCACCTGTATATCAAAATTACTGTCCAAAGCCAGGTCTATGGCTTCCTCTTTAGATAATAGTGGTTCCTGGGCCATGGTAATTCCTGTAATCAGGACCGTGGCCAATGTCAGAATATATCTAAATCTCATGATTCTTTACTTTCTAATTCAGGTTCGCTTAAGATTTCGGCTGGCGCTTCCCTGTTTGTTTCATAATCCAGACTAGTAGCTCTTTCAAGATGTTGTTCCTCAACCTGTTCCTTTATGGCCCGTTCTACTTCCTCTTTGGTCACAACATGTCCGGTGCGTAACCATTTCGTACTCATTTTCACCCTGTTACTAAAGGCGAGGAATATGGGTAGCATAATTAAGGTGAGGAAGGTTGCAAAGGCAATTCCATAGGCAATTGAAATGGCCATAGGTATTAGGAATTGTGCCTGTCGGCTCTTTTCCAGAATTAAAGGAGCAAGACCAGCCACTGTAGTTAAGGAGGTAAGAAATATAGCCCTGAACCTCGATCTTCCTGCCTGGAAGAGAGCGTCGTCGAACATCATACCGGACCTCAGGTTTCTATTGAACTTACTGATCAATACCAGTCCGTCATTCACCATAATCCCAATAAGAGCAATGATCCCTAAGACCGAAAGAATATTTATGGGGAAACCATGTATCCAGTGCCCCCAGCCAACGGCTGTCAGGCTAAATGGAACCAGTAATAGAAGGAGCAATGGCTGACTAAAACTTCTAAAAGTAAAGGCAATAGAAATATAGATCAGGAATAATACGATCAAACCTACCGTTGTTAGTGAATTGATCAACTTCCCGGCCTCCCTGTTCTGACCTTCATAAGAAGGTGAAATTGTGGGATATTTTGCGAGAATATCAGGCATTATATCGTCTTTGATCCAGGTCATGATATCAGTAGCTGTTGTTGTCTGCGGATCTTTAAGATCCGAAGTCAGCTGGATCTCCCGCCTGCCATCCAGGTGGTTCACTGCTACTTCCCCTCTCTCGATATTATATAAAGCTATTTCAGATAAGGGTACCCTATTACCGGAAGGCGTCACGATCCTCATATCATCCAGATCTGAGATAGATGAACGATTCTCCCTGTCGTATCGAACCCAAACCCTGATCTCGTCCTGACCGCGTTGGAATCGCTGTACCGATGCACCAAAGAAACCTGCACGCACCTGGTTCATTACAGAACGCAGATCAAGTCCGAGCAGATATGCATTATCTTTTAATTCCAGCCTGATCTCCTTGATCCCTTCAGGATCGTTGTCTGCCACATCTTTTAGCAAGGCATTATTGACCATGGCCGTTTTCAGTTCGTCCTTGGCACCTTTTAGTTCTCTAATATTGTTGCCGAGAAGCGAGACGGAAACAGGATCGCCTCCAAAATTTCCTCCGGAGCCATAAATAAGACTCTCCACACCTACTACAGGACCTACCAATTCACGTAATCTGGAAGTAACCACATCAGCTCTGATAGCATCAGGACGTTCCTCTCCTGGCAGTAAATTGATAATTAATGTTCCAGAAGATGATCCTGGCCCCAGCGTTTTGATCACATTTTCATAAAGCACTTTATCGGTGCCTTGTAAGTACTCCTGCGTGAGTTCCTGATTGACGATTTCTGCCTTTTCCTCGATCATACTGATGATGGAATCTGTCATCTTTTCATTGGTGCCATTCGGCATGGAAAGCTCTACTACCACACGATCACTGGCAATCCTAGGGAAAAATGCTGTTTTGATGATCCCTCCTCCAATGGAGCCAAAGGTCAATACCAAAGCCATCACAAAGAATGAGAAGGCTAATATTTTGTATTTGAGGGCGAAGCGCAAGGTGGGGCTATACCAGTTATCTCTCATATAAGCCATAATTCTATCACCCCAGCGGTTAAATGCCCGCAATTTGGAAAAAAGGAGTTCTATACCACGTCTGGGCCCTTTTTCACGCGGCTGCAGGGCCTTTGAATGTGCCAGGTGAGCAGGTAGTATAATAAGTGCTTCAACCAGGGAGACAACGAGTGTCAATACTACAATTACCGATGCCTCAGCAAAGAATTCCCCTATCCTTCCATCAAGGAAAAAGAAAATGGAAAAAGCGAGAATGGTGGTCAGAATGGCCGTAACGATAGGGGGGATTACCTCCATCGTACCATCGATAGCGGCTTTAATCGGGCTTTTACCTTTTTCGTAGTGCTGATATATGTTTTCTGCAATAACGATCCCGTCATCGACCAGGATCCCGATCACGATGATCATTCCAAACAATGAAAGCACATTGATTGTTACGCCGAACATCGGTGCAAATGCGAACATTCCAAGAAATGATATAGGCAGACCAAAGGCTACCCAGAAGGCAAGTCGTGTATTGAGAAAAAGACTTAGGAATGTCAACACCAGTAACATACCGAGAACCGCATTCTCCGTGAGCAATTCTGTCCGTTGTGTCAATGTCTTGGATAAATCACTGACCACATTTAGCTGTACATTGTTGTACTTCTGATTAAAATCTTCGATGTATACTTTAACCTTTTCCGCCGAAGAGATCAGATCTTCTGTATTGGTACTGGTGATGGTCATATTAACCGAAAGGTCTCCGTTGTAATAAGACACATTAGGTGTTTCGGCAAATCGATCCCGTATAATAGCTACATCTTTGAGTCTTATGGTCCTGCCTGAGGGTTCAGCCCGGATAATCAAATTGGCGAGTTCCCTGCCGTAATATGAGCGATTGTTGGCTCTTATAAGATACTCCTCTGCATCTGTTTTGATATTACCACCGGTTACCAGAATATTGGCATTGCCAACGGCCTGGGCAACCTCATTAAATGAAAGATCGTAAGCCAATAGGTTATTTTCGTTAACGGCGATCTCTATTTCCTCTTCCGGGTAACCCGACACCTCAATCTGAGAGATCCCGTCTATGGCCCGCAAATCATTTTCGATCTGCCTTCCAATTTGTTTTAAGGTGGCAAGTGGTACCTTTTCACCACTGATCGCGAAGGTGATGGTTTGCCTGATCGATTCCAGTTTGGAAACGATAAGTGGTTCCATATCCGAAGGAAAAGACGGGACACGATCTGCAGCATTCTTCACCTCCAACAGCATAAAATCAATATCTCTCCCCTTCTCTATCTCTACGTTGATAGACCCGCTGTTTTCTCTTGAAGTGGAAGTAACCCGTTCCACCCCTTCAAGTCCTTTGAGATTATCCTCAATCTTCAGAACGATGCCTTCCTCAATCTCCTGGGGCGAGGCACCCGGATATGTAATGCTGATTAGGATGTTTTTAGACTCTACTAGTGGAAAGAAGGAAGATTTGAGCGATAATGCTCCAAAAACACCGAAAACCAGGAAGGCAAGGATGATCACATTAACGGCAACGTGATACTTGATGAAATAAGCGATGATCTTTCTCATTTTAACTAAATATCTCTCGGTTAGTTATAGATTTATTATTGGCCGAATACCTGTACCAACATACCCACATAAGCGCCAGCTACAGGTTTTGAAACCATTATAGTTCCATCTGGCACTTCTTTCAACACTACCTTTTTATCGGAAAAATATACAGGTCTCACATCGAGTAAATCCAGAACGGAGTCCCTGACCACAAATATCTGCTCATCTTCCAGCAAAAGACTGCGATCAACTTCAATCGCTTCTGCCTCTTCCTTGGCATTAAGACTCGCTTCCAGATACATTCCTTCCTTCAAATCGGGATTGCTCACTTCAATAAAAGCTGTGATCGTTTGGCTGGCCTGATCTACCCTACCATTGATCCTGCTGACCTTTCCGGTATACGTTTTTGACTTCTCTAAATTGGTTAATTCCACTTCCTCTCCCAGATTGAGAAGATCGCTATACGTCTTGCTGATTGCAACCTCAAGTTCATATACATCAGTATCGATGTATTCTCCCAATTTCTGTCCGGAGCGGATAAGTGTACCCTCAGTAACCAGGGCTTCAGTTAATATGCCAGCATAGGGAGCCCTGATGGTGTATTTAGACAGGCGTTGTTCCAGGTTTTTGACGTTGTAATAGGACGTGAGGATTCCTCTTCCACTGATAAAATACTTCTCTTTTTCATCGGCCATTTCCGGTAGTGGAGGCGTGGTCTTGTCTATGTCAAAGCTATTGAGATAACGCTGCCATTTTTCGTAGTTCTGTGGATAGTCCAGTCGCAGATCGGGCATGATAGAAGTGATAAGATTGTAGAGATCACTTTTGGCAGATTGCACCGAGGCATAATATTCAGAAGCATCAATATTGATGATTACTTCACCCTGGCGATAAGGCTGCCCCGCCTTAAACAGACGACTTCCCTTCCTGAAAACCCCCTGTACTTCTGAAAATAGTTCAAAGCGCTGCTTGGCAACCAAATTTCCATTTGCGGGTACTACTATGGGTACTACCTGGTTTTGTACCGTATCAACAAATACGGTCTTAACTACCTTGGCAGGCCTCGGTCTGGTTCTATTCTTGTTCTTCACAATCATCATCGCTCCGTAGACCGATGCCACTATTATGAAAACCCCTATGATAGAAAGAATTATTTTTCTCATGACTTTATAAATATGCTTCTTGGGATGTGAAATTGTACTGTATCTTCCGGAGCGTACTGATCATCTGATCTATCTCCTCCTCACTTATATTATTTTCCATAGTTCCGATAATCTTTAATATCACCGGTCTCGCCTTCCGATATACTTCTATTCCCAGCGGAGTGATGTATACATTGTTCACCCTGCGGTCTTCCTCACTTTGCTTTCTGATGATATATTTCTTTTTTTCCATTTTAGTCAGCAAGCGGGTGAGGGTAGATTTGTTTCTCAAAGTCAGAAAGGCAAGCTCATTCTGATTGCGGCCGTTTTGTTCATGCAGTTTCTTCAGGACAACCATCTGCTCTTTAGTGATATCCAGGCCCTCCTTGAGTAATTCCTCGTGGAAGAAATAATCGACTATTTTTACAGTCTTGCCCAACCACGGGGCAATAGAATCCTCAAAATCGACTTTAATATGAGTTACCTCCTTCTCGTTCACGGTTGCGAAACTATGGAAATAAATATTAGTTGCATATGCAACTAAAGTTAAATATTTATTAAAGTTTGTTTAGAGTTTTTACCAAAACGTGAAACATTATTGATCCTGAGACAAAAAAAAGGGATGCATCGCATCCCTTTACCAAACTAACTAAACTACAGGTCGACTACTCGTTGTCGTCATCCTCAAATTTTGTATCGGCCATCCGGGTTCTTCTATAATTCATATCCTTGAATTCCAGCTCCTCATCAGTCTTGTCATAATCAAATACAAGGAACTGCCTGGTATTCATCATTTCCAGGTTTTTTAAAGACTCGAACTTGTTATTCTGAATCTGCATAATTTTCAAACTTGCCAACTCACTGAACTCCACAGGTATCTCTCCGCTTAGTTCATTATTAGCCAGCACCAGTTCTTCCAGCTGTGACAACTGACCTAATTCTGCAGGTACTTCTCCATAAAGAGTATTCTGGAATAAACCGAGTTTCTCAAGTTGTGCAAGATTGCCCAATGAAGCGGGAATCCGTCCAAAAATATCGTTACTGGAAAGGTTGAGTTCTTTTAAATTTTCGAGTTCCCCTAAACTAGCAGGTATCTTACCGCTCAGGAAGTTGTTAAAGGCAGTGAACATCTTCAGCTTCGTCATATTACCCATCTCCCTTGGAATTTCACCTTTGAATTTGTTCATCTCCAATCGAAGTATTTCAAGCTGCCCCAGCTGGGTAAGACTGGCAGGTATAGAACCCGTTATGTTGTTGAAAGCCAGATTGAGTTCTCTTAAATAGCTCAAATTGCCTATACTCTCGGGTAAAGGACCCATTAAATTATTTCTGAACAAATTAATGGATACCACGTGATTTCCTTCTACAACAACACCATACCACTTTTTCACGGGCTCATCTAAATTCCACTTACGCACCCAATGAAGTCCGTTAGTGCTTTCGTAAAGATCTAAGAGAGCCTGCTTTTCAACTTTGCTCACCCTGGCATGGGCCAAGGTTCCAGCGAGAAGGAAAACCAGTAGTAAAGCAAGTAGCTTATTCATACATCTCAGATTTAGGATTGCAACCCTTTAATGAACTATAATAATTATTAAAGAATTACCCTACAAAAATAACGTCTTTTCCTGATAAAATGCCAATTTTATCGATGAACGGTACGTTTTTGTTGCGAAAGGTCGATATTTTGTTGTGAAAATTTTTGAATAGCGATCTAGGCCTTGTTTTGAGAATATTGTTCCAGTTCTGCCGTATAATTTTCCCAACTGGCCATTAATTCTTCGAGCTCGCTCTTCTTTTTGTGATAATCATCAAAAAAATTGGGCTGTGCAATGGTCTGGTCATAGTCCATCATCAGCTTGTGATCCATATCGGATATCTCCTGCTCAAGATCAGCTATTTTGTTTTCCAGCTTATTGATCCTATTCTTTAAAGACTTGACTTTCTTTTGCTCCTGATAGTCGATATTGCGGCCTTGCTTCCCGCTACTTTCCTTAACCCTTGCTTCTGATTTCTCAATGGTCCTGAAGTTATCAGCATTACGCGTATTTAGATATTCATTGATATCGCCCAGGAATTCCTTTATCCTCTTATCCCTAAACTCGTATACCCTGTCCGTAAGACCTTGCAGGAAGTCACGGTCGTGAGATACAACAATTAAGGTGCCTTCAAAATCAATCAGGGCTTTTTTCAGTACTTTCTTCGACTGAATGTCCAGGTGGTTCGTAGGTTCATCCATAACCAGGACATTTATAGGTTGCAACAGCATCCTGGCCAGTGCCAGCCTGTTTCGTTCACCTCCAGATAGTACTTTTACGTATTTCTCGACATCGTCACCACTAAAAAGAAAAGCTCCCAGAATGTCTCTTACCTTGCTTCTATTCTGTTCATTAGCCGAATCGATCATGGTGTCGAGCACCGTTTTATTTCCGTCCAGATGCTCCACCTGATCCTGGGCAAAATAACCGATCTGCACATTATGACCCAGTTTGAGTTGGCCTTCATGCTCCAGCTCCCCTACAAGGATTCTCGCCAGTGTGGTCTTACCCTGACCATTCTGACCCACAAAAGCGATTTTATTATCCCTCTCAATCAAAAGGTCTATCCCATTGAGCACTTCTTTTTCGCCATAACTCTTGCGGATCTTGTCCATCTCCGCAATAATCTTCCCCGGATTAACCGAAACAGGAAAATTCACTTTCATACTGGCTTTTTCCTCCTGATCAATCTCTATGCGCTCCATGCGATCCAGCTTTTTGATCAACGACTGCGCCATGGTAGCTTTTGATGCCTTGGCCCTGAATTTCTCAATGAGCCTTTCGGTCTGCTGTATCTCCCTGTCCTGATTCTTTTTAGCGTTGCGCTGCTGTTCCCTTATTTCCTCCCTCAGTATAAGGAATTGGGAATAGGGCTTTTTATAGTCATAGATCCTGCCAAAACTAATTTCGATGGTCCTGTTGGTAACATGGTCCAAAAACATTCTGTCGTGCGATACGATGAGTAAGGCTCCGGGAAAATTTTGAAGATAAGACTCCAACCAAATTATGGAATCGATATCCAGGTGATTTGTCGGCTCATCCAAAAGAAGTACATCGTTCTTTTCCAGCAGAAGTTTCGCCAGTTCTATTCGCATTCGCCAACCTCCCGAAAACGTGTCTGTGGCCTTGTTAAAATCCTCTCTTTTAAAACCCAGCCCCTGGAGTACTCTTTCCGTTTCCCCCTGATAATTATAACCCCCCAGAATTTCGTAGCGATGAGTGATCTCGTTGAGCTCAACCAGCAGATCATTATACCCCGGGTTATCGTAATCCGTTCTTTGGGCCAGTTCTTCATTGATCTGATTCATCCTCAGCTCCAGGGCTTTGATCTCTTCAAAAGCCTTATAAGCCTCATCTAAAACGGTCAGGCTTTTTTCAAAGTCGATGTCCTGTTTTAAATACCCAGTCTTAATACCTTTCTCTCGGGCTATGTCGCCTTCGTCAGCTGTGACAAGGCCGGCAAGCAATTTTAATAGTGTCGTTTTTCCGGCTCCATTCTTCCCGATCAATCCGATCCTGTCACCGGGATTAATCCGAAACGAAATATCACTGAAAAGGATCTCTCCTCCGAAAGAAACTGTAAGTTGATGAATATTGACCATATATGTAACCTTCGTTACGGGATTCCCTTTTGGAAAATCTTACTTTTGAGAAAGATTTTTACAAATGTTAAAAAAAGGAAATAAACTCTATAGCATTTTAACAGGTTCCTGCCCGAGATGTCACAGTGAGAGCATGTATACAGACAGTAATCCTTACAAACTGGGTCAGTTGTTTAAAATGCGGGAACGATGTTCTAATTGTGGGTTAAAGTACAAAATGGAGCCTTCCTTCTTTTTCGGAGCCATGTATGTGAGTTATGCCGTAGGAATAGCTTTCGCCGTCGCTGCATTTGTGATATCCTATCTTTTTATCGGTGCTTCATTACTTCATTCCTTTATTGCCATTGTGATCACACTTGTAGTTTTTCTGCCTGTGATCATCAGACTTTCAAGAAATATCTGGGCAAATTTCTTTACCCATTACGCACCTGATACGGCTGGTAAGCAAGCGGTGAAACCTTAAATTCCCAGCTGCTAAGCCGACTTATAGAATTTCTCAAATCTTTGGATATCCATATCCTCCGGAAGGTCTTCACCTCCTTCGATGAAGTTGAATAATTTGGAGGAAGCATAGGGGCCTATCATTACACCTCTCGAGCCAAATCCATTGAGAACGTATAAATTGGAATGAGCCGGATGTCTTCCAACCAGAGGCCGGCGATCTGTAACTGTAGGACGAATGCCGGCAATATGATCTGCCACTTCATAATCGCATTTTAAAAAGCTGTTTAACTTTTCCAGGAGTTCTTCTCTGGCTTCTGCTGTGGGTACATTGGTTTTGTCTTTCCATTTGTAAGTGGCCCCAATCCTGTAAAGATCATGTTCCAATGGTATGATGAACACAGATGATTTTATCACATTCTTTTCATCCAGTCCCGGGATCCTTAGCGTAAGCAATTCACCTTTTGTTCCCTGTAATGGCAGGTAGTTAAAAAACGGATCCTCATGGAGTCCGTATCCTGTTGCAAATACGATTTTCGCGGCCTTTATTCCTCCATAGGATAAGCCGTCTTTATCAATGTTGAGTGCACTATACTCCAGGCTGAGATAATCTATCTTTCCTGATTTCTGCAGATATTGAGCATATCCCTCAACAAGGGACTTGGTATCAATTCTGCCTGTACCCATGACTTCACCGTAACCGTAAGGGGCATTGATAGCTGTATTGTGATCAGGTCTTAAATTCAGGCTCATGAACGAACTTAAGTGAGGCTTGTCAGCTGCCTCAAACCAGAGGTTCTGCTCTTCGGCCGAAACAAAGCGCCTCAATACTGGAATAGGATAATCAAGCTTGACTTCCAATTTCTCTTCCAGCTCCTGGTAAAACGGTCTTAGTAACCCTAATTGTTCACCAGCACGCCAGGCCGGCTTGAATCTTTTCAAAATAACGGGATTGTAGAGTCCGCCGGCCACCCATGACGACCTTTGCGAACGATCTGTAATTACTTTAAAAGTCTTCTTATTTTTCTCAAGAGTGTGACAGAATGTAACACCTGCAAGTCCCAATCCTACAACCAAATAGTCGAGCATGGTTCAAAAATAATAAATGCCTCTCACAGGGCAGGCATACAACGGAATGATATAAAAAGAAAGCACCCCGGTGTGGGCCGGGGTGCAGGTCATTACTGAATTGAATTGGAATTAAAATCGGGTCTTTTAATAAGCCCACATATCTTGCTCTCTGTCCCGGATACCTTCTTTGATACGATCCGACTCCAATAACTGGAAGAGGGCATTGTCTGCAATATACTCCTTGATTTCTCTGTCGCCATGCACATTGTCCTCTTTATAGATGACGGCATTGAATCTCCTTGCATTTAGGAGCATATCGAAGGAAATCGGTTGTGCTGAATTGCGTTGGTTAAACACCTTGGCATCGTGTAATATCTGCCTGGCACTTGGGTACCAAACCCAGAATAATTCAACTTTGGCATCCGCAGGATCCATAGACTCATCGTCTATGAAGTTTACATCTGGTGCCACGGGTGCAATTCCCAGCAAACGATATTTAAGCTCACCCTGGCGCTTGTCGAAATACCATATACCTTTAATACGGTACTCTTCAATATCCGCCGCGGTGAGTTCTCTTTGGTTTATATACTCTGGAGATAACTCTTCACCGGCATTGATCTGTTCGTACCCCAAATCGGTTGTATCTACCTTTTTGAGCGTGGCTTCCAAATCACTGAACTTACGTTTTTCAGTGAAGTAGGAGTCCACATATACGTCCGTCAGTTTCCCGTTCTTGATGTTCTTCAAGAAAACATCGTAGAGCGATCTTCTGTCGGCACCTATATCAATGGTGTCCAGTGGATAGTAGAGTGGGAAATTCACTCTCTCGTCCAGGTCAACAACCTCCCATACGGTTTTGGACCATAGGATATCCCTGTC
>JAAUXY010073822.1_pt1 | contig 10829 bp, 11 predicted proteins | sample 7278121 | NCBI WGS metagenome assembly JAAUXY01 (sample SAMN14350117, study PRJNA611818) | marine sediment metagenome | isolation source: surface marine sediment (1.8m) | place: French Polynesia: Moorea | collected 2018-08
CCGGTGCGCGAGGCGCTGCGCTTCCTCGGCAGCCGCCGCGACATGATCGTGATCCACGTCGTGCTGGTCGTCGTGTCGACGTTCGCGTTCAACTACACGGTCTCGCTCCCGAAGCTCGCCGAGGAGAACTGGGGCGGCGACGAGGCGTTCGGGTGGGTCCTGGCCGTCACGTCGATCGGCTCGCTCACCGGCTCGCTGCTGACCGCCCGGCTCAGGCGGGTGTCGATGCGTTGGTTTCTCGTGAACGTCCTGGTCCTCGGTCTCGCCGGCGTCGGCCTCGCCTGGGCGCCGGCGATCGGCCTGGCCTTCGCGTGGGCGATCCCGCTCGGGATCGGCGGCGCCGGCTTCATCACCGCCGCCAACGCCCTCACCCAGCAGGAGTCGCCGTCGGACATGCGCAGCCGCCTGATGGCCCTCCAGGCGGTCGCCTTCCTCGGATCGACCCCGATCGGCGGTCCGATCACGGGGTGGGTGGCCGACAACGTCGGTGCGGCGTGGTCGCTCGCCTACGGGGCGATCATCAGCATCGCCTGTGCCGCCGGTGCCGCGGTCTACCTGCTGACGAGGCCCAACCGCGTCGAGACCGCCGTCGCCTCCGGCTGAGGTTGAGCTCGCCGGGGTCACCGGCGGTGCTACGTTCCGGCGCTGACGACTCTGCCCGGAGGCGGGATTGGCGACATCACATCGGACCGGCTGGATCCTCTTCGCAGCGGCGCTCGTCGTTGCGGGGTGCGACAGCTCTTCGGACGATTCCGACTCCGGCGAGCCTGCTTCGTCGACCACGGTCTCCGAGGTTGTCCAGGCCGGACAGCCGACGACCGAGGCGATCGTGTTGGAGAGCCCCGACGGTGTCGTGCGGGTCGAGGTGCCGGCCGGCGCCGTGCTGGAGGGAACCCCGCTGGCGATCGAACTCGTCGACCCGGCCGAGGTTCCCAGCCTCGCCGGCATCGTGGCGATCGGGTCCGCCTACCGGCTGGTGCCGACCGAGGTGACCTTCCCCGAGCCGTTGCTGATCACCTACGAACTCCCGCTGGCCGGAATCGGCAGGGCCGGCGAGGTCCCGCTCGTGTACTCCGTGCTCGAGCGCGACGGCACGGCGCTGCGGGCGATCGAACAACGCACCGAGGTCGCCGAGGCCCAGCTCCGGCACGTGTCGCAGATCGACCGCTTCGGGACGTTCGCCCTGCTCGACGGCGGCGTCGACCTCACCCTCGAGCCGGTCCGCGCCGACGAGGTGGCTCGCGGCGAGTCGTTCGAGGCGACGCTGACCGTGGCGCTGTCCGACGGGCCGGTCGAGCCCGGCTACGACATCGAGGTGCAGTGGGAAGCGTCCGGCGCACTGTCGACCGAGCCGGACGAGGCCGAGCCCGTCATCGGCTTCGGCGTCGGCGACCCGACCAGCGTGACCTTCGCGCAGGACCAGGCGTGCGTCGCCGACGGGGCGGGAACCTACGTCGCAACGCTGGCGGTCGTGCTGTCGTCGGAGGCGGGCGACGCGGCGCCCGATCGGCAGCTCCTGCAGCTCACCGGCGAGGCGACCTGCGGCGAGGTCGGCCGGTGAACGACGTCGGCCGGTGTGCGACGACCGTGCCGTTCACTCCTCGAGGTCGCCGCGGGTGGCCCGGAGCCGGACGATGGTCAAGTCGGTGAGGAACTGGACGCCCTCCTCGGGGATCGGGGTCGCCGACTGGATCTGGACGAAGACCGTCGTCCCCTCCGACTCCAGGGCGATGACGCCGGCGTAGACGGCGCCCTCCTCGACCTCGATCAGGCTCGTCCACGCCACGCCGGTGGCGTCGTCGGCGTCGATCGAGTACACGACGATCTCGCTGACGGTCTGGGTGGTCCCGGTGTTGGTCGTCGAGCGATACGGCCCGCACGGGGGCCCGGAGTCGTCATCGAGCTCGGACAGGTAGGCCTGGAGCTCGGCGGTCGTCGGCACCACGATCTGGACGAGGCTGATCCTGTCCCCGGTCAACGCACGGCCCGATGCGCCGTCGATCGACGGTGGCGCCAGCGCCGTCCCGCACGGGCCTCGCTGGTCGGGGTTCTCGAACAGCTGGAACTCGTCGAGGGTCTGCGTCTCGGCGCCTTCGAAGCCCTCGATCAGGCTGACGTCCTCGGCTCGCAGGAAGACGTCGGACTCCGCCTCGGCGATCGACAGCTGTGGTGTGTCCGACTGCGGTTCGTCGTCGGAGCACGCCGTCGTCGCAAGCAACGTCGTGGCGACGGCGACGGCGACGGCTGACCGGGCGGCGGGCATCCCGACATCCTGCCAGCCGGGCCCCGGCTCGACACCGTCATCGGCGTGGCCAGCCGGTAGAACGATGGCCGTGTTGCGCTCCCGTGCCGTCGTCTGGTTCCGGCGCGACCTGCGTCTCGCCGACCATCCGGCGCTGACGACTGCAGCGGCCGAGTACGACGAGGTCGTCCCGGTCTTCGTGCTCGACCCGGCGTTCGCCGGTGCCGGTGCGCCCCGACTGGCGTTCCTCCACGACTGCCTCAGCTCGCTCGACGACTCGATCCGCCAGCAGTCCGAGGCCGGGTTGGTCGTGCGGCACGGCGATCCGGCCGACGTGATCCCGCAGCTCGCCGAGGAGCTCGGCGCCGACGCCGTGTACGTCACCCGCGACTACGCCCCCTACGGCCGGCGGCGCGACGCAGCGGTCGCCGAGCGGCTCGCGGCGGCCGGCCGCCATCTCCGTGGCGTCGGCTCGCCGTACGCCGTGGCCCCCGGCACCGTCCGCAAGGGAGACGGCACGCCGTATGCCGTCTTCACCCCGTTCTCGCGGACCTGGCGGGCGGTCGGCTGGGACGCGCCGCTCGACGCCCCGGGGGACGGCGACGTCGGCTGGCTCGGCGCCCCCTCCGACGGGCTCGGACCGCGCCCCGATCCCGGGTGCGATCTCCCGCGGGCCGGTGAAGCGGCGGCGTGGGAGCGGTGGGCAGACTTCCGCGCCGGCGGCCTCGACGGCTACGACGACCACCGCGACCTTCCCGCCGAGGAGGGCACGAGCCGGCTCTCCGCCGCCCTCAAGTGGGGCACGATCCACCCCCGTCAGCTGCTCGCCGAGCTGGACGCGACCGGCGCCGGCCCGTCGGCGCACACCGTCTTCTCGTCCGAGCTGGCGTGGCGCGACTTCTACGCCGACGTCCTCTTCGAGCAACCCCGCACCGCCTGGGAGAACCTCAACCGGTCGATGGACGCGATGCGGGTCGACACCGACGCCGCGGCCCGCACCCTGTTCGACCAGTGGTGCGCCGGCGAGACCGGGTTCGGCATCGTCGACGCCGGGATGCATCAGCTCGCCGCAACGGGCTGGATGCACAACCGTGTCCGGATGATCGTCGCCAGCTTCCTGGTCAAGGACCTCCACCTGCCCTGGCAGTGGGGAGCGCGGTGGTTCATGAGCCATCTGGTCGACGGAGACCTCGCGTCCAACAACCACGGCTGGCAGTGGACCGCCGGAACGGGGACGGACGCGTCGCCGTACTTCCGGGTCTTCAACCCGACGACGCAGCAGGAGCGGTACGACCCGACGGGCGAATACGTCGACCGGTGGGTACCGAACCCCGTGCCGCCGATGCTCGACCACCGCGCCGAGCGCGAGGAGGCGCTCGCACGGCTGGCGGCGACCAAGCGGTAGACGACGTTCGAGTCGTCCGCTGCACCGGCGAACGGCTCCGTTTCACCCGTCGGCGGACGATCCCTGGCACTCGGTAGGGTGGAGTGCCAGATGCTCGACGATCGCAAGACCGCCATCCTCGCCGCCGTGGTCCAGGAGTACATCTCCACCGCGCAGCCGGTCGGGTCGGGCCACATCGCCATGGCCCCTGCGATCAACGTGTCGTCGGCGACGGTGCGCAACGAGATGGCCCAACTCGAACAGGAGGGCTACCTCGTCCAACCGCACACGTCGGCGGGCCGCATCCCCACCGACAAGGGGTACCGCTACTTCGTCGACCACCTCACCCGGCCCGGCCGGCTCGACGACGTCGCCGCCCGCCAGGTCGGCGACTTCTTCTCCGCCGCCCACGGCCGACTGGAGGAGCTGCTCCACCAGACCTCCAACCTGCTCGCCGAGGTCACGCACAACGCCTCGGTCGTGGTCGGGCCGCGGGCCGAGGCGGTTCCCGTCCGGCAGGTCCAGCTCGTGGCCCTGTCGCCGACCCTGGCGACCGTGGTGGTCGTGTTCGCCAACGGTTCGGTCGAGACCGTCACCACCGAGCTCGACGAGGCCGACGACGACGTGCGGCTGGCGGCGGCCGGCGCCCACCTCTCGGCGGCGATGGACGGCAAGGTGCTCGGCGCCGCTGCGACCCCGGCACCGACCGGCGACGCCGCCGTCGACCGGCTCTGCGCCGATGCGCTGGCGGCGCTCGCCGCGTTGACCACCGACGACCACGTCTACACCGGCGGGGCCGCCGAGGTCGCCAACGCCTTCGACGCCGTCGAGGTCGTGCGCTCGGTGCTGCAGACGCTGGAGCAGCAGTACGTCGTCGTGTCGCTCGTCAGCGACATCGTCAACCGGGGCATGTCGGTGGCGATCGGTGTCGAGCACGGCGTCGAGCCGTTGTCGGCGTGTTCGGTCGTCGTCGCCCCGGTCGTGGTCGATGGCGAGCACCTCGGGTCGGTCGGCGTGCTCGGCCCGACGAGGATGAACTACCCGCAGGCGCTGGCCACCGTGGACGTGGTCAGCGAGCAGCTCGGGCACCGCATCGAGGAGGGATGACCGTCCGATGATCCCCACCGTGGACGTGGTCAGCGAGCAGCTCGGGCACGTCGTCGAAGAAGGCGACCGTCCGATGATCCCCAGCTTGGACACGGTCAGCGAGCAGCTCGGGCACGTCGTCGAAGCAGGCGACCGTCCGATGAGATCAGGCGGCATGCTGGAGGGGTCCCATGGCTGACTTCTACGAGCTCCTCGGCGTTCCCCGTTCGGCGACGGCCGACGAGATCAAGAAGGCGTACCGGCGCCGCGCCCGTGAACTGCACCCGGACGCCAACCCGGGCGACGAACGCGCCGCCGAGCAGTTCAAGGAGGTCTCCCGGGCCTACGCCGTGCTGTCCGACGAGCAGCAGCGAGCCCGCTACGACCAGTTCGGCGAGGCGGGCGTCGGCGGGGCCACCGGTCCGAACCCCGAGGACCTCTTCGGGGGCGGGCTCGGCGACATCTTCGACGCGTTCTTCGGCGGTGGTGGCGGCAACCCGTTCGGCGGGGCCCGTACCCGAGGTCCGTCCGGGCCACCCCGGGGCCAGGACCTGGAGGTGGTCGCCGACCTCGCATTCGAGCAGGCGGTGTTCGGCGACCAGACCAGTGTGACCCTCAAGCTGCCCGTGCGCTGCGACGACTGCGGCGGCAGCGGCGCCGGCGAGGGAACACAGCCGGTCACCTGCAGCGACTGCGGCGGCAGCGGGCAGGTGCAACGCGTTCGCCAGAGCCTCCTCGGTCAGATGGTCACCGCCAGCCCGTGCGCCCGTTGCGGCGGGCTCGGCGAGGTGATCGCAACGCCGTGCCCGACGTGCCGCGGCGAGGGCCGAGTCACGGTCGACAAGACCTACGAGGTCGACGTGCCCGCCGGCGTGGACACCGGGTCGACGCTGCGGCTGAGCGGCCGGGGTGCGGTCGGCCCGCGGGGTGGCTCGGCGGGGGATCTCTACGTCCACCTGCGAGTTGCGCCCCACGAGCGCTACGCCCGAGACGGCAACGACCTGGTCACCGAGGTGCCGATCTCGATCGCCCAGGCCGCGCTCGGCACGTCGCTCGAGCTCGACACGCTCGACGGGGGCGAGGATCTCGTCATCCCGCCTGGAACGCAGCCGGGCCGGGAGTTCGTGCTTCGCCAGCGTGGCGTGCCCCGCCTCCATGGTCGCGGCCGCGGCGACCTGCGGGCGCGGGTGCGGGTCGACATCCCGACCAAGTTGACCGACGCCGAGGTCGACCTGCTGACGCAGTACGCGGAAGGGCGCGGAGAGACCGTCGGGAACGGCAAGGAAGGCCTCTTCTCCCGCATCAAATCTGCGTTCTCGTGAACGCGCTGCGATCGGCGGCGGCGCATCTCCGAGTCGACGCTCTCGACCGCGGCGACGTCCATGCGCTCGACGAGGCGGCGGTCCACCACCTGCACCGCGTGCTCCGGCTGCGGGGCGGCGAGCCGGTCACGTTGACCGACGGGGCCGGTCGATGGTGCCCGGCCGTCGTGGCCGGTCACGGGATCGTCGAGGTGACGGCACCGATCGAGGTCGAGCCGGAACCGTCCCCGCAGGTCACGATCGCCGTCGCGATCCCCAAGGGCGACCGGGTCGACGTGCTGGTCCAGAAGGTCACCGAGCTGGGCGTCGATCGAATCGTCCTGCTGCACGCCGACCGCTCGGTCGTCCGCTGGGAGGGGGAGCGGGCGGCCCGGCAGGTGGCCCGCTTACAGCGGATCGCCGACGAGGCATGCCGGCAGAGCCGGCGGGTCTGGTGGCCGACCGTCGACGCCCCGGTGCCGTCGACCGAGGTGCTCCCCAGAGCACTGATTGCCGAACCTGGTGGCCGGACGATCGCCCCCGGGGACTGTTTCGTTGCGATCGGGCCTGAGGGCGGATGGACCGACCGTGAGTTGGCGCTCGCGGCCGATTCGGTCGGCCTCGGACCTAACATTCTGAGGACGGAGACAGCCGCGATCGCAGTTACCACACTCTGCGTGGCGGTGCATCACTGATCCTTGGAATTTCACTGCACATCACCTACTGTTCAATGACAACAACATTCACTTGCGCCGACAAGATCTCGGCGCGCTCTCGACCCCGAGGCGGGAATCATGGTTTCTTTCGACGAGAACGGTCCATCTGCATACAGCCGACAGGTGGGTGAGCGGCTGCGTGTGATCCGCAAGCAGAAGCGGTTCTCGCTGCAGGAGGTCGAAGCCCAGTCGGAGCAAGAGTTCAAGGCGTCGGTGCTGGGCGCGTACGAGCGGGGCGAGCGGGCCCTCTCGGTGCCCCGGCTCGACCGGCTCGCCCAGTTCTACAACGTCCCGATCGAGCAGCTGCTTCCCCGGGAGATCACCGGTTCCGAGGCGGCGGCGACCGAGTCGGCGATGAACAAGAAGTTGGCGATCGACGTCTCCAAGTTGCTCCAGCTCAGCGGCCAGACGTTCGAGATGTTGGCTCGGTACCTGCGCTTGATCCAGGTGCAGCGGCAGGACTTCAACGGTCGGGTCATTACCGTTCGAGGTGATGACACCCGTGCCATTGCGGCAATGCTCGACGTCCCCGTCGACCAGGTCGGCGATCGTCTCGCTGCGCTCGACCTGCTGTTCAAGCCGCTCTGACCAAGATCGCACCGGCCCCCGATGACGCCGTTCGGGGTCTACGTCCACGTCCCGTTCTGCGCATCGAAGTGTGATTACTGCGCCTTCGCGACCTGGACCGATCGCCATCATCTGATCGACGCCTATCTGGACGCGGTCGGCCGCGAGATCGACCGTGCCGTCGCCGACGGTCTCCCTGCGGCGACGACGGTCTTCGTCGGCGGGGGGACACCGACCATCGTTCCCGCGGAGCGGCTGGCGGCACTGGTCGCCGCCATTCCGACGGTGGGCGGAGCGGAGGTCACCGTCGAGTGCAATCCCGACGACGTCACCGCCGAGCTCCTCGAGCGGTACGTCGCCGCCGGCGTGAACCGTGCGAGCATCGGTGTCCAGTCGATGTCGGCCCACGTGCTCGCTGCACTCGGTCGGACTCACGACCGCGCCAACGTCGTGCGCGCCGTGGAGGCGGTCGAGGCGGCCGGGCTTGCCTCGTTCAACCTCGACCTGATCTACGGGGCGGCCGGTGAGTCGCTCGCCGACTGGGAGCGCACCGTCACCGACGCGCTCGCGCTCGACCCTCCCCACGTGTCGGCCTACGGGCTCACCGTCGAGCCGGGCACCGTCCTGGCTGCCGAGCCCGATCGCCATCCGGACGACGACGACCAAGCGGACAAGTACGAGCTCGCCGACGAGCTGTTCACCACCGCCGGCCTCGCGAACTACGAGGTCTCCAACTGGTCGCGACCCGGTCACGAGTCTCGCCACAATCGGCTCTATTGGCAGCAGGGCGAGTACCGGGGGTTCGGCTGTGCCGCACACTCACATCGCAACGGCGTGCGATGGTGGAACGTGCGCACGCCGGACCGCTACGTCGAGCTGGTCCGATCGGGGGGCGACGTCGTCGCAGCCTCGGAAGCCCTCGACGACGAGGCGCGGCGGGCCGAGGGGTTGCAGCTCATGCTGCGGACCCGCGACGGGGTACCGGCCGACGCGTTCTCCTCAGAGACGCTGCACCTGCTCGACGGGCTCGTCGTGGCCCACCCCGACCGTCCGGACCGCGTGGTGCTCACGCGGTCGGGGCGGCTGATGGCCAACGAGGTCTCGGTCCGTCTGCGCTGACGGCCGAGCCGCCACGTTCAGGCCTGTTGGGGCGGTCGGTAGAACACCGCCAGCAGCAGGGCGGCCGCCGCCAGCCCGCCGCCGGCCGAGATCGCCAGGCCGACGTAGCCATCGAGGTCGTCGGCGATGCCCAGTGCTTCGTCGACCGACCACTCCCCGGGGCCGAGCATGGCGATCGAGACGGCGACGACGGCGAGCACGAACACGTACTCCCACCCCTCGTCGAGGATGAAGAACCCGTTGCGGAGGTGCACGGTGTAGGCGGCGACGGTCATCAGTCCGACGAACCCGAGTGCGGCGAACGTGGTGAGCAGCCCGGCCGCCAGCAGCAGGCCCGAGAGCACCTCGCCGCCGGCGGCGAACCGGGCGTGGAGCTTGCCCGGCCGCATCCCCATGCCGTCGAACCATGCGGCGACGCCGTCGAGACCACCCTTGAACTTGTTGAGGCCGTGGGCGGCCATCGTCAGTCCGACGGCTACCCGCAGGATCAGCAGTGCCAGGTTGAACTCGTCCATGGCGGCCTTTCGTCGGTGTGCGGAGGGGCAGTACCGTAGTCAAGCGGGCCCTGGGGACGTTGTCCCCTTCCCGGTCCCGACGTTCCGTGCGAGTGTCAGGTCGCAATCGAACTTGGAGGTACACAGACGATGAGTGATCAGGCGGTCGAGCCGTCGGACGTCGAGCGGACGCAGATCCCGACCGAGGTGTCGACCTCGGGTCCGGTGACCACCGCTCAACGGTCGGCCATCGAGGCGATGGTCGACAAGGTGGTCCGTTCGATCGACGACCGTGTGGTGCACGTCAGGATCCGCGCCGAGCAACACCCCGAGCAGTCCAAGGACCGTCCGGTCATGGTGCGGGTCGTGCTGGACATCAAGGGCGGCCCGGTGCGCGCCCACGTCAGCACGGCGTCGGTGCACGAGGCGATCGACGCCGTCGAGGCCCGACTCCGCGCCCAGCTCCGGGCGCGGTCCGAGCGCCGGCTGGCAGCCCAGCACCGCGGCCCGACGAGCCGCGAGGGCGAGTGGCGGCACGGCGACCTGGCGCGCGAGCGCCCGCCGTACTTCCCGCGGCCCGTCGACGAGCGGCGGATCGTCCGCCACAAGTCGTTCGCCCCCGGCGCCTCGACCGTCGAGGAGGCGATCTTCGACCTCGAGTCGATGAGCTACGACTTCTTCCTGTTCGCCGAGGCCGTCTCCGGTGACGACGCACTCGTCGCCAAGCACGAGGACGGCCACTTCTCGGTGCACTTCCTCGACGGCGGCGCGGCGACGGCGCCCGTCCCGAACGGCGTGGTCGTCGACAGCCACGGTGCCCCGCAGACCGACATCGTCACCGCCCAGGAGCGGCTCGACGCCGGCCACGAGCCGTGGGTCTTCTTCCGGGACGCCGACTCCGGTCGCGGGCACGTGCTGTACCGCCGCTACGACGGCCACTACGGCCTGATCGTCCCCCTCGACGAACCCGACTGACGAGGACCGCCCCGGTCTCGGTACGGATCCGGCCGGGAAGGAACGACTGGGCACCGAGACGGCCGGCCTGGTCTCGGTGCGGATCCGGCCGGGTAGCAAACGAATGGCACCGAGACGGCCGGTCTGATCCGACGGGCGCGTTCGCCGCCTGCGGTGGCCTCAGGCGAGGGTGAGTTGTTCGGGTGTGGTCGCCCATGGCGGAGTCTCGGTGGTGTCGGGGGCGTTGCGGTCTGGTGGGTGGCGCCCGGTCGTGCCGGCTCGGGGTGGGTGCACGGTGGGCGGGTCGGCTCCGGGTGGTCGGCTGGTTTGGGTGGATCCGTCGGGGTTGGTGATGTGGAGTTGGGTGCCGGTGCCGGTCACGGTCCAGCCGGGTTGGTGGGTGAGTTGGTGGTGGCGGTGGCAGAGCAGGACGAGGTTGTTGTCGTTGGTGGGTCCGCCCTCGGCGCGGTGCACGATGTGGTGGGCATCGCACCAGGTGGCTCGCAGGGTGCAGCCGGGCCAGCGGCAATGTCGATCCCGTGCCACCAACGCCGAGAACAGGTTCTCTGACACGAGCCGGTCCTCGTGACCGAAATCCAAGATGGAGGAGCCGGGGCCGGTGATCATCCGATGGATCCCGGCATCGCAGGCCAACCGGCGCACCGTCTCGGGATCCAGGGTCGGCCCGACGTGGGTGACGCCACGGGCCGCGGCGCGTTCGGTGATCGTCTCGAACGGTGCGATGGCGATCAGTTTGGTGTTCGACCGGCCCCCGGTGAGCTTGCCCTTCGACGCTGCCGCACACAGTTGGGTGAGTGCATCGGCACAGCGTTGTTCGCGTGTGCGGCGGGTGCCGTCGAAGGCGGAGGCGTTCATGATCCCATCGAGGCTGGCCCGCACGATCGACGCCGAATCCGGATCCAGCAACCCCTCCACTCGGGTCATTCCGAACGGGCCGTCGGTCAA
>JAAUXY010048597.1_pt1 | contig 10828 bp, 12 predicted proteins | sample 7278121 | NCBI WGS metagenome assembly JAAUXY01 (sample SAMN14350117, study PRJNA611818) | marine sediment metagenome | isolation source: surface marine sediment (1.8m) | place: French Polynesia: Moorea | collected 2018-08
ATCATGTCGATCCAGGCCTTCAGTACGGCCGGCACGCTGAAGTTGTACATCGGTGCGCCAATGACGACGACGTCGGCCGCCTTGAGTTCGTCCACCAGTGCGTCGGACTCAGCGAGCGCTGCACGCTGCTCGTCGCTCCGGTCCTCCGGCGCCGTGAAATTGGCGGCGATCCACTGATCATCGACGAAACTCAAGCCCGCAGCGAGGTCACGGCGTGCGACGTTCGTGTCGCCCGGCTGATCTGCCAATGCGTCGACGAGCTCACCAGTGAGCTGGCGCGTCAGGGAACCCTGCGTCCGTCCGCTGGTGCTGATCTCGAGGATGTTGGTCATGTCTGTCTCCTTCATAATCGTTGAGCGCAGTCTCTACGTTCTCTCAAAGTAGATAAACAGCCTCTGATGCATAATAATGTTGCTATAATCGCAACAATGGATCGATTCGAAGACCTTCAGGCGTTCGCGGCCGTTGTCGAGGCCGGGAGCTTCACGTCGGCCGCTGAGCGACTCGACATGGCGAAGTCCGCCGTTTCACGCCGGGTGGCCCGGCTCGAGGAAAGGCTGGGTGTGCAACTCATTCGTCGAACGACGCGCCGGCTCAACGTCACGGACTCCGGGCAGAGCTTTTATGAGCGTGCGGCGCGCATCCTCGCGGATCTCGACGAAGCTGAATCAGCGGTTGCCCAGGCGCACGGTGAGCTGAGAGGCGAGCTGCGAATCGCACTGCCGCTCGGTTTTGCCCTGCGCCACATGTCTGAGCCCATCGCGGAGTTCAGTCGCGACCACCCGAAAGTGCGTTTTCACCTGGACCTGAACGATCGCAGGGTCGACCTGCTCGAGGAGGGCGTCGACCTTGCGATACGCATCGGCCAGCTGTCAGACTCGAGTCTCATCGCCAGGAAACTGTTCGATGCAAAGACCGTCGTGTGCGCGTCGCCCGGTTACATCGCGGCCAACGGCGCGCCGCAGACGCTCGACGATCTCGCCGATCACCCGTGTCTCGTCTACGACAACCTCGCAGAGCCGGAGCGCTGGGTGTGCACGGATACCGACGGCAGCCGACGCGAGGTCATCGTCAACATCGGCATGAGAGCGACCAGCGGCGAGTTCCTTCGCGAATGTGCCGCCGAAGATCTCGGTATCATCATCCAGCCCACGTTCCTGGTGAGTGATGCAATTTGTGAGGGTCGCCTGGTTCCGATACTCACTCGGTATCGATGGCCGGTCACGCCGGCCTACGCGGTCTATCCGCCGACTCGACACCTGTCATACCGGGTGCGCACCTTCATCGACTTTGTCGCGGCGCGCTATGCCGACGGGACGCCCTGGGACGTCGCGTGCGATGAAATAGAACGTTCGGCATAATCCGCAGTCCAAAAAGGGTATGCAATAGCCCGAACGTTCAAAGATCAAGGATTCACCCATGAGAGTGTTTATCGCCGCGGCCATCCTGCTGTTCCTGCAGCCCCTTGCCAATGCGGCAGAGCTTGTCCGCGAGTTCAGCGGCAGCAAAAGTACCACCACGCAGGCCTTTGAGGTCGATGGCGCCTGGTTGCTGGACTGGCGGCTCGACGCCGACTACGAGGCGCTGGTCGCGCTCGACATCACGCTGATCGATGCGAGGACCGGAGCGCACGTCGGTCGCGTGCTGCACACGAAGAGGAAAGGCAACGGCCTGAAGCTCTTCAAGCAGGGCGGGCGATACCAGCTGCGCATCAGCACGACGCTGGGGCGCTGGCGCGTCAAGATTCAGTCCATCACCGACGACGAGATTGAGCGGTACACGCCCAGGCGTCCGCCCGAGCCCGTTCCGGGGCTCATACGCTAGAGCGGGCCGCCGTCAGCCGAAATAGTCCGGTGCGTTGCCCGGCTTCCATTTGATGTTGCAGCCGATGCTCGGCGTCTGCTCGGCACTGACCGGGCGCGCGGCAAGCACCGCATCCATCGCGGCGCGCAGGTCCCGGCCCGTCACCGGTTTGCCGTTCGACGGGCGGCTGTCGTCGAGCTGACCGCGGTAGACCAGTTTCAGGTCGCTGTCGAACAGGAAGAAGTCCGGCGTGCAGGCGGCGCGATAGGCCTTCGCAACGGACTGGTCTTCATCGAACAGGTAGGGGAACGTGTAGCCGTGCGCTTCGGCTTCCTGCTTCATCTTGTCCGGTGCGTCAGCCGGGTAGGCTCTGGCATCGTTGCTGTTGATCGCGACGATGTTCACGCCCGGGTAGTCGTTTGCCAGCGCCGCGAGCGCCTCGCGGACGTGGATGACGAACGGACAGTGATTGCAGATGAACATGACGAGCAGCGGTTTGCCGTCATCCGGCAGCGAATGACGCTTGCCGTCCGGGTCGGGCAGGGAAAACGCCGGTGCGGACGTCCCGAGTTCGAGCATCTGTGATTCGACTGCGGCCATGGCATGGATTCCTCGATGATATTTCCTACAGTGTCGCGCCGGGTCTGTGATGTAGCAAGTAGGAGAAGCGCAACGCTTGTGCGATCATCACGGCCTTGATCTCGAGGCAGGCCTTTGAACTTACAGACTACGGACAAAGCCGGTGCACTGATCGCCTTCGCGGCTGTCATCGTCGTGGTCTATGGCCTGCAGATGGCGAAGGTGCTGATGGTGCCCTTGCTGCTCGCCACGTTTATCGCGCTGATCACCGTTCGCCCGATGCTCTGGATGCAGAGGCACCGCGTGCCCGCAGTGCTGGCGGCGCTGATCATCGTCATCGTGATCATGCTGATCCTGACCTTCGTCGGCAGCATCGTCGGGCGCTCGGTCGCGCAGTTCACGGCCGCGTTGCCGGAATACCAGCAACGACTGGACGGCATCGTCAGGGGTGTCCTGGAGTTCGTGGTCGAACACCTCGGCGTAGACGAATCGGTCGACACCCTTGGCGACCTGGTGAACCCGGGCTGGGCCATGGGCCTCGCCGCCAATATCTTGAACGGCGTCAGGGACGTGCTGACGAACGTGTTCCTGATCTTTTTCACCGTCGTCTTCATCCTGCTCGAGGCCTCGACGCTCAGGACCAAGATGGAGGCCGCGTTCGGTGCGCGCGAAGGATCGCTGGAGAAGCCCAAGCTGTTCCTGTCGAACCTCGGGCGCTACCTCAGCATCAAGACGCTGGTCAGCATCGCGACCGGCCTGCTCGCATGGGGACTGACCAGCGCGATCGGCCTCGATTTCCCGCAGCTGTGGGGCATGCTCGCATTCCTGTTGAACTACGTCCCGACGATTGGCTCGATCATCGCGGCCGTGCCCGCGATCCTGCTGGCGCTCGTGCAAATCGGGCCGGAAGCGGCGACCGCGACGATGATCGGCTTCGTCATGATCAACATCATGTTCGGCAACCTGATCGAGCCGCGGCTGATGGGTTACGGCGTCGGCATCTCGCCGCTGATCGTGTTCGTCGGCCTGGTCTTCTGGGGGTGGGTCTTCGGCCCGGTCGGCATGCTGCTGTCAGTCCCGCTGACGATGACGCTGAAGCTCTGGCTGGAAGGCGATGAGAGTACGCGCTGGATCGCGATCCTGATCGGTTCCGAACGCGATGCGCAGCACGACGTGGCCGAGCGAAAACAGGACGCCGACGAGGCGGAGGAGCCGGAGCCCAGTCAGATCGGCAGTTGATGCCCTGACTTGAAGGTCTCCATGACGAAGGTCGAGCTGATGTCGGCGAAGTCGACCTCTCGGATCAGGCGCTTGTAGATATCGTCGTAGTGTCGAACGTCGCGCGCCACGACCTTTAGCAGGTAGTCGATACTGCCGCTCGTCCGGTAGAAGTCGAGTATCTCCGGGATCGAATTCACGGCTTTCTCGAAGCGACTGAACCACTCGTCGCTGTGCTGGTTCGTGCTGACCAGCGCAAACACCGTCAGGCTGAACCCCAGCGCCTCCGCATCGAGTTCGGTCGTTCGTGACCGGATGATGCTCTGCTTTTCCAGATCCCGGACGCGGCGCCAGACTGCCGTCTTCGACAGCGCACAGCGATCGGCGAGTTCGGCCATCGAAAGCCCCGCGTCAGACTGAAGGATTCGGAGTATTTGGCGGTCTTTTGTGTCCATTTGTTTCGAGAATTTAGAAATAAAAAAACGAATGTCCTAAGTTTAGCCGAAATTGCTTAAGAAAACGCACTAATGGTTTTCCGGATTTTGCCGATAATTCGCGAAAGGAGACGCATATGGCTTTGAAAGACAGTTTTACTGAACACCCCGCAACCGTCGGAGAGACCTACACGGAGCATTTCTCCTCGGCGATGGGATTCAGCCTGTCCCTGTTCAAGGCCGCCTTCTGTTGCGCCGTTCACGCGATCTTCCCCTTCCTGTTCGAAAAGACCGGCAGCGAGTGCATCACCAGCCTGCACCACCGCATGGTGACGAATCGCAGCCGGCTCAAGACCAAGGAATCCGCCGCCGACGGCGAAGTCGTCGCCTGAGCGCTCGCTGCCGCCTTTAAGGCAACCCCTCCTTTCCCCGGACCGCGGGCCACTACGTATTGCGGTCACTCGTTGGCGGGTGCACCCTCATCCGCATGATGCGTCTATTCTTAACGTCAATGCTTCTGTTTGCCTGTTGTTCGGTGGTCGCCGACGAACAGGTGTCGGCCAGCGATATCGTCCGGGCGGCCGTCGATCACTGGCGGGGCATTTCCTCGTACAGCGAAATGACGATGGTCATTCACCGCCCTGACTGGGAGCGCAGGATGTCCATGCAGGCGTGGACCAAGGGGGACGAGCGTTCCCTGGTCCGTGTCACCGAGCCACGCAAGGATCGCGGCAATGCGACGCTGACGAACGACAACGAGATGTGGACGTTCTCGCCGCGTATTAACCGGGTCATCAAGATCCCGTCGTCGATGATGGGACAGAGCTGGATGGGTTCAGACTTCTCCAACAAGGACGTCGCCCGCGCCGATGACATCGTCGACCAGTATTCACATACGTTGCTGTCGACAATGGAGCGTGACGATCACACCGTTTACGAAATCGAGTCCGTGCCGTTCGAGGACGCGGCGGTGGTCTGGGGTCGAGAGGTGCTGTTGATTCGAGAAGACCATGTTGTGCTGGAGCATCGCTTCTACGACCAGGACGATGTGCTGGTCAAAGCGCTGACAACGCTCGAGATCGCGGACATGGGCGGCCGCACGGTCGCCAGCCGGCAGCGCATGCAGAAGACCGACGAGGACAACGAGTGGACCGAGATCCGCGTCGACAACGTTGAGTACGAGGTCAATATAACGGACAGCCTCTTTACGCTGTCCAATCTTAGAAACCCGAGAAACTAAGGGCCTGCTAACACGATGGGGATGCGCGCTGTTGCCCCTGAAAAAGCGTCAATGTAGGCGCGAGGAGTGATGTTTGGTAATTCCAAATGAACGAGGGTCTGCCCCTTGGGTACGAGCAACGCGCAGTGACGCTTTTTCAGGGGCAACCCGAAGGGCCGGGTCCATTTTTCCGCCAGCGGTGTTGTCACTTGCTTGTTTAGCGGTGCTAAACGGCGCTCCTTCCGCCTTGCCGGACAAAAAAATGGCCTCCGGCAGCGCGCATCCCCATCGTGTTAGCGGGCCCTGAACGATGGAGATCACGCTCCGACTGGCCTGGCGAAACCTGTGGCGACAGCCGAGGCGCACGTGGCTGACGATCGGCGCTATGGTTTTCTCGAACGTGCTGCTCGTGTTCATGATTTCGCTGCAGTTTTCTGTCTATGACCTGATGATTAATAACTCGCTTCGCGCCTTCAGCGGGCATATGCAGGTTCAGGCGCCGGGCTACATTGACGATGGCAGCATGCGACAGACGGTTGCGGAGATTGTCCCGCTCGCGTCAGAGCTGCGGAGCGACTTTCCTGACGTCGATATCGCAGCCCGTGCGACAGGCTTTGTGTTGGCGTCCAGCGAGCAACGCTCCTACGGCATCGCCGTGTACGGCGTCGAGCCGGCATTTGAGCCGGGCGCGTCCAGCATTCCCGGACTCGTGACCGACGGGCGCTTCGTCGAGTCCGGCGATGAGGTGATCATCGGTGTCGTGCTCGCGAGAAATCTTCGCGTCTCTGTCGGTGACGAGCTGACGATGCTCGGCAGCGGGCGGGACGGTTCGTTTGCGGCCGCCGTGCTGACGATCGTCGGCATCTTCGACAGCGGTATCCCGGACCTCGACCGAAGCATCGCCGAGATCCCGCTGGCGACATTCCAGGACGTGTTCTACATGCGGGGGAGCGGTCACCACATTGCGATCAACGCACCGTCGATCGATGCCGTAGCGGACTACCAGCAACGCATTGGAGCGGTGTTACCCGATGACCTCGAGCTGCATGATTGGACGGCGCTACAGCCGGGCCTCAAGCAGGCTATTACGGCCGACATCGGTTCCAGTTTCTTCGCTTACGCAATCCTGGTCATTCTCGTTGCTTTCAGCGTCCTGAATACGGGATTGATGTCTGTACTCGAACGGACGCGCGAGTTCGGCATCCTGATGGCGCTCGGTATCGCGCCCGGTCGGCTCGGCCGGCTGGTACTGCTTGAAACTGCGCTGATGGGCGTGATCGGTATTCTCCTCGGAGCCTTCCTCGGAGGGCTCCTGACCGGATACTTTGGCGCGACAGGTTTCGTTATGCCCGGCATGGAAGAGATGGCCGTGCGTTTCAACCTGCCTGCGCGCTTATACCCGGGCATTAGTGTGGCGACCTTGTTTGCTGGCCCGATCGTTGTATTCCTCGTGTCGATACTGGCGACTCTTTATCCGGCGTTCCGGCTCAATCGCCTGCAGCCGGTCGAAGCGATGCGAGCGGCATGAAGATGGAGAGGCGACGATGCGCATCCTGATCAAGCTCGCCTGGCGCAACCTGTTTCGCAATCACCGCCGTACGCTAATCATGTTGAGCGCAATCACGGTCGGCGTCTGGGCCATGATCTTCATGACGGCGATGACGCAGGGCATGGTGACGCAGATGATCCATGACGGAATCAGCGTCATCCCCGGTCACGCACAGGCGCGCAACCCGCAGTACGGCGATGATCCAACCGTCAACAACCTGTTGCCCGTTCCGGATAGCGAGATCGCAGGCAGGCTCGAGGGCGGTGGCTTCAGTTCGTGGACAACACGACTGAGCGTGCCCGCGGTGATCTCCAGCGAACGCGAGTCGCGCGGGGTCACGCTGCTCGGCATTGACCCGGAGCGCGAGGCGGACTTCACGTTTGTCGAGATTGACACGATCGACGGTCGCTATCTCGAAAGCGTGTCGGACGAGGGTGTGCTGGTCGGCGCCAAGCTCCTCGAAACCCTGAAGACAAAGGTCGGCAATCGCATCGTCCTGATGAGCCAGACGCCCGATAACGACATAGCAGACCGGGGGTTCAGGATCGTCGGCGTCTTCAGCGCGAAGGTTGAGCTGTGGGAGGAAACCTGGGTTCTCACAGGGAAGGAGACGCTGCAGACCATGCTTGGCGTGCCGGACCAGGTCACGCAGGCGATCGTCTTTGGCGACAACTATCGGCAGGTCGATGCGGTCAGTGACTCACTGCGCAAGGCATTCGACGACACTGTTTCCGTGCAGCGATGGACCGAGCTCGATCGCTACCTCGGCACGATGCTCGAGGTCATGGACGGCTTCACGCTGGTGTGGGTCGTCGTCATCTTTCTGGCTCTGTCGTTCGGACTCGTCAATACGCTGGTCATGGCCGTGTTCGAGCGTGTGCGGGAGATCGGCTTGATGTTGGCGCTGGGGATGCGGCCGTCCAGTATTCTCGGACAGATCGTGATCGAGTCGATGCTGCTGCTCGCGATCGGGCTCGCCCTCGGTAACGTGTTGGCATGGCTCTCGGTTAAGGCGTTCCCGGATGGCATCGATATCTCGATCGTCGCCAAGGGCATGGAGATGATGGGTGCATCATCGATCCTGATGCTGGACCTGCGCCTGCAGGACGTCGTGCTGGCCAACAGCGTCGTCCTAATCCTCGGGTTCCTTGCCAGCCTCTCGCCGGCCTGGCGCGCGTCCCGATATGATCCTATCGAAGCTATTCACAAGGTGGACTGATGAGTGCCGTACGCTGCATTGACGTGTGCAAGACCTACCGCCAGGGCGACGAGGATATTCACGCGCTCGATCACGTGAGTATCGAAATTCAGAACGGCGGCTTCGTCTGCCTGTCGGCGCCATCCGGCGGCGGCAAGACGACCTTGCTGAATGCGATCGGCGGGCTGGACGTCCCCGACTCGGGCGAGATTTACATCGATGAGCAACGTATCGACAATCTCAGCAAGGGTGAGCTCGCCGCCTTGCGGCTGTCGAAGATCGGCTTTGTCTTCCAGGCGTTCAACCTGATCCCCGTGCTATCGGCGCGAGAGAACGTAGAGTTCGTCATGCAGGTCCAGGGTGTCGACGCCGACAAGCGGCGCTCACTGGCGATGAGCATCCTCGATGAAGTCGGGCTCGCCGGAATGGAGGAGCGGCGGCCTGCCGAGATGTCGGGCGGGCAGCAGCAGCGGGTCGCGGTTGCGAGAGCGATCGTCTCGAGGCCGGCGTTAGTGCTAGCAGACGAACCGACCGCGAACCTCGACTCAAAAACGTCGGATGAGCTGATGGAACTGTTTACCGAGTTGAACATGAATCACGGCACGACCTTCGTCATCGCAACCCACGACCGCCGCGTCATGTCGTATGCCAAGCGATTGATCAAGATGCTGGACGGGCGCATTGTCGACGATATTGCGCAATCCTGAGCTGGCGCTGCTGGTCCTGTTTCTCGCGGCGGGCTCAGCTGCGGATACAGACTTTGGCGGCCACGGCAAACTCAGGGGAATTGCCAACGCGCTGCCCAGCGACAGCATCATTCGCACGACCGCGCCTTCGGTCCCGTTCGACGTCGAGGGAGAGCTGCGACTCAACGTCAAGGCCTCGTCGGGGGCATGGCGAGCCGAGGCTGCCTACTCGTTGTTCCTGCTGTACGGGGATCGAGTCGCTTATCGACGAGATTTCGCGGACAACCTGCCACTGTATCCGGATGACGAGCGACGCCTGTTCGATCTCACACAGGTCTTCGAGGACTCCGGCAAACGACTGGCCCTGCACCGCCTCGACAGGCTCTCCATCGGCTACACGAGCGACGACTTCGTGATCAGGTTTGGCAGGCAGGCCCTTTCCTGGGGAAACGGGCTGTTCTTCTCGTCGCTGGACCTCGTCAATCCCTTCGACCCGGCCGCCATCGATACCGAGTACAAGACGGGCGACGATATGCTCTACGCGCAGCGCCTGTTCGAGACCGGTAATGATGTGCAGGCTGCCGTGGTCGTTCGACGCAACCCGGAAACCGGTAACGTCAGCTCAAGTCAGTCCAGCGCGCTGCTCAAGTACCACGCATTCATCGGCGCATCAGAACTCGACATCCTGTTCGGACAGCACTACGACGAGCCAGTGTTCGGCTTAGGCTTAGTCAGGAGCGTTGGCGGTGCCGTTATCAGGAGCGACGTATCAGTGATGGACTCCGATGACGGCTACAAGGCCCGGGCATTGATTAACGGCAGCCTGTCCTGGGTCGCCTTCGGCAAGAACATGAGCGGCTCGGTCGAGTATTTCTACTCAGGTTTCGGGCTTACCGATGACGATCTGCTGGTCACGGACGTGGCCGCGAATGTGGCGTTGTCTGAGCAACTCCTGCGCGGGGATCTGTTCAGTATCGGCCGCCACTATCTTGCCGGAAATGTGCTTGTCGAGATGACGCCGCTGCTGTCGCTGACGCCCTCGGTGCTGGCCAACGTTTCGGATGGCAGCGCACTGTTCCAGCTGATTGGCCAGTACAGTCTATCTGATAACAGCGTGTTGCTCGGCAGCCTGAACGTCCCGATAGGACCGTCGGGCACGGAATTCGGCGGGCTCAGGGTGCCGTTGACCGACCTGCGGTTCTCTACCGGCCCGGGCGTCTTCGTCCAGTTCGGCGGCTACTTCTGAAGCAGTTCTCTCGGCGCGCAAGCCGGCGCCGTTCACAAAATCGAAACAGTTGCGTAAAGCGGCTGTAACAGGACCGTGGTTACTTAACGGGCCCTGTAGTCGTAGCCGAGACAGACGTGGCGAGAATCCTGGTAGCAGACGTTGATGCGAAATCGCGCCTTCTCGTTGCCAACGAGCTTCGGACACTCGGTCACGATGTCGAAGAACGCAGCGAGGTCTTCAATGCGCTGCAGCTTAACCTCGCCGAGCCTCCCGACCTCATCGTCTGCGACATCCGTGAGCTGGAGGCGACCGGCGCGAGACGATTGAGCGCGCTTGGGTGTGGCACCGATGTCGGCGCAAGCCGGGTGCTGGCGCTTGCAACGCGGGCGGCGGTTGCAGCAATACCCGGGGCGGTCGCCAACGGCATCGACGATTTCATTATCAAACCGGTCGATCGACAGGAACTCGGTATTCGAGTCGCTACCTGTCTGCAGCGCCGCTCGGTCCTCCCGAGCTCTGACGATAGCCTTTCCGTCGGCGGCATCCACCTCGACGATCGCAATCGCCGCATCACCGTTGACGACACCAGGGTGTCCCTGGCGCCCCGGGAGTATCGGCTGATGAAGTTTCTCCTGCAGAACCGTGACCAGGTCTTTAGCCGAATCGAGTTGTTGAACAGTGTCTGGGGTCGCACCAGCAACGTCGGGCTTCGGACGGTCGACGTACACATTCGACGACTCCGCAGCATCCTCGAACCCTTCGGCTACGACCGCTACCTGCAGACGGTACGTGGGTCAGGATACAGGTTCTCCCTAGAAGATTAGAACGTAGCTTCGATCGGTACGGGTATCGGTTTTCCCTAGAAGACTAGTAAGCAGTTTCTATCGGTACGGATACAGGTTCTCCCTAGAAGA
>JAAUXY010002255.1_pt1 | contig 10821 bp, 14 predicted proteins | sample 7278121 | NCBI WGS metagenome assembly JAAUXY01 (sample SAMN14350117, study PRJNA611818) | marine sediment metagenome | isolation source: surface marine sediment (1.8m) | place: French Polynesia: Moorea | collected 2018-08
CAATACGAATCGCCATAATCAGGGTGGTACCAGGTGTCGAGGTAATTTTGAGTAGGAGACGTTCCGTAATTAAAGACTTTGACTTTCCAGGTCGGGTCGCTCACCACCTTGATGGCTAGCGGCTCAATCAGATCCTCGGTGAGCGCCCATTTGACCGCGGCATGAAATAGCGCCCAGCCTTCCGGGTTTAAAGAATTTGCTGAATTTCGATAAACAAAAAAGCTCAGCCGCCTGGCCGGAGCGATCAAGCCCGGCATTTGCATTCCTTTGTCATAAGCAAACACGGTACATTTTGAAGGGTCATCATTCAGGGAGGCAATTTTATAGGCATCCGGTCCGGGTACACCCCAGACGATGGTGCTGTTACGATGACTGATGGATACCTCACCCGATAAACCGGCGGTTAGGTCATGCCCGGATTCGTCTACGGTGATGCTGGATTGTTTTCTGGCTCTTCCAAAATCAATGGAATACCTTGATCCGGTCATGCCCATATCATTAAATAACCAGGGCTCGGAAACGATCATGGCAACGGGCAAATTTCGAAATGTGGTGTTTATCCTGCGGGAATACACCGATTCAGAAACTACCACCAGGTCTTTGTTAAGGGCATCGGTATATTGAGCCTCCCGGTCCTGAATCACAGTGACAGCGCCGTGCTGTGCGAGGTTTTTTTGGATGGCAATATCGCTGTCGTAAACTCTTTTGCCGGTGATGAAAAGAATTTCAGCCCCGAATACCGGGCTTGTGAAGGATAGACTGAAGAGAATTACGAATAAGAATAAAGATTTTTTTATGGTACGGCAGCCGAGTTTAATCAAATTGATGTATGACATAACCATTCCCCTCCCTTGGCCCTGTTATCGAATTTTCGTTCGACCCCTTGCCGGTTTGGATATGCATCAACATTAAATTAAAGTGTTCTCACGCCGATCAAAGAGCAAAATTTAAGCCATGCTGTCTGCAAAACAGCGGTCTTAAAGCGTTTATAGAAGAAATTGAATAATTATCAGCGACTTCCGGCAGAAGGGCTGACAGCTGAAAATCTGGAGGATTGCCCGAGGATCGATGGCTCTTGGTTACGAACTTGAAAGTTAAATTACGGTATTGTAAGAAAAGGGGTTATAAGGCCAGGTGATGCATTTAAGGAGATGACGAGCGTCTATAAACAGAAATAAGGGGAGATCGAGATGCCTTACAATGAAGAAATCGATAATCGCATCCGCAAGATCGTGGGCCGCTGGAAAAACACCGATGCCAGGAAAATGTTCGGTGGCGTCTGCCATCTTTTGAACGGGAATATGGTATGCGGTGTTTACAAGGATTTTCTGATCCTGCGGTTGGGTGACAAAGCGTCCGTTGAAGCACTCAAGCAGCCTTATGCGCGACCCTTTGACATCACCGGCAAAGCAATGAAAGGATGGGTTATGCTGGAAGGTTCGGGGTTTAAAACAGATGAGGAATTGCAATCCTGGCTGATGAAAGCCAAAACTTTTGTCAAAACTTTGCCGCCAAAATGAACACCATCGCTAAGATCCCGGAGATTGCCCGACTGTTAAAAGGATCAAATTATGTGGATGTCAAAACAATAGAAGGGCAGACGTCCTTGCGCCAGTTTATCGCTGCAATGCTGTCTTACTATCCCGGCTGGGTTTTATTTTTATATCGTATCCGATCCATCCTGGTTAAATTGCTGGGCCTCTACAAACATCCGGCGCCGGAAGAATTGCCCAAGCTGAAAGCCAAAGATGTCTCGTTTGCACTGGGTGAAGCAGTAACCTTTTTTACGGTGCGCCTGGCAGAAGAAGAACATTATTGGGTGGGCGAAACGCCTGAGGACAAACACCTGCGGGCCTATTTTGCGGTTGTGGCGGAGCCCATTGAAGATAATCGCAAGCGCTTTCATGTGGCCACCATCGTTTATTATCAACACTGGACCGGACCGGTCTATTTTAACCTGATCCGCCCCTTTCATCACCTGGTTGTCGGTCGCATGATGCGGGCCGGGGCTCATTGTAAACAATCTGTCAGGAGCTAAAGTGACTTGATATTGAATACGCATTTTATTTCGCTCGAGTTTCTTACGATTATTATATGCCAATCTTTAAATGTTAGTTTTTGCGCGTTCATATTTTAAAGAAAGGAGAAAAGTCGTGGAAAATCAAAAAGAAAGAGCAGCATTTATTTGTGTAAAGGATACGATTGATGGGGCCTATCCTTCATTGGTATTGGGCATTAATGCTGCCCGTCAGGGTATGGAGAGCAAAATTTTTTATTCATTTATGGGTATGAATCTTGTTCTCGAGGGTGGATTCGATCGAGCCAAATTCTTTCCTCCAGGAGTTATGGGAGCCATTCCCGGAATGACCACGCTTGCGACTGGAATGATGAAGAAGAAAATAGACAAGGCGAACATACCCAGTTTGGAAGATCTACAGGAAATGGCTCAATTGGAAGGGGTCGAATTGATCGCGTGTAAGATGACCGTGGAAATGATGGAGTTGGATGAAGATCGACTGATTGAAGGGGTGAGCGTTTGGACCGCCGAAGATTTTTTGAAATACGCTAAGGATTGTAAAATTTGTCTGTTTACCTAATCGTACGTCGTGGAATATTTACTTGGGGCGAAGCACCTAATCTGTAATTTTAATAACCACCAGCGTGAGATCGTCCTCCAGGCTGGCCTCTTTTTGAAAACGCCCCAGGGATTCAAATATTTTATTCTGTATTTCATTCGCCGACGCAGAGGCATTCTGACGGATGATTTTTTGAACGCGGTTCTTGCTGAACATTTCGCCTTTTAGATTGCGGGCCTCCCAGATGCCGTCCGTAGCGATGATGATGATCTGACCCGGCGCGATTTCCTGCTGCGCTTCTTTGTACTCCGTGTCTTCAAAGACCCCCAGGGCCATGTTGTTGCCGCCATTCAAATCGCTAAAGGTGTCTGCCGCCGGATCGTAGATCATAGCCGGTTCATGACCGGCATTTACCCAGCGAATAACCTTATTCGGTCTTTCTATTTCGGCATAAAATAAGGTCATGAATCGACCCGAGTCTTCGACGTCGGCTGCAAGCTGCCGGTTCACATCAGAGATCACGCGGTCAATCCGACCGAACGCAGAACATCGTTGCCGGATCAGGGCGCGCGCCGATGCCATTAACAGTGCTGACGGGATGCCATGATCCGACACATCCCCTACCACCACGCCGATGTTGCCGTCTTCCGGATTCCCGACATCCAGAAAGTCATAATAATCGCCACCGGTTTCGTCGCAGTAAATGCTTTTGCCGGCGATATCCAATCCAGCGATGCTTGGATTTTTTTTGGGCAACAGGTTTTGCTGGACTTCCATTGCCAGTGAAAGTGAATGGCGAACCTTCCGATGCTCTTTATCCAGAGCGGCCATGGCCTGTTCTCTGGCACGCACAAAATACCTGAGAAGAATAAAAACGATGGCTGAAACACCGCCGATGTTCATCACAAATGATAAAACAACCATGTTATTCGGAAGTGTCGCCTGCTGCCAGCCGCTGCCGCTGGTTTGCAGGCCTGAAACCGCCATTAGCAACACATAGGCTATAAACCAGGGGATGGAACGGGTGGTACCGGCAAACATGAGGGCACCGATGGGCGCCAGGATCGACCACAGGACAACTGCCCCGGAAGCGGTAAGCCCCCCGAGGCTCCACTGGAGCAAGAAGGGCAGAATCAATATCAGTGTCAGCTGACTGCGGCAGAAAAATTTATATTGTTTCGTCTTAAAAAAATAGAGCAGGCTTGCTGCTGAAATGAAGGAATAACTCAATGGAATGCTGCCTGACGCCGACAGGCCCAGAAGCAAATATCCAAAGCCCCAGATGATCCCTGCAACGGTATAGGTGAGGGCCAGAAATATTAAAACCGCCTTGCGCAGGCGTAATTCCTCATTGTCAGTCGGCAGACTGCCCGCCTTTGACAGGCGCTCAAGCCAGAAGTCAAATAAATTCTGTGATTTTTCCAAACCGCTGTTGGAACCTCCTGCAAATCCGATTGCATTCCAGATTTTCTCTTTTCCAAATTCCATATAACCTATGCGTATAAAAAATTTTTTTCAAGTTGTACGCATGCATCCTTCCTAATTGGTAAAGACGATCGGTTCTTATCGATCCCGAATATCGAAAAAGGTTACATGAATTATATTATTGCGCTGAAAGGGCAAGGATTGGTGGAAAACACAGAGAACTATTTTTTTAGGAAACGACCGAGTACCCCATTTCCTCCTGATTGCGGTGCCGGCAGGCCAAGCTGACTACAAATGACCGCTTCAAGGTGATCCTCACGCACATCGGCCCCTTCAACGACGATTTCATCGCCGACCATGACAGCAGGGGCTACCGGTAGATCCAGTTCGAAATATTCGTCGGTCATATATTCTTCTTTTGGTTTGGCGATCGTTTCGATCTCAATGTCGAATTTTTTACCCAGCCTGGGCATCATTTTCTTGAAGTGCTTTCAGGGTTTCCCATTGGGCAGGTTCATAAAAAATCTAACCTTTAGCATATCAACCTCCTCATCTTATTGAGCGACCGGGTTCTGATCTTTTCTTAATTCGGCCATGCGGATTAAAAATTGTTCGGCCGGCAAAAAATCCACCAGGCGCAGATCGTATCGTTCCTTTCCCTGATGGTCTAAAAAAACGACCGTGGGGACGCCTTTAACATTATATTGACGCAATAAGCCTTCATGAACCGGATTGCCTTTGCGGGTGAGGTCAATTTTGATCATGATAAAGCCCGTCCTGGCCTGCTTGACGATTTCAGGATCGTGGAATGTGACCTCATCCAGCTCGCGGCAGGGGGCGCACCAATCAGCATAGAAGTCGATGATTACCGGTTTTTTTAACCTGCGTGCTTCCTCTATTAACGGTTCCGAATAAGGCTGCCAGGTCACACCGGGCCCCCGCATGATCCATGAGCCGATTATCAACGTGGCGATGATCAGCCCGGCTAAAGCAGCACCGGTTTTGAGCCATTCAAATCCCCCAAATTCAGCTTTCGTCCTGTCAATCCAGCCCAGGTGCAATGCGGCTGCGAAAGCGACGGCTGCCAGTAGAAACACCTTGACGGTACCGGGCAATAACGACTGAATAAAATAAGCGGCCATACCGATGAGAATCCAGCCCAAAAGCTTTTTGACCCACAGCATCCATTCACCGGAACGGGGAAGTTTGTTCAGCTGCCCTGAAAACAGGGCCAGGAAAAAAAGCGGCAGGCCCAGACCGAGGCTCAAGGTCAGGAAAATTAAAAAGGCGATCCAAATGCTTCCAATCGTGGCTACCCATGTCAGCAGGCCCAAAATGAAAGGGCCGATACACGCAGAGGCCACCACCCCCATGGTAACGCCCATAAAAAGACTGCCAAAGTAACCGCTATAGGTCTTTGACGCTGCCTGAGAGAGACTGTAAGGCAATCGTAATTCCCAGAGCCCGAAGAGGCTGCTGGCAAATAAAATCAGGACAGCAGCCACCAGCACAAGCACAATCGGGTTTTGCAGCAAACTTCCCAGCATTCCTCCGGTCAGAGCCGCGATCACTCCGAGCACCGAGTTGGTCGTCGCCAAACCTCCAATATAACAGGCACCGTGGATCATCAGTTTTCTTAAACCGCGGTTGGTTTGCCCGCCAAAGTAGGAAACGGTAATCGGAATTAAAGGGTAAATACAGGGTGTCAGATTCAGGGCGATTCCGCCGGCGAATATGCCCAAAAGGGTCCATATCATCGCCCAGCCTTGTAAAGGCCGTGACTGCTGGGGCGCAAGCGATTGCTGAGACAGTCCCGCCGGGGAACTGTCGACCGGTAGCCCCCTGGCGTGCCATTGCGGATAGCCCATGGGATCGCGGTAAACGTTTTGATAACCAAGCTTTACGGCCACACGGGCTGCCGAGTCACTGCGGACTCATGCCGGCCCGGCTCAATAAAACACGATCAAACGATTCTTATCCGGCCCCAGAAATTTTTTAAGGTCGCCCTTATTGCGCCAGCGCGACAACCAGGTTGACTCCATGGGGAAATTAAGGGCGCCTTTGATGTGCCCGGTACGGTACTCCCATTCCTGACGCGTATCTACCAGAAGCAAAGATCCCCTTTTGGCTGCATACTGACTGGATAATTCATCGGTGCTAATCAGACGGTAGCCGCCCTGTCTGGCTTCAGCCTCGACATCCTCCCAGGTGGCCTCTTTTGGGGGTACGATGCGGTGCGTATGCCAGACGGCTCCCATCGTAATCGCTACGGCGACCAGGGCGATGAAGACTTTTGTTGCGCCTTTCATTGATCAATTTTCCATTTGTTATTTTGATTAAAAACCAAATTTCAATAGATTTACCATATGTCGTAAATGCCGCCGTGAGGTCGTGGCTCTCTTAAGCCTTTTCGTTTACCTCGATTTGAAATCCCATGGCCCGCAAGTCTTGAATTCCCTCTTCGAGGCGAACAGCTTGAAAACCCTTTGCGCGGAGCATTTCAACGGCCTGAATGGATAAAACGCAGTATGGGCCGCGGCAGTAAGCGACGATTTCCTGGTCACTGGGCAAATCCGACAGTCGCAGCTGCAACTCTTTTAGGGGAATGGATAAGGCGCCGGGAATATGACCGGCATTGTATTCTTCCACCGGGCGGACATCCAGAACAGTCACCGCCCCTTCGCGTACGAGCTTTAAAAGTGCTTTTCGATCCACCGGTTCCATACCCTCTCTACCTTCCAGAAAGTGGCGCTTGATCCGTTCAACCTCCGCCAATTGACCTTCAGCAAGCACACGCATGGCATGGAAGAATTCACAGACGGTTTGATCGGCGAGGCGATAGATGACGTACAGACCCACTTTTTCGGCCTCCACCAGACGAGCGGTCCGCAGAACCTGCAGGTGCTGGGAGGCATTGGCGACGGTCATGCCCGCCTCTTTGGCCAGGACTTCGACCGTGCGCTCTCCCTGGCAGAGGAGGTCCAATAGTTCCAATCGCTTCGGGCTGGAAACCGATTTGCCAATGCGGGCAAACTGCTCATAAATTGCATCTTTAAAAGCCCTATTTGGATTTTTCATTTTTTATTCCTTTAGTATTCAATAGAATAATTGAATACTAAAATAAAGCGAATCAATTGTCAAGAAAAAACAGCTGACGTTAAAACAATGGGGGGTGAATAAGGTGTTATAAAGATTAGAATCCAAGCGGTAAAACCGGTAGAATCGCCGAGGAAGGAAGATAGGTTATGCTTACAAACGGTTTATAGACAATATTCTGTTCCCACCAAATACAATAATCTGCAGCCCCAGAATAAAATAGATGAAATCCCGAACCAGCGTCACTTTGGGAGAGCTGGAATATCCACTCTGGCCGGCTGAAAAACATCCGCAATCAAATTCATGACCGCGAATTAGATTGATGGCCAACACCACAATAAACGCCAGCAGCAAACCATTAATGATAATGGCTGCCGAGCGGGGATAAACCCCGATGATCAGAGCCAGGCCGGCAATGAGTTCCAAAAACGGGAGCGTGATTGCGATCAGGTTGATGAAAATCTCCGGGAAAAGGTCATAGCCGTACACGATTTTTGCAAATTCTGCGGGCGCCATAATTTTATGGAAACTGGCATAGATGAAGGTAAGTCCTAAAATCCAGCGCGCCGCCAGCTCGAGCCGGTTGTTGTTGCCTATGGATTGCCCTAGATTATTCAATGGGGTGCCCTTCTGATTCCCAGCCCGGAAAGCCGTCGATGAATATCCGCACACGGTTATACCCGGCATCCTCCAGAAATCGGGCCAGTTCGTGGCTGTCCTCACAGGTTCGGCCGGAACAATAGGTGATAATGGGCTGGTCGGGGGAATAGCGGTTTAAAAAAGACGCGATCCGTTCATCAAACTCTCCCACCGGTAAGGATATGGCTCCCTGGATATGTCCATCTTGATAGTTGTCGAATGGACGAGCGTCCACAAAAAGAACATCACCCCTGTCAAATTCTTCTTTGGCCCGGGAGACGCTGTCTATTTCTTGTGGCTTCCATTCTTCGGCAGTGGTTGGGTTGGCGCTAATCACCCCCTGGTCGGTATCCCACTGGCCAATAAGCTCGATTCCTCTGGACGAAAGCGTATTCACCACAAAGGCCAGAATCACCGAAACACCCACCAGGATAACAATTTCTTTAAATGTTTTTAGATTCACCATTAGAGGGATCCGGGTTCAGTTTGAAGCAGCCAGCACCATTTAGACTTCCTGTCAAAAATTATAACGCTTTAAGGGTTCGTTATCAATGTCTGCGGGTTTGTTGTCGGACAAATAGGCTAATTTTCCTTAATGAAGGTCCCTTTGCGAAGATCCTCCAGGGCCTGCTCGATTTCTTGCTGGGTATTCATAACAAACGGTCCGTAGCGGGCGATGGGCTCATTTAAAGGTTTGCCCGAAACCAGCAGAAACCGCATGCCCTGATCCGATGCACGCGCGCTTACCTGATCGCCATCACTAAATACAACCAGACGCGGGCCGGCAATGGGTGTGTCTGTTTCCGGTTTTTCGGCCCCGAAAAATCCCGCTCCTTCAAAAATATACGCAAAGACGGCGTGACCGCTTTCGACGGGTTGTGAAAATGTGCCATCGGGCGGATTCGAGATATCCAGATACGTCGGTTCGGCCACGATCTCCTTTACCGGCCCGCGCACACCATCCACCTCGCCGGCAATCACGCGAATTTTAACGCCGTCTTCACGTTCAATTTCGGGTATCTGATCGGACGTAATATTCTGATAGCGGGGGCGTGTCATTTTGAGCCGGGCCGGAAGATTGACCCATAGCTGAAAGCCGATCATTTCGTCCTCATGGGGCTGAGGCATTTCTTCATGCATAATACCGCCGCCGGATGTCATCCATTGGACATCACCGTCCGTAATGCTGCCTGAATTTCCAATGCTGTCTTTGTGGTTCACGTGGCCGCTGATCATATAGGTGACGGTCTCAATGCCACGATGGGGATGCAGGGGAAATCCTTTGATGTAATCGGCAGGATCTTTGGATCCGAAGTGGTCAAACAGTAAAAATGGATCGACATGATCCAGCTCGCTGGTGGCGATGCTTCTGATGAGCTTCACTCCGGCACCCTCCATCACCGTTCGCGGCTCGATGATACGTGCTATTTTTCTGGGCTGCTTTTTCATCTTATTTTCCTTCTAATTAATAGAATTTTATTAAAGAATTTTTATAAACTTAATTTTAATGAAACGCTCGCTTGAGACATCGAAGCGATTTAATTTTTTAAAGCAGTCTTAAAAATTGTAGATTACGCCCGAGGGCAAGGCGTAAACCGATTCGAAAGCAGAGCATACACGTTAGTATTCGAGCATTTCGAATCGGTTTATAACGCAGCCCTTGGGCGTTAGATGCATTTTTAAGACTGCTTTATATGTTTTCATGGGATCCATCACAGTATGGTGCATTTTGCGTACGTTTGCAGTTGCATAGCGCATACTGCTTTTTTTCCGTGATGGTAAATTCCATCGGTATAAAAGTTGTCCCCTCATGTGATCCGTCACAGAAGGGCGGATTTTGTGTTTTACCACAGCTGCACCAGTAATAGGTGCCCGGTTCCAGATCTAACATAATAGGATATTCATCACTCATTGGATTACCTCCTGAATTATTAAAATTATCGGTAATTTCAAAATCAGTCGACTGCCAATTTGGATGTAATTTCAGCCACGTGATTGCCCTGAAATCGTGCTGCCTCCAGCTCATTTTCACTGGGCATTCGCGAGCCATCCCCACCGGCAATGGTCGATGCCCCATAAGGGGACCCGCCGGTAATTTCATCCATTCGCATCTGACCCTGGAAGGCATAGGGCAGACCCACCACCACAAAACCATGATGTAGCAGGGTGACATGGAAGGTCAAAATAGTTGACTCCTGCCCGCCGTGCTGGGTGGCGGTACTTGTAAACACACTGCCGACCTTGCCGACCAAGGAGCCATTGGCCCACAGCTGCCCGGTGGCGTCTAAAAACTGCCGCATTTGACCGCACATATTGCCGAAACGGGTAGGAGTGCCGAAGATAACAGCATCGGCATTTGCCAGATCCTCAACCGTAGACTCCGGTATCTGCGAGAATGCTTTTTGAGCGTCAACAGCGCCCATTTTTTCCAGAACCTCCTGCGGGAGCGTTTCCGGTATCCGTCGAATTTCGACTTCAGCGCCCTTTACTTTCTTTGCGCCTTCTGCGATGGCTTCCGCCATTTTATATACATGTCCATATGTTGAATAAAAAACGATCAGTATTTTCATGATGCAATCCTCCTCAATAAATATTAATTTTTCTTGGCAAGTCCCAACTTTTTGCACAAACGTCCCAAAGCGTCTTGCTCCGCCACCGTCAGAACCCCTAAATCTTTTGCGATTACTGCAGCATGGGGCGGAAATATTTTGTTGATGAGATTGTATCCTTTATCGGTCAGATGAACGATAAAAAACCGGCGATCCGCTTCATTGCGCTTGCGCCTGACCAGACCATTCTTTTCGAGGTTGTCGATGATCATCGTAATATTTCCGCTGCTTCGCAGGATTTTTCCCCCGATTTCCTTCTGAGATAAAGGGCCCAGCTGATAGAGCGCTTCAAGCACCGCAAACTGGCTGATGGTTAGGCCGGAAGCCGACAGGTGCCGATGGGTGCGGGCGGTTACCGACTCTGCCGCGCGCATCAGCTTGACATATGTTCTTAACGCCCGGACTTCCTTTTTATTTCCCTGATAGGGTGCGTGCATAATCACCTCAATATTAAATAGTTTAATATTAAATTAATG
>JAAUXY010150655.1_pt1 | contig 10816 bp, 8 predicted proteins | sample 7278121 | NCBI WGS metagenome assembly JAAUXY01 (sample SAMN14350117, study PRJNA611818) | marine sediment metagenome | isolation source: surface marine sediment (1.8m) | place: French Polynesia: Moorea | collected 2018-08
CCGATCACGGGAATGGATCCCAGCAGCCCCTGGGTGTATGGGTGCCGGGGATCTTTAAATAGCTCTTTTATCGGTGCTTCCTCCACGATTTTGCCCGCGTACATGACCACGACTCTGCTGGCCATTTCGGCAATGACGCCGAGGTCATGGGTAATCAGCACAATCGCCGTTTTGAAATCACTCTTCAGGCGCTGCAAAAGCGTCATAATCTGGGCCTGAATCGTGACATCCAAAGCGGTGGTGGGCTCGTCTGCCAAAATCAGCCGGGGATTGCAGGAAAGCGCCATGGCAATCATTGCCCGCTGCCGCATACCGCCTGAAAATTTATGGGGGTATTGTCTTGACCTCGAGCCGGGCCCTGGTATCTGAACCATGCGCAACATTTCCACCGCCCAGCGCCAGGCCTCCTGGCGGGTCATTTTTTTGTGGACTTTGGCGGACTCCGAGATCTGTTCACCGATCCGCAACACCGGATTTAAAGACGTCATCGGCTCCTGAAAGATCATCGAGATGTCGTTGCCTCTGATTTTTCGAACCGATTCTTTGTCCAGATCCAACAGGTTTTTTCCTTCGAAAAAGATCCGTCCCTGGATTTCAGCGGGTGGACAGCGCAGGAGCTGTAAAATCGAAAGGGCGGTAACACTCTTGCCGCAGCCGCTTTCACCGACCAGTCCCAGTGTCTCACCCTGAAAGACGTCAAAATCGATCCCGTCCACCGCGTTCACGACGCCATCCAGGGTATGAAAGCGGGTGTGCAGCTCTTTTATTTCCAGTAACGGTTTTGCCTTTTCATTCATATTTTAAATCTTGGATCAAGGGCATCACGCAGACCGTCGCCCAACAGGTTGAAGCTGAGAACGGCAAAAAAAATGGCAATGCCGGGAAAAGTTGCCACATGCGGTGCATGGAAGAGGTAAGATCGAGCAGATCCAAGCATCGCCCCCCATTCGGGTGTGGGCGGCTGTACGCCGATGCCCAAAAAGCCCAGGCCGGCAGCAAAGAGGATGGCCATTCCCATACTTAAGCTGGTCTGAACAGTGATCGGCACCATAACATTGGGCAAGACGTGTCTGAAAAGTATAACGACATCACGGGTGCCGACCGCGCGGGCAGCCTCAATGTAATCTTCTTCCCTGACGGACAGAACACACCCGCGGACTAAACGAATGTAGAGCGGCACCATGCTGATGCCGATGGATATGACGGTATTTTTAAGCCCCACACCCAGCACGGCCACCAGGGCCAGTGCGAGTAAAAAGCCCGGAAAGGCCAGCATCGTATCGGTCACCCGTTGAATACCGAAGTCGATCTTTCCCCCGTAGTAGCCCGAAACAAGTCCCAGAGGGATTCCCAGGATGATCCCAACCGCAACAACCCCTACGGCAATCAGAAGCGATATTCGTGAACCATAGATGATGCGACCCAGGATTGAACGACCCAGCTCGTCGGTACCCAGCAGATTTTCAATGGAAGGAGACTCCAGAGATTTGATAAGATTCGGCGCGGATGGGTTGCCCGGGAAAAGAACCGGCGCAAGAGCAGCACTCAGTACATAGATTAAGAGCATGATGCCGCCCGCCAAGGCCGCCTTATTACGTTTCAGCTTCGTCCAGTTCCGTCTGAGTCGGCTATCGACCGCCAGTGTCACCGGTTGACAGACAGTATCTTCCTTCATTTCAGTCATAGCGGATCCTCGGGTCTACGAACGCATAGATCAGATCAACGACCAGATTGACAAAAATGTAAAGCAATCCAAAAATAAGAATTGCGCCCTGGATCATGGGATAGTCTCTGGCAAAAATGGAATCCACAATAAGCCGGCCCAGCCCCGGCCAGGCAAATACGGATTCGGTTAAAACAGCACCGCCTAAGAGCGATCCAAATTGGAGACCGACCACCGTAATAATAGGGATCAGGGCATTCTTGAGCGCATGCTTTACAATCACAACCTTTTCAGCCAGGCCTTTTGAGCGCGCCGTGGTCGTAAAATCTTGAGACAGGGTTTCCAGCATCGTCGAACGGGTCATACGGGCAATAAATGCGACCACAAAAGAAGCCAGGGTAACCGAAGGTAAAATCACATGTTGCCAGCTTCCGGTCCCGCCGGCCGGCAGCCACTGCAGAATAACCGCAAACACCACCACCAGCATCAATCCCAGCCAGTACACGGGCATGGAAATGCCGAATAGCGCAGACAGGGTCACCAGATAGTCGATCCAGCTATAGGGCTTGACAGCGGAAATGATCCCGGCGGGTATACCGAATAGGCAGGCGAGGGTAATGGCCACCACGGCCAGCAAGAGGGTGTTGGGCAAACGGGCCCAGATTTCATCGATAACCGGGTTCTGAGTTCGGGCCGAGCGGCCCAGATCGAATTGCGCCAGATGGCTTATATAGACGCCGTACTGTTCGTAGATGGGTCGGTCGAGTCCGAGCTGATGACGGATGTTTTCGATTTCTTCCTGGGAGGCCATTTGACCGGCCAGCACCTGGGCCGGATCACCGGGCAGCATCCGCAGCATAAAAAAAAGCAGCAGGGATATGCCGATCAAGACCGGAACTGTCGACATCAAGCGTTTGATCAGATAATTCAGCATGCGTGTTTTAAGCCACTACCACTTATTTAGGAATTTTTGTTTAACCCGCTGCATGACAGCGAAAACCATAAGTTCGAATTAGACGGAAAACGCATGGTAAGAGAAAACTATAAGCTCAGCAACGAATAACAATGCATAGATTGAACCCGGGGCCAAAGCCATTATCGGCTCTGGCCCCTTAAGCAGCATTTTTTATTGCATGGTGATGTAATGCGGATAAAATTTTTCGGTAGGTGTAACCACCATTCCCTTGATTTTGCTCGAGTATGCAATCACAAACTTTTCAACATGCAACCACAACCACGGTGCGTCATCCCAGACGATCTCCGAGGCCTGCTTGAGCAAGGCTGTTCTTTTTTTCGGATCCTGCTCCTCGCGTGAGGCTTTCATGATTTTGTCATATTCTTCATTGCAGTAAAATGCGGCACCGAGTCCCTTCGGCGGATTGACCTCGCAGGTAAACTGACCATAAAGGCCCATATCCGCATCCAGGATGAGCGGGCCCCAGCCCAGCAGAAAAACTTCCAGCTCAGACTCATCAAGGGGTTTCAACAGACCGGCGACATAGGTCGGCCAGTCATAAGTCCGCAGTTCTGCCTTGACCCCGATGGCCTGCAGGTAGGCCTGGATGGCTTCAGAAACCTGCCGGTCAAAAAGGTATCGACCCTGAGGCGTGCGCATGCTAACGGTTTTCGTAAAATCAAAGTTGGCCTCCTTCAGGAGCTGTTTGGCTTTTTCCGGATTGTATTCATACTGATTGGCCATCTTATGATAACCGAAGACTTTGGGGGAAACGGGACCATCCATGGGCTCGGCCGTCCCGAACAGGATCCTCTTAACGATAGCCTTCTTGTCCACAGCGTAATTAAAGGCATGGCGGACTTTTTTGTTTGTGGTAACCCCTTTCTGGTAGTTTAAGCCCATAAATATCGTTCGGGTGTCCAGCGGCATTTCAACGGTTACATTCGGATCGGCCTTGAGCGCGGCCACATTGGACGGCAATGGTTTGTAACAGATGTCGATCTGACCGGCTCTCAGCATGGCTTCCCGGGTGGCGGCCTCGGGAACGATCTTCCAGATGATTTTCGCAACCGTCGGTTTTTTACCCCAGTAATTGTCGTTGCGCACCATTTCGATGCGATCCCCTTTAACCCATTTGTCTAAAATATAAGGACCGGCACCGGTGGGGTGCTGTCGTATATCTTCGCCATATTTTTTAAGAGCCGCAGGACTAATCGGTGAAACCAACGACATGGAGATGGTCGGTGCCAGCGGGGCGAATGCGAACTTGAGTTTCAGCTGGACGGTGTAATCATCGACTTTTACACATTCTTTAACCATGCCTACTGTAAAACGCAGCGGTACTCTTGCCTTGGGATTTAAGACATTATCCCATCCTGCCTTGACCGCATCGGCGTTAAAATCGGTTCCGTCTGAGAACTTGACGCCTTTGCGCAGATGAAGGGTATACGTCAAGCCATCAGCCGAAACTTCGTAGCTGCTCGCCAGTCGCGGATGCAGCTTGCCTTCCGGATCCTGATATAAAAAACTGTCATATAAAAGATCGGCCATATTTTGCATCAGGGTGGTTGTTTGATCATAGGGTAACAGCGTATCGGCATCGATTCCGATACCGATTGTCAACTCCTTAATCTCGGCCTGTACATTTCCAGGGGCAACCCACAACCCCAGCACGACGATTAACATGGGTATCAAAATAAGGTTTCTGATACTTAAGCCGGTGTTTCTCATTCTTCGCCTCCTTTCGTTAAAGGTTAAAAGAATTCACCGCTTACCTGTTCTCCGCCCTTTATGACCAGCCGGATTTGTTCCGGATGGGTCAATACATCAATATCTTCCAGCGGATTCCCTTTCATCAGAACCAGATCGGCGAGTTTGCCTTCTTCAACAGTGCCCAATTCTTTATCCATCCCCAGAACCTGAGCTGCAATACGGGTTCCGGCTTCAATGGCCTCCATTACCGAGAAACCGCAGTCAACCAGAAATTTAAGCTCACCCAGATTTTCTCCGTGTTTGTTAAATGGGGTTCCGGCATCGGTTCCCATTGCAATCCGAATCCCGGCCGCTTTCGCCATGCGAATGCTTTCCAGGTGAAAGGGTTTGACCTGGAGAGTTTTTTCAACTGCAAACGCGGGGATGCCTGCTTCGATTCCCTTATTTTCGATATTAAAAAGGGCTGACAGAGTCGGAATTAAAGGGACATCTCTTTCTACCATCAGCGAAACCGTCTCTTCGTCCAGATAAACTCCGTGTTCGATACTATCGATTCCTGCCCGTAAGGCATTGCGTATGCCCCTGGTCCCCATGGCGTGTGTTGCCGTTTTCTTTCCCGCTTTGTGTGCCTCCTCAACACCCGCTCTCAGCTCTTCTTCGGTAAGCTGTTCACTACCCGGCTCCACCGCCGGGGTCAAGACGCCGCCGGTGGCCATGAGTTTGACAATATCCACTCCCGCCTTGACTTGCTCTCGGGCGGCTCTGCGAACTTCATCCGCTCCGTTCACTTCTATGCCTACCTGCCAGCCATGCCCCCCCGTCATACAGATCAACCGACCGCTGACCATCATGCGGGGTCCGGGGATCAATCCGGAACTGATTGCCTGCCTGAGACCCAGATCGATTCCATCTTTGCCCCCCATGTCTCTAACGGATGTTACTCCGGCCAAAAGGGTTTTCCTGGCTGAGTTGGCCGCCTTTAAAGTCGTCGTCGTGTGAGATTCGGATAAGATACTGGTCATCGGATCAGGACTGCAATCCATACAGATATGGATATGGCTATCAATAAAGCCGGGCAGTAACATGTGTCCGTCCATGGGTATTTTTTGGGCATCTTTGGGTATGTTAATTTTCCCCTCGGTGACCTTTATAATTCTCTCCCCTTCCACAACCACTGTGGCGCGCTCCAGGATACGGCCGTCGCCCACAAATACTGCGCCATCGACAAAGGCTATGGCCATTGTAACCTCCAGTGTGAATTTGAATACTAAATAAAAAAGGGTTGGGTATTTATGTATAACTGAGAAAGACTCTGGGTATTTGACTTCAGAGTCGTCTTATCGAGAGCAGATATTCCGGGAGTTCTTAATGCCTCGCATATACCATACTCAATCCGTTTTTGCACGCTTAAATCGATCTACAATTCCCGCAAAGGCCCGGCGCAGCTTATTCCCGAATTTTCTCATTGATCCTGTGGTGAAAAGTGTGCCATAGTTTTCAGGCTAAACTGCCGGCATCGGAAGCTCCCGCCCCTATCGCCGTTTAAAAAAAGGCACAACTAAAATCTTAAAATCTGAAGAGGCCTTATCATGGACCCTATTCATCAACTGGTGAGTGAACACAAGGATCTAATTATCAAGATACGTCGTGACCTGCACCGGATTCCCGAGACCGCCTACACCGAGAAAAAAACGTCTGCCTATGTGACTGATTACTTAAATACCCTGGAACTTGACGTGCAGACCGAAATTGCCCAGTATGGCGTGGTGGGGTTGCTGAAAACGGATAGACCGGGCCCGACATTAATGCTACGCGCAGATATGGATGCCCTGCCTTTAAATGAAGATACCGGACTTGCCTTTGCATCCGAACACGAAGGCGTTATGCATGCATGCGGTCATGACGCCCATATGGCGATGGTTTTGGGCGCGGCAACCGTATTCAACAAGATCAAAGATGAGCTAACCGGTAATATTAAATTTTTATTCCAGCCGGCCGAAGAGGGGCCCGGAGGGGCCAAACCCATGGTTGAGGCCGGCGTGATGGAAAGCCCCAAGGTGGATTATTCCATCGGCTGCCATATGTGGCCTGATATTCCCGAAGGGACCATCGGCGTCAGGCCGGGGCCCTTCATGGCGGCCATGGATCGCTTTGATATTAAAATAAAGGGTCGTGGAGGGCATGGCGCCATGCCGCACCTGTGTGTAGACGCACTTGAGGTGGGCACCCAGGTCATCAATGCCCTGCAGCGAGTCGTCAGCCGGCATATGGATCCGCTGGAACCGACCGTCGTCACGGTCGGCACTTTTCATGCCGGAACCGCCTTTAATATTATTCCCGGTGAAGCCGATTTGAGCGGCACCACGCGAACCTTCAATCCGGACACTTGGAACACATGGGAATCGCGTCTTGAAAAGGTGGTGCGTGGTGTGTGCGAATCAATGGGTGTCGATTTTGAGCTCAAATACAGCCAGGGATATCCGGTTACGATCAACAATGAATCCGCAGCCGAGCTTGTGCGCCGCTGTGCCGAGAAAGTGGTCGGTGAAGATCGAGTCGTCGTACCTCCAAAGACCATGGGTGGTGAAGATTTTGCTTTTTACCTGCAAAAGTCAAAAGGTTGTTTCTTCGCCCTTGGCGTGGGTCGCGAAGACCATGTGCCGGTTCACAACCCCAAATTTGATTTCAACGAAGATGTCTTACAGCTGGGCGTGGAAACGCACTGCCAGATCGGGTTGGAATTGCTTAAAACTGGCTAGCAGTCTTAATTGATTGCCGGTTGGATTCAATAGGAGATAGGTGATGCAAAAGATTAATTTATTTGAAATGACGCGACCTGAGGTGGAGCAGGCGGTTGCCTCGGGCGTCGACACGGTGATTGTCACTTTCGGTTCTACCGAACAGCACGGACTTCACCTGCCACTGGGAACCGACACCATAATGGGTGAGGCCATTGGGGATCGCGTGGCGCGCTCTCTGGGTAATGCCCTGCTGGCGCCCGGGATGCCGATTGGTTGCTCCGAGCACCACATGGACTTTGTTGGTAGTCTGACACTAAGCCAAGAGACCTTCTTTCAGGTGGTGGCCGACCTCTGTCGCAGCATAGCGCATCACGGATTTAAACATATTGTTTTGATTCCCACCCATGGCGGTAATTTTAGACCACTGGCGAAAGCCGTCGAAAAAATCCGCCCCGAATTGCCCGAAGTAAATTTAATTGCTTTTACCGATCTAAAGGTTTTTATGGGTGAAATTTTCCAGGTGGGAAAGACCCAGGAGGTGGCGCCGGAGCAAGCCGGGGGACATTCCGGCGAATTTGAAACCTCCCTCATGCTGAACGTTCGCCCGGATCTTGTGGCGATGAACGAAGCCCAACCCGGCTATGTCGGTGACCAGCTCAGTATTGCCGCGGTGGTATTTGAAAAGGGTTTTCGGGCCGCCAGTAAGATCGGCGTATTGGGTGATCCGCGCGGTGCCACGGCCGCCAATGGTGAGATTTACCTTTCAGCGATAGCCGATTTGCTGGTTCGCTATATCAAGGAACACAAGGGTAAATGATCCTAAACCAATTGGTTTCGCGTAGATTTTTTGAGAAACTGATTTGCCGCCCGATCTACCTGAATTCGGCCGAGATTTGATCATCCACGCCAAAGAGATACGAAATCAAAGCCGCCCGCATCCACATGCCGTTGCGTTCTTGCTTCCAGTAAACCGCACGCGGATCTTTGTCGACCTCCACTTCGATTTCATAGCGGCGCGGTAGCGGATGCATAATGATACAGTGGGACTGGATCACCGACAGGTGCTCTTTGGTGAAATGAAATTGAGGATAGATGTCGGATTCTTCTGCCGGGGCCTCGGAATATTCCTTCTGAATTCGGGTCATGTAGATGGCGTCCACTTCCGGCATGACACCGGCAAAATCATCGGTTTCATGGAATTCGATGTTGTGTTTGTTTAGAAAACTTTTGATGTCATCCCGCATGCGAAATATTTCCGGCGAGACAAAATACAGTTTGATATCTTTATAGTTGCGCATCAGATAACTCAGAGAGCGCACCGTGCGTCCGCGCTTTAAATCCCCCACCATGGCGATTTTTTTATTGTCCAGGCCGCCGATATTGCGAAAAGAACGCTCCAGCGTATAAATATCCAGCAGTGCCTGGGTGGGGTGCTGATCGGGCCCGGAACCGCCGTTGATGACGGCAACGGGCGTTTTGTTTTGATTCAGAATCCAGGAGGTTTTTTCGGCAAAGCCTTCTTCCGGGTGACGGATAATAATTAAATCCACATAGCTGGCAAAGGTTCGAATGGTGTCTTCTTGAGATTCGCCCTTGACTTCCGAGCTGGTGGTGGTACCGCGGATTTCGGATATTTTCATGCCCAGGATATGACAGGCATTTAAAAAGGAAATAAAGGTTCGGGTAGAGGGCTGTACAAAATACAACATGGCGCGTTTATGGGAAAGCAGACCGCTGAGTTTCTGGGCCCCCATTTTGGTCAGAGCCATGCGACGAATCCGGGTGGCCAACAGGCACATATCATCCAGAAACGCACGGTCAAATTGCTGGGAAAATAGAACATCAAGCATGCGCCCGTTTCGCATAAAGAAATCGAGCTTGTCACTTTTTTCAATGTTGTAAAATTCATCCCAGCCTTTATAGGTTTGAATCGTGACTTCTTTCAGTTCATCCATTTTGGCTCCCCTTCTTTTAAAAAATCTTCTGATTTGATTATCATATTATTAAAGGATGAATTTCGATTTTGCAACACCGTTAATTTTTTGATTTCGGTGTTGCTTTCATTTGATAGAGGTATTTTTATTTCATCCGGTTTTCTTTCTGGTTTTCATAAATACCGGTGCTTAAAGGCAGCAACAGCATGGTTGAACCCAAGATAACGATCGCCGGCCATCCGCCGTAAATGTAGCAATAGCCGCTCAGTGTAATGCCGGTGTACCCGCCGATATAGTAAAAAAGGACATACAATGAATTGGCTCGACCGCGACTGGTGTTCAGTTTGCGATTCAGGGAACCGGCCGCTGCGGAATGAATCATAAAAAAGCCGAGACAGATCCCGGCCAGACCCGCGACAATTGCGGGAAATGATGGTATCAGCGTGCCAACGAGGAATAATCCGAATATTAAGGATCCCCATGCCATGGTTGCCCCATTGCCTATTTTATTGGAAAGCTTTCCTGCCAGGGGGCCGATGATAATCCCTATGATATAGGCTAAATACAAAAGGGTGATCTTCTGGGTAGTGGCGTGAAACGGGGGGCCGGAGAGATAAAAAGGAAGATAATTGAAAGTGGATGAGAATACAAAAAAGGCGCCGAAGGACACCAAAAATATACGCAGCAGATCAGCGCGTAAAAGCAGCTGAATAAATCCGATTTCATCTTCGTCGGTTTTTTTGCCGGCTGTTTCGGGCGGGAGCCGCAATACAGCGATAACCACCACTGTCAGCAAAAGAATGGACGCGCTCACAAAAGCATAGCGCCAGTGCAGTGGCGGGTGAATCCATCCGCCGAGCAAGCGGCCGCCCAAACCACCGACCACCGTTGCCGATACGTAAGAGCCCATGGCCACATTCAAGCGTTCGGAAGGTAGATTTTTAGCCAGATAGGCCGCCAAACAGGTTGTCAGCCCGGGAATAAACAGTCCCTGCAAAAAACGGGCGCCCGTCAGCAGCCAAAAGCTTTTTGTGGCCGCACAAATAAATCCGGCGAGGGCGATGACCAGACCGCCGGTCAGAATAATGGGTCGGATTGAATAGCGATCTGCCAGTCTTCCAAACGGCAGATTCGAAAGCGCAATGCCTAAGATGACGGCAGATACGGTAAAAGAGGCGGTCGATTCATTGATACCCAATTCGACAGAAAGCACCGGCAGTACCGGCTGCGTAATATAAATATTTGTAAACGCCGCCGTAACAAGGGCAAAAATCAGTGCTTGCAGGGTTAAGAAGCTTCCGGTTTGCATTGAGTGAGGGACTGTTTTTTACTGACTTCAGGGTTAATAGAGACCAGGGTCCAAGGATTCCAGGGGTAAAGGATTCAAGTATTAAAGCGGGTGTATTCTAAAGACTTTTTCATCGCTTTTGACATTCTTTCGATTTCAGCTATTTCAATTAAATCTAAATCCCTTGACAATATTATTCACATTTCACTCGAACCCTTGGCCCCTTGAATCCTTGCCCCCTAATTACATATTTTAACCGCAAGATCAATTACAATCCCTGCTCAGAACAGCGTGGCCGCAATATCATACAAATATCCCATCAATAATGCTCCCGCCAGGGAAAACGAGACATAGAGCATAAATACCCGTCGGGCCACCAAGGGCCAGACCGCTGCCATGGCCGGCAATGTTGTGGTGGGCCCGGCAATCAGAAAAGCCAGGGCGGCAGCCGGGTTCATGCCCTGGGTCAACAGGCCGCTGATCATGGGCAAGGCCGTCAGGCTGTTGGTATAGGTCGGCACG
>JAAUXY010050519.1_pt1 | contig 10814 bp, 7 predicted proteins | sample 7278121 | NCBI WGS metagenome assembly JAAUXY01 (sample SAMN14350117, study PRJNA611818) | marine sediment metagenome | isolation source: surface marine sediment (1.8m) | place: French Polynesia: Moorea | collected 2018-08
AACCCGATTCAAAATGCTCGAATACTGGCGTGTATGCTCCACTTTTGAATCGGTTTCCGCCTTGCCCTTGAACGTGATCTACTAATTTTGAGACAGCTTCTAAATTCTATTAGTTAGAATTATTTTTTAGCCCCAATTGTAAAACATACGTCCAGCAAATGCTTATCTATTTTTTATTGTTAAGGGTGCCCTGTCAATCGATACCGCAATCGGGTATATCGCTGTTTGGTCTGACTATTATTGACACCGATGGCCAGCGCCTTGCGGCTTCCCACCATGATCACCAGATTTTGGCCGCGAGTGACAGCCGTATAAATCAGGTTGCGCTGCAGCAGAATATAGTGCTGGGACAGAATGGGAAAAATGACAACCGGATACTCTGAGCCCTGGGACTTGTGCACCGAAACCGCATAGGCCAGAATAATTTCATCCAGCTCACTAAAATCATAAACAACATCACGGTTATCAAACAAGATGGATACCTGGCGATCTTCAAAGCGAATATCGCTGATGCGACCGATATCGCCATTATAAACTTCTTTGTCATAGTTATTGCGGATTTGCATCACCTTATCATTTACCCGATAGGAACGATCTCCGCGAATGAGACCGCCATTTCCGGGGTTTAATACGGATTGTAGTTTCGCATTTAGATTGACTGCCCCAACAACACCTTTGTGCATCGGTGTCAGCACCTGAATATCGTTGATGGGGTCAAAACGAAAGCGTTGCGGAATCCGCCGATGGGACAATTCCAAAATAATTTCCAGCACCCTTTCAGGGTCATCCTGCTCAATGAAATAGAAATCATTATTGGGATCGAATATCTCCGATTGACGAAGGGCCGGCAGCTGGCCTTCATTTATCTTATGGGCATTCACAATGATACGGCTGGCTCTGGCCTGGCGAAATATTTCATTCAGCTCAATCACCGCAATTGCGCCGGAAGCAATCATATCGTTAAGCACATTGCCGGCGCCGACCGACGGCAGCTGATTCACATCACCCACAAAGATACAGGTCGCGGTTGCCGGAATCGCCTTTAAAAGATGGTACATTAGAATCGTATCAATCATCGAAGATTCATCAACAATCAGCAGGTCGCAATCCAGCGGGTTCTTTTCGGTCCTCTGAAATCCCTGTTTATGAATGCTGTATTCGAGCATACGGTGAATGGTTTTGGCGTCATGGCCGGTCATCTCACTCATGCGTTTTGCTGCTCTGCCGGTAGGGGCCGCCAGCAAGATGTTAATCTTTAGTTTTGATAATATTTCTAAAATCGCTTTTATGATGGTGGTTTTACCTGTCCCCGGGCCCCCGGTGATGACCATGACCTTGTTTTCAAGGGCGCTGAGAATGGCTGCCTGCTGATTTTCGGCCGGTTGAAATGAAAGCTGCTTCTGAACCCATTCAATGGCCCGGGTCGCATCCACCTCGCGGATTAATTTAGGTGCGGATAGCAACGCCTTCAAACGGTTTGAAATACCGGTTTCACATTGGTAAAATCGGGTTAAATAGACTGCCTTGTTATTTTGTTCAAAATTTTCAATATTATCATTTAGATCTTCGATAACCACCTGCCTGGCCGTATTCAGATCGCCAATCGCCTGAACAACCGGCTCGCGTGCGACACCCAAAATTTCGCGGCAGCGCTCAACCAGTTGCTCATAGGGATAATACACATGTCCGTCTTCCGAAAGCTGCTGCAAGGTATAAACGGCACCGGCCTCCACTCTGACACGAGAGTCATCCGAAAATCCGAGTTCTTTCGCAATGCTGTCGGCCTTAAGAAATCCGATTCCAAAAATATCGGTTGCCAGACGGTAGGGATTTTGCTTGACCACGGCAACGGATCGGTCCCCGTAACGCTTAAATATTTTAGCGGCATAGGCGGAACTGACCCCATGGCTTTGCAAAAAAATCATCACATCGCGAATCTCCTTTTGCGCGTCCCAGGCCTTTTCAATCCTGGCGATGCTTTTTTCTGCGATGCCCTTCACTTCGGCCAGGCGGTCAATTTCATTTTCGATAATGTCCAATGTTTTTTTACCGAATTTATCAACAATGCGTCCGGCCATGACCGGTCCCAGCCCCTTTATCAAACCGGATCCCAAATATTTCCGGATTCCGTAAACCGTGGCCGGAACCTTTGTTTTAGATTTGGCCACCTTGAACTGCTCACCGAATTTGGGATGATGGGCCCACTCACCGCGCATATCGAGAATTTCACCGGGCATCGGTGCCATCAAGTTCCCGACGACAGTGACCAGGTCTTTCTGTCCCTGAACTTTCACCTTGGCTATCGTAAAGCCGTTTTCTTCGTTGGTAAAAGTGATTCTTTCTATTTGACCGGAAAGATCAGTGAGCATCGGTGGAATCCACATAAAGGTTGATTTTAAGAAAGTCTATCTTGAACACGCTATCCAAAGATTTTTGGCGGTTTCGCGTTGGAGTACTGGAGTGTTGGAGTGTTGGATCAGAATAATTGCAGTTCATCATTTATTAACAATACTCCATTACTCCATCAGTCCAATACTCCGTTAGTTAACTAGCGAGATTGTTACTCAACGCACTTTAATACGGTATAGAATTAACCTACGCGCATGTTAGGCCTTACACCCAATCCGGGACGCGGACATCCGATTTAGCGACTGAATCCGGAATGTAACACTTAATATCGATTACCGGAGTGCCGTCAAAGGCGTCAATGTCTTCGATTTCAATACGCCCATCCTGGATTGATTTTATTTTGCATATGGTTAAACCGATCAAATTCGGTCGTAGTGGAGAGTGGGTAGCAAAAACGCCGCTTAAGGGATTTTTTTTGTCTTTACGGGGATGAACTTGCAGAACCTTGCGTTTGTCGACTTCATCGTTTTCATGAAACCAGTACAACACCTGTATATGGGAAAATCCGTCCAGTCCCAGCAGCGCATCTGCGAATGCGTCGAATATATCAATCCAGATCGCCTTATCGTTTTTTCCAACCACACCCAAGGGGAAAACCTGAAAAGATTCCGGCATTGCGTTTCTCCGACAAAAGGATTGTGAAACAGTTTAAGAGAAGAATTTACAAAGGAATAGTATCCAGAAGACACCTCAACGGTTATAGATCCTTAAACCTATACGTTGCCTGGGAAAGTCTACAGCACTCATAACACAATTAGAGCTAATTTATAAAGCTTAAAGGGCGATGAATAGAAATTATTTTTTTAAAATTTGTTCGAAAGGATTTAGCTTATTCATTTATTAAAAGCCAAACTTATCTACTAATCTTGAAGCTCTTTAATGTTAGCATAATAATCCAGCGCCTCCGGATTGCTCAGGGCGTCTTTGTTGAGCACCTCCTGACCCTGGATAACTTTTTTGACCGCCAGTTCCACCTTTTTCATGTTCAGCGTATAGGGTACCGCCGGAACGCTGATGATTTTGGCCGGCACGTGCCGCGGTGAGGCATTGGTGCGGATGGTTTGTTTGATTTTATTTTTTAATTCATCGGTGAGTTCAATACCCTCTGCCGGCTTAACAAAAAGAATCACCCGTATATCGTTTTCCCAATCCTGTCCAACGACAACACTGTCATCGATTTCCTCCATTTGCTCCAGCTGACGGTAGATCTCTGCCGTCCCGATGCGAACTCCGCCGGGATTGAGTGTGGCATCAGATCTGCCGAGCATCACGACACCGCCTCGCTCCGTCACGGTTACAAAATCACCGTGGCGCCAGATATTCGGATATACATCAAAATAAGCGGAGTGATATTTGCTGCCGTCCGGATCATCCCAAAAATAAATCGGCATTGATGGAAACGGTTTACAGCAGACCAGCTCTCCCTGTTCGTCAACCAATTCGCTGCCCGTTTCATCAAATGCCCGCACATCCATGGCCAGCCCCCGGCACTGTAGTTCACCGGCATAAACCGGCGCCATGGGATTGCCCAGGGCAAAACAGCCGTTTAAATCCGTACCTCCGGCAATGGAGGCCAGCTGCAAATCTTTCTTGACCTCATTGTAAATAAATTCAAAGCCCTCAATTGAAAGCGGCGATCCGGTGGAAAGCACCGCCCGTAAAAGTTTTAAGTCATAATCTTTGCCGGGTGTTACACCCGCATTTTGAAGGGCGGCGATATATCCCGCACTGGTGCCGAAAACGGTCACCTTTTCATCCTGCGCCATCTCCCATAGTGCGCCCGGATGCGGGTGAAACGGGTTGCCGTCAAACAGAACCAGGGTGGCGCCAACAGCCAATGAACTGATCAGCCAGTTCCACATCATCCAGCCGCAGGTAGTGAAATAAAAGATGGTATCCTCGCGCTTTAAATCGGAATGCAGCATGAGTTCTTTTAGATGATGAACCAGAATTCCCCCGGCGCTTTGCACCATGCATTTCGGCAGGCCCGTGGTGCCGGATGAATACATGATATACAAAGGGTGCTCAAAGGGCAGCTGTTCAAATTCAATCTCCAAATCGGATGCCGACGATCGGAAATCATCATAATGAATGGCATTCGGAATCTTGCTGATATCCGCCCCCTGCTGGGTATAAGGCACAACGACTACTTTTTCGATGGAGGGCAATTGTTTAAGGATATCTGAGATGCGTTCCAGAGAATCTATTTTTTTGCCTTTAAAGGAATAGCCATTGGCCGTAAATATCACGCGGGGTTTGATCTGACCGAATCGATCCAGCACGCCCTTTATTCCAAAATCAGGCGAGCAGGAAGACCACGTGGCTCCCAGACTGGAAGCTGCCAGCATGGCGATGATGGATTCCGGCATGTTGGGCATAAACCCCACCACCCGGTCGCCCGGCTGAATCCCCAGATCCCTTAAAGATCTGGCAAGACGCGCCACTTCATCGTATAGCTGGGCATAGGTCATCCGGGTTGACGCCTGCGCTTCGCCTTTAAAGATCAATGCAGTTTGATCATCCCGGTAGCGGAGCAAGTTTTCGGCAAAATTAAGGCGTGCACCGGGGAACCATTGCGCGCCGGGCATTTTTTTGACATCTGTTACCACCTGATCATAAGATTTGGAATGGATGATATCTGCAAATTTCCAGAAGGCAGCCCAGAACGCCTCGATGTTTTCAACAGACCATTTATAAAGGGGCGCATATTCATCAAAGTTTTGATTATGGGTTTCATTGACAAAATTCATGAAGGCAAACATATTTGTTTTTTTAATTTGCGCCTCCGAAGGTTTCCACAATAACTTGGCCATATTTTACACCCTCCATTATTAGGAATCATCAAAACAATTGCAGGAATAACCGTCATTACAATCAAGGAAGTTATAACTTCTTTACATTTAACCCCATTGATTAGTCAAGAAAATGCCATAAAAATATAGCCAATGAAAAACTTTAATTCTTGCGGGTGATTTCAATTTTAGATATCAGGTAGAAGCGCTGGATTTATATAAATCAGTCAGACAAAAAATATTTTTCAATACCCCAAAGCTATTTCTTGAAAGGAGACTTCGCATGCGAATGGTTGACCTGCGATCTGACACCCTGACCCAACCGACGGATACCATGCGACAGGCCATGGCCAACGCGGAGGTCGGCGACGATGTGTTTGGTGAAGACCCCACGGTAAATCGTCTGGAAGAAATGGCCGCCGAACGGCTGGGAAAAGAAGCGGCTTTGTATGTATCCAGCGGCACCATGGGAAATCTGGTCAGTTTAATGGCCCATTGCGGACGCGGCGACGAAATTATTTTAGGCAGCCAGGCGCACACATTTCGGGCCGAACAAGGCGGATCAGCCGCTTTAGCCGGTATTCATCCCTGGACCATCACCAACCAACCCGATGGTACGCTTGATCTTGAGGAGATCAAATTTGCCATTCGTGACGATAATATACACTTTCCACGCACGCGGCTTATTATCTTAGAAAATACGCATAACGGCTGCAGCGGTTATCCGCTGGATGCAGAATACATGAAGGCCGTGAAAGAAATCGCCGATCAACATCAATTGAAAATTCATGTTGACGGCGCCCGCATTTTTAATGCGGCAGTTGCTCTAAACATGAAACCAAAGGATCTGGTGGCGGATGCCGATTCAATTTCTTTCTGTCTCAGCAAAGGCCTTGCAGCTCCGGTGGGATCTGTGATCTGCGGTACGCAGGCGTTTATCGACAATGCCCGTCGGGCAAGAAAAGTGGTTGGGGGCGGGATGCGCCAGGCGGGTGTGCTGGCAGCTGCCGGTATCGTGGCACTTGATGAAATGGTCGATCGACTCGCAGAAGATCACGCCAATGCGAAAAAGTTGGCAGTCGGCCTGTCAGAGATGCCGGGATTATCCGTTGACCCAAACCGGATACACACCAACATCATCTATTTTAAAGTCGAGTGCGAGCATTTATCTTCGCATGAATTTACGCAGCAGGTTGATGCCACCGGCGTTCGCATGCTTCCCATGGGTCCCCAAATAGTAAGAGCGGTCACCCACTATCACATTACATCGGAAGACATTGATCAGGCCCTCCTTGTTATTTCAAAAGTTATGACCTGATTGTTACTTTTGTCAGCTCTGTAAGCCTCGTATTAGGTTTCAGTTTTTTTGTTTAAGGTTTCGGGTGTCAGGTGTCAGTATTCTGAGCGAAGATGTCAGACGACGGAAGACAGATACTAAAACTGGACGATGAAGCACCTTAACTAACGTCTGTTTTTTGTCCCCGTCATCCGTTTGCTGACACCTGAAACCTGACACCTGCAATCTGTGACTTATACAAGATGGGATTGACCATCCCTGACCCGGATCTAGTGTTTAAAACTTCTCTGACCCGTATACACCATAGTCGCTTCGGCCTCATTGCAAGCTTCGATGGATTGATAGTCGTTTCCGGAGCCACCGGGTTGAATAACGGCTGTAATCCCTTCGCGCAGTCCGACATCCACCCCGTCTCTAAACGGAAAAAAGGCATCACTGACCATAGCCGCGCCGACGAGCCCGCCTTTTTCAGCGGCCACCTGATCGTCGATCGCCGCTTTTTTGGCATCATCCGTTAATTCATTATACGGTATTCCATGGGTTTCAAAACAATACCGGTCGGCAAGCTTGCGATAGGCCTTATCCCGGGCAATCTCGGCCACGCCGACCCGGTCCTGCTCTCCGGTGCCGATACCCACCGTCACCTCATCTTTTACGTAAATAACAGAATTTGATGTGATTCCCGACTCCACCAGCCAGCCAAAAATCAGATCGTCATATTCCGCCTCGGTGGGCGCCCGATTGATCTTGTAAGCCTTGCCCTTGTATTCACATTCGGCCACCTTGAGATCTTCCCTGGATCGGGTGGACGGCACAAACGACCACTGGGCAATAATGCCGCCGTCAATCAGGCTTTTAAATTCAACACATCTTTGCCCCACAAATGATTGCAGGCGCTCAATATTCCCGATTTGAACCACCCTGAGGTTCGGTTTTTGGGAAAATACATCCATGACACCGGATTCAAAACCAGGCGCAACGACCACTTCCGCATACTGCTGGGTAATGGCCTCGGCGGTGGCTTTATCAACCGGTTGATTGACCGCAATGCAGCCACCGAAGGCGGCGACCCGGTCGGCCATATTGGCTTTCAGATAAGCATCTACCAGCGCATCGGCCCGTGCGACACCGCAGGGATTATTGTGCTTGACGATCACCACGGTAGGTTTTTCCGTAAAATAGCGCAAGATATTAAGAGAATTGTCCGCATCGGTTAGATTGGTCTTGCCCGGATGCTTGCCGGACTGCAGCAGTTCAATGTCAGATGCCAGAAATTGCCCCGGCTGGATGGTTTCAGTTTCCCCGAGCACCAGATTGCCGTTGACAAGCTTGTAGAGGGCCGCTTCCTGACCGGGATTTTCCCCGTATCGGAGCCCCTTCTGAACGTCATCAACAACCCAGACAACTTTCTCATAGAAAAGGGTCTGACGTTTGTCCTGCTCGATAAAACTAATTTCCATCTGGGGCGGGAAGTGGTCGTCCATTACGGTTCGATACATCTTTTTGAGGTCTTCGGTCATGGCATCACTCCTTTTTTCCTTCAAAAATGATTCATTTCGAAAAAAAGCTAAATCCCATTCCATTAAAAAGTTTCAAGGTCGATTCTAATGTTCATAACAATTTTTTACATCATCGATTTCTTTTGAAACCAAGAAATCAGCAATGGTCCGATCGTAAACGGCCGTGTGGTCAAATGCTTTGCGGGCCAGCTGGAAACGAAGGTCCAGATTGGTTGAACCCTGATTGGCTTTGAGCACCGTAAGAATCTGTCCGTAATCGGCCGGATCCACCACGGATGCAACCCGGATGTAATTTTTGGCAGAGGCACGTATCATACAGGGCCCACCGATATCGATATTTCCTCTGGCCTGCTCAACAGTGACATCCGGCTTTGCGATCGTCTCTTTGAACGGATACAGATTGACGACCACCATATCAATGGGAACGCTTCCGGTGCGCTTTAAATCGTCTTGATGCGCATCATTGTAAGTTTCGGTTAGAAGTCCGAGATAAATTTTAAAGTCCAGCGTTTTGACCAGGCCGCCCTGGGTCTCGGGCTGGCCGGTGAAATCTGAGACCTGCATCAGACGCCCCCCGTCCGAGCCTCCTAAAATTTCACTGATGCGCCCAAAGGTTCCACCGGTCGAAAAAATCTGGATTTCCGGGTTCATTTCAACCAGCTCCGGGATAAACTGCTCAAGCCCGCTTTTGTCGGAGACACTGACCAAAATGTTTTGTACTTTGACCAAATCATCTACCTTTGTAACGACATTAATGCTCATAATGGTTACCTCTTTCCTTCATGTTCTGCTAAAAAGCGGTTAAAAAAATCTTCCATGTATGCATGACGCTCACGCGCCCATTTGCGACCTTCTTTCGTCAGCATTCGATCTTTAATTTTACAGAGCTTGACCTTAAACTCCCTGTATCCGGTATCATCGGCAGAATAAGGCCGGGCGTTTTCGGCATCAAGGTCCGGGCTATGCAGTCGCGCCCCAACCTCGCCGGCGAAAAGAAAGGCCCGGGCAACGCCCAGGGCGCCGATCGCGTCCAGTTTGTCCGCATCAAACAACACCCTGGCTTCGGTTGTGGTCGGTTCATGCTTATTGCGAAAGCGATGAGAACGAATACAGTGAATGATATTTTGCTTTTGTTTATCTGAAAACGGAAGCCCTTCGATCATCGGTTCTGCCATCTGGGCGCCTTCCTCCGCATGGCAAATGGTGCCGTTGGAAGCATCTTGCAGCCCCCGCCCGATATCATGCAGGTAAGCGGCCGCCCTTAACACTGCCATATCAGCGTTTTCAGCGGGCCCTATCTTTTCACAAAGCTTTAAAACCCGCAGGGTGTGATCCCAGTCATGACTTCCTGAGGCGTTATCAAAGCATTTTTGGGCAAATGCTTTGACCCGCGTAAGTGCTTTTTCCGGATCAATACGGCTGGCCGATCGATCGTCTGTAGCTTTTTCAGGGTTGGTTCTAGTATTTGATGCCTTTTTGCGCGATAACATCCTAGTTTGATTCTAGTATATGATCATCGAATTTGGAGGGTATTTTTCAAGTACCAGGACCATATACCAAATGGGAATCATCTTGCAATAGCCAAATTGGGTTTTTACAGGCAGTTTTAATGCCGGGCTGAAAAACGATCGTCCATATCCGTTTGACGGATCCGGAAAGCAACGGCAGGGATAAATTTTCAACTCACTTTTGTAAATTATTTTACAAAAAAACGCCAAAAATCATATAAATTGTATTTATTAATACAATCACAGGCGGTTAAGCATCGCTCTTTTGATATGTTTATAAAACGGTAAACTTTTTACTGGAAAATACCGATTAAGTAATTGCCACCCGTGCGATAGATCGCACCGCATGCTATCAAAGACTGGAAAACGCTTTGCAGGAAAAAAATTACATTGCCATAAGAAACTCTCAGATTAATTTTTATAAAGATGTCGGGCTGTATTATATTGAAGGCGGTTCTTTTGTGTTATACAAGCCACCGGGTAAATATTTAAGCCAAATGCGATTGAAGGAAGCCAGGCATCCGAGCGAGCTGTATATCCACCAAAAGGACCGAATAACAGCAATCAAAGAGCTTCAAAAAGGCTTTAACAAGCATATCTCTAAAAGCATCAAAACCGGGAACGCTGTCGAAGTGAAATCAACCCTCTGCAATCTGGTTGAAGAGACCCTGGCGGAACCCCGCAGCGGCACCCTGCAGGCCTTGCCTAAAACCGTTGATATTTTGGTCAGTGGATACTCCAAAAACCCTGAAATTCTGAAAACCTTTGCCTCAATTTCTTTTAAAGACTACAGCACGGTTATTCATTCAGTGAACGTCATGGCATTGACGCTCGGTTTTTGTTTTTACTCGAAATTGTCATTGCGCGAAACGAAGCACCTGGGTTTAAGCGCCTTGCTGCATGATGTCGGCAAAACCGAGATCCCTGACCATATCCTCAAGGCCCCCCGAAAACTAACGAGCAAAGAATTTAAAGTGATGAAGCGCCACCCCAAGATCGGGGAATCTATCATAAAAATTAAAAGCGGGATCGGCAAAGGCTTTTCACGCGGAGCGCTCGAGCACCATGAAAAGTTGGACGGCAGCGGCTATCCCAAGGGGATTCGTCAAATCTCCTTTGTCGGCCAACTGCTGGGTATCATCGATTGCTACGAAGCTTTAACCAATGAAGAACGACCCTACCGCAGGGCCAAAAGCCCCCTGGATACCCTAAAACTCATTAAAACCGATGTGGAAGCCGGTAAATTCGACCGCAAGATATTTGAAAAATTCTGCTATAGCCTCATCTA
>JAAUXY010090473.1_pt1 | contig 10814 bp, 8 predicted proteins | sample 7278121 | NCBI WGS metagenome assembly JAAUXY01 (sample SAMN14350117, study PRJNA611818) | marine sediment metagenome | isolation source: surface marine sediment (1.8m) | place: French Polynesia: Moorea | collected 2018-08
CTCGTCGACGCGTGCAAGTCGCGCGTCGATGAGCGTCTCCTTGCCCGGCGCCGCGAGCGCACCGGGGGCGCCCAGGGCATGTGGTCAGACGAGGGGGATGAGCTTGCCGTGCTCGACAGCAACGAGGGCTATGCCGCCCGGCTGATCGGCTCACCGGATACCGTCATGCAGCGCATCAAGGATCTGCGCGACGCGGGTGTAGATATGTTGCATCTCGATCTGCGCGATGCGCTCTTCTGCGAGGAGGTCCTGCCGGCCGTGCAGGCGCTCTGACACAAATGTGCTAGAATCTTGACTGTCAGCGTGCGCCAGGGGCGTGCGTGTCAACCGATTGCATCGGCAATCGTTAGCTCAGGAAAACAGGGAGATGTGTTTTGAGCTTCGTCATGAATCCACAACAGGTTAAACGCCGAGAGTACATGGGCCTGAGCGGCCTGCTCATTGGCGCCGTCCACCTGCTTGCAGGCCTGATCTGCCTGCTCTTTTCCATGCCCATTGGTCTGCTGGTGCTGGGCTTAGGCGCCGCGCTCTTCACCGCGGGCGTGTTCGTGTTGACCAGAATTCCAGACGTGGTCGGCCCCAGAGAAGATCTCTGGTAGCGGAAACTCTACCTGCTAACTACCGGTATCGCGCTTCAAGCTTGCGTACGAGCGGTCGATGAACATCATCGGAAATCCATACCTGGCGTCGTACGCTGCGGTGGGTTTCGCGGCAATCACTTCCTCGAGCGACATACCGTCGGCAACCATCTCTCTGATTGTCGACTCGACGTCTTCAAGCATCGCAATGTAAGCAGCAAGTCCTGCCGCATCCGAAACGGGTCCGTGACCCGGGATGACCACCGTGTCCGCGTCGATCGACGCGAGCACTGCTTTACAGAACTTGATCATGCCGCTCAAGCTGCCGCCGTTGTCCGCATCGATGAATGGATAGCCCGAGCGATTGAAAACATCACCCAGGTGCACCGCGTTGCTGCCGCGAAAGACGACCGCCGTATCCCCCGTGGTGTGAGCGGGGCCAAAGTGCAAAAGATCAATCTGCTCACCGTTGAAGTGAAACTGCATAGTGTCGTCGTAGGTGATGGCCGGTAACGCCGTCTGCGGATAGGCTTCCTGTTTGTACCGAACGTTCACCAGATTGATGATGTGGTCGTCGAGCATCATCTCGCGGCTGTTGGCCTGCGCCACCAGCCAGGTGCCGCCGGGCCCGAGCGCCAGGTTGCCTTCAGCGTGATCGAAGTGCCAGTGAGTATTGATCGCGAAGTCGACCGCCCCGCCGCCCAGCTCGCGAATCGCGTCACCTACCTTGGGAATCATCTGCGGGAACTGATCATCGACGATCAGCACGCCCTGAGGTCCAACGCTGACGCCAATGTTGCCGCCTACGCCAAACAGCACGTACAGATTGTCCGTGACCTTTTCAGCGGTGATTTCCGTGGCGGCAAAGTTCCAGTTGAACGCCGCCATCAGCTCTTCGAGATTCATCGGCTCATCGTGGGCAACCGCCGTCAACGGCGCGCAGCCGAGAACCAGCGCCAGCAATAGTTTTTTTCTGTCCATGCTCTCCCCCCGTTGGATCAGATCTTTTGTTATTCGGGCAAGTCGAGAATACGCTTGGCAATGATATTGAGCTGCACCTCCGACGTGCCGCCTTCGATGGAGTTGGCCTTCGAGCGCAGCCACGCGCGGGTGGTTGTGAGCTCGTCTTCGCCGAAGACGTCTCCCTTCCAACCGAGCGCCCGCGCACCGAGGATCTGCAACAGGAGCTCGTATTTCCCTTTGTTCTGCTCGGTCCCGTAGTACTTGAACATCGACGATAGCGCACCGGGCGCCTTGCCGGTAGCTGACTCTTCCATAGACCGCCTCGTCGTGAGGCCAAACGCACGGTCGTTCATGCGGTGATTCAAAATGCCGTCGCGCACCGCGCGGTCAGCCAGCGCCCCCGTCTCGTCCCGGCCAACGTATTCCCCGGCGTAGTCCTCAAGCGTGCGCAGTTTCTGGCCGCCGCCAATGCCACCGATCGACGCCCGCTCGTACTGCAGCAAGCGTTTGCCGACGGTCCAGCCTTTGTTCAGCTCGTGGACCAGGTTGGCTTTGGGTACGCGCACGTCATCGAGGAACGTTTCGCAGAACGGCGACATGCCGCTGATGAGCAGGATGGGCTTGACCGTCACACCCGGCGTTGTCATGTCGAAGAGGATGAAGCTGATCCCTTCATGCTTGGGCGCGTCCGGGTCGGTACGCACGAGACAGAACATCCAGTCAGCGTGGTTGGCGCCTGAGGTCCAGATCTTCTGGCCGTTGACGACAAATTCGTCCCCGTCTTCCACCGCGCTGGTGCGCAGGCTCGCAAGATCCGAGCCCGAGCCGGGCTCGCTGTAGCCCTGACACCACCATATTTCACCCCGCGCAATTTTCGGCAGATGCTCGAGCTGCTGCGCCTCGGTGCCATATTCGAGCAGCGCGGGCCCGATCATGCTGACGCCCATGCCGACGAGCGGCGGACGCGCGTTGATGCGCCGCATCTCTTCCTGCCAGATGACCGCCTGCTCCTTGTCGAAACCGGCACCTCCTGCCGCCTCCGGCCAGCTAGGCACCGTATAACCGTGCTCCGCGCAGCGGTCCAACCACAGCTTGGTATCCGGATTCTTGTACCGCGTGCGCCGTCCGCCTGTCGGAGACTCATCCGCCGGCATGTTGGTACGCATGGACGCGGGACAGTTGTCCTCCAACCAGGCGCGGATCTCTTCGCGGAAGGCGGCTGAACTACTCATATCTGACTCCTGTGCTCAATTTAAGCGCCTCAGAGCTCGCGCACGACCCTGAAGCCGCGGTCGTCGTTGGCGCTGCTGGCGGTGTTGCGGTAGGACGAGCGCGCTTCGATGGGCTGTGAGTCCCATGACCCGCCCCGCACGCCGTGGGTGGCACACCCCAATCCTTCGACCGCCGGGCTGCCGTCCGCGGGAGAATCAGCATATTCAGGCATGCCGCAATCCGCTACCCATTCGGCCACTTTACCGTACACGTCGTGCAGGCCGAACGGATTCGGCGCATAGCTGCCCACGGGACCGGGCCGCACCATGTTGTCCTCACAGTTGAGGGTCTCCCAGTCGCGGTAGACCTTGCGCGTGCTGCGATCGGCAACGTTCGCATAGCGACACAGCTCCATTTCGTCATTGCCCCAGAAGTAGTGTCCCGTCGACCCAGCACGGGCCACATACTCCCACTCCGCCTCCGAAGGCAGACGATACTTTTCTCCCGTGCGTTCGCTCAGCCAGTCCGTGTACGCCACCGCATCGGCAAAGGATACGTATGACAGCGCGTGGGTCGTGTCGGCAGGATCGAGGCGTTCGTGCAGCGCCCTGCCATTGGCTTCCAGGTAAAGCAGAAAATCGCCGACGGTCACTTCGAACTTCGACACGGCAAACGGCTGCGTCAGAGACACGCGGTGCAGCGGCTGCTCGGAAGGCGGCCCTTCGGCATCGCCCATCATGAAGCTGCCCGCGGGAACGATCACCATGGTGGGTCCTGCACCGCCGCCGGCAAGGTTGTCGACGAACTCACGCCCCGGCTCCACCGACATGGGCTGCAGGTCGAACCGCACGGTGGCGCCACCGTGCGGCAGACTGATGGATCTGAAGGCTGTGCGGTAGCCGAGCGCGCGGGCTCTCACCTCAACCCGGCCCACCGGGATGCGCATTGCACCGCCCGCATAGTCGCGCCGGCGCTGCCGATTGCCGTCAGCGTAGCGCACCGTCACTTCCGCCTCCTGCGGGCTCACGACCACGCGCAGATTGCCGTAGTCACGCTCGAGATCAACGTGATGCAGATTGTCCCCGTAGCGCACTTTGTGACGAAACTCCTGAGTCACGTAGCCGGGCTTCGATACGCGCACGGCGTACTCGCCGATCTGCAGCCGCATCTTTGGTTTGTACGCCACGTCTTCGCCAATGAACTCGACCTTTGCGTCACGCGGGGTTGTGGTGATCGTCACGCTGCCGTGCGGGTCTATGTTGAGGTTGAAATTCACTTCCAGAGTCTCGTCGTGCTTCAGCACATGGCGCTCCTCGACAATGTGCCGTTCGGCCTGGCCCATCGCGATCACGTGCTCCCCCGAGGCCACCTTGGCCTCCGTTGGCGTGACGCCAGGCAGACGCTCACCGTTGATCTCGACCCACGCACCACGCGGATTGGACAGGAGTTTCAGCACCCCCTCTCCCGCTCTGAATGTGACATGACGCTGGACGTGGTCACCACGCGAGAGCCGGATCGACTCGACGTGCGGTTTGTAATGGGAATGCACAACCTCCAGGCGATGGCTGCCGCTGTCGAGCTCCAGGCGCTCGCGTGGCGTCAAGCCGCGCTGGCGGCCGTCTACGCGGATGATTGCACCCGGCGGTTCACTGGTGACGGCAATCGTTGCTGTGCCAAAAACCTGATACACAACTCCGGCAAGTACAACAACACCAACACCAATCAGGGTTTTGACTCGGTTGCTCATGTGGTCATGGTCCCACGCCCGGTAGGAAGCGTCCACCGATGCCCCTTGTCACCTGTCTGCTGCATCGGCTACTTTCCCAGGTTCCATCGATTCGAGACTGATCATGACCATGCCGCCGGAATTCAGTGGCTTTCACACACGCGCCGTGCACGCCGGGGCGCGGCCGGACGCACGCACCGGCTCTCGCGCCATGCCGATCCACCAGACCACCAGCTATGTCTTCGAAGACGCCGAGGCAGCGGCGGCCTACTTCAATCTGCAGGAGTACGGCAATACCTACTCGCGCATCATGAATCCCACGGTTGCCGCGTTCGAGGAGCGGGTAGCGAACCTCGAGGGCGGCGTCGGCGCCGTTGCATTTGCGTCAGGCCTTGCCGCCCAGAGCGCGGCACTCTTTACCCTCCTGCAACCGGGCGATCACGTGCTTGCCTCAGCGGCGCTCTATGGCGGCACCGTTACCCAGTTCAAACACTTCCTGCGCAAGATGAGCGTGGATCTGGACTTCGTCGAGCCGGACAATCTGAGCGCCTGGCAAAACGGCATTCGCGACAACACTAAGCTGATTTTCGGCGAAACCATTGGCAATCCGTCGGGCTGCGTGCTCGACATCGCCGCGCTGGCGGAAGTTGCGCACGCTGCAGACGTTCCGCTCATGATCGACAACACCTTCGCAACCCCATACCTCTGCCAGCCCATGGCGTGGGGTGCGGATATCGTCGTCCATTCCGCCACCAAGTTCATGGGCGGCCATGGCACGTCAATTGGCGGCGTCGTCACGGAGTCCGGCGAGTTCGACTGGTCAAACGGCCGCTTTCCGGTCATCGCGGAGCCATCGCCCGCGTATCATGGCCTGAAGTTTCATGAGACCTTCGGCACCTTCGGCTACCTGATGAAGCTGCGCGCCGAAACGCTGCGCGATCTCGGCGCCTGCATGAGCCCGTTCAACGCGTTTCTGCTGGCCCAGGGCATCGAAACCCTGCCGCTTAGAATGCGCCAGCACGTGGCGAACGCCGAGACGGTCGCGAGCTTCCTCGACGAGCATCCGGGCGTCGACGCCGTGCACTATGCCGGCCTGCCCGCCAGTCCCTACCGGCAGCTGGTCGAGAAGTATCTGCCGCTCGGTGCCGGCGCGGTGTTCTGTTTCGATCTCAAAGGCGGGCGCGAGGACGGTATCAAGCTCATCGAAAACCTGAACCTCTTCAGCCACCTGGCAAACGTCGGCGATGCCAAAAGTCTGGTCATCCATCCGGCCACGACCACGCACCGGCAGCTGTCGGATGCCGAGCTCGCCGCCGGCGGCATTGGCCCGGGAACCATCCGCCTGTCCATCGGCATCGAAGACGCTGCCGATCTGATTGCCGATCTCGACTACGCCCTCAACCGTCTGGGAAATGCATGACATGAACGAACAGAACCTCAGCCAGTATCAGGATCCGGAGGTCATCCAGGCGGCACTCGCGCGCCCGCGCGTGGCGGTAGTCGGCTTGTCGTCGAACGAGCTGCGCGCAAGTAATTTTGTGGGCTACTACCTGCTACGCAACGGCTATACGGTCATTCCGGTGAATCCCCGGGAAGAGGAGATATTTGGTCTCGAGTGTTATCCGTCGCTCGCCGCCATCCCCGAGCCGGTTGATGTCGTCGACGTCTTCCGGGACCCCAGCGCGGTCCCGGCGATCGCGGAAGAGGCTGTTGAGCATGGTGCAAAGTTCTTATGGCTGCAGTTCGGCGTCATCAGCCCGGAAGGCGTTGCCATCGCGGAGGCCGGCGGTATGCAGTGCATCGTCGATCGCTGCATCAAAATCGAGCATGCCCGCTATCGCGGCCGCATGCACTGGCTCGGCTTCAACACCGAGCAGATATCTGCCCAGCGCGGACGGGAATAGTTACCCGACGCCAGCCACCTCGCGCGCGGCAGCGCAGAAAGCCTTGACGGCTTCGCGCAGGTCCCTACGCCTCGCCTCGCCGGTGCTCTCGCTGAAACAGAAACTGAGACGCAGCTGGTCGAGCCCGGCCTGAGGATCGCGCTCGCGCGCATCGGTCGGGTAAAAGTCATACATCGGAATCGCCACGACGCCGTGATCGGCAACGAGATTCTCGATGAACGCGTCGTCCGTGCATACACCCTCATCTAGGAACGTAAACACCGAAAAGAAGCCCGCCGCGGGCGTCGTCCAACGGAAATGCTCGGGGTAATCGCCCAGCTCTTCATGGAGTACCTCGAGCAGGATCTGCCGATTCTCGCGGTACACGGCAAGCTTGCCCTCCGCAAGCTGCCACATGGAATCGATCGGCGAAAACCCACCTTCCGAAGGTTCGTGCAGCAACGCCTCGAAGCCCCTGAGGGCCGCCGGATTCTGAAAGAGCACGTCGGCGCTTGCTTCCGTCAACGCCAGCTCCGCCAGTGCCACCGTTTCGCCGTTGGCAATGGCAAGCTCCGCCTCGGAGTAGAGAAAGCCGACCCGCGGCCCGGGAAAACCGATCTTCGAACCCGTGAACAAATGCACGGTCTGCGCGGGCGCCATGGCAAAGAAGGGCTCGGGCCGTTCAGATGCGCCGGCGAAATTGATATAGACGTATGGCGCATCCTCGACAATCAGAATGCCCTCATCGATTGCCACTTCGAGGAGCGCCTCGCGACGCGCCTGGGAAAAGGAGAATCCGGCCGGATTGTGACCGTCCGGCACCGTGTAATAAAACGGCACGAAGTAGCCGGCGTCGCGGGCGGCGTGAATCTGCGCGCGCATGACGTCAGGTAGCGCACCCTCTTCATCCATCTCCACCGAAAATATCGTGGCGTGCTGGCACAGCCCCACCCGCGCGGTGAACCCGGCGTAGGTCGGCGCATCGGTGATGTAGGCCACCGGCTTGCCGGGACGTTCCGCCAGCGAGCACATGAGATTGATGCCGCCCGTTGCACCCACCGTGGGAATCAGCTTCTGCGGGTCAATGTCGATGCCCCAGTCCCGGCCGTAGACGGTCGCAAACGTCTGCCGCGTGGAGATCGGTCCAAGCGTGTCCGTATACGAAAACGACTCGCGCAGATACTCCGGCACCGCCGCCGGATCGTTCAGGCCCTCGGCAGCTTCCAGATGGGCAAAGTAAGCCGCCTGGTGCTCGAGAAAACCCCGCGGATCGGTCACCTCGGGATGTGGGTAACCGGCGCCCAGGTGGTGGATTTTCAGCCCTTTGCTCTGCGCAAGATCGCGCAGACGCGGTAGCGATGCCGACATTTTGCGGGTGACGCTGACCGGCTGCAGGACAATGTCAGGGGCGTTCAGGTTAGCCACGTTCAGTCTCGTTGATGACGGGGACGCGAACTTTAGGTAGTTTCGTGCGCGCTGTCGACCGGGGCACGTTGCCCTGGCAGCCGAACATGGAGAACGTCGATCTATGGCTCGAATGATAAAACTCGCCGCTCTGGCGGCAGGGGTTGGATTGCTGGCATGGCTCGTGAGCTACGCCGGATTTCTTGCCCAGGCGCTGCCAAACGGCACGGGGCTTTCCGCCAAGCATCTGTGCTCGCTGCACTTCGTGAGCGGCCTGCCCGTGGAGCGCGCAAAGGCGCTGTACATCGACGCCTTCGTCCAACCGTTGACCAGCTTCCTGGATGTGCAAGTCGACGCAGCAAGCGCAACCCTCACGACAACGGGTTTTGGTCTGGCCACCTCCCGCGCCCGGCACAGACGCGGCTATGGCTGCACCTTGGTGCATGGCGACGGGGAGCTCGGCAGAGGCCGGGGAGATGCGCCGCCGGCCATTCTCACAGCCCTCAACGAAAACCACCGGGCAACACACTTTGACACCGGACGTTTGAAGCGCGCCCTGGATGCAGCTTTTCTCAACGAAAACAAACGACGCAATACGCTTGCGGTTGCAGTGTTTCATGCCGGCGAGCTGGTCGCCGAACGCTACGCTGAGGGTATCAGCCAGACCACACCCCTGCCTGGCTGGTCCATGACAAAAAGCGTGACGGCCACATTGATGGGCATGCTCGCCGACCAGGGGCTCGTCGACACACAGGCTCCGGGCGCGTTAGCCGAGTGGCGCGGCACCGGGGATCCGCGCCAGGCCATCACCATCGACCAGCTCCTGCGTATGACGAGCGGGCTCAATCTCGTCGAAGACCACTCCGGCGCAGACGTCAATTCGCGGATGCTCTTTCAGGAAAGCGACGGCGCTGCTTTTTCCGCTCGACAACCCCTGCTCTACGACGTTGGCTCGACTTACGACTACATGAGCGGGAACACGGTGCTTGCGGCGCGCATCGTTCTCACCCACACAGGGGAAGACCTCGAGAAGAGTCATACCTGGATCGAGGAGAATCTGTTTCGTCCATTGACGATGCACAGTGCCGTCCTCGAGCCTGATCAGGCGGGCACCTTCATTGGCTCCTCATTCATGCTGGCAAGCGCACGCGATTGGGCACAGCTTGGGCTCCTCTACATGAATGATGGCACGTACGATGGCAGGCGCCTCTTGTCGGAGGACTGGATCGACTACGTGCTGGCGTGGACACCCCAGTCGGGCAAGAGCGCATACGGCGCAGGATTCTGGCTCAATCAGTTCGGCAACGGTGAGCTGCGCTGGCCGGAAGTGCCGGCAGACGCGTTCTGGATGAACGGCTTTCAGAGCCAGTATGTCTTTGTCATTCCTTCGGAAGAGCTGGTCATCGTAAGGCTCGGTGCGTCGAGCACCTACCCGCGCGTGCGCGAGCTCGTCTCCGACGTCATTGCGGCGCGCGTCTGATCAGCCTTTTCAGAAGCCGCCCAGCACACGTTCCAGAGCAGCAACGTTGACCGGCTTGGCCAGGTAGCCATCCATGCCTGCCTGGATGCAGGCGGCATCGTCACCTTCCATGGCGTTCGCGGTCAGCGCGACTATGGGCGTGCGAGCGCGAGCTTGCTCAGCCTCCCACGCACGAATGACCCGCGTTGCTTCCAGACCGTCCATGCCAGGCATGTGCCAGTCCATCAGAACCACGTCGAACGGTTCCGCCTGGAAGATCTCGACACCTGCGAGCCCGTCGTTTGCTACTGCAACTTCACAGCCGAGCGCCTGCAGCATTTTGCGGGCAATGAGCTGATTGGTCTTGTTGTCCTCAACGACGAGCACCCGTTTGGCCAGGCATGGGGTCTCCGCTACCGCGTCAACCGGGAGCGGCGCTTCCCGGCGCAGCCTTGCGTGCAGCGCAGCGTAGACCTCCGCGGGCAGTAGCGGCCGGTTCAGGGTGATCCAATCCGTTCGTTCGGCATGGCCAGCGTTCTGATTGACCGTCTTGAGCTCCAGGGTGTGGCCATATGCGCCCGGCTCATCTGCCAGAGACTCACGATCGGCAACGAGCAGCTCAGCATCCCCTGTGTCCACAACCCGCCATCCCCAGTGCTCGAGATTTGCCCGCAGCACTTCAGCAAGCGCCGCATTGCACACACACACTCGAACCGTAGCGGGAGCCGGCCAGTCCCTGTCGATTACGAGGTGCGCGCCAGGGCGTTGCGCATCCAGGCCGAACGTCAGCCGGCAGAAGAACTCCGAGCCCGCACCCGGCTCGCTCGTGACGCCAATTGAGCCACCCATCAGCAAGGCAAACTGCCGGCAGATGCTCAACCCCAGACCCGTGCCACCCCATTTACGCGTAGTCGATCCATCCGCCTGCCGGAACGGATCGAATATCTGCTTCTGCTTGTCCCGAGGTATGCCTACCCCGGTATCGGCGACGGCAAGGCAGACCGTCACACGGCTACTGTCGAGCGTTTCCACCTCCACGCGCACGACAACCTCACCCTCAGCGGTGAACTTGAGTGCGTTGCTGAGAAGATTCGTCAGGATCTGGCCAACGCGCTGACCATCGCCAATGACCGCCGCGGGCAGATCAGGGGCTGTGTCGACAACAAGCTCAACGCCCTTCTCTGCGGCACTCGCCGCAAAAAGCCTCGTCACGTCGCTCACCACGTCTGCCAGACTGAAAGACTGGTTCTCGAGCCCCAGCTGGCCCGCATCGAGCTTACTGAAATCCAGCACGTCGTTGATCACCGTCAGCAGGTGATTGCCCGAGGTGACTACGGTGCTGAGCAACGCCTTCTGCTCATCGCTCTCCGCCAGACGCAACGCCAGTTCCGTGCCGCCAAGAATGCCGTTCAACGGGGTACGTATTTCATGACTCATGTTCGCCAGAAACTCACTTTTTGCACGACTGGCCTCCTCTGCTTGGCGATAAAGTTGGGCATTCTGAAGGGCCAGGGAAGCCAATTCCGCAAATTGGGTAATCACTTTAACTTCTATACTGCTTATTTTTTTATCTTTTTCGGTTCGGTGCA
>JAAUXY010112600.1_pt1 | contig 10814 bp, 5 predicted proteins | sample 7278121 | NCBI WGS metagenome assembly JAAUXY01 (sample SAMN14350117, study PRJNA611818) | marine sediment metagenome | isolation source: surface marine sediment (1.8m) | place: French Polynesia: Moorea | collected 2018-08
GGCACCTCAGGCAACACGCTAATACCGTTTGTAGATGCTGACATAACCTCCCTTGAGGACTGATCGCGGGAGTTCTCCACGGCGCTGATTTCGCTGGCCGAGCGACTTGGAATAGCCATACGAGAGTTCCAATCTGGCTTGGTAAGATCTGGTGGAACCTCCAAGGGTGGGAGACTCCTACTGTTTTTATATTCTTCTTCAAAGCCACCAAGAATTGAGCAGCCCAGCATCAAGAATAGCACGCAGATTAATACGAGCCAGGGTTTGCAATTAAAATCTCTATAGTTCATTTTTTTAAAGTACTCACTAATCTTCAGCCACCTTCCTCAGAAGTTATGTCACAGCCGTTGCAGATGAGTTTTGGAGTTTTCTGATTGCGTCGATTCAGTCCCGGGACAAGGAGTGATACTTAGGCCATAATCAGGAATATGGCTTTCGGGTTTCAACGACGCGATGGGGTGAAAGCGGCGTGATATGGGCTCAGAAAATTCATTTGCATCCGGAATAAAACCCTTCAGCTTACACATTACGGCGTTAAAATCGGCTCAAAATACTCATACAAATTGGAGTAAACTGGGCTTTTCCACTGATTATTCAGCCTTCCACTCCACACATTTGGATAAATTTAAACCAGCCATTAGGATCTGTTGTCATTCATGGCTAATGCAGGATAGAGGGCAACCTGTCACAAACAAATTCTTTATGCCCTTGATTCTTACTTCATGAGCTCATTTCACTTAGTTAATATCAATTTTAAAATAAAGCTTGCGCTAGTTGCGTCGTTTCGCGTTATATAATCCCGGCGTGTCGCATCGACTCACGCAGTTGATTATGATACTGCTCAGCGAACGGCGTGAGCGGCATACGAATCCCAGGTTGGATGTGCGCCATTTCAGCCAAAGCCCATTTAACTGGAATCGGGTTAGCCTCCAGGAACAGATCCCTGTGCAATCCTTCAAGTCGCTTGTTAATAGTATCCGCCGTCTCCTGATCCTTCTTCAAAGCAGCCTCACACAATTCATGCATGGCTTGAGGGGCAACATTAGCGGTTACCGAAATCACCCCCTTGCCACCGTGTAATATAATCTCCATCGCCAAGGCATCATCGCCGCTGTAAACATCTAGGCTAGAACCGCAGCGATCGATGATTTCTCTAGCCCGTGCCACTTTTCCGGAAGCTTCTTTAATGCCCACGATATTGGCAATATCAGCCAACCGCTCAACAGTGTCGGGTAATAAATCGCAGGCCGTACGCGCAGGCACGTTATACAAGATCTGGGGCAGTGGCACCGCTTCGGCAATCATCCTAAAATGTTGATATAAGCCTTCCTGAGTAGGCTTGTTATAATAGGGAGTTACCAGCAGGCATGCATCGGCGCCGGCCTCTAACGCACACCGAGTCAAATCTATGGCTTCACGTGTGGAATTAGCCCCGGTACCTGCGATCACGGGTATACGCCCTGCTACTTGCTCAACAACGAAACGGATTACATTACAATGTTCTTGATGATTCAGAGTGGGCGATTCCCCAGTAGTACCGACGGCTACTATCGCGTCTGTGTCGTTGCTTATCTGGAACTCGATTAACTTTGAAAAAGCCTTGGTATCGACAGCCCCATCCATTGACATGGGAGTAACAATGGCGACCATACTGCCGTGAAACATGCATTATCTCCTGTAAAAATCTAGCGCTATACTAATGTTGCAATGAACGCTTTACAAGCGAGTGTCACTCCACTCGTCGACACCAAACCGCTTGGCTTATCGGTTATTTTACTGGCTTAGTACCGGTAAATTAATCAATCAGGCATAATCATAGGAAAATACCTGGTTAAGGTTTAAAATCATACAGTTTACAAATCTTACTATGATTTTATAGTTTCAGTTCACCAGTTCGGTGCGATTTCGAGTTTTGCAAGCATATCAATAATTTCAAATCATTTGCACAACCCAACTTTACTGTTATTCTAACTATTTCTAGACCCTGGACGTAGCTGAATGCCCAATTTCTTAGTCATTTCTGCGCTGGGAGACGATCAGCCTGGAATGGTTGAACGGCTCTCCAAGGTCATTCTCGATTACGAGTGCAATATTGAAGACAGCCGAATGTCAGTTTTAGGTGGAACATTTGCACTTATACAGCTTGTATCGGGTAAGTGGAACAATCTGGCAAAGCTGGAATCCGCGTTGGCAGGCTTACAAAAGCCATTGAAATTAACTATCGTTACTAGACACACCGAACAACGCGAGCCCCCTAGGAAGGCACTTCCCTACTCGGTGGATGTGGTATCGATGGATCATCCTGGCATTGTCAGTCACCTGGCTGGGCTGTTTGCCTCCTACGGGATCAATATCCAGGAAATGACCACCACTACGTATAAAGCAGCACATACAGCTACCCCTATGATATCCATTCGTATGGCAATTGAAGTTCCGGCCAGTATACATATCGCACAGTTACGGGAAGAATTCTTGGATCTCTGTGATGAACACAACTTCGACGGTGTCATTGAACCGATAAAGAGGTGAGCACTAGTATAGGACACCAGAGCCACCTGCTGAGTTTTTGCCATTACATAGGAGAGATATCTACACTAGGCAAGCTAGCTCCGTATTTCTCACCACGATTTGAATTTTCAGGGCAAGCCAGGTACCCAAGCGAAGCAGGATTGCGCAGAGCTAGGGCAAATGGAGCAGGGAATGCGAAGTGCAGCAGGCGTAGCGCTGCAGGTATCCACAGCGAGTCTAGAATAAACGTATCCCTCGCCGCGCAGGAGCCGCATGATACCCAGCGCTAATCAAATTGTAATAGTGTAGATTTGATCGGTCCCCTGTGATACTGATGTCTTTTCATAGCGGGTGACTACTCTTCAAAGGCATTTTTAGATGGTGAGGAACTACTAAGCATATCTTAAGCAGATCGCTAAAAACACACCCCATCGCACAGAAATGTTTGGGGATAAATACATTCAACTGGGCACAATTCTCCCCACCAAACCTGCTAATGGATCACGAAGCGGATTTCGTCAGCTTGCTTAATTGTCGTAAGTGGTTAAATTCTGCTCATTTTAATCGTAGTTCTGGGCTGCCGCCTCGGCTGACTCTAATTCGGTTCGAAGTACTTGCAGATTTTGCAAGTCTGGCAAGGCCTTCTTCGCTCTGTCTAAATAAACATGCGCTAGGGGAAACTCTCTCTCCTTGATAGCCTTGTCAATTAGCCATCCATATCGAATCGCGATCTGCTCTAATCCTTGTCGAGCACCAGGATGATCAGGCGCTAACGAAAGCACGGCTTGAAAATGCTCCAGCGCGTTTTCTCCCGGCGGCGTCGAAAGGCGCAAAGCTGCTAAGTGCTGTTCCGCAACCGCCATATGCTGCTCGATGACGTCTTGCTGAGTTACGGCATCTCCGGGTGCCTGCGTTGCGTGTTTAAAGGCGAGATTTTTCTCAGGTTCAGGCAATGACGTAAAACTGGGTGTAGGCTCTGGTTCAGTTTCGGATTCTGCGGGCTCACGCACACTGTATCCCGTCGTTGAAGGCACCTCGGCTGTTGATTTCGGCTCTGCTGAAACCCAGGCATTGGAGCTGTCTAGCTTCTCCGGATCAGTCTTCACGGAAGCAGTTTCCTGCGAGGTCAGTGGTCCCTGCGCAGGTTTCGCTACAAATTCCCCCACAGAAATATCGTTCTCTGAGCTCCCTGACGGAGCGGGACTCGATTCAGCATAGTCTGAGGGGTATGGCGGCCTATTTCGCGCATTTGCCATTGTTTGCACCGATTCATTCGCATCACGCGTGTTGCCTATATAGCCTACGGCTTGTTCCGAATTCCTAGGTTCACTCCTCGTCGCCTGCCTCGTAGGATGAATTGTAGTACCTGACGACAGTGTGGTTTGGCCTTGTTTACTTGCGAATGATTGTCCTTCCCCGTTGAACTCCATGGTGTCAGCTCTGTGCCCATTTTGTCCAAAATACCAGAGACTCGCTACCACTAACATTGCAACCACCAATCCAAATCCTCCACCTAATAAAAGATGTTGGCGAATGTTTTTCTCAGATTGTGGAGGCACTGGAGCGTGACCAACCCTGTCTAAGTCCGGTGTTTCAGCTTTTATATATGCTGGAGGCTCCTTAGACGTAGACGGCTCGAAATCAGCATCAAGTGCTGCCAATATAGCAGCGGCTGATGAAGGACGGTGTTCAATTTGCACCGCCAACATCGAATCAATGGCTTTAAGCAAGGCATCGCTGTATTGAGTGGATTCCGTCTGTAAAAGGGAAGGTTGGGGATCGGGCGCATCATTATTTATAGCTGATATCCGCTCTGGTGCAGACTTTGGCGTATTACCACTGATACAGTGATAGATTGTCGCCCCCAAGGTATACAAATCAGTCCAAGGCCCATATTGGCTATCGGCTTTGTACTGCTCTATTGGTGCATACCCCTTGCTCAGAATCATGGGAAGCGTACCGCTTCGAGAGGCCAGTGCCAATCGAGCCGCAGCGAAATTAACTAGTACGGGTTCGCCATCTTTCCTTAGCAGAATATTCGCAGGGATTACGGCACCGTGAAAAAAGCCCTGCTTATGTACCTCTTGCAAAGCTTTTAAAACGGGAATAAATATTACTTTTAACTCGTCTTCATCGAATTTAACCTGCCGGTTATCGCATAACCTGGTAAGCGGCAATCCATCCTCATAATCCATAGCTAAATACGCAGTTCCATTCACCTGAAGAACATTGTGAACACCACCAACGTTTGGGTGTTCAATCTTCATTAGATTTTCAGCTTGTTCTACAAATTTAGTTAGCCCAAAATCGTAATGAGTGCGATCATCATCGGATTTCGGCTCAACGTTTCGTCCATCTTTAGCTCGTATGGCAAACTGAAGAGGAAGGTATTCCTCGACCGCCATCGTTGTGCTTAGGTGATGGTTCCAACCCTTGTAGATGATGCTGAAGTGACTGATTAGCTGGACTCCCCGAATCTCATATACACCGATGCGGCTTCCATTCGGTAAAACCTGATGTTGGATATCTGCCATGATCTTCCCCTGGAACTGCAAAAATCTGCTTCTAGCTTAACGGAGTTTGGTGACTAAAGATAAACGGCTGCAATCCCAGCATAGCAGGCCGTCTCGGAAATAGATGTTTATACTACCAACAAAGCGGTCAAAGGTTTTAAAAAAACGATTAAAGGTTCTAAATGGACAGAAAAACCCTGCTAATTTTATTGTAAACCCGTATAGTTACAGATATCTAGAGTTTGTTATTTTCAAAGCAGATCAGCCCGTGGCTGACAAAGGAGAAAGGTATTTCATCGACTCTGAGTGGATTAATCAATCCATTCTCCACAACAGGCAACCAGTGAAGCAGTGAGCTCTACTGTCACCTCCGGTTCATTCAGAACTTTAGCTGTCTACATAGCATGTTTACTTCCAGAGCTTTTTGAAAATGACTTGTCGGCCCTATTTATAAAATTGATTATCTGGTTGACTTTCGCGAAACTAGTTGCGCTAATGGGTAATCACCATTCCGGAGCGATCCGCGACTACCTTTCCTCACATTCGGGCCATTAGCCTCTTATTTACCCATATTAATCTCCGTTTAGTACAAAAATATGGATCAAACTGTGCTCAATGTGCACAACAAGTGTGAACTACAGTCACTCTCAAATCAAGCAAAGTATCACAGCGATTCAGAATGTAAGCTCAGCGCGAACTGCTAAAATTATAGGAATAATCGCTGCAAAAACCTGTCATCTACCTCTTCAGTGCCATCTAAACCTAGACGATGGATATACAATCGATATACAATCACATGGAGGGTTCGATCAAATTAAGAGTGGTTAACTTTACATTTGCATCCCTTGCCCTTGTCATCCCCTTCTGCTGAAATGTTAAAATAAAATGATCAGTACTTATAAAGATAGCAATTAGATATTTTTTATCCAAATAATCAATTAGTTATAAGATCCAATTTAATTTTGCGTTTTTAGGAAACAACATCCCCGCAGTCTGAAATGGATTGATGGTTCACTTCGTAGAATCCCCAAATGATGTCATCGTATCTATCATTTATTGAGAAGAAGTGAAGACCTAGACCGTACTGGCTAACCATTTCGGGTAGAATGCTCAATCTAAGCCATCGATCACCCTTCCCATTGTCCTTCAGCTCATTACGATCGACGTTTCGGAATTGATTGTTCCTCAATTTTGATGTCCCAACAATTCACCAAGGTGTATAGAAAAGCCCTACCCTGATGGATAGAGAGGCACAACCTCCCCTCCACGATTACCCAATTGTAGCTTAGGGCTATATAGATTTAATAGGCATCTTTATCCCTGATAACCACAAAGGCAGTGCGTAAGAGTACCCAAAGATCGAGAGTGAGGGACCAGTTACGCAGATAGTCGAGGTCATATTTAATGCGCTCTTGCATCTTATCTAGGGTCTCGGTCTCACCGCGAAACCCACTCACTTGGGCAAGACCAGTAATACCCGGTTTCACCTTATGGCGAATCATATAGCCTTTAATTAAGCTGCGATACATTTCGTTATGGGCTACAGCATGGGGACGAGGACCAACAAGGCTCATATTTCCCTGTACGACATTGAATAATTGAGGTAATTCGTCCAAGGAAGTCTTGCGCAAGATATTACCGATAGCTGTTACCCGCTGATCACCCTTGGTCGCTTGCATAACCTCACCACCATCCTCCATTACATTCATCGTTCTGAACTTCCACACGATAATTTCCTGACCATCGAGACCGTAACGGCGTTGGCGGAAAAATACCGGGCCGGGCGAGCTTAGTTTGATCCCAATGGCAATGATGAAGAGTAGGGGAGAAAGCAAGATGAGTAGTATCGGAGCCAAAATCAAATCAGTGGCTCGCTTGATAACCGCATTTACACCCGTAAAAGGAGTTTCACTGACTGCGATTACAGGTATCCCGCTAACTTCACCGAAGCGGGCGTGCGCAAGATCAAAGACAAACAGGTCGGGCACAAAATAGATGGATACAGTGGTATCGCGCAATGCATCCAGCAACCTCATAATACGCGGCTGAACCATCATAGGCAGTGCTATGTAGATATGATGTACTTTTTGCTGTTTGACGTATTTGGGAAGTTCACTAAGATCACCAAGACAGGGCACATGGTTGCCAATCGCCAACCTCTCGGGCGCACGGTCATCAAAATAACCCCTGACAACCATATAAAGATAAGGATTTTGCTGAATTTTCTTAATCAATTGAAACCCAAGTTCATTACCACCAACCACAACAACCGAACGTAGATTGGCTTGCAAGCGCAAATTCAGCAATAAACGCCTAGTTGCCCACTGGAAGGTGAATAGTAGAAAAGGTACGGTAAGAAACCACGTGATCAGCACAAGCCTCGAATAGGCTTCTGTCAGCTTCAAAGCAAAAGCTATGAACAATAAGAAGCTAATAGTAATCCCCCAACCCATGAGCATTTCTCGACCATAGGCACTAAATCCAACATGTTGCCAGGTCTCGAATAAATCAAACTCCTTGAAAACCCTCGAAGTAATGAAGAATGTAACAGCCCCCAGTGCTAAATAATAGCCATTGAGAGCTATGCCATAAATCCAAATAATGACGAACATAGATACTAAGACAACCAGCGGGTCTAACAAATTTTTAACCAACCACATGAGTGGCGTTTCATACTTCACTTTACTCTCCCAGTTCCCCTGGGCATTTAAACAAATTAGCTGGAGATGTACTACCGAGGGATTTTTGTCAAGGCAAGACGATTTTGTACCTCAAGACCACTATATTGTAGGTAAATACCAACGCAGTTGCGGTCATTATAACCGGATAGATACCACCTACGTAATTTTTAACGTGCCCAAGCAGTTTGTCTCATGAATAACCTTGTAGCAGATTAATTGGTGATGATCAAACAAGCCATAGTAGTAAAGATATAATCTTGTTCATTGGTGATGACTCAACTTGCTTTAGAATACACTTTCTAAAGCCATCGGATGCCAAAGTGTAAGACATAAGCCGAAGGCAATTCAGCGCACTGTTGTTCAGTTGAATCGGATCGCCACCAAGAGCTATCCTCAGCCTTGCAAACGCTGCAGGGTGAGCAGCAAGGCTATTAAGCTGTTTTAAAATTATTCGACCTGTATGGTTAATCCTAAGACATTGATAATACAAAGCACCTTATCTTATGTTTATGGGCTCCTCATTTAGCAAACGGAGATAGGAGGAATTTAGGGTCATTGATAAGTGATTGATCAGCTTCAACAAATCCCGCTAGCCCCTTTGCAAAATAGGGGAAAGCTAATCATACTGGTCGAAAAAGTTTACAATCAATGTTAAATAAGGGACTATTTCATTGATTAGGAATACAGACAAAATAAGTTGATCCGCTGACTCCGCATGATCGTTCGTACTCAAGGCGCGACAACAAGCGCGTAACCGGGCTATGTAACTGTTATCGCAACGCCGAGAACGGCCACAAGCCAAGCCAAATGGAAAGTTATTTCGATAGCATTCCTTAGCAGCAATTCCCGGCAACACACAAGTACTTTATTTTATAAGGGTTTTAAATCTCCGCGTTTGCACTGTTTTTATCTTAAGCGACATAGTTACGACGGTGTTTTTAAGTATCATCGGACATTGCTGATTGAACGGTAGACACTGCATGTGATTAGTAGACAGTACTGAAACTTGGAACTTTGGGATTTTTTTCTTTATATACTTAGAAGGGTTATAAATTGGGAAATTATGGGTGAGCCATGGGCATCGAGAGCAAGGCGCGAAGGCAAGTAATAGCAAGGGTCCTATTGCGAGCCTGGAGCAGCGTGGCTATCGATGTTCAGGGCCAGCGAAAAATCGTAATTTACAACCGTTCGAAGTATATAACTCTGTCATGGTAATTTTCGTGGATGATTTGCAGGATAATAACAATAAAACTGGATAAGATGGTCATTGTACTCGGAGGTAGTTCTACCTAAACCGATAACTCCGCTTCCCATCAGAGGGAATTGTTCTTGTTCTACTAAGCACACTTCGGTTTCATCCTTAATTCTGACGAATGTGCCATTAGTGCTGTGGTCAATCAACACGAATTTGCCCTTACGATAAACGAAACGAGCATGTTGCCTTGAAGAAAACTCGTCATCCACGACGAGGTTACAGTTACGTCCTCGACCCACCACGAACACTCTCGGTCCAGGTGCAATCTCCTCAACCTCGCCTTGGTAAGTAAGCAGTAAGCGTGCCTCTTTCTTGTTTAAAGACTTCAATAAAGTAACGTTAATCTGTTTTGTTACCGTCTGATTCATCCCAGGATTATCATCGCTTTTCATAAAAAATTTTTTCAAATTCTGTTCACTTATTAGTTGCTATCCGCTCTGGTGAGGATAACCTTTGCTGTTTTAAAAATGAATAGCTCTACCAAACACATACTAGCTAGAAAGCTTGGTTACTGAACGATTCAATCCTAACACCATCAGCTCACTTCTCATCTTCAGCAAATCTTTGAACAATTTTCAATCGTAAGAGCTAAAAAATAGCAAAACTATTTCTGCAGTTTTACTCATTCAATTCTTCCAAGATACAGGCTAAATCCGAGTGATATAACCTACTATTGTTGATCCACCCCTTCAATACTGCTTTAAAATCCCTCACGCAGTACAATAGGTCGTTAAAAATCGGCTCAAAATCCACACTTACTCCCCGCAAACTACGATTTTCTCTTAGTATTGCACTTGCCTTAGGGACTCTGAACCAGCTTTTAAAACTTAGCCGAAATATAGTCAGCCTCCCGTATCGTAGGTGAGCGAAAATTTTATCAGAAAATCGTAGAGAGTTTCATTATATCTATCCCCCAAATGTGCCTCTACTTTGCAAAGGGAGCGATCAAGTTATTGGCTATAGGGTTAACACACTTGAAGGTTTTAAATAAGGAATGCTACCGAAATAACTTCCCTATCTGACTTGCCTTTTCACCCATCCTCGGGGTTGCGACAACAGTTATATAGGCCGTTTATGCGCTGTTGTCACGCCTTGAATCGAAGGATCATACGGCGCCAGCGGGACAAATTATCAGGATGAGAAATCTCCTATTAGGTTCATTTCATCGAATATCACCATCAGCACCTGATAACCCCTATGTCTGACCACTCATGCCAAAACCCTAATCTGTTTACCTACGTTGGTTTTACGAAAGATAAATCCATATACTAAACATCGTCGAATTGAATATGGTTTCAGTTTTGCTGCTTCACGACTGAAGACTTTCTCGAATTATTAGCATACTTTTTTATTAGCCTATAGGAAGCTGTTTTAAACCCTTCAGGAGAGTGCGAGACAAGCCATAAATCGATGAGAAAGCGGAGTTTACAGGGGAATCAATGAGCATTTCGAACCGATTTATAACGCCGTATCGTGCTAGCTGAGGGATTTTAAAACAGCTTTCAAAACTGTCCCTTGCGATTTACACAACCTCTCTCAAGAAGAGCCGTGCAAAAATTACTCATCATACTCGGTATTAGCCTATTGATTATCGGTTTATTATGGCCCTGGCTAGATAAGTTTCCGCTTGGTCGCCTACCTGGCGATATCATCATTGATAAGCCAGGATTCAAACTTTATTTGCCCATTACAACTATGATTTTGGTGAGTATAGTAATCTCAGTAATATTCTGGTTATTCAAAAAATAATGGCTCTTGTTGGATTCCAGGGTCACGTATTTGACGATGTCGTAAAAACCGATTTTTGCGCCCCTACTCCTCCTTGAAGTCCTTATTTTTCAAAGGCGTTAGGAATGA
>JAAUXY010043424.1_pt1 | contig 10812 bp, 10 predicted proteins | sample 7278121 | NCBI WGS metagenome assembly JAAUXY01 (sample SAMN14350117, study PRJNA611818) | marine sediment metagenome | isolation source: surface marine sediment (1.8m) | place: French Polynesia: Moorea | collected 2018-08
GTTGCAGGAGGTGTTGATATGGCGGCTCGCCGACACTCCCTAGGCGTAGGGTTGACGGTACTCGCACTGGCCGCCCTGATGGGGTTCGCCGGGATCCTCTGGCTGGGGGCGGGGCCTCGCCTCGATCGCCTCGACGTCGAGGCGCTTGCGAGCTGGGTCGATGACCGGGTTCGAGGCGCGGGACGTACCGAGCCTGCCGACGTTGCTCCCGCCGCCGAGCGGCCGCTGAGCACCTGGAGCGAATCCGAGCTGCTGCTGGGAATCGAGCGTCGGCCCAAGTCCGCGCAACACCGATACGCCTACGCCGTCCTTCTGTACCGCGAGGGCCGTCTCGACGAGGCCAGCGAGCAGTTGAGCCATGCTTTCCGGCTCAACGAGTCGCTCAGCGAAGCAGGGCGACTCCACACTCACATCAACGACCTCCTGGCAACGCCCGACCCGGCCGAGCGAGCGGCGAAGCGAACACGCTTTGCAGTGGACTCGCCCGATTTGGCGGTGCACGAGCTCGCCGACGTCGCACTCGAGGTGGAGGTCGCACCACCGATGGAAGAGCCCGGCTACGTCCCCGCCAATGGTGAATCGCCCGATTGGCCGGGTGGGTCGGTCGAGGGCGAGCGCGAAGCGCGGCTTCGAGCCCTGGACGCCCGGTACGGCATCAGCGCCTATCCGTGGTACTGGGTACCGTCACCGGAAGAGCAGCAGCGGGGAATGCTCGTCTTCAGGCTCGAGATGCAGCGCAAGTACGATGAAGCGGATGCGATGCACCGCGAGCAGCTACGCGCTTATCCCGACTCGCCCGACGCGATTTTGGCCTACGTCGTCTTCCTCATCAATCGCGGTCGATACGAGACGGCGAACGCGCAGCTCGCGCTCGCGCTCGGTCGCTTCTCGACCTATCCCGAGCTGCTGATCGTGCATGACGGGCTGTCCGAGATCCGGTCGCATCGCGACCAGATGGAGCAGTCGACGGCGCGCGCGAGGTTGGTCGCTACGCTTTCCGACGCGGCCTTCATTCGGATGAACGCGGCCAGCGATAGCGTCGCTGCCAAGTAGTCATCGGCCCCGGCTCCTGTCTACCCATCGGTGCCGCCGGTCGGCGGCAGGTCGCGCCCGTGCGACGTGTCGTGCGCGCCAGTCTGACGGCGGTACGGCGTCGGACCGACGCCCGCAACGGCCCGGGTCGATGGTGGGCGCGGTGCGACCCGGGCACGCTCGAGGGCGACTTCCAGACCAGGGCGAGATCATGGACGAAGAGCAGGCGTTGGACTTGATTCGACCGCTCGCGGACGGGGTACTACCCACGACCGGCGAGGAGCTGCCAGTGGATAGCCCGTTGCAGCACCCGCATATCGTCCGCGCACTCTATCTGGCAGTACAGGCGCTCGAGGTCCAGGCGCTACGACGCACCCGTCAACGGCGTCTTCCGGAGAACGCCGGCAAGCCCTGGTCGGTAGAGGAGGATCGACGAATGGAACGTGCTTTCGACGGCGGGGACAGCGTGAGCAGGCTCGCCGAGACGCACCGACGCACGCCGGCGGCGATTCAGGCGAGGCTGGTCAAGCTCGGTAAGCTCGATGCCTAGCCGCCGGCCGGGCAGGCTCGACCTTTCCAGTGAGCGAACAGTGGTCCGTCGCGGCCGTACACCGGGTCGCTCGACGGCATGGGGACCGCGGCGACGGCCTGCGCTCGACGTGCTTCGTGGGGCGCGTCGCCCCGGCACATGTCGGGGCTCTGTCCGGCCGGATACGATCCGACCACGCCGAGACCGCCGGCCGAGTCCAGCTTCTTGTGCCCGACGCCCGCCGGGATGATGACCACGTCTCCCGGCTCCACCGTTACCGTCACGCCGTGCTCGCCGCCCAACTGGACCGTGGCGCTGCCGCGGAAGATCCCGAGCACCTCGTGCGCCGTGCTGTGATAGTGATGAAACCCGAAGATGCCGTCGCGCCAGCTGCCTGGCCATCCGTTCGAATCGAAGAGCGCTTCGAACAGCGCCGCCGGGTCCGAGTGAGGCAAGCTAACCGCGCCTCGATACAGCAGCAACGGCAGCGTCGGGTTGTTGGGGATGGTGCCACCGTCCGGCAGCAGTCGGGCGACGACCCGCGCTTCTCGTAGGTACCGCGTCGTTTCCACGTGCCGCCCTCCAGCTCGCTCGCCGCCCGGAGGTCTCGTCCGCCCGCGGGCTCGAGTGGCCCCAGTATAGCCGAGCCTCGGTCGGCACACCTGCCTACAACGCTTCCCTCACGCGTGGCGCCACCTCTTCGGCGAACATGTGCATGGCGTCGAGCGCGACCCCGATCTCCATGCCCGGCCAGTGAAGGCTGAGGATGAGATGGTTCACGCCGGTCGGGCGACAGATGTCGACGATGTCCCGCGCGACCTCGTCCGGCGACCCGATGAAGAATCGACCTTTCATCAGGTCGTGCAGATCCTGGCCCAGATCGTTGTCGCCCTCCGGCATCGGCCGGTCTTGTCCCCACTGATGGTAGGTCTGGTACTTCAGCGCGAGCGAGGGCCCGCACAGCCGCAGCGCCTCGGACCGCGTTCGGGCGACGAAGACCTCCCGCCGCATCGGGAATTCCTCGGGAAATTCCTTGCCGCATCGCTCGAGCTCCTGCCGGTACACGTCGAGCTGGCGCAGGATCGTGTCCACCCGGTTGTGGGGCGGCACGTACCAGCAGTCGGCGAGCCGGGCGGCGCGCCGAATGGCCGGGTCGGCATTGGCCCCCATCCATATCGGCGGATGAGGCTGCTGCACCGGGCGCATGCCGAGCGAGACGCCGTCGAGGTCGAAGTGCGATCCGTTCATCGTCACTCGATCCTCGGTCCAAAGCCGTTTGATGGCGATCAAGTTCTCTTCCAGCCGCGGGACTCGTTCCCCCTGCGTCGTGCCGAACGCCCTGAACTCCAGCTCCCGGTAGCCCAGGGCGCAGCCGAATATGGCCCGCCCACCCGACATCACGTCGAGGGTGGCAATCTGCTCCGCAATGTCGAGCGGCTTGTGCAGCGACAGCAGGACGACGCCCGCGTTCAACCGGCAGCTCGGTGCCTCGGCACTCAGGCGACTGAGAACGGGGATCTGCTGGAAATCCATCAGCGGCGCACCGGCGTAGTGCGATCCCTTGGTGATGGAGGCAAAGCCGAGCCGGTGCGCGAGGCGGGCCTGGGTGCACATCTCCTCGAAACGGGACGTCATGTCCGCGCCCTGCGGGTACTGGCCGCGTATCATGATCCCGAACTGGATGCTCGTCATGGGCTGATCCCCGGACTCGTTCGTGCAAGACGGATGTTACCGTTGCGACCGGTCGATGGGCACCTCGGCGCGTTGCCCATCGCCAGGGTGGCGGTGCGAGTGCGCGTAACCCGTGGCCGGCGCGACGACATCCCGCGTATCTGGGACAATCATCGTGTCCTGAACGAAGCGGCGGCGTATGTTTGCTTTCGATTTCGACGGCGTAATCTGCCATAGCGCGAGGGAGACCGGTCGAGCCGCCTGGCGCGCGGCAGGCGCGGTGTGGCCGGGGCGATTCGCCGGGGAGATCGGCGAGGCGCTCCTGGCACGCTTCGTGCGTTGCCGCCCGGTCATCGAGACCGGCTACGAGAATCTGCCGTTGTTGGATCTGCTTCGCCGCGGATTCGACGAGGACGAAATCCTGGACCACTTCGCCCCCCTGTGCGACGAGGTGATGGCTCGAGAGGGATTGGGTCAGGAGGAGCTACAAGCGGCCCTGAGCGAGGCACGCGATCGATGGATCGAGGCCGACGTGCAGGGATGGCTCGCCGCCCACGACTTCTATCCGGGCGTTGCAAAGGCGATCAACGCACTGCGGGCACAACGCTGCGTGGTGACCACGAAGCAGCACCGTTACGCCGAGCTGTTGCTCGACAGCGCCGGTATCTCGGTGGCGCCCGAGCAGATCTACGGGCTGGAATCCATCGCCGGAGGTTCGAAGGGCGACGTCTTGCGCCGCTTGCTGGCGGAGGCGCCTGGCCGGCAGATACGTTTCTTCGAGGATCGAATGGAGACCTTGCGGCGACTGACGAGCCTCGAGCGCGTGCAGCTGTATCTGGTGGACTGGGGGTACAACACGGCACCGGAGCGAGACGACGCGCGTGCCGCGGCCGATATCGAGCTGCTGGACCGAACGGGCTTCGAGCGGCTCCTGAGCGCCGGCTGACGCGGTTCGTCGCCTCAGGCCCGGGCCCGCGTCAATCGCTCGGGCGTGAACGGTCTCAGGTCCACCGACCTCGCAGCCCCGTCGATTACGAGCTCCGACATGGCGAGGCCGCTGGCCGGCGCGTTCAAGATGCCCCAGCAGCTGTGTCCGGTCGCGACGAAGGCGCCCTCCACGTTCGCCACCGAGCCCATCAGCGGCAGCCCATCGCCGCAGATGGGGCGGTAGCAGGCGTGCTCGCTGAGCACCGGTGCGCTGTCCAGGCATGACGCGAGCCGTGCGGCGACCTCGCACAGCGTCCTGGTCGCGGGCGCGCTCGCGCGAACCTCGGCCGGATCCTCCGGCAACTCGACGTCGTCGCTCAGGCCGCAGACGTAGACTTGGCCGTCAGGACGGGGAACGATCTCGGGAGATTCGCGTGCGCCCGACGTCATCAGATAGTCCACGAACAATGCCTGGGCCGGGACGGGGGCACGCGGTCGCAGGGTGATGCTGAATCCCTTCAGCCCCCCGATCGGCGGCAGCGGCAGCCACTGGGCCGCGCTCGAGGACCAGGGCCCCATGGAGATGATGACCTTGTCGGCCCCGACTAGCTCGCCGTCCACGCGCACCCCCTGCACTCGAGGCGGGGTGCCGATCAGCTCGAGCCCCTCCACTCGGCCCGTCAACACCCGGGCGCCTCGCTCGATCGCCGCGGCCATGAGGGCCCGGGTGAACCGCTCCGGGTGCACCTGGGCCGTGGTCTCGGCGCTGCCCAGGACCGAGTAGCCGAGGCACTGCCCGTCGATCCAGCCGGCGCCGGGCGGCGATCGCCCGGCCGGTGTCGAGCCGGCCGCGTTGGTGGCGACCGCGAACGTTTCGAGTCGGCGATATCCGTAGTCGCCGTCGAGGCGGCGTGCCAGCTCGGCGTGTAGCTCGAAGCTCTTGCGCGCGAGCGCGGCGAGAGGCGAGCCGTCGCACCAGTCGAGCGCCAGGAAGCCGCCCGACTTACCCGATGCCGCGCACGCGACGCCGCGACGTTCGACCACCGTCGCGGCCACGCCGCGCAGGGCGAGGTAGTAGGCGATGGACGATCCGATGACGCCCGCGCCGCAGATGACGACCCTGTCGCTCATGTGGTACCCGGTCCGAGATAACGTATTGTGCCCGGTCTCGACGTCGTCTGACCAACTCGCGTCGACATGGTGCGGGGCGCGGTCCGGACCCCCTCCCGCCGCGGCTCGAAGCCGGTGGACTCCCGGGCCGAGGTCTCGGAAAGGTAGACGAGGCGCCCGGCGAACTCGGCCCCGCCGCGGGCAGTGCAAAGGCAAAGGCCGACATACCCGGTCGTGCGGCGGTGGCAGCCGGGGCGCGAACCGGTCTGGCAGTGCGCCGTGGCGAGCGGGGTCTCACCACGAGTGCCATGCCGAGCGAAGGGGCAGCGTCGACGTTAAGGGGTAGACCTTCCGGCTACCATCGCCCCGATTCGGGGTGAGAGAACGTCCACCGGGGCTGCTTGGCCAAGTCGCCGACCACGGCGTTGTAGAAGCGTACGGTGGCGGCGATCGGGTGCACGTGTCCTTGGCTGCGGAACAGACTGACCGTGCGTTGACCTGCCTCCTTGCGCAGGAATCGTGCGACCCCCGGGTTGATCTCGACGACCTCGTTCATGATCGTGCTCCGGGACTGCCGTGAATGTGAGGGCACAGAGTCCCAGAGTGTCGCAACGCAGACGATGACCCAGCGCACACTTTCGGAAGCGAACGCCATTACTGACCGGCGTCATCGTCGTCCTCGAAGGAGCGGGAGTCCGTGGTCCCACCAGTTCCTCGACCCTCGAGTCGTGAATTTCCACGAGGCTGATTCTCTCCTATACTGAGGCACCGGATTCGGGTCTCAGACGAGGGCAGGATGAGCACCACGAATCGAGGCCTTCCGCCGTCCACGCTCGCGCTCGTGGTGCAGATCAGCGCGGGCGAGTCCTGTTGCTCCTCGCCCCCACTCCCGCATCGAGGGACGCTCGTTCGCTGCCAATCGCATCGCTCCACCCGACGACCGTTCCCCGAGCTGCGAGGTTCACGCCGAATTGCGCACTTTCGTCTCTGGGCCTGCCTGATCGTTGCCATCGCTTCGACCACCACCGGGTCCGTGCGCTCGTACGCCCAAGCCGACCCGTGCGCCGAGAGTGGGCTGCGGGCCGTACAGAGCAGGCTCGGCTACAAGTGGCGGTCCCGGAGCAAACTATGCGAGGGCCTGTACGAGTCCGATGTCGCCGCCATACGGCTTCAGGTCGTCTCGTTGCTTCGCGGGAAGCTGCACTACGATTTCGACCGCCATAGTCATCTCATCGTCGAGGCACCCGACATCTCCGCTTTCTCGACGAAGCCGGTCCAGGTGCGCGCGATGGGTCTGCCGCTCAACGCTTACTATCGGATGGACGGTGAAATCGGTACTGATAGGACGTTGCGTTGGTCGCTGCGCGAAGTTCTGGCCCCGGCCAGGATCAGGGCGGATCAGCTGGGCGTGGTCGGATGGGTGGATGGTGATTCGGGCAAGGTGTACGTTCCTCTGTTCGTGACGCCCGAGGCGGTAGCGGGTGCGCAAAGAGGGGGCTCCGTGATCGAGCTCGTCGTGCGCTCGCCGGTGGATGTCGAGGATATCAAGTGGCGATTCGACGCGGAATCGGCGTGGGGGGATGCTCCCCAACGATCCGCCTGGGCCGGTGACCCCATCAGGCTCCCGGTTCCCGAGGTATCGCAAGATCGCATCGAGATCGACATTCGAGCAAAGCGACGCAGCAGAAGAAGCACCGTCAAGCTCTACGGGCTGTCGATCTTGCTCGTCGAATGATCGGGAAGATGAGATTCTGGCGGCTCAAACGCGCGCGGGACAAGCTTGCGCGCGAAGCAGCGCAACAGCTCCTCGGCGGCGATGAATCTGCGGCCGAGGCGGTGGCCGAGAATCTCAAGCGAGTCGCCACCTACGACGCGGTTCTCGCATCCCAACCGGCACACAAGCTGCGGCAGATTTCGACCGCGGCCCTGGTCGGGATGCTGTGCCTCGTTCTAATCGGCGTCGGCTGGACCAAGCGGATACCACAGACCGACGTTGTCTTGAAGCTACAGACCACGTCGGCGAGCCTGCGGCTCGATCGCGCGTGGACCTGGTCTGGAGCGTCGGTTGCGCTCGAAAGCGCCGACCACGTGGTGCTCATTCGAGAGATCGATTCGCTCGCACTCGGCCGGAGTGCTCTGGACATCCCCGAGAGCCGGCGCCTGAGCGTTAGCGGTGGGGAGATCGCGCTGACGGATCTCTCCCTGGATGCGAGCGGCCTCCTGGATATCGAAAAGGACGAAGACGGCTTACTGAATCTCTATGCCAGAGGTGCAATGTTCGATGTTGCTCTCGATTTGGAAGGCGAGATCGAATTCTCGCCGGAGCTCAGGGACTGCGCCGAATCATGCGAGCAGGTCTCGGACTCGCTCGCGCTTCGCGCCGACTCCGCTGCCGTGCCGACGCAATTGCGTTTCAAGCCCGAGGAGCAGCGGGCGCTGTCCCACTTGGTGGTGGACGAGCTTCGTTTCAGCCGAGTCGATCCACTGTCCGACGAGCCCGCGTCATTCAGAAGCAGCATATCGGGTGGTTCGGTATTGTTCCCCGATACGTCGATCGAGGTGGAAGTCGCCAACGGCGACGTCGTCTCCGTCGAGGTCGTAAATGGCATAGTGCACGAGATCGTGCTGGCTGACGTCATCGAGGTCATCTTCTCTGGAGCTGCGACGAGCGTACGGGTTGGACCCAGAGGCTACGAGCGCGAGCTGATGCCGTCTTATCTGCAATACTATTTTCATAGCGACAGACTGTCGTTCTTCGTGGCCTCCTTCGGAATGTTGTGGGGGATACTATGGAGCGCTCAGAAGTTCATCTTGGGCTAGTCTTGGCCGCGACGATGGCGACATCGATTGCCGAGCTCCCCGTTTCCTGGGCGCAGAGCGCGCCCGGTGACAAGGCGGCCAGAGCCTTGCGGGTCAACGTCGTCGCCATCGAGGCGGAGTGGGAAGGCGGGGCACAGCAGGGATTCGGCTTCATCGTGGCTCAGGATGGGGACGAGGTCTACGTCGCCACCGCGAATCACGTCGTGCGGGACAAGTATTCGGACGCGGTGGCGAGTCGCCCTACCGTCAGATTCTTTCATGCCGAGGATGATGCGGTTACCGCAACATTGCTCGCACCGAAGGACGAGGAGCGGGATCTGGCGGTGCTTCGGGCTCCCATCCCCGCCGGCTCGATATGGCATCGACAGTTGCGCGGGGCCGCCGGATCGGTGAAGAGAGGCGAGCTGGTGTCGTTCGTGGGGCGCGGCGATCGGTGGTACGTACCCAGTCGCCCGGGGACCATCAATCGGGTCGACGAGCAAAGTGGCCTCATTCTCGTAGACGGCCTGAACGTGATAGTGGGCACGTCCGGCGCACCGCTCGTCTCGGCCGAAGGTATCGTCGGTATGGTCGTTCGCGGTGAAACCGACAGCATCGCACATGCGCTGAGCTTGAATCATATCGAGGCCTCGTTCGATGACTGGAACCTGCCATGGACGTTGAATCGAAGCCGAGATCTCGGCAAGGACTCCATCGTGGACTGTGGTGATTGCCCGGAGCTCGTGATGCTGCCCCTGGGAACGTTCATGATGGGCTCGGCGGCGACCGCCCCCGAACATCAAACCGACGAGGGTCCGCAACGCCGGGTGTCCGTGCTGCCGTTCGCCATCGGCAAGTTCGAAGTCACCTTCGCCCAGTGGGACGCTTGCGTGCAGGCCGGTGGCTGTGCGTATCGCCCCAACGACGGAGGCTGGGGCCGCGCGAATCGGCCGGTCATCGACATCAGCTGGGATGACGCCCAGGGTTACACTCGATGGCTCTCCGAGATCACGGGCAAGCGATACCGATTGCCGACGGAGGCGGAGTGGGAGTACGCCGCACGGGCAGGCACCTCGACCGTTTACTGGTGGGGCGACGCGATGGAGTCGAACCGGGCAAACTGCCGCAATTGCCGCAACGATTTCGCAATGTCGGGCAAGACCCTACCCGTAGGGTCGTTCGAAGCCAATGACTTCGGCTTGTTCGACACCGCCGGCAACGTCCACGAGTACGTTCAGGATTGCTATGCAGAGAGCTACGAGGACGCGCCCGATGTCAGCGACGTCGCCAATCAGACCCAGCCATGCCGGCGGCGAGGCCGGCGAGGTGGGTCGTGGGGCAACGGTGCCAACAAGGCGCGGGCGGCCAATCGTTCGCGCGAATACCCTAACGTGAGGAAGGATACCTCCGGGCTCCGAGTAGCGCGCGATCCCTAGTCTCGATGCCCCAGCAACCTTGCGCTCGAGCTTGGCGATCGAAACCCGCTACAGCGCTCATTAGCTACTCCGGCAGCCCCGCCTTTCGCAAGCTCTCCAACTCCCGCTCGAGGTCGGCCTGATGCTGATAAGGCAGATCGTGGTGAAACGTTCCCAGGGTCAGCTGGGGGCCCAGCTCGAGCATCCCTGTCACCGCATCCATGGCCTCGTCCTTGAAACCGAGCTCCGCGTAGCTCGCAGCCAACAGCCGCAATTTCCCCATGTCGTCCCAGGACTGCTTCTTCAAGGTCTCGATAGCGCGCTCATACTCTGCTTTGAGGTAATACGGCCAGCCGACGTAGATGTGGTACCACTCCGGGACACGGGGCTGTCGTTGCAAAGCCACGGCGATCCAATCGAGCGCCGTGTCGGGTTTACTCATGAACAGGAGCACCTCGGAGTTGACGACGAGGGCATCCGAGTCCTGCGGGAACAAGGCCAGGGTCGCCTCCGCCTCCGCGAGGGCCCGATCATGGTCCTTCCGGGCGCGTAGATACAGGAGGGCCATCAGCATGCGGCCCTCTTTCTCGGCGAGCAACGGCAAATCCGGAGCACTCAACCCAGCTGTCGCCAGGTCAAACGCGCACTCCAACGCTCCCTTCGGGTCGTCGCTCCATCCCGACCACGCCAGCCAATACAGTGCCCAGCCCAGCTTGAAGCGTAGAAGGGATGAGTCCGGAAACCGTTCGAGCCCTTCCTCGGCGACGTTTACGGCCTGCGACAAGGACTCTTTGCTGAAGATCATGATCAGTCCGTGGATACGAAGGAAATAGTCGTACTCGTCGAGACTGGCCGCCTCTTTGCCCCAAGCGTGTCTATGCCCTGCCTTCCGGATTGCGCCCTCACTGCCGGCGATAGAGCCAACAATGGCGCGTGTTACCTCGTCCTGAAGTGCGAAAACGTCGTCTCCCGTCTTGTCGAAGCGATTAGCCCACAGGTGGTGGCCCTCTACGGCGTCGATCAGCTGAGCGGTGATGCGCACCTTTTCTCCTTCCCTGCGCACGCTGCCCTCGAGCATGAATCGCACGCCAAGCTCCTGGGCCATCTGCTGCACACTCAAGGACTTGCCTTTGTAGCTGACGCTCGAATGGCGAGCAATGACGTGCAACTCCGGAAATCTCGACAGCTCAGTGATGATGTCCTCGGATATACCGTCGCTGAAGTAATCCAGGCTGGGATCTGCGCTCATGTTATCGAAAGGCAACACCGCGATAGAGGGCTTGTCTGGTAACGAAGGCGAGAGAGTTTGCGGGAGACCTGCCTTGCGAA
>JAAUXY010145897.1_pt1 | contig 10812 bp, 9 predicted proteins | sample 7278121 | NCBI WGS metagenome assembly JAAUXY01 (sample SAMN14350117, study PRJNA611818) | marine sediment metagenome | isolation source: surface marine sediment (1.8m) | place: French Polynesia: Moorea | collected 2018-08
CAAAACAGCGTGAGATCTTCGTCACGGGAGCGACCGAACGTGGCGTCGCTGAGAAGACGGCGACACGTATCTTCGACCTGATGGAGAAGTTCGCGGGTTACGGCTTCAACAAATCGCACTCAGCCGCTTACGCGATGTTGTCCTACCAGACGGCCTACCTGAAGGCGCATTATCCCGCCGCCTTCATGGCTGCCGTCATGAGCGCCGATCTGGACAATACCGACCGACTGGTCGTCCTCAAAGACGACATCCGCAGCCTCGGCCTGAAACTGGAGACGCCGGATATCAACAAGTCCGCTTACCACTTCAGCGTCTCCGGGGAGAAGACCATCCTGTACGGTCTCGGCGCGATCAAAGGCGTCGGCCGATCCGTCGTCGAGGCCATCGTCGCCGAGCGCGAAGCGAACGGCCCGTATGCCTCGCTGCCCGAGTTTTGCCGCCGGCTGGATGGCGACCGCATCAATCGTCGTACGCTCGAGGCGATGATCAAGTCCGGTGCGCTGGATCCCTTCGGCCTGTCGCGGCGGGCGCTGATGGAGCACGTCGAGGATGCGCTAAAGGGCGCGACGCAGCAGGCGAAGGCGGCAGCGGCCGGCCAGAACGATATGTTCGGGCTGTCCGAGCCAAAAGTCGAGGAAGCGACCAGCACGAGTCCGGAAGACCTGATCGAATGGCCGGAGCGCCTGCGGCTGACGAGTGAGAAGGAGGCCCTCGGTCTTTACCTGACCGGTCATCCGTTCGACGCGGTTCGCCAGGATTCGCGGTTCTTCGTTGACGGGCGACTCGGCGATCTCGTGTCCGAGCCGCCGCCGCAGAACAACAAGGGTGAACGTGACTATGCGTCCCGACGAGAGGTGACGGTGGCGGGCCTGGTCATGGAGATAAGAAAGCGCGGCAACCGGGTCAGCGTGACGCTGGACGATGACAGTGGCCGGATGGAGATCAGCCTGTTCAGCGAGGCAGCGGCGGAATTTCAGCACCTGCTCGTCAAAGACGAGATCCTCGTTGTCTCGGGCGCACTCCGTTACGACGACTTCATCGGCGCGTGGTCGCTGAATGCCAGGTCGATCGTGCACGTGGATAAAGTCATCGAGAGCCGGGCGAACGGCATGTTGCTGAAACTGGCGCCGAACGGTGGCGGCGAACAGCTGATCGCGCGCCTGCACGATGTGCTGCTGCCATACCGGAAAGGCAATTGCGACGTTGCCGTTCAGTACTACGGCAGCGACGCGGCGGCACGCCTGAGCCTCGGACCGGACTGGGCGGTGCGCCCGAGCCGCGAACTGCGTGACAAGCTGACGGAATTGCTGGGCTCCGGGAATGTTCGATTGCTTTACACACCGGGCCGGGAAATCATGTAGAGTCTTCGCTTTCTCAAAATATACGAACCCGTTTGTAGAAAGAACCTGTATGGACCTGAAATTTCTGGATTTTGAGCAGCCCATCGCTGAGCTTGAAGCGAAGATCGAAGAGCTTCAGTACGTCAGCGACGACACTGATATCAATATCAACGAGGAGGTGACCAAGCTTCGTGAGAAGAGCGAGTCGTTGACGAAGAGCATCTTCTCGAAGCTGAACGCCTGGCAGGTCGCGCAGGTTGCGCGACACCCGATGCGGCCCTACACACTGGATTATCTCGAGCTGATCGCCGACGACTTCCAGGAGCTGCACGGCGACAGGATGTACGCCGACGATCCCGCCATCGTCGGTGGCATCGGTCGCATCGACGGCCGGCCGGTCATGTTCATCGGCCATCAGAAGGGCAGGGACACAAAAGAGAGGGTCCGCCGCAATTACGGCATGCCCAAGCCGGAGGGCTATCGCAAGGCGCAGCGCCTGATGCGGCTGGCCGAAAAATTCAAACTGCCGGTGGTCACCTTCATCGACACGCCGGGCGCCTATCCGGGCGTCGGCGCCGAGGAGCGCGGACAGAGCGAGGCGATTGCCCGCAGCCTGTACATGATGGCTGGCCTGAAGACGCCCATTATCAGCGTCGTGATCGGAGAGGGCGGCTCCGGCGGCGCGCTGGCCATCGGCGTCAGCGACCGACTGCTGATGTTGCAGTACGGCGTCTACTCGGTCATCTCGCCGGAGGGTTGCGCCTCGATCCTCTGGAAGAGTGCCGAAAAGGCGCAGGATGCTGCGGAGGCAATGCGTATCACCGCCGACAACTTGAGCAAGTACGGGCTCGTCGACGATGTGCTGCCCGAGCCGTTGGGTGGGGCGCACAGGGCGCCCGCAGAGGCGGCAGAGGTCATTCGAAACGCAGTCGTCAGCGCAATCGACCAACTCAGCGCGACACCGGTAGAGCAGCTGCTCGAGCACCGGCAGCGACGCCTCGAAGGCTTCGGGCAGTTCAAAGACGCGTGAACCTGACCGCCGAATTGCTGGCAGAGCGGCTCGAGAGCCTCGGCGCGGTTCCCAAGAAGAGACTCATTGTTGCGTTCAGCGGCGGACTGGACTCGTCGGTGCTGCTGCACCTGTTGTCGACGATGGACAGTGACGCCGATCTCGTCGCTGTGCACATCAACCACGGTCTGCACCCGGCGGCAGACAGCTGGCAGGCGCACTGCGAGTCAGTCTGTCAGGCCTTAAGGATCCGGTTCATCGCTCGCTCCGTCGACGTCGATGCATCGAACGGGCTGGGGGTCGAGGCCGCCGCCCGAGAGGCACGCTACAGTGCATTTCGTGCGATGGTCGAGCCCGGCGACTGCCTGTTGAGCGCCCACCACCGCGACGACCAGGCGGAAACGCTGCTCTTGAACCTGATGCGCTCATCGGGACCGCTCGGTCTGTCGGCCATTCTCCCCGTGCGCGAGTTCGGCGCCGGTCACCTGTGTCGGCCGCTGCTCGGAGAGTCGCGCGAGACGCTGCTCGAATACGCACGACAGCATGAGCTGTCCTGGGTAGAGGACCCCAGCAACCTGGACACCGAATTCGACCGGAACTTCCTGCGACAAATGGTACTGCCGACATTCGAGGCGCGCTGGCCGGACGTTGCGTCGCGCCTGTCGCGGTCCAGCAAACTGATGGCGGAGGCATCCGACCTGCTGGACGCGCTGGCGGCGATCGACCTGGAGCAGGGAGGAGGACAGGCCGAGCGGCTGTCGGTCGACGCACTGCAGGCGCTGGACGACGCGAGGCGCCGCAACCTGCTGCGCTATTGCATGAGAAGCGTCGGCCTGTCGTTCCCCGGTCGCAAGCGTCTCGCGACGATCAACGACTGCGTGCTGGAGGCAAAGCCTGATGCGAGCCCGCTGGTCGAGTGGCCCGGCGGCGAAGCCCGGCGCTATCGCGGCTATCTCTACCTGATGCCCGCTCAGCCCGAGACGCCGGAGTCGTCGATCAGCATTCCCGGCGACGCGGATCACGTGCCGGCCGGTCCCGGCCTCGGCACGCTGCGATTCACCCACTCGGACGGGCCGGGCATCAGTCCGGAGCTACTGCGTAACGGTCTCGAAATTCGGTTTCGGCAGGGTGGAGAGTCGCTGCAGACGGGCGACATGACGCGCCGGCTTAAGAAGTTGCTGCAGGATGCCGGAGTCGTCCCGTGGATGCGCGATCGCATCCCGCTGCTGTACAGCGGCGAGCGTCTCGTCGCGGTTGCGGACCTGTGGATGGACCAGTCCGGTGTCGAGCAGCCCGGTGTCGAGATACGCTGGGATAACCACCCGGCCCTCTACTAATTTGTTCCTTTGCGCACTTCGATCTGCTAAGGTTTAGCACCGTCTAGAACCAACGACGGTGCGGCTATCTCAAGGGTTGGAATTGGGCACAACGTGCTTCATCTCCAGCCCTTTTTAGTTTCCGATCGTCGTGTTTGACGGAAATTAGTCAGGGTCTCCTTTAATGACATCGTATGTTTTTATTACCGGCGGCGTCGTGTCGTCACTCGGCAAGGGCATTACGTCTGCCTGCCTCGGCGCGATCCTCGAGGCGCGAGGCCTGACCATCAGCATGATCAAGCTGGATCCCTACATCAATGTAGATCCCGGCACGATGAGCCCGTTCCAGCACGGCGAAGTCTTCGTCACGCACGATGGCACGGAGACCGACCTCGATCTGGGACACTACGAACGATTCGTTCGTACGACGACGGGTCGGAACAGTAATTTCACAACCGGACGCATCTACGAGAGCGTGATCGCCAAGGAGCGTCGCGGCGACTACCTCGGCGCGACGGTGCAGGTGATCCCGCACATCACTGACGAGATCAAGCAGAGCGTCGCCCGCGGCGCCGGGGATGCGGACATCTGCCTCGTCGAGATCGGAGGCACGGTTGGCGACATCGAGTCCCTGCCGTTCCTCGAGGCGATTCGCCAGATGAGCGTGGACCTGGGCCATGACCGGGTCGTTTACGTGCACCTGACGCTGGTGCCGTTTATCTCGACCGCCTCCGAAATCAAGACCAAGCCCACGCAGCACTCGGTCAAGGAGCTGCGTTCGATCGGTATCCAGCCGGATATCCTCGTGTGCCGCTCGGAGCTGCCGCTGCCGGAGGAGCAGCGACGCAAGATTGCGCTGTTCACGAACGTGAAACCCGATGCGGTGATTTCGGCCTACGACGCCGATGATCTGTACAAGATCCCGGAGATGATGCACAGCCAGGGTCTCGACGACATCGTTGTGAAGCATTTGAACCTGGACCTGCCACCGGCGGACTTAAGCGTCTGGGACTCCATCGTCGAGGCGAAAAAGAACCCCAGCGGCGAAGTCAACGTCGCGATGGTCGGCAAGTACGTCGATCTCAGGGATGCGTACATCTCGCTGTCCGAAGCGCTGCTGCACGGCGGTATCCACACGCGGACGCGGGTCAACATCCACTACATCGAGGCACAGGAGATCGAAGACAACGGCGTGGCGTGCCTGGCCGACATGGACGGTATCGTCGTTCCGGGCGGTTTCGGCGATCGCGGCATCGAGGGCAAGATGGAGGCCGTGCGCTATGCGCGCGAGACCGGCACGCCGTATCTCGGCATCTGTCTCGGCATGCAGGTCGCCGTGATTGAAGCGGCGCGCAATCTCGCCGGCCTCGACGGCGCGATGAGCACCGAATTCGATCGCGAGACGCCGCATCCTGTCGTTGCGCTGATCACCGAGTGGCAGGATGCGAAGACCGGCAGCGTAGAGCAGCGGACCGAGACGTCGAACCTCGGCGGGACGATGCGGCTGGGCGCCCAGGAAATCAGGTTGAAGGAAGGCTCTCTCGCGGCGACGTCTTACGGCTCGACAACGATCCGTGAGCGTCACCGCCACCGTTACGAGGTCAACAACAACTACCGCGACCGCTTAAGCGAGGCCGGGCTCGTGTTCTCCGGGCTGTCGGTGGACGACCTGGTCGAGATGGTCGAGATCCCGGACCATCCGTGGTTCGTCGCGAGCCAGTTCCACCCCGAGTTCACGTCCAACCCCCGCGACGGCCACCCGCTGTTCAAGGGTTTCATCGAAGCGGCTCGCAGGCACCGCGAGAGCGCGCTGCCGAAGGTCAAGGAAGCATGAAGCTGGCTGGTGTCGAGGTTGGCAACGACCAGCCGTTTTTCCTGATCGCCGGGACCTGTGTCGTCGAGTCGGAAGCCATCGCCATGGAAACGGCGGGCCGACTGAAAGAGATTTGCGACAAGCTGTCGATCCCGCTGATCTACAAGTCGTCCTTTGACAAGGCGAATCGAAGTTCAGCCGGCAGTTTCCGCGGCCCGGGAATGGACGAGGGCCTGCGCATCCTGTCCGAGGTCAAGCGACAGCTCGGGCTGCCGGTCCTGACCGACGTTCACGAGGACACGCCGATCGATGAGGTCGCCGACGTCGTCGACGTCATGCAGACGCCGGCTTTCCTGTGCCGGCAGACCAACTTCATCCTGCGCGTCGCCAAACCGGGTATCCCGGTGAACATCAAAAAAGGGCAGTTCCTGTCGCCTTGGGAGATGGGCAACGTCGTCGATAAGGCGCGGTCGACCGGCAACGACAACATCATGGTCTGCGAGCGGGGGTTCTCGTTCGGCTACAACAACCTCGTGTCCGACATGCGCAGTCTCGCGATCATGCGCTCGACGGGTTGCCCGGTGGTCTTCGACGCCACGCACTCGGTGCAGCTGCCGGGCGGGCAGGGCACCGCGTCAGGCGGCCAGCGAGAGTTCATACCGGTGCTGGCCCGGGCGGCGACCGCCGTGGGCGTCGCAGGCCTCTTTATGGAGACACACCCGAGGCCTGCCGAGGCACTGAGCGACGGCCCGAACGCGATGCCGCTGGACCACGTCGAGGCCCTGCTGACGACGCTCAGAGTCCTGGACCAGGCGGCCAAGCAACAGAATTATCTTGAACACACCCTGGGCCTTGACGCCTGATTCATTTGAGCTGCGCCGGGTGCGCAGCTGAGGATACGCAATGATAAAAATCAAAGACATACGCGGCCGGGAAATCCTGGATTCGCGCGGCAATCCGACGGTTGAAGCCGACGTCACGCTGGCGGACGGCACGACGGCGCGGGCAGGTGTGCCGTCCGGCGCGTCCACGGGGACGCGCGAAGCCGTCGAGTTGCGCGACGGCGACAAGTCTCGCTACCTCGGCAAGGGCGTCACGAAGGCGGTCTCCAACGTCAATGGCGAGCTGCGCGACGCGCTGCTGTCGGAGTCCTTCGACGACCAGAGAGCCCTCGATACCCGCATGATCGAGATCGACAACAGCGACAACAAGGGTCGCCTGGGCGCCAACGCTCTGCTGGCCGTGTCGCTCGCCGCGGCCCGGGCCGATGCGATGTCCAACGGCGTTTCGCTGTTCCGGCACCTGGGTTCCGGCACGACGATGCCGGTGCCGATGATGAACATCATCAACGGCGGGGCTCACGCCGACAACAGCGTCGACATCCAGGAGTTCATGATCCTGCCGGTCGGCAGCCCCAGTTTTTCAGAAGCTCTGCGTTGTGGCGCGGAGGTCTTTCACGCGTTGAAGAGCGTGCTGCGTGGCAAGAAGCTCAATACGGCCGTTGGCGACGAGGGCGGCTTTGCGCCGGACCTGCCGTCCAACCAGGCGGCGCTGGACACGATCATGGAAGCGATCGAGGCGGCGGGCTATACGGCCGGCAAAGACGTGTACCTGGGCCTCGACGTCGCCAGTTCGGAGTTCTACTCCGACGGCGTCTACGATCTCGCCTCCGAGAATCGCCAGTTCGATGCGGCAGGATTCAGCGACTACCTGGCGGGCCTGGCGAGCCAGTACCCGATCGTGTCGATCGAAGACGGCATGGACGAGAGTGACTGGGAGGGCTGGCGTACCCTGACCGATGCGATCGGCGATCGTGTTCAACTCGTCGGTGACGACCTCTTCGTGACCAACACGTCAATCCTCAAGCGAGGCATCGACGAAAAAATCGCCAATTCCATATTGATAAAACCCAATCAAATCGGTACCTTAACGGAAACTCTTGATGCGATTACTATGGCGGCCGAGGCGAATTACACGTCCGTCATTTCGCACCGGTCCGGCGAGACGTCTGACAGCACCATCGCAGATATCGCCGTCGGCACCGTGGCGACCCAGATCAAGACTGGCTCGTTGTCGCGTTCGGACAGGATCTCGAAGTACAACCAGCTGCTGCGCATCGAGGAAGAATTGGGGACGTCCGCGACGTACGCGGGCCGTGAAGCACTGTCGGTGAGCCTGCCTTAAGGAGTCTCGCCGACACAGGGGATAAGCTTGTCAAACCTGAGATGGTTGTTAGCGCTGCTGATCACGCTGGCCGTGTTGCTGCAGGCGCAGCTGTGGCTGTCTGACGACGGCTACCAGAAAACGCGTGAGCTGCGATCGGCGGTCGCCGAGGAGCGACTGCTCAACGACAACCTGCGAGCCCGCAACCAGGCGCTCGATGCGGAAGTGCTGAATCTCAAGAAGGGCCTCGAGGCTGCGGAGGAACGGGCGCGGACCGATCTCGGGTTGATCGGCGACGGCGAGACCTTCTTCCAGGTCATCCGCGTCGCCGAGAAATAGTGCTCCCGGACTGGCCCCGCGCGCACGGCGGCCCGCTGTTCGACGCCGAGTTCCGCCGCATTCCCGATGAGTTCAGGGTCACTGAAGACCTGGGCTTCGATGCGGCCGGTGACGGTGAGCACGATCTCCTGCACATCGAAAAGACCGGCACCAACACGCAATGGCTGGCGCGTCAGCTGGCGCGTCATGCCGGAATACCGTCGCGGGACGTAGGCTATTGCGGTCTCAAGGACCGCCACGCGGTCACGAGCCAGTGGTTCAGCGTCAGGCGACCGGACGCCAGCGGAACCGACTGGGAAGCGTTCCGGTGTGACGGCGTCCGCGTCCTCTCCGTCGGGCGACACGATCGCAAGCTCCGCCCGGGATCCCACCGCGCAAACCGTTTCGAGATCGTGCTGCACGCGGCGTCGGTTGTTAACGTGTCGTCGCTTGATGAGCGGATCGCGCGAATCAGGCGCGAAGGCATACCGAACTACTTCGGCGAACAACGATTCGGGCGCGATGGAGGCAACCTCGCGCTTGCGCGACAGCTTTTTGCCGATGGCCACATGCGACGTGAACAAAGAAGCATCGCGCTGTCGGCGGCCCGGGCTTACCTGTTCAACGAGATCCTGGCGGCACGGGTCGAGGCTGGCTGCTGGGACAAGCTGCTGCCCGGCGAACGGGCGAACCTCGCCGGCAGCGGCAGCACTTTCGCCGTCGACCGTGTCGACGCGACGCTCGACGAGCGCTGTCGACGGCACGATATCCACCCGACCGCGTCGTTGTGGGGTGACGGAGCGCCGTTGGGCACCGCCGACGTTGCGGAACTGGAGGCTGAAGTCACGTCGAGGACGCCCGACCTGGCGACCGGTCTGCATTCGGCGCGCGTGCGGGCAGCCAGCCGCGCTACGCGCCTCGACCCCGCGGAGCTTTTCTGGGGTGCAGAAGGCAAGCGCGTCGAATTAGGGTTCGAGCTGCCGCCCGGCGCCTTCGCGACGGTCGTGCTCAGGGAGATCGCGACAGCGCGCGCCGCCTAGCTGTCGTCGAGCAAGACGTAGATCGCGCCGGTGCCACCGTCGACCTGTCGTGTCGACACGAAGGCGAGTACGGTCTTCCATTTCCTGAGCCAGCGATTGACCGCGCGTTTCAGTACGGGCCCGCGGTCACCCGACCCCAGCCCCTTGCCGTGGACGACCCTGACGCAGAGGTGGCGTTGACTGACGCTGTACTCAATAAAGTCCGCGAGCCTCGGTTTGGCCTCGGCCACCGTCATCCCGTGCAGGTCAATTTCCGCCTGTACTGCGAAGCGACCCCGCGCCAGTTTCCGGAAGGTCCGCTTGCCCACCGACGGTCGATGGAAGCGCATCGAGTCGACATTGTTCGACTCCAGTTCGTCGATGTCGAAGTCGAGACTCTCACGCAGGGCCTCAGCCTCGTCGGCACGACTGAAACGCGCCCTGGGCTTGGGCTTCGGCGATTCCATGGAGACGCGATTGGCGGTTTTGAGCGGCTTGGCGCCGCTGACGGCGTCCCGAAAGAGATTGATGTCGTCCTCGCTCACGGTGTCCTTTCCTAAAGCTATGGTCGGGCTTGAACAAAGAGTATAGTGAGCGCGCCGCCAGCCGCCAAACAGACTTTAAGAAATGATGAAAATCCTCGTTAGCAACGACGATGGATATCTGGCCACAGGGATCAATGTTCTGATCGACGCGCTCGAGACCGTCGCGGACGTCGTCGTTGTCGCACCCGACCGAAATCGCTCGGCGGCCAGCAGCTCGCTGACGGTGCATTCTCCGCTGCGCGTCATGCGGGTCGGCGAGAATCGTTTCAGCGTCGACGGCACGCCGTCGGACTGTGTGCATCTCGCGCTGACGGGCTTCCTCGACTACGAACCCGACCTCGTCGTGTCCGGCATCAATCACGGCGCCAACCTCGGCGACGACGTAATCTATTCCGGCACCGTCGCTGCCGCACTGGAGGGTCGGTTTCTCGGCTTGCCGACGATTGCCGTGTCACTCGCCGGTGAACGGATGCAGCACTTCGATACGGCCGGCCGGGTCGTCGTCGACATGCTCGGTAAGCTGAAGGAGGCGCTGCTGTCACCCGACGTCATACTCAACGTCAATGTCCCGGACCTCCCGTATGAAGAACTCGGCGGCATCGAGGCGGCGAGGCTGGGCTTTCGACACAAGTCAGAGCCGGTCGTCAAACAGAAAGACCCGCACGGCCGAACGATCTATTGGGTTGGACCCGCCGGCCGGCAGGCCGATGCCGGACCCGGCACGGACTTCTATGCCGTCGAGAACGGCAAGGTCGCCGTCACGCCGCTCAAGGTAGACCTGACGCGCCACGATGCACTGCCGCAGCTCGAAACCTGGCTGGAGCAGTGATGACATTGGAGCGGGGCAACCAGGGCATTGGCATGACGTCGGCGCGGACCCGCGACCGCCTCGTGCAGCGGCTCATGGAGCACGGCATTCGATCGCAGGACGTGCTGACCCAGATCAGGAATGTGCCGAGGCACCTGTTTGTCGACGAGGCGCTCGCGAGCCGCGCCTACGAGGACACCGCGCTGCCGATCGGCCACGGCCAGACCATCAGCCAGCCGTACATCGTCGCGCGCATGACCGAGGCGCTGCTCGACGGGTTCACAGGAGAAAAGGTGCTCGAGATTGGCACCGGCTGCGGTTACCAGACGGCGATCCTGTCGCCGCTGGTCAAGAAGATCTACTCGGTTGAGCGAATCCCGGAACTGTTACGCAAGACCAAGCAAAGGCTTCGCGATCTTGGTATATACAATGTCCAGTTCCGGCCTGGCGACGGCTGGCAGGGCTGGAACAAGTACGGGCC
>JAAUXY010188461.1_pt1 | contig 10812 bp, 12 predicted proteins | sample 7278121 | NCBI WGS metagenome assembly JAAUXY01 (sample SAMN14350117, study PRJNA611818) | marine sediment metagenome | isolation source: surface marine sediment (1.8m) | place: French Polynesia: Moorea | collected 2018-08
ACCCACAGCAATTGCGGGTCGAGGTACTCGACCGCAATCGGTGGTTCGGACTCGTCGAGCCGAAAGATTTCGAAGTGCAGGTGTGGAAACAGGCCAGCCATGCCGCTGGCGCCGGAATAGGCGATCAGCTCGCCGTGCGCTACCGCTTGCCCGGGTTCGACCAGCGGTTCGCTGAGGTGAAAGTAACGCGTCTGCAGACGAAAACCGTCCGCAACCCGCGCGTGATTGAGCATGACGCGCCGTCCGTACAGCACCGACAGGTCTACCTCGACCACCACGCCCGGCGCCGCGGCCAGCACCGGTGTGCCCGAGGGCACAAAGATATCGAATCCCTTGTGCCCGCCGTCAGCCGGCAGGTTGACGGGGCGGAAACGCTGGCTGATCGAGGGCGCAAATGACGGCAGTATCACCGGCGTGACCTGTGCTCGCGGCAGCGGCGACCGCGCCACCTTGCCGTATCCGTGAGACTGGTACAGCCCGCAGCCGGTGAGTGCGAGCAGGCTGACGACGATGACGGCACGGGTCAGGTTTTTCATGCGTCAACTCTACCCCGCATCGAGGGTCGAGGTCTAACGGATCCGATCGTCAGCAAACGGCTTCTGAACGTCAGCCAAAAAAATCCCCGCCTCGGCGGGGATCAATCGCTGGATGCGCGGATCAGCGCAAACTACGAGGGGTTCGGAGGGCTTAGCCGGCGCGCGCCTTTTCGCGCACCGATTGCAGGCGCTTGTTCAGAAACCGCAGTTCCGAGATCAGGTAGCGCCTGCGGCCCGACTCGAGTTGCGAGGCGTTGGCCATGTCGACCTGTTCGTTGAGGCTGTTTATCGAGCGTACGAGTTTGATTTCGTCGATTGCGAGACCAATCTGTTTCAGCACATTCTGGGTGGTTAGTGGATCGATGTGGATGTTGACCTGGCCCATTTATTATTCTCGCATTGCGTGTCGGAACGGGCTTTATAGTCATCCGGATCGACCGGAACTGTGAACTGTTACCGATCCGACTGTGAATCAAAGCCCGGCCGGATCGCGATTTGCGTGCCTGTGAACCCCGTCAGGTTTATTTCGCGCAGTGGATCACGTTTCGGCCAGCGCCGCGGTCAGCGCATCGGCGCAATCCTGTTCGATCTTGAAGGTCAGCAAATCGTCGGCGCGGGTTTTGCCGAGATTGATCGCGGCCAGCGGCAAACCCAGCTCGGCCGCCCGCCGGGCAAAGCGAAAACCGGAATAGATCATCAGCGACGAGCCAACTATGAGCATCGCATCGGCCCGTTCGAGCGCGGCGAAACTGTCGGATACGCGCTGCGGCGGCACGGTTTCGCCGAAGAACACAACCTCCGGTTTGAGTACGCCGCCGCAGACCTCGCAGGCCGGCAGCTTAAGCATCGCGCTGTCGAAGCTGTCGAGCTCGGCATCGCCGTCGGGCAGACTCAGGGCATCGAGCCCGGCCAGAGCCGGATTCAGTTCCAGTAGGCGACGCTGCATGATCTCGCGCGACAAGCCGTTGCCGCAGTCGAGGCAAACCACGCGCGCCAGCGACCCGTGCAGCTCGGTGACCGAGCGGCTGCCGGCACGCTGCTGCAGGCCGTCGACGTTCTGGGTTACGACCTGCTCGACCCGACCGCGCCCTTCCAGCTCGACCAGCGCACGATGCGCGGTGTTGGGTTCGGCGCGCCGGAAGTTTTTCCAGCCGACCCAGGAACGCGCCCAGTAGCGCTGACGCGCGGTTTCGCGATCGACGAATTCACGATATTCCATCGGCCGGCGATGTTTCCATTCGCCGCGTTCGTCCCGGTAATCCGGAATCCCCGACCCGGTGCTGATACCGGCACCGGTCAGCACGAAGATCGAGCGGTGCTGCTGTAAAAATTTGCTCAGTTCAAGCATGGATCTCTATCGCCGTAAAACTCGCAACGTCACGTCAACTGATACGCCCCGCCGCGACATCCGGACTCATGCCGGTCGGGAACGACGGCCAGTTTGCCCCCGGGGTTACCCGGCGAACAAGGCTTTTATTCACCCCCGGCGTTCATTATGATGCCGGCATGAGTCTTCAGACGACCTGTATCGGCGCTTATCCCAAACCCGATTATGTCGCAATCGGCAACTTCGCCGAAACCGACCAGCAGCAGGACGACCTGACGCGCGCGTTTACCTATACCCAGGACGACGCAGACCAGGTACCCGAGGAACTGCTGCAACGCGCTACCCGCGACGCCGTCGAAGACCAGGTCGCCTGCGGTATCGACATTCCCACCGATGGCGAGCAGCGGCGCGAAAACTATATCCACTATCACTGCCGTCATCTCAGCGGTATCGATTTCGAGCACCTGACCACGCGCGTGCATCGTAACGGCGCCGCGGTCGCCGATCTGCCGACGATCACAAGCCGCATCGAAGCCCGCGGCGATCACGTCCTCGACCGGGATTTTCGCCTCGCGCAATCGTTCAGCGACCGGCCGGTAAAACTGACCGTGCCGGGACCGCTGTCGATCATGGACACGACCGCTAACGAGCACTACCGCGACCAGCGCCAGCTGGCTTTCGACCTGGCGGATGCGCTCAACTATGAAATACGGGCCCTGGCCGACGCCGGTTGTCGCTACATCCAGGTCGACGAACCGCTGTTCGTGCGCCAGGTCGATGCCGCGCTCGACTTCGGCGTCGAGGCGCTGGAACGCTGTTTCGACGGGCTCGGCGACGAAGTCACGCGCGTCATGCACATGTGCTGCGGCTATCCCGGCCACCTCGACGACGAGGATTACCTGAAGGCCGATCCGAGCTGCTATTTTCGCCTCGCCGATGCGGTCGATCGCAGCAGCGTGCAGCAGGTTTCGATCGAGGACGCCCATTGCCTCAACGATCTCGGCCTGCTCGAGCGCTTCGCCGATACCACTGTCCTGCTCGGGGTCGTCGCCATCGCCGCCAGCCGGGTCGAAACGGTCGACGAAATCGCAGCGCGCCTGGCGGCAGCGCTCGAGCACATCGATCGTGACCGCCTGGTCGCAGCGCCGGACTGCGGCCTGACCATGCTCGATCGCGAACTCGCAATGGCCAAGCTGAGCAATATGTGCGCCGCGGCCGCAACGATCTGACGCGGATCGTGGCGGACGATCTCGCAAAAAAGCGCATCCTCTACGTTCACGGCCTGGGGGCAAAACCGCCGCGCGACCTCGCCCATGATTTTTGGCGCCACACGCTGGTCGAAAACATCCGGGTAGTCAATCCGGAGCTCGTGGACCGGCTGCAAGATCATCCGGAGATATTCGAATCAGCTTACTGGGCGGACGTGATTCCGCATCACATCCCCGACGATGCCGCCTACTGCCGCAAACTGCGTAGCCAGATCGAGCGCGTCATTGCCGAACGTCGCGACATCCAGGACGCCTTTCACGTCGGCCTCGGCGAAAAACTCGGCAGCTTTTTCCAGGATCGCGGCATCGACCTGGTCAAGCTGATCGCCGGCGCGCTGGCGGTCAAGGACGAGGTGATGACCCGCTTCCTGCGCGAAACCGAACTCTATGCCGAGGATCAATACATCTCCGACCAGATGCGCGCACCGCTGGAGCAGGCACTGCGGCGCGCGTGGAACGAGGGCCGCGACGTTGCGATCGTTACCCACAGCATGGGCAGCTTTATCGCTTACGACGTGCTGTGGCGCTTTTCGCACCGCCGAACCGAGGGTTTCGCCGAGTACCGTCAGCGACGTGTCCAGATGTTCGTTACGCTGGGATCGCCGCTCGGCGACACCAGCGTGCGCGACCTGCTGTTTGCCCGCTACCACGAAAAACACGGCGCCCGCGAGTTTCCGACCAATATCGACTTCTGGCACAACTACGCCTGCCTCGGCGACGTCGTCGCGCATCAGAAAAACTTCGATGAGATTTTCTTTGCCCCGATGCGCGAGCACGGGCTGTTTCCCGAGCGTCCGCGCTTTCGCAGTATCGATTACGCCGATCTGCACAATCCGTTCGAGGTCGTCAGCCACCGGGGCAATCGCCACCGCAACCGGCGCAACCCGCACAAGTCGTACGGCTACCTGGTACAGCCCCGCCTCGGCACCTGGATCGAGGATTTCCTGCTCGGCCGCCTGCGCTGATCGCGCCAGTAGATCAAGCCTGGCGAAACGAAATTCACGAGTCGGGAAAACCGCGAATGCAGATCAATCGTTGAAGCTGCAGACGCGGTTGCGGCCGCTTTGCTTGGCCTGGTAAAGGCTGATGTCGGCCTGCTCGAGCAGCAGTGTGGAACTCTTGTCGTAGAGCGGCATCATCGCAGCGACGCCGACGCTGACGGTCACCACCGGCGCGACGTTCGAAGTGACGTGGGTAATGGCTGCTTCTTCCACCGAGCTGCGACAGTATTCGGCCACCGCGATTGCGCCGTCGGTATCGGTTTCCGGCAACAGCGCAACGAATTCCTCACCGCCGTAGCGCGCGATCAGGTCGCTGGAGCGCTGCATGCAGTCGCTGAGGATACGCGCCACCGAGACCAGGCATTCGTCGCCACGCAGGTGACCGTGCTGATCGTTGTATTCCTTGAAGTGATCGACGTCGATCATCAACAGCGCCAGCGACTTGCCGGCACGGGCGCTGCGCCCCCATTCCGACATCAGCCGCAGGTCGAACTCGCGGCGGTTACAGATCGACGTCAGCGCATCGATACGCGCGATGTTGTTGAGCTGAATCTGCGAACGTCGCGCTTTCAGATGCATGTTGAGGCGCGCCTGCAGCACTCGCGGATGGAACGGCTTGGCGATAAAGTCGGCAGCGCCGGCATCGAAGGCGGATACCTCCGCCTGGGTCGACGGATCATCGGATACGAAGATGACCGGCACCGCGATATCGAGATCGGAATCGGTCGAATCGCGCCACCAGTCCGTGCTGTTGACACCGCCCAGCAGGCCGGTATCGACGATGACCAGGTCCGGCATACCCTGCTGCAGCGCCGAGGCCACCAGGGTTTTGAAATCGGCTGCGATCTCGACCTGGACGTTACGCATCTGCTCGACGATCATGCGCACGCCGGCCTCGTCGCGATCGAGCACCAGGATCCGCGGAAGGTCGGCCACCTCGGCAGTCACACGCCAGCCTTCACCCGCGATCAGCGAACCGCTGAGCAGGAAGGCATCGAGTTCGGGTTCCAGCGGAAAGCCAACCACGGTTTCGCCACGGTCGTTGATCAGGATCGGCAGCTGGCGATCGAAAGTTTCATTGTCGTCCCAGCTGTCCTGCCAGGCGGCCAGTTCGTCGAGCAGGTCAGCCTCCACGGCAACCTGAATACCGAGGCGCTCGACCAGGCCCTCGAGAAAGGCGGCGCTGGATATATCGGCGCCATCGACCCACAGTGCACGGAAGATCAGCCGTCGCAGTTCCGCGGCCTTGTCCGGCTGCAGCCGGTTGACCGCGGCATAAAGCCTCGATGCTGCCGCGCTGGAGGGCCGAAAAACCGGCACGTTGAGCAGCGTCGACGGCGCCCGGCGCCGCACCTCGGCCACTTCACTGGTCAGTTCGCTCAGCACTTCGAAACTGGTCTTGCGGCTGGTCGCACGCGGGGCGTGCTCGACCATGCGGAAATCGACCCGATCGTCGAGCCCGAGCACGTGCAGGCGTTCGTTCAGGGCGTGACAGAACGAACAGTTGAAATCGGCGTAGACAACGAAGCTGCCGAAATCCGACTCTTCGAGTCCTGCCCCGATGGGATCAGGATTTTCCATGCCCATAATTCCCTTTTATAGCTCTTATGGCGGCATTTTTAATCACGCTGGCGCACATTATATGTGATTCGGGCTTGCTTGTTTAGAACACGGTTGCCGCACTACCCCACGTCCGGCCGGTCGCGGCCAAATGCCGATCCGCAACAGTCTGTGGTATCTTGGGCCTGGAAATCGACCCACGCATCCGCCCGTCATGAGGTTCAGACACATCATCGGATTCCTTGCACTGACGATGGTGCTGTGCCTGTCATTCTACCTGCTGGTGGGTCGGCAACTGCTGCAGGAACCGCCGCCGGTGGCCGCCGAACGAACGCCGGCAGCGCAAACGACCAGTCTTTCGACAGCTCCCGAGCCGGCTACCGAAGAGTCCGTACCCACGGCGGAAATCACCGCCGAGGAACGGCTCACCGAAGCGACCGGCGGACGCAAGCGCGTCGAGATTCACGGCCGCGTGGCCGACCGTGACGGACGTCCACTGGCCGGGGTGCTCATCGCCGAGGAACGGTACTATCATCGCACGCGCAGCGATGCCGAGGGCCGCTACCGCCTGCCGCTCGATCTGCCGCGGCACCGCTACCCGGTGCTGCATTTCCTGCGCGAAGGCTACGACGCAGCCCGTATCCGCCTCGGCCAGCGCGAACTCGACCCGGCGCCGGTATATCGGCTCGACGTCGCACTCGACGATGCGCTCGACTCGGTTACGATCGAAGGCTGGGTGAGTAACCAGAACGGCATTGGCATTGCCGATGCGAAGGTCGAACTGTCGGCGAGTTATTCACGCAACCACGAGAGCTTTTATCTCACGGAGTTCACCGATGCACGCGGCAACTTCCGCTTCGAAGGTATCCGCGCAGAGCAGACATATGCGCTGCTGGTCGACCGCACACCGCATTACCCGCGCTACCGGGACGACAGCTTCACGGTCGAGGCCAACCCGGCGACGGTTCACATCGAATTGTCGTCACTGCGATTCATCGATGTCGAGGGCATGATCCTCACGCGCGATTCGATGCCGGTGGCCAATTATGAAATGCTGGTCACTAACCTGACCACCGGTACCCACAAGAGCAAAATCGTCAGCGACTCGAGCGGATTTTTTCGCCTCGAGCAGTTTCCCGCCGGCGAAATCGACCTCGCGACCCGCGGCCCCGAGTTTTACCGGATCTCGGGACTGCGCCTCGACGCCGACAATTACCAGAACCTGGTGCTGATCGTTGATCGCGGCGATTATCACCTGTCCGGCTGGGTAAGCGACGCCAACGGGATCGCGCTGGAAAATGCGATGGTGACGGTCGACCGCAAGTTTATCGACGGGCCGTTATCGTTCACGAGCTACCGCTCGATCGGTACCGCTCCGGACGGCTCTTTCGCTTTCGACAATCTCGGCGGCGGCGAACACCATGTTACGGCCTATGCCTGGGGCTACGAGAAACAGGAACTGAAGCTGCGCCTGGACAGTCCCGCGCAGTCGCTGCATTTCCGCCTGCAGCCGTCGCCATAACCGGGCATCGATCCGGCGCATTGATCGATCGGACCGTAAACGGCGTATACTGCTGCGATCCGGCGCGGGCCGATGAAACAGTAACACGAGACAGAAATTGCGCATCGCCAAACGTCACCAGTTTGAGTTCCGTCACCCGGTCGAGCGCCCGTGGGCGCCGGTGTCCTTGACGCCACAGCCTGGCGACGCATTCGGTATGCAGCGACCTGGCTCACGCGAAGACGTCGGCCCCGACCGGCAGGCACGAAGGGCAACTGCCGATGGCTGACAACTGGACCGTGTACATTATCCGGGCCAGCGACGATTCGCTCTACACCGGCATTTCGACCGATCCGGACCGCCGCTTCGCCGAACACGCCGGAGGTCCCCGCGGCGCTCGCTATTTCGGCGGTCGCGCACCGACGTGCATCGTGTTTCGCGAAGACGGTCACGATCGCAGCAGCGCCAGCCGGCGCGAAGCTGAAATCAAGCGACTGTCGCGCGCGCAAAAGCTCGGCCTGATCGCAGGCCAGCCGGAACCGGACTGATATGCCGATCCGGCAACCAGCGGCGAATTCAATCGACGGAGCGATTCCGGTATGACCTCGATGCCTGACCTGTTCGACGATACCGCCGGCGAGCAGCTGACGCTGCCCGATGCCGAGCTCAGGCTGTGGCGCGAGATCGACCTCGGCATCGATCCGAAAGACCTGCTCGAGGCCCTCATCGAGGAGTGCGACTGGCGGCAGGACTCCGTCACGCTGTTCGGCAAAACCCATCCGCAACCGCGCCTCAGCGCCTGGTATGGCGAAGCGGCCTATCGTTATTCGGGCCTGACGCTGCAACCGGCGCCCTGGACCCCGCGCCTGGTGCAAATCCGGGACAAAGTGGAACAAGTCACCGGGCACGATTACAACAGCGTGTTGCTGAACTACTACCGCGATCAACAGGATTGCATGGGCATGCACAGCGACGACGAACCCGAACTCGGTCCGCAACCGGCCATCGCGTCGCTCAGCCTCGGCGCGGTGCGCGATTTCCGCCTCAAGCATCGCAGCCGAACCGATCTCGAAACCGTCAAGCTGCCGCTGCCGTCGGGCAGCCTGCTGCTGATGGCCGGCGACACCCAGCGCCACTGGCGCCACGGTATCGCGCGGCAGCGACGCCACTGCGATCCGCGCATCAACCTGACCTTCCGCCGAATCGTCTCTTCTGAAACGTCATGAATACAGATCCGTATCGTTCCCCGCAAAGCGATGTGACCGTTGACCCGGAACTAGCCGTCAAATACAAGAACAACAGGCTCGACCTGAACTGGTTTAGTTTGAGAACGGCGTTTGCCTCGTTGAGAATCCAGGCCTTCATGCTGATCATCTGCGTCGCTTTTTTTCTCATTATCCGGTATTCAGGCGATTATCAATGGCTCGTCAAATTCGTCATGGCCTCGATTCTTTACCTGTTCATGTGGCTGGTCCAGGCGCTGATGACCATCGTTATGACGGCTTCGAAGAAAAACGATTCAATGCTGTCGGAGCAACTGATCGAAGTGAACGAGGATGGCATCACCGAAACGAACGAATTCCATCGCCTGACGATTTTCTGGAAAGGCGTGGTGCGAGTGGTCGAAGCCAACCGGTTCGTGGCGATTTACTTTACCGATCTGCAGGCCATCCTGATACCGGATCGGGCGTTTAGCTCGAACGAACACAGGTCGAGATTCGTCAGCTTCGTCCGGGGTAAAATCCTAGCCGCCTAGGTATATGGAAAGCTGACTGCCCTTTATTCATCGGTAACCCGAAAATGAAAGAGAAGGATCTGCAAAAATGGCAAAAGACCCGCGAACAGGGCATGGCGACATACGTGCTGAAGTACGGCGTCTTCGCGTGGGGCATTCCGATGTTCGTGACCATGAGCTTCATCGTCAATAAACCATTCGCCGACGGCGTTACTCTCGGGAAAATCCTGCTGCACGGCGGTATCTGGTTCACCGCGGGCGTGTTTGTCGGCGCGACCACCTGGCTGGTTTTCGAAAAAATGTACCGCAAGGCGCTCGAAAAACGCGAGCAACTCTAGGCGATAAATCGGGAGCGGGCTTTGCCTGGAAAACCGTGGTCTGACCCCGGTTAATGGGGTTCGTCGGCGAAGCCGCTGCCGATCGCAGAGAACGGCAGGTCGAGCTCGAGCTCGGGGACCTCGAGGCCGATCCAGGCGACGAAGGTGTTGCTGTTGGGGCCCGGGAAAGCCTTGTAGGTATTTGCCCAGGGATAAGCGCGCGCGGCGCTGTCGACCTTTTCGATCAGCGCTTCGGCATCGGCGCCGGTATGCGCCTTGATCAGCTCGGGGCGTGCGCCGTACCAGTAGCGATCCGGGACGTCGCGATAAATCCGCACCACCCGGCCGCCGTAACGGCCGCGCCAGCCCACCACGTCGTACAGCGTGTAGAAATCTTCCTCCGCGCGCTTGGCCGCGATCCAGGTATGAATCGCGAACCAGCCGCGCCAGCCGAAAGCGTCGGCGCCATAAACGTGCAACACCGCCTCGCTGGTGTCGGCGGCATTGGGGGCGATACCGGCCGACTCGCGGCTGGCAGTCGCCCAGTCGCGGTTTGCGCCGCAGCCGTAGAGCAGCGCGCCGGCAAGCACCACCAGCAAAACGGGTTTGAAGATATCCATCGCGCCATCCTAAAACAAAGCCGGGCGCGCGCAAAGAGGGTCAGAACGAAGTCCCGTGCTCCGGCCGGGAATTTCGAGATTCAGGCGGTCAACAATCGGTGCGCCAGGCGGCGCGCACGCTCGGCGGCGGCGGACGGCAGGCGTTTGTCCTTGCGGTCGCTGACGAGACCGGTGAACAACGTGCCCACCGGGATGGCACCAATAGTACGGGCGGTCATTTTGAGCTGGCGCGGCGCGCTGAACACGAACCGCCCGAACCAGGCTGGTGCAGCGCTGGACGAGATCAGCAGGGCTTTTTTGCGGGCCTGCCGGCGCTCACGGGGATAGGGCTGCTCCCAGGGCCACCAGGCATAGGGCATCAGTCGCTCCATGAAACGTTTGAACACCGCGGTGACCGAGCCGTAGTTGACCGGCGAGGCCAGCACGTAGGCGTCGGCGGCCTCGATGCGCTCGATCAACGCCGCCATGCCGTCGTCGATGACGCATTTGCCGGGCGCATCGCCGGTGGCCTGGCAACACTCGCGGCAATTGAGACAAAACTCGATCGGGTAATCCCGCAAGATCACAACATCGGTTTCAGCGCCGGCAGCACGTAACTCCGCCGCTACCACGTCGACCGCCTGATCGCTGATCCCGTCGTCTCTATAAGACCCGTTGATCAGCAGTATCCTTTGGTTGGCCATGCCTGCAAGGCTAGGCGCGGCCGCTTCAGCCGGTATTGACGGGGATCAAGCGAGTTCGAATAGGCCGTGAAATGCGCCTCGCGCTCGCTTAGAATCGGGCGCGATCCGTGGAGGACGAGACTTGCCGATTACGCTCGAAAACCTGATAGCCCATCACGCGCGCCATCTCGGCGACTGCCCGGCGGTCAGTTTCGGCGATGAACGGCTCGACTGGCGGGGTTTCGAAGCCCGCGTCAACCGGCTCGCCCACGCGCTGCAGCGGGG
>JAAUXY010040488.1_pt1 | contig 10809 bp, 9 predicted proteins | sample 7278121 | NCBI WGS metagenome assembly JAAUXY01 (sample SAMN14350117, study PRJNA611818) | marine sediment metagenome | isolation source: surface marine sediment (1.8m) | place: French Polynesia: Moorea | collected 2018-08
GCAGCTGTGGCAGCTGATCAGAGAAGCGCGCCTGGCAGTGAGCAGTGCCGGTTTCATATGCATTAATCCAATGTCCTCCATACGATATGCGGATCAAGAGCAGCAGCGGATGCGGCCAGGATAAATATAAGGATCATAAACGCATACAAGGCGATGCCTGGGATGATATTGGCCATTTTAACAAGCTTGACTGCAGCCACCAGGATGCCGATCATAAAAACTTCCATCATTCCCCAAGGCCGAAAACTGCGCACTGCACGAAAGAGCAGGGCCAGTTTCCAGGGTCGCCGGCGCATCTTCAAAGGGACCAACACGAATAGCATTCCGGTAAGTTCCAGCAATGGCATCACAATAGTTGTTAACAACACCACACCTGCCACGATCCACATGCCTTGGCGATAAAGTTCTACAACTCCGGTAATCAAATTGGTTTGCTGTACCTGAGCTTCCAATCTGAATGTCAGAAATGGGTACAAATTGGCGATAATGAAAAGGACCAGACCCGCCACTGTCAATGCCAGCACACGATCCAGGCTGTTTTGTTTGCGACGGTATAGTAAGGCCCCACAGCGGATACAGCGGGCAGTTCCGCCGGGGGGCAGGGATTGGCTCTGATGCAGCAAATCACACTCATGACATGCAATTAAGAATTTCATATCTTTTTCTCAAACGAAATGATGGTCGTGTTTTTTAATTGCGGAAAACGGGCCCTTTGACCCAATAGGCCGCCCGCCTTGTATTATGTTGTATCTATAGCATATAATTATGAATTTATCGACCGCTTCGTCTATAAACTGTTGGTGGTTAAACGGTCGGTTTTAGGGACCCAACGCAACCGTCGGTGACATATAAATGATATCATGTGCGCTTAAAATGAAGAAAATGCCCTTGACAGGTTTTTAACCGAATGATATTAGGAAAATCACAATAATTTACATAATATTTCTATATATAACTATAATTATACATAATAATTCTCCGAATGTTACTTGCTATTTTTAGCTTTTGCCACCATGAATTTTTAACACACCGTTTAAAAAACAACCCTAAAGCCTTTTTGATTGAACATGCCTAAGATGGCCAAGAACAATTCTAAAAATAATTCAAAAGCCCACACCCGGATTCGCATTATCAATTCTGCCAAAAAATTGTTTGCCGAACAGGGTTATCAGAAAACGACCATCGTGGATATATCCAAACAGGCCGGACTTTCTGAGGCAGCTCTGTATGAATATTTCCAGGGCAAAGAGGATTTGCTGCTGACTATCCCGGACCTCTGGGTATCCGAATTGCTCAAGGATCTTGACGAACAATTATTCGGCATCCAGGGCGCCGTCAACAAGCTGCGCAAATATTTGTGGTGGTACCTGCGCCGTGTTGAGCAGGCTCCGCTGGATGCAAAAGTCGTCTATCTGTTTCTGAAAACCAATGCCAATTTTATAAACACCGAAGTTTATGCCAACGTCAAGAAATTTTATTCCTATCTGATCGATATCTTTGAAGAAGGCCAAAAAAATGGTGAACTAAGGCCGGATCTCGATCCGAGAAGTGCGCGCAATATTTTTGTCGGAACCATGGATCACATTATCACGCGCTGGTTGTTGAAGGATAGGTCATATTCTCTGTTTGATAATTTGGATCATACCTTCAAATTATTGGTCGCTGCTTTTAAGCCAGAACAATCCAATTCAGCTAATTATATGAACTGATAAAAAAGGAGGATGTGAAATGGCGAAATCATTATTAGAATGGGATTGTTAGTGATTTTTGTATGAAGAACGCAATGAATGGTGCTGCATCTGTCCAGACAATGCGACAATGCTATCACCATACCGTTTGAAAAGATAACCTGTTAGAAAAATTGAACTGTAGGTTTTAAAACGCCAGCCATTCAAAAATCCGGTTCGACCGGGATAGAGGAGGGTAGGATGAAAATCAACAAAATAGATCATATCTGTATTGCGGTTAAAAACCTTGATGAGGCCCGAAAGATATGGGAGCCGGTTTTTGGAAAATCCAAGCCGGATGATGAATACATAGATGAGCCTGAAAAAATCAAGGTCGCTCGCTATTGGTTGGGGGAAGTCGGCTTTGAACTGATGGAATCGACCACTCCGGATGGGGATGTTGCTAAATTTATCGATAAAAGGGGCGAAGGCGTTATGCTTATCAGTTTGAACGTCGATAATACCCGTGATGCCATGGCCGAATTAAAGCAAAAAGATTATCCCTTTATCGGTGGTGCCCGGCCTTTTCGGGATTGTGAGTTTGCTTTTATTCATCCCAAAAAGATGAATGGGGTATTGCTGGAGTTTATTGACTACAAGTGGAAAGAATTCGAAGAGTCATAAAAGAAATGGCTATTTTTCCGCTGAGCGTTGTTCTCCGCGGTGTTTAATCCTCGACGTACTTCAAGTACGCCTCGGAATAAACACCTTGTGCGGCCGCGCTCAACGAAAAAATCCCTCATTTCTAATTTTTTATATTACAGTCTTAGAATGAAAAAATCAAAATAATGAAACTCTAATTGACGAGGTTGGAGATATGAGCATTTCGAAGAAAATTGAAGATATCATTTCCAGAGCTTCTTTCATTCGCAAGATGTTTGAAGAGGGAGCGCAACTCAAAGCTCAATACGGATCTGATAAGGTCTATGATTTTAGCCTGGGAAATCCGAATTTGCCGCCGCCCGAAAAATTTAGTGAATTGCTCAGAGACACAGTGGACTCTTGCGGGCTGGGGGATCATTGCTATATGCCCAATACCGGCTACCCGATGGTGTGCGGCTCTGTAGCAGATTATTTGGCTGAAGAACAGCAGGCCCCGGTAACTGACCATGAAGTCATGATGACGTGCGGCGCATCAGGCGCGCTCAACGTGGCTTTGAAAACAATTCTCGATCCGGGTGACGAAGTTCTTACACCGGCGCCTTGTTTTGTCGAATATAAATTTTATGCCGACAATCATGGCGGGGTTTTAAAAACGGTTCAGTCCAAACCTGACTTTCAGCTGGATTTGGATGCGATGTCCGATGCCATTACCCCAAAAACCAAAGCCGTATTAATCAACTCACCCAATAACCCGACCGGGCAGGTTTATCCTGAAGAAGATCTGGTGGCTTTGGGTGCGTTATTGGAAAAGAAGAGCAAAGATTACAAGCGCACGATCTACCTGGTCTCAGACGAACCCTATCGTAAAATCGTTTACGACGATGTTAAAGTGCCCAGTATTTTTGCCAGCTATAAAGACAGCATTATCGGCACCTCCTATTCCAAGGATATTTCGATTCCCGGAGAGCGCATCGGGTTTATTGCCATTAACCCTGCGGCCACTTACAAAAACGATTTGGTCGCCGGTATGACGGTTGCCAACCGAATTTTGGGTTTTGTCAACGCGCCGGCGCTGATGCAGCGCGTGGTGGCCTGTATGCAGGGGATGAGCGTGGAAATATCTGAATATGCTCGTAAACGGCAAATGTTGTGTGAAGGCCTGGCAAATTTTGGGTACGAGTTCATCAAGCCACCGGGAACATTCTACCTTTTTCCGCGCTCGCCGATTGCAGACGATGTTGAATTTGCCAATGCCCTTAAAGAGGAACGTGTTTTGGTGGTGCCGGGCAGCGGCTTTGACGGACCGGGCCACTTCAGAATCGCGTTTTGCGTGGAAGACCATGTAATCGAAAATTCAATGCCGGGCTTTGAAAGGGCAATCAGGAAATACAAATAGCTCAAAATTGCTTCATATGAGTTATACAGTAATTGCTCAGTTTATATTGGGGACAAAATCGGAAACGCATCGCTGTCTGCAATGTGATTTGGAAATTTGTCTGGCCAAACAGATACGCGCCAAAGAGGTAGTTATTTAATAGTGCGCCGTAATTTCGTTTGTTGAGATCCCAAACTTAAAAAGCTTCGGGCATTACTGGGTTTCAGGTTTCGGGTGTCAGGTGTCAGGTCACTGACCGGCACATCGAGGATCGAAGTCTCTCAGTTACTGGTCTGTACCAGTTGATATAAAACCCAACGAGGGCCCATCGGTGAATCGCTAAAACCTGAAACCTGACACCTGAACACTGAAACCTTTTATTTAACAATAAGCTCCATGGATCGGTCGGACAATGACTCACAGCCGGTAGACGTCACCACCACTGTATGACCAAAGCAGACGGCATGATTGCTGCTGCTGTCCATCAGGATCATGTGCAAGAAAAACACCATATTGGGTCGGGCAATTACCGGATTGCCGTGGTAAAACATGGGCCAGTCCATCCAGTTTGGTGCAAACGTCGTTCCCAGGCTGTAGCCGGTCGCGTTTAAACGATGTTCGTGCATACCGGCTGCATCGCAGGTGGTTGCATACGCATCAAATACCTCCCCGATAGGGCGTCCGGGCCGAAGGGCTGCTTTGCATGCCTGCATGGCATCCATACATGCGTTGTGCATCTCCCGATGCCGCGCACTCGCCTTGCCGATGGGGATCGTGCGCATCATGGCCGCATGGTAGTGCCGATAGGCGGCGGCCCATTCAAGTGTCAATTGATCTTGGGAATCGAGTTTGCGTCGACCGGATTTATAGCGGCATAGCAATGCATCTTTTCCTGAGCCGATAATGAATTCATTGCCCGGATAGTCACCACCTCCGGCGAAGATAATCCCCTGCATCGCTGCCAGGATATCGCCTTCATCAGCGCCGGCGCCAGCAAGACGGTAGGCTTCATCATATGCGCCGTCTGCCAGCGCTGCTGCCTTGTGGACATAGACCATTTCTGCCTCGCTTTTAACCACCCGCAACCGGCTCACCAGATCCGAAGCATCTTCGAGTGTGCAAAAATCCTGCAAGGCATTTTCCAATAACTTTCCATTTTTGGCGGTCAATCCATAAGCGTCGTATTCAACCCCTAGGCGCTTTCCTTTGCAGCCAAATTCGTTTAGGATTTTCTTTAACTGGTCCGCTGGATTGGCATCGGCACTATCGACCCAAATCCGAATATCTTCAATAATAGAGGTATGACGCGCCTGCCTCAGGTCCGGTGAACGCGTTAAAAGCATAAAATGCCCGTTGGTACCCAAATACAGGCATTGGAAAAAAACATAGCCAAAACTGTCGTAGCCCGTAAGATAGTACATACTTTCCTGACGAAACATTAAAAGACCATCCAACCCTCGTTTTTTCAACGCTTCAATGGTCTGCTCTTTGCGGGTGTTAAATTCTTCAATAGAAAAATGCAGTGCCATGATATCCTCCTTTGAACCAATATAGACGCCAATAGCAACTGATCCTTTGATGTAATATGTCTTCTAAAATATTGTCAATATCATTAAAGTTTTAAATCATTCAAAAAGTAAATTGTCCCAAGAAAACCTTGACCCTTTATTTGGTATACAGTATACAAAATTGACTCAACAGAGGTATAATGATGTATGTCAAAACTTCAGGTCTCACATTTAGTGAATTACAGGAAATCCAATGATCCGTTCTATGAATATCGCCTGGTGGGTGCAACGCTGGGCGGATTTACATCCCAAGAAATGTGCCATCATTTTTGAGGATAAAAAAATAAGCTATGCAGAGCTGAATGACCGCGCCAACCGAGTCAGCTGCTGGCTGCAATCGTTAGGAATCGAGAAGGGCGATCGCGTTGCCGCCACGCTAAACAATTGCCCTGAGTTCATCGAACTGTTTTTAGCGTGTGCCCGGCTGGGCGCCATATTCGTACCCCTCAATTTTCGATTGGCAGCCCCGGAACTGGAATACCTTTTGAAGAATTGTCGCCCGCGGTTGTTTGTATTTGGTCAGGAATTTTCAGATACGGTCAAAAAACTGGATGTTGAAAATACTCGACCGTCGGTTTTGTTGTCATCGGTTGGTAAAGAGCCGGTTGAAGATGAGATATTGGACTACAGTTCGTCGTCGGCCGATTTCGACAATCAGCAACCGTTTTTAACCGGATCCTTGGGCCCGGCAGATCCGGAAGAGCCCCAGGTGATCATGTATACTTCAGGCACCACCGGGCGGCCAAAAGGGGCGGTGCTCAGTCATCGCAAGACCTTTTTCAACTGTTTGAATGCCGATATTTTTTTTAAACTACATTTTGACGACATCATGCTCGTTATTTTGCCCCTGTTTCATTCCGGCGGTCTTTTTATTCAAGCCGCACCCACCATTTACAAAGGGGCCACCCTTGTGATCCATCCCAAATTTGATCCTATCAAAGTGTATCAGGATATCGAGCATTACCGCGTGACCAAATTTTTGGGTATTCCGACAGTTTATCGTGCACTTGTTAAAGTCGGCTCGCAACAAAGAGGGGATATGTCATCCTTAAAAGTGTGTGCCGGAGGAGGGGAGAAAACCACCCCTGAGCTATTTGAACTGTGTCGGGAGGCTGGGCTGGCCTTCCGCCAGGTGATGGGTCAAACGGAAACCTCGATATTGTTATGGGCATCGGAAGAAGACTCTTTTCGCAAGCCGGGTACCGTCGGCCGTCCGGTATTTCATGCCGAGGTCAATATTGTGGATAAATACGGCCACGACGTGCCACCCGGAGATGTAGGCGAGATTGTCGTTCGAGGGTCCATCATGATGAAAGAATACTGGCAGGATCCGGTCCGAACTGAAGAAACCATCCGCAACGGCATGCTTTACACCGGTGATCTGGCCCGTATGGATGAAGACGGCTATTATTTTTTGGTGGACCGTGCCCGAGATATGTATATTACCGGCGGCGAGAACGTTTATCCTGCCGAGGTTGAACGCATCTTAAGACAGCATCCGGATGTCAAGGACATCGCGGTGGTCGGCATACCCAACGAACGTTGGGGTGAAGTCGGACATGCTTTTGTGATTGCCGAAGAAGAATCCGGTCTGAGTGACGAAGACATCCTCTCTTATTGCCGGAAGCAGATGGCAAAGTTTAAATGCCCCCGCAGCATCACCTTCTGTAACGATTTCCCGCGCACCTCCCTTGGAAAGGTACGCAAAAGGGAGCTTTTTAAAAATGTGCAATAAATTTAACGTATTTTAACTCTCTACAATTGATAGGTGACTTAAAACGTGGATTGACTGAAGAATATCAAATTTTTAACAATTTTAAAGATATGATGTGAATATCACAAGTATTAAGTGGCCGTTCCCACAAGTATCCCCATCAAAAATTAACATCCTGTAATCATATAATATTTTTGGCAGGTCATCGGGAAGGCCCACAATGAAGGCCGTCACCAATCCCTCATTGATATTAAAGGCTTCGTTCCAGATTAATGGATTTGGAGGGGCTAAATTGGTTCGAGCTAAAAAAATGCATCAGCACCGAATCATTCCAGTCGACCAAGGTATTTATTTTTTGAACGCCGAGTGTTTTGATATGATCCATAAATTCGTTAATCAACTGCTTTCCGATACCTTTATGCTGGTGATCAGGATCAACGCCGATCGTATCCAACCTTGCTTCTTCCTGGAAAATACCATATTCTCCCATGTAGAGTTCACCCATTATAAATCCCACCACAGTTCCGTCTTCTTCTGCCACCAGCGACGTGGGTAAAAAATCTTTGGTATTAAAAAGCTTATCAAACTTCATTTCATAGTACTCCGGCCGGGCAACCTTGAGTACTTTTTCGTCGATCCCAACCACAGCCTCAAAATCGTCGACTTTCATGAGTCTGATTTTAATGGTGCTCTCTATCATATGGCCTCCTTTCACTATTTGAGATCCAATTCGTAAAGCTGAAAGGTTAACTACCATTTATTGGAAGACCCTTGCCTTAAGCGTGAAAACCAATATTAACGTTATGGCTTACATTTAAGAAAAATGACTGAAAAACCCATAATTCCCTTAAGGGGAGCATAGCTCAGGCCCGTCAGATTTTGCAACCCTTTATAAATATTGATGGATTATTTCATGATAGATTGCCGGCAAATAAACCCTCAAACGTCTTGGTGAACAACAAGATTCCTATTTCCACGCATTGGATGTGCCACCCTCGCGAACCGGGAGCTGGCGCTGATTCTGGAGGTTGATTCCCAGGGATTACAGATCTAGCCCTGGAAAATCCACATTCTTTCCATGAATTCGGCCCCCACCTGATGAGTTTTTCCTTGACAGGTTCCGGTGAACCTCATACAAATACATAATAGCTAAATTATAGTTAATTTATAGCTTAGAATGCGCCGAGTCCGGTTTAAAGACGAGGTGCATTTTAAGTAAAATTACATATAGATTCAATAAGTTAAAAGAATTATTCTTTCTGGTCATTGAAGATTCGGTCGATGCCAATATGAAATTTCGCAAGATGCGGGCCATTCGGAGATCAATATCCACCAAAACGGTGAGGCTATGGTCGCTTTGAAAACCGAAATGAGCCTAAAAGAGATCAAGGGAACGGCGGAGGATCAATGGAAGTCCCCCAAGTCTAAGTTCGGGGTCTTCGGGAAAGAAATGATCGAAAAAAAAGTCAAAAAGTCCGGAAGCAGCGGACGCGTCTATCTGCCCTCGAATTGGGTGGGCAAGCATGTCAAAATCATTCGCATTGATTGAGGAAGCAGGAATTTAAGGTCGTGTTGAATTAAGTGCATGAAATCCATGATTAATCAAATCGTTTTTCACGAATCCATGTCATCCATAAGGAAAGAAAAATGAGATACGCTGAGACAGGAATTAATTTAGAAATTGATCTAACCCGCGGAAACATTGAAAGGGTACAGTCAGATCCGAAAGACACCGAGCTTTATCTGGGGGGGCTGGGAACGAGCGCCAAGATCATGTGGGACCGGGTGGGTCCGGAAGTTGAAGCTTTTTCTCCCGAGAATTTGCTCATATTTGCCGCCGGTCTTTTATGTGGCACACCGGCTACCGGATGTAACCGCACCATCGTGACGACCATTTCTCCTCAGACCAAGCTATTTGCATTTTCGATGATGGGTGGATTCTGGGCCCCGGAATTGAAGCATGCCGGTTATGACAAAGTCATCCTGCGCGGAAAATCTTCCAAGCTGGTCTACATATGGATTAAAAATGACAAGGTCGAGATCCGAGATGCCTCTCATCTGGCGGGCAAAGGCTCCAATGAAACGGCCCAGCTCCTCCGGCAGGAGTTGGATGAACCCAAAGCACAGGTGGCGGCCATCGGCCTGGCCGGTGAAAACCGGGTGTTTTATGCTTCAATTGAACAGGGCAGATCCAGTGCCAGTCGCGGCGGCATCGGCGCCGTTATGGGTGATAAAGGGGTAAAAGCCATCGTTGTGCGCGGTACCGGAGACGTCACGGTTGCAAAGCCGATGGAATATCTCGAACAGTGCCAAGAAGTAATGGATTATATAAAATGGCGCGAGGACAACCCCATTAAGGGCGTCATCCCCATTTTGGCCGTACTGGGATCCCCGCAGGAGATGGCCATCCATGACGAGAAGTGGCATACCGAAAACTTTGTCTGGGGTAATGCCCGCACTCGCCGAAAAGATTTCTGGAACGAAGAACGCGCTCAGGAATTTACCCAAACGCTGGATTCGGCGCGTACCCGGCTGATCAGCTGCTATAACTGCCCGATGAAATGCGCTGCCACCCTCAACCTGCCGGGGCTTCCGACTTATATGATGAAATGTTTTTCGAAACTGACGTATACCATGGCGGCATATTCAAATCTGGAATTCGGTTTGAGGATAGCCCAAAAGGCGACCGAATACGGTCTGGACGGCTACTCAACGCCCCAGGTCATGGCCTTTACGCTCGAGCTCTATGAGAACGGCATTTTAACCGACAAGGACTTGCCGGACCTGCCGGAAGACAACCATGAAAAATTTTACTATCTACTGGACCTGATTGTGAACCGCGAAGGGATCGGCGATCAACTGGCAAATGGCACGTACTGGGCGGCCAAAGAGATCGGAAAGGGCGCGGAAGAATACGCCCACAATTGCATCAAAAAACATGAGCAGCTGCCGCTCAAACTGGGTATGCTCAATCCGATCTATTTTCTGATGTACTGCACCGGAGAGAAAATGAACGTGACCCAGATTGAAGGGCAGTTTCCCCAGGCGCCTTTTCCCAAGCGCGAGCACCGCGAAAAGTTCGTCAAGGATTGGTTCCAGGTTCCGGATGATAAGTTCAAACAGTATTTCCTGGACTGGGAACCACGCGGGGAAAACTCGATGCCCTTTTACCCGACCGTGCCCATGGTCTGCGATATCGTCGACTGGATGGAAAGAATGCACTACATCGATGATGCCCTCGGCATGTGCGCCGGCGTGTCATCATTTCACCTGAAGCCGCCGTATCACATCCATAATTATCCGAAATTTATCACCTACGGCGCCGGGATCGAAATGGATGAAGAAAAACTGACAAAGGCCACCAGAAGGTACCGAACCCTGGTCAGGGCTCTTAATATCCGGCGCGGCATGCGCAGAAAAGATGACGCGCCGCCTGCGGATCACTGGAAAAAGAGATTCCCCGAACTCGAAGCCGAGCTTCTGGATGCGTATTACGAAATGAAGGGCTGGAATAAAGAAGGCATCCCCACCCTGGCGTCTTTGTATGACCTGGGTCTGGATTACGTGGGTGAAGACTTTCTGGCGAGGGGAATTCTGACCGATGGTGAAGAAGATGCGCCTGCCGAACAGACAGCGGCGGGAAAAAAGTAAATTCCTAATTAAGCGAAAGGCACTCAATTAGGCGTTAATTGTTGTTAGTTATTCGTTATTGAAAAATGATTAAAGCACCATTTAATGTCGTTAAACTATTAACTATTAACGAATAACAGATAACTTCCAATTAGTTTTAACCAATTGGGGTAGACATAAGGCGAAGGAGAC
>JAAUXY010013603.1_pt1 | contig 10805 bp, 11 predicted proteins | sample 7278121 | NCBI WGS metagenome assembly JAAUXY01 (sample SAMN14350117, study PRJNA611818) | marine sediment metagenome | isolation source: surface marine sediment (1.8m) | place: French Polynesia: Moorea | collected 2018-08
AGCCCCGCGAGCGCCAGCGCACCGATCGCCGCATTGCCCCATTGACCGGTGGAGATCCACGCGTGATCGCTGGCGAGGATCAGCGTGACGATCGCGAAGTTCGCGGGGTTGAATACATGCTTGCCGCGGACGCGTATCAGGAACTTGCTGCCGATGGCGACGAGCGCGGCAAGCGCGGCGAGTGCGACCATGTCGGTGCGGAACAGCATCGTCAGCGACAGCGACGTGATCAACGCACTCAGAGGATCGAAGGACGGCAGCCCTAAGAGCTTTCCGCCCAGCCATTGCGTCGCCAGTGCGGCGGACACGATCGCGGCTGCGTTCTGCCAGTGGATGCCGAAGTCGAGCACGACGATTCCGAACGTGACGAGGCACGTCAGCACGCCGATCTGGTAGAGGCGCGGGTCGTTCAGGCGGATGGCCGATAGTCTCGTCATGCCCGTTACAAACGCGGGCATCGGCGAAACGGGGTTAGCCCGCATCCGTCACCGATTGCACGGGCCCTCGCTTGTCTCTTGTCCGCACAGGGCTTCTTCCTCAGTTGGCAATACAGTGAGTATTGCGCGCCTTCGGAAAAAGCCCTGTGCGAACACTATCCTGCGCGATCATCCCGCGAATCGGTGACGGATGCGGGCTGGCTGCCTCTATGTCGAGATCAGATCCCGTATGGGCCGGGCGTCGCGACTGTCCGGAAATACTTCGTTGTCCACGAATGCGGACGGTAGATTCATGTGCTCGTGCAATACCGCCTTGAACATCGATCGGATGTCGGCGGTAGGCCGAAGATCCCTGTCCTCATGGAGATTCTTCAGACCCGGCCAGTCGGTCACGACGCGTCCGCCAGCGACGGCACCGCCGACGAGAACCGCGGCAGTCCCGGTGCCGTGATCCGTACCCCGCGTGCCGTTGACGCGGACCGTGCGGCCGAACTCCGTGACGACGGCAACGACCGTGTTCGACCACGTTTCGCCGAGCTCCCGCTTGAGTTCGAGCAATCCTCCGTCGAGTGCAGCGAAGCGATTCGCGAGCTGTCCGTTCGACGAACCCTGGTTCGCGTGCGTGTCCCAGCCGCCTACTTCTACGACGGCAATCGACGGACCGCCGTCGGTGGTCAGGAAGCGCGCTGCGGATGCTGCAGCGGAGCGCAGTGCCGCCGCATCGCCGCGCTGCCGGCTCTGCATACTGTCTGCGCCTTCTGCGCCTTCTGCGATCTCCTGCGACGACATCGCCTGTGTCAGGCGCGTGGCAAAGAACTCGTCGTCGGCGTACAGGTCGGCCAGGCGATCGAGCGTCGAGTCGCTTGCGTGCGGCAGACGCGACGGCGCCCAGCTCATCACTGAGTTCTCGCCGCGCAGGACGAGCGGGGTATTCTGTGCGAGCGCGATGGCGCGTTCGTCACCGAGTGATCCGCCCAACGGTTCGAGCGCGCGATTGAGCCAGCCGTCGCGGAGGAGGCCGACGGACGAGCCACCGTTCTCCAGGATGTCCTGACCGTCGAAGTGCGATCGTTCGCGGTAAGGGCTTGCCACCGCATGGACGACAGCTGCCTCGCCGTCGCGATAGAGCGAATGCAGCGTCTCGAAAGCCGGATGCAGGCCGAAGGTCCCGTCCAGCGGCAGCGTGCCGCCTTCACCGCCGGGCGCCGCCAGCGCCAGCTCGCCGCGCAGCCGCGCGTAGTCCGGATCGGCATAAGGTGCAGCGAGCGCGAGGCCATCCATCGCTCCGCGCAGAATCACCAGGACGAGCCGCTTCTCCGTGCTTGCAGTTGCGAAGGAAAGCGTCGGCAGCGTCATGGCCGCGCATCCGAGTCCGGCCGCCGTCAGGAATCGTCGTCTGTCCATGTTGCTCATCTCCGCTGGAAGTCCGGTGACGCAAGCAAGAGCGTCATACCCTGGGTGACGCTCTCCGCGCGGGAAACCGCCCGGCGTGTCGCAGCTGAAAAGGATTCTCCGAGTACGGCATCCCCTAGCTCGACGGGGCGTACGCGGTTGCCGACCAGCCTCGATACCGCTTCGACCCATTCGATGCGCTTGTAGAGCGCGTCCGCGCCGCCCCACTGCTCTGCGGTGTCGGGCCAGCCCTCGGGCGAGCCGGGGCGGAATGGCACCTGACCGAGAGTGTCGAACGCGCCGACGATCATTCGCCCCTCATCCGGTACATGATCGAAGGCGCGGAAGGTCGAGATAACGAGGTCGTTCGGCGACTTGTATTTCGTCTGCATGCTCTGCCACGGCTGATCCGATTCGATCAGGACCGCATAGACCGTGCTGAGTTCGCCATCCGATTCCATCCATGCGGCGACCATGTCATCGACGAGTTCGGCAGGTGGCTCGTCTGCTACCAGGTGGCGCGCGAGCTTGGTGGAGACGAAGCGTGCGGTCGATCGATGTTTTGCCAGATCGCGCAGCACCGCTTCGCCCTGACGTACGCCGTCGTCACGGTACGTCGTCCCGAGCACGACGTGCGAGCCCGGTTCGTGGATGTTCTCGCGGAACTCGAAGCGCCCGGGCTCGCCTTCGGAGAACCTGCCGCGTTCGTTGGCACCGCCGATCGACCAGCCCGTCAGTATCCGCGAGAAGCTGGTGACGTCCTCCTGGGTGTAGCCACCGTCGACGCCGAGCGTATGCAGTTCGAGGATCTCGCGTGCGAGGTTCTCGTTGAGCCCGAAGGTCTGGTCGCGGCGCAGTCGATTGGCGCGCTGTCCCAGCCTCGAGTTCTCGCCGACCGAACGCTGATTGTCGAGATACAGAAGCATCGCGGGATGCTGCTCCACGGCGATCAGCAGGTCCTCGAAGCGGCCGGTGATGTTCGGACGGATCGCCTCGTTCTCGTACAGGCCGGCGATTGCCGGCAACGGCTGCTTGTCTGCGGAGACGGCGAAGTGGTTCGACCAGAAGTGCACCAGCCGCTCACGGAACGGGGCATCCGATGCGGCCGCGGTGCGATACCGCGCCAGAGCCTGCTGCACGAAATGGCGACGAACGACTCGGCCGTACTGTTCGACGATGTCGTCGACTTCGCCGCGGCGCTGGGCCGCCCGAATCTCCTGCACCTCCTCGAACACCTCAGCGGAGTCCGGCAGGCGGGCTACGTCAGGCGACGCGTCGTACGGCGTTTCGATCTGCGCGAGCAGCCAGTCCCGCGGCTCGTCGGCGATCGTCTCCAGCTCGCCCGGGCGGGCACCCAGCCCGAAGCGGTTGGCGGCGATGGCGGCTTCCTTTTTCACGTTTCGCATCTCTCCTCAAACGCGGCGTTCAGGGATTGGTTGACCCAAGGCCGTATCCATATGACGCGGAGGGCCCTTTTCGACTGGATGATCTACAATTATGTTCAACAAAAACAATTACCTGCGGGTTTGCATCCAAACAGGCCGCGAGCAGCATCAATAGGTCAAGAGCGGCAGGTGCCGCAGGTGTAACACTGGAGATAGAGATGGAAGGTATTTTCGGAATCATCGGGGTATTCGGCGGATTGACGGTCGTACTGAGCCTCTTTTTCTGGTTCCGCTATCGCAATCGTCGTGACATGCAGGAGACGATTCGCACGGCGCTGGACAAAGGCCACGAGCTGACGCCAGACATCATTGACCGCCTCGGTCAGCCGAAGCCGGCGAAGGACAAGGATCTGAGACTTGGCGTCATCTGGCTTGCACTTGCGGCCGCGCTGGGGATTGCTGGCGTCTTCGTTCCGGACCCGAGCGGATATGCTTCGGGGGGCATTTGGACCGGCGCGGCATTCCCGCTCTGTCTCGGGCTGGGCTACATGCTGCTGTGGATGATGCGGGACAAGGACGAGTAGAGGATCGTTTCGCGCTTGACCGCTGATGACGGACTTTCACGATAACGACCTGGTCGCGCGTGTCGTCGCCTCTGGCGATACGCATGCCTTCGGCGAGCTGATTCGCCGGCACCAGTCGCAGGTCAGGAACTTCCTGCGCAAGCTGGCCCGGGATACCGAACTCGCCGACGACCTGGCCCAGGATTGCTTTCTGCATGCCTGGGACAAGCTGCGGACCTACTCGGGTCGCGGAACGTTCATCGGCTGGCTGATGAAAGTCGCATACACGACATTCCTGCAGTCGAAACGAAAGTCGAAGCGCTACGGCGAGATTCTGGAGGAGGCAGGTCATCTCGCAGACGCAGAGTCGAGGAGCTACACTGAGCCGGTAGACGAAGTCACCGATCTCGACAAGCTGCTCGGCGTATTGAATGAAGAAGAGCGGGCGGTGGTCGTAATGTCCTATGCCTGCGGACTCTCCCATCGGGAGATCTCGGAAGCGACAGATCAGCCGGTAGGCACGATCAAGTCACTTATCTTCAGAGCAAAGGAAAAGATCAGGACGAGTTTTGAGATCGAAGATCATAAACATGGCTGATGCGATGAAAGATGCTGAAGACCTGGTGCTCGAGAAGCTGCTCGGCAGCGAGGCGATCGCCGACGACGGGTTCTCGGACCGAGTCGTCAAGAAAGTCCGGCGCAGGCTTTGGGTCCGGCGGCTGACGCTGCCGATTGCCGCGGCGATCGGCTTGAGCATCGCTGCGAAGCCGGTACTTTCGCTGCTGGAGTCGCTGCGCGGCCTGCTCGAGACGGTCGTCCCGGCCGACGCCGCGGCGGTCCCGGCCTTGCCGTCGCTGCCGCTGCTCTTCGGCGGTGCGCTGCTGTTCGTCGCGGTTGTCGCCGCCGTGCAGCTCATCGAGGATTGAGCGCGCCACCCCGGTTCAACTCACGGGCAAGCCTAACGTGAGCCGCGTCGTTGTTTCCGGGTCCGGGCTCAGTTACTCTGCCGCGCATGAGTCTTCGCGATCAGGTCGAGCAACTGCTGCCCAACTGGGAACGCTGGTATCCCAGTCTGTTCGATGCTGCCAGTGACTTAGGGCTGATCAAAGCCGAAGTCTGCGACCCCGGTTCGCTGTTGCTGACGCGCCGGCACCAGAAGGTCCGGCAGCGTGCCGAAGACGCGCACCGCGAGAAGTGGGGCGGCAAGGCACAGGACTGACAAACCCCGTATGCCATTCGATCTCGACGCCGTCCGCGAGAAATTTCCGTCTTTGAGCCGTACCGACGACGGCCAACCGCGAATCTACTTCGACAATCCCGCCGGCACCCAGGTGCCGCGCAGCGTGGCCGACAGCATGGCCGAGTGCCTGATCGAAGCGAACGCCAATCTGGGCGGCACCTTCCGGACGTCGAAGCTCGCCGACGAGGTCGCACAGAGTGCGCACGATGCGATGGCGGACTTCCTGAACGCGCGGTCATCCGACGAGATCGTGTTCGGCCAGAACATGACGACGATCACGCTGCATCTGTCGCGTTCGATCGGCAAAGCACTCGAACCCGGAGACGAGATCGTTCTGTCGCGGATGGATCACGATGCGAACGTCCACCCGTGGGTGTTGATGGCGAGAGATCACGGCCTCGTCGTCCGCTGGCTGCCGTTCGATACGAAGACCTTCGAATTCGATCTCTCGAAGCTCGACGAGCTGCTCAACGAGAAGACCCGGATGGTCTGCGTCGGCGGCGCCAGCAACCTGACCGGCACGATCAACGACGTCCGGACGATCTGTCGCAAGGCGCGCGATGTGGGAGCCTGGTCATACATCGACGCCGTGCAGTCAGCCCCGCACGTGCCGACCGACGTACAGGACTTAGGCTGCGACTTCCTCGTCTGTTCGGCCTACAAGTTCTTCGGACCCCACCAGGGCATCCTCTGGGGCCGCCGCGAGATCCTCGAGTCGCTCGAGCCGTACAAAGTGCGGCCTGCGCCCGACGAGCTTCCGTGGTGTTTCGAGCCCGGTACGCAGAGTCACGAGGGTATGGCGGGCACGGAGGCCGCGGTCGACTACTTCGCGTGGATCGGCGAGACGATGGCTGGAGACAAACACGGCGACTGGTCGCGCTTCGAGGGTCGACGGATGTATGTCCACGCGGCGCTCGATTGCCTGTTCGACTACGAGCGCGGTCTTTCGGAACAGCTGATCGATGGCCTGCAATCCATCCCCGGCATCACCGTACAGGGCATCACGGCGCCGGAGGCACTCGATCGGCGCGTGCCCACCGTGGCGTTCACGCACGCGGAGATCGCGCCGTCCGTCATCGCCGAAGCGCTGGCGGCACGCAATATCTTCGTCTGGAGCGGCCACAACTATGCCGTCGAGACGGCGATGTCATTGGGCATTTATGACCACGGCGGAGCCGTCCGCATCGGCCCTGTCCACTACAATTCCCCTTATGAAATCAACGAGTTGCTGAACTCGCTCGAGGGCATCCTCCGCCAGTCTCGAATTGCCTGACTATACTCAGGCATCGGGCGAAAGCCCGAGATAACAACAAGCAAGTAAGCAAGCAAGGGGGACTCATGAAGAAGATCATTTGCATCGCCTCCGGGGCGATGCTGACCGCTATGGCCGGCATCGCGAGCGCGGACGGTCACGAAGGTGCATCACTCGCCTATCCACCGATGGAGGCGTTCACCTGCAACTACAACGAAGGCAAGGGGCCGGCGGATCTCGACGCCGCAGTGGATGCCTGGAACGAGTACATGGACGATCGCGATATCGACTATTACTTCGCCGCAACGATGACGCCGTATTACTACGGACCCGAAACCTTCGACGTCGGATGGATCGGTAGCTGGTCGGACGGAAACGCGATGGGCGCGGGCACCGATCAGTGGCTTGCTGAGGGCGGCGAACTAGCGGCCGGCTTCGCTGCAGCCCTTACCTGTGACTCACACAGCAATTTTGCGATCGATGCGATCCGCGCGCCGGACGGTGATACACCCGATACGTTTGTCCTCACCTTTTCCGACTGCAACGTTACGGAAGGGACCCAATACGAGGATATGCGTGCGGGGATGGTAGCGTGGGCCGAGTATCAGGCCGAGAACGGTCACGACCATCCGGCGTGGATCCTTTGGCCGGTCTACGGCAGCGGGGATGCAGAGTTCGATTTCAAGCTGATGGAAGGCTACGAGAACCACACCGAGCTTGGAGCCGGTTATGAGATGTACGGAACCGGCGGCGCGTGGGCGAAGCACATGGAGACCGTTGCGGGAATGTACGAGTGCGACGAGGCGCGGGTGTACAACGGCACGACCCGGAGGGCGATGGGCGGAGACTAACGCCGCATTTTCACTTGCCTAAATACGAAGGCCCAACAACAAAGGCCGCCCTTAAGGGCGGCCTTTGGTGAGATATGTATCGGGAATCGGCGATCAGCGGATGTCTGAAGGTTCCTCCATCGTCCGAATAAGACCGTCCGGCTCGCGCGATACCTTTTTAATCTCACTAGACATGGATCACCTCCTTTCAAGTTGTTTGCCCGCGGCTCAGTATGCTTTGGAATCAGCAAATTGCAAGCGGAAATACACTGCGAAAACAGTGGTATGCAAGCCACTTCTGATGCGTTATTCTAATTGGCCGCCTGCACGCTAACAGAGGCCGCCGAACGGCCGAGAAGAAAGAAATGCAGGAAGCCGAACCCACAAGCGACACAACTCCGGTAGGGCGTCTATGCCCGGTATCCGGCAGCGAGCGCTATGCAAGCCTCGACACGCTGCGCGGCATCGCCGTGCTCGGCATTCTCGTCATGAACATCTATGGGTTCGCGATGCCGTTCATCGCGTACATGAACCCTTTCGCCTGGGGCGGGACTGAGCCCTGGAACGTCGGGACCTGGTTCTTCACGCATCTCTTTTTCGATCAGAAGTTCATGACGATCTTTTCTATCCTGTTCGGTGCCGGCATCGTTCTGATGTCGGACCGCGCGGAGAAGCGGTCGCGACCGTTCGCCGGCGCGTTCTACAGGAGGTCTGTGTGGCTGTTGCTGCTCGGCGCCGCGCACGCGTACCTGATCTGGTTCGGTGACATCCTGTTCTTCTACGCGGCCGTCGGCATGCTTGCGTTCTTCTTCCGCCGCCGCTCACCGAAAGCGCTGATCATCATCGCCTGCTGTGCGCTGCCGATCGCACCGCTGTTCTCATTCGCAGGCGGCGTCTACATGGCGGATCTCAAGGAGCGTGCGGAGTCGTACGAACTCCTGCTGGAAGCCGGGGATACGCTGACGGAGGAGCAACAGGCAGCCGTCGAGGAGTGGGACGAGGCCCGCGGATTCATGATACCCGGTGAGGAGGAGCTCAACGCCGATATCGAAGCCTACACGGGCAGCTACGGCGAGATCGTGGCGCACCGCGCAGGGGATGTGCTCGAAATGCAGATCCAGGGAACGCTGTTCTTCATGATCTGGCGAGTCGGCGGTCTGATGCTCATCGGTATGGCGCTGATGAAGCTCGGCGTACTGACCGCCGAGAGAGAAAACGGGTTCTATAAGCGGATGATGCTGGTGGGCTACGGGCTTGGACTGCCGATAACGATTTTCAGCGCCGCCAACCTGCATGCGAACGACTTCGATTCTCTGTACATCTTCACGATCGGTTCGATTCCGAACTACGTCGGCAGCATCTTGATGGCGCTCGGCCACATCGCGCTGGTCATGCTCATCGTCAGGACCGGGGCCCTGGCATCGCTGATGCGCCGATTTGCGGCTGTCGGGCGGATGGCGCTGTCCAACTATCTGGCGCACTCGCTGATCCTGACGACCGTCTTCTACGGCTACGGACTGGGCCTCTACGCCGAGATTCCTCGGCTTGCGCAGATGGGCTTCGTCGCGGCCGTAATCGGCCTGCAGCTCTACTGGAGCCCGTGGTGGCTTGCCCGATTCCGCTTCGGGCCGTTCGAATGGCTCTGGCGCAGCCTCACGTACTGGCAGCGCCAGCCCATGCGGGCCGGATGACGGAATTGTCACGATGCGGCGGGCTGAATGCCGTGTATACTCAGGCTTGCCTGAGGTGCGTCGCGCACCGATAAGAACTTAAGAAAACGAGAGAGAGAACAAATGGCACTGGCAGATCTCAAGAACGTACTCAATATTTTCGGCGGAAAGGACATCTCCGAAGACAAGCAGAACGAGCTGTTCAAGGAAGTCCTGTTGATGACGCTCGCCCGTGCGGCGAACGCCGACATCAACGTCCACGCCGCAGAGGTGGACAGGATCCAGGAGATCATCAAGGACCATACTGGCGAAGAGATGAGCGCGGCTGATATCCGTGTCGCGGCGCGTCCCGAACTCTATGCCGAAGCGAGTCTGCACAAGTACCTCACGAGCGTCCGCAGCAAGATGAAGGGCGAACACCGGGGCGTAACGATCCGCTGCCTCGCCGACGTTCTGCGCAGCGACGAAGCCATCAGCCTGCTGGAGGTCGACTTCTTCAACAAGACGGCCGATGCGCTCGGTGTGACGCCCGCGGAGATCGCAGGCCTGGCCTGAGCGCGAACCCTTTCCTAATCGCCCGCTGCGGTTCTCGATGAACCGCGGCGCACTGCTGCGATCGCGCCTGACGCGAATGCACGAAGCTGGCGGGCCCCGAAGGACATACCCACCTCCCGATACGCGACGATCAGACCGGACGCAATGATGACGATCGCGCCGTAGATCACCCAGCGGTCCGGCACCTCGTCCCAAATGAAATAGCCGGCCACGGCGCCCGCGACGAGCGCCGTGTACTCGAACGGTGCGAGCACGGCGGGCGAGGCTCGACGATAGCCGCCGACGATGCCGATCCATGCGAGAACCGAGCACATGCCGGCGGTGACGAACAGCACCCATCCCGTTGCATCCGGCATTGACCAGCTGCCGTCCAGCGAAACCAGCGCCGACACGACCAGCGGCCCAACGATCACCCAGGTCGACAGTGCGAGGCTCGTTTCCGTTCGGCCCAGGTGGCGCGACGTGATGGCGAGTCCGGCATAGCAGACTGCGGCAAAGAGCACGGCAAGTGCCGCGGGCGTGATCAGCCCGGCGCCCGGCCGCAGGATCATCAGCACACCGCCGAATCCCGCGATCACAGCCGCCCACCGCTTCCAGCCGACGCGGTCGCCGAGGAACGGCACCGAGAGCGCGGTAGCGATCAGCGGTGCGGTGAAGCCGAGCGTCAGCGCATTGACCAGCGGCATCTGCGACAGCCCGTAGAAAAAACCGAACATAGCGCCGGTCGCGAGCAGCGTGCGCAATGCGTGCCACGGCCACCGTGCGGTGTGCAGGCTCTTGAAACCGCCGAATTGACGAGTCAGCAGCAGGAATATCAACAAGGCGACGACGCTGCGGAAGAAGACGAACTGCTCGAGTGAGTAGTCCGTCAGCAATTCCTTGGCGCACAGATCCAGTCCCAAACCCGCCGCGACGCCGAGTAGGAGGAAGAGAATGGCCTTGCCAACGTGAGTTTCCTGAACCATCGCTGAACATGATCGCACGCAGTTGCGACCGTTCGCACGGGTTCAGTTTTAGTTCATGCGACCTGGAGTGAAATGGCACTACGGCTTCACAAACCAGGATGAAACCATGAACAGCAAAACGATCCGCAACATAAGCCTGACGTTGGGCTTAGCCCTCAGTCTCGGCGCAGCCAACGCAGTTGCCGCGGTCGACGCGGCCGAGAACGAATCCGTGACGGAGACTCGGGTGTCCGAGAGCTCGTTCTTCTCCGAGGGACGGGGACAGACGGCACCCGATCGCGTAGAGACGCGCGAGTTCGACGGCACGCCTCAGGGCGGCACGCGCGGCGAGGGCGCGACTCGCGGCGCCGAGCAGCAGAAGCTCTCGGGCAACGAAGCTCGGACACCGAACACGGACTTCTGGTTCTACTCCGCCGACGTCGAACTCTTCGCCGATGACGACCGTGACGGCTACTACCACGGAATCGATCTGTGGTTCGACGCCGATACGATCTACCTGAGCGCTGAGGTATACGC
>JAAUXY010079675.1_pt1 | contig 10805 bp, 12 predicted proteins | sample 7278121 | NCBI WGS metagenome assembly JAAUXY01 (sample SAMN14350117, study PRJNA611818) | marine sediment metagenome | isolation source: surface marine sediment (1.8m) | place: French Polynesia: Moorea | collected 2018-08
AACCAGTGCGTTAATTCTTTTCGCACCACAGATTCAGCATCCCTGCTGTCCTGTGATAAATGCCCGATCAAAACCACGGATATGAGCGCTTCTCCGGCAGGTGCATAGGAGGGCGCAACAATGCTGGGAACCGATACGCTGTTGATCATGCCGGTTGTTTCACCGTTGAGCACCAAATAAGGCGCCCTGATTGGCGCCGCTTTGGCCGCAAAATAAAGGCAGTGTTCACCCTGGGAGACAATGGATGGGGATTTTCCCAGCAAACGCATCGTCTCCGGCCCCTCGGTCGCCAGCACAATAGCGTGGCATTTAATCGATTGGCCGGATGTTAGAACCGCAGCGCCGGTTTGGATCGATTCGACCTTGGTGCCGGTTTTTATTCGGTCTTTGGGCAAATTTTCTGCGAGCTGTTTCGCGATGGCGCCCATGCCCTGACTGGGCAGGGCGACATCCCCCTCGGCAAATACGCGCAGAACATAATTGAACACATGGCTCGATGCCTGAATGTCCGGATCAAGACAAACGCCCCCAAAAAACGGTTTGAAAAATCGGGCAATCATTTTGTCAGAAATTTTTTTAGATCGCAGAAATTCAAGCGTTGGCATATCCGATTGCTGAAACAGGTCAGCTACGCTTCCATGGCATGCGCTTGAAGCCAGTCGGCTCATTCGCAGGCGATCTGCAAGAGTGCCAATCGGTGCGGTCAGGGTGCTCCAGAGGTCCTGCGGACGCCGCCGAGGATCAGAGACGCGATAGAACTTGCCGGCCACTCGAACCATCGCCCCCGGAGCAAAAGGTTTCAATTCAAGGCGATTGTAGTCTAACTGACGCCGGGCTTCGGGGTAAGCGGTTTGCAGCACCTGAAATCCGTGGTTGAGTAGAAATCCATCCAGCCGATCCGTCTTGATGCGGCCACCGATGCGCTCATCGGCTTCAAAGACAGTAAAAGAAAGCCCATTTTTCATTAAATGCCGTGCACAGGACAACCCCGCCAGGCCGGCGCCGACAATGACGACATCAACATCTGCTGATTGCATTTAAACCTCCGGGTAAGCAGCACCTTATGCGCTAAGGGTGCGGGTGCGGCAATATACTGGCAATCATGTGCGCATACAGTTTGGGCTGTTTTTCTTTGTTGATTTCTCGAAGCGCGTCCATTTGTTTATTGAGCGTAAGAAATGCCCTGGTTACATGTTGATGATCAGAGAAAAAATGCCGCATGTCATCTACGAGTTCAGGGTAAATTGAAAGCGATTCGGGAAACCAATCCGGTGCTTTGCCTTCCTTTTGCCGCAACACGTTTAAATAGCTGGTAATAAATTCACGATAAGTACGATATATGAATTTTGTTAGCGCTTCCGGTAAATCAGAGATTTCTCCCAATTTTTGGTCTATGATGATTTGGCATACCCGGTCTACTCGCGTATTTTCGTTTTTAATCGGCATGGTCTTTATCTCCTCAGATATCTCATTATTTGCGAAGATGGTTGATAAGAAGCGCGTAAATTTGTCGCAGTTCCTCTCCAACGGACATGGACGCCCGACGTTGCCAGATATGGGCCACGTCGTTATCGGGTACACCCAGACGTTGGCATAGCAGCCGCGCTTGATGCCAGGTCGGCAGCCACACGAGTTTTTCAGCGATCGCCTCCACGCTGCCAAATATGTCGATAAACCGGGGAAGGCTGAGGATAAAATAAATTCGATGCGGAAAGGGAGAATCGGCTTTGATATGTTCATCCGGATCCCACACAAAACACCCCACATGCGGTTGCCAATCGATTCCCAGTCGTTTGATCTCAGCCGCCAAATGACATATTTCAACATCAAATATGACCGGTGCAAGATCCTTTTGAGGATTGAAAGGTATCGGTTTCACCATAAAGATTGTCTCCTTTGATCGGCGATTATGAAGCCAGCCGGTTTGTTTTTGACCATGTATGTTTTTTTACCCGCACAGAATAATCATCTACGAGCTTTCGTGCATGGGCGGTCTTGATACGACGAATCAGCGGAAACAGACGGCTGCAATCATGTAAGGTGAGCAAATTCACCATTTGAATACAGGCAAGCTCATTTCGAATGTGCGGAAAGGTTGCAAGATTTGCCGGCAATTCTTCTTTCTCAATCAGCTTCGTATAAATTAATGACCGGGCCGCAAGCAAAGCTTCACGTTGGGTTTCCTCAAAATCTGGATGAAATATAAATTTAAGGGTAAGCAGATCCCCAGGGCCATACAGATGCCCCTTCTTGCCGATTGTTTTGAGTGCTTGATGGGCTAAAAACACCGGTTTGATTTGAACCTGCTTGGCCAGCCCATGTCTTAACAAACTGTAAAGGGAATAGTGAATTGCACCGGCTTCGATATAAACGGATGTAAATTTATCCAAATGAGATGTTAGCGCTTGTACTCGCAGGGCGTCACGTAAGCGAAATCGAGCTGCATCAAATCGTGCAAACCGTATGATGGCCTTGATGGCCGCTTGAAATGATCCATCCGTCACTATCTGATAGTAATCTATCAGGGCTCTGGTAGCATACCGTTCTGCGAGATAAACTTGCTGCTCAATCGATTCCGGCTTTAATTCCTCCGGACCATGCCCCTGAGAAAAAAACGTATGAATCTTGAACAGTTTTTGCAAATACGGTTCTATCTGAAACAACTTCTTCCCGTTACCATACAATTCTTGTAGAAGGCGGCACATACCACGGCTGAATTCAGGATATTCGACGTCGAGGGGCAATAAATAGTCATCAATTGAAAGCGCACCTTTTAGCATCTCTTGAAATTCAGGCACTGGCGGATCTTCCAAGACGACAGCCGCGTGCGATCGCATCAAATCGGCAGTCACCGGAATAATTTCAGGTCGGTGGATTGAGAATCCAAGGGTGATACGTTTCATTAACTTGCAACAGCTCCATCGTCTGAATGCGTCCTAAAAACGCGGTTGTCTGAAAGCTTTACAAACCAGGGCATTGACTTATTGTATAAACAATAATGTGTCGTAAAATGGAATTTGCAAACAAGATGCAACCTTTAGAAGCGGGCGACTGAAATTGTGAAAGTAATTACTGCATTATCTTTAATACTTATGGTTTTAATGACTTATGTGCCTAAGGATGCGATACCGATGGACTTAGAACAATTCCAATGGAAAAATCGATTGCTTTTTCTTTTTGCCCCTGATGATGAAAATCCAATTTTCAAAAAATTTCAAAACGAAATAAAATCCCAAACCGCAGAAGTAGAAGATCGTGATTTGGTGGTTTTTGAAGTGCTTGAAAAAGGCCCGTCACGAGTGAATCGAACGCAGTTAGAGCGACAGGTGGCGGATTCGATGCGCAATCGATTCAACGTGCCGCGGCATAAATTCACCCTTATTCTGATAGGCAAAGATGGTGGCACAAAATTGAAGCGCCACGCTCAGACCGACCTAAAAGAGGTGTTCGAATTGATCGATTCGATGCCAATGCGTCAAAAGGAGATGCGACAAAAAACGCAATGATTCAAACGCATCTGTGCCAATCATCAACTCACGCTCATCAAAAACAGGTAAAGATCATAGACTTTCACAAAGCGGCCATATGAGGAGGACCCGATATGGAAAGAAAGAATTTTCTAATCATTGGTGGCAGTTCCGGGATTGGCCTGGAAATTGTCAAAGCACTTCATGAAACAGACGACGAAATTTACGTGGGATCACGAACAAATGATCAGCTATCCCAGTTCAACGGCGTTCATCATTTACCCCTTGATGTCCAGGCGGAACCCTTCAATCTGGAAGGATTACCGGACGTTTTGCACGGAATGGCTTACTGCCCGGGGACCATTCGGCTGAAACCCTTCCAGCGTCTGACCATTGATGACTTTTTGGAAGATTTTCAAATTAATTTTCTGGGAGCAGTAAAAACCATTCAAAGCTGCTTAAGCCGACTGAAAAAATCAGCAGACGGAGCCTCTATTGTGTTATTCAGTACCGTGGCTGTTAAGGCCGGTATGCCCTTTCATGCTTCCGTGGCCGGCGCTAAGGCGGCGGTGGAAGGGCTCACAAGATCATTGGCCGCTGAACTTGCACCTCGTATTCGTGTGAATGCCATCGCCCCTTCCCTTACCGATACCCCCCTGGCGCAGAATTTGCTCTCCAGCGATGAAAAGCGTCAAGCATCGGCAGATCGTCATCCGCTAAAACGAATCGGAACACCGCAGGAAGTTGCCCGGTTGGCCGTTCATTTGCTCTCAGATGCCAGTGCCTGGTTGACCGGACAGATTATACATATGGATGGGGGCATGAGCGCTTTGAGAACCTTTCGATAAAAAAATATGATAGTTGTTTTATTTGAGAAAATCCGTTAAAGAGGAGTCAAAGATATTCTGGGACCAACCTGCTTTGGGAATTTGTGGGGCAAACTCAACGCAATCATATCAAAAAGATTTGTTCAATAAAAAAAGGGGGGACCATCTCTAAGGGATCTAATCTCCTGCTATCTATCCGCCGTTGGTTCGACACAGATGCCGCTGCCGATCAAACACCGCAGACGGAGTTCAAGCAAGTTGATTGGTTTCGCATCATTCCGTTTGTGATCATGCACGCGATGTGCATAGGAGTGATTTGGGTGGGCTGGAGTTGGTTTGCTATTTTGACGGCTGTCGGGCTGTATCTTATTCGCATGTTTGGCATCACCGGTTTCTACCACCGTTACTTCTCCCATAATTCTTTTAAAACCAATCGATTCTGGCAGTTTATGTTTGCGGTTATCGGCAATTCTTCTGTCCAGCGCGGACCGCTGTGGTGGGCAGCGCATCATCGTCATCATCATCGCTATGCGGATACAGCCAAGGACATCCATTCACCCAGCCGGCACGGATTTATCTGGAGCCACATGGGGTGGTTAACTTCACCGGCCAATTTTCCGACTAAAATGAACTACGTCAAAGATTGGGCCAAATTTCCGGAACTGCGCTGGATCAATCGCTTTGATATTGTCATTCCGATTCTTTTGGCCGTATTTTTATTTTTAGGCGGAAGCATACTCCAGGCCTATGCGCCCCAGCTGAAAACGAGCGGTCCCCAGCTGCTGATCTGGGGCTTTTTTATTTCGTCGGTGGCGCTTTTCCACGGCACGGTGACCATTAACTCCTTTGATCACATGATCGGCACCCGGCGCTATGACACCCCGGACACCAGTCGCAACAATGCAATCCTGGCCCTGATTACGCTTGGCGAGGGGTGGCATAACAATCATCATCATTATGCGATTACGGCACGCCAGGGATTTTATTGGTGGGAAATCGATATTACCTATTATCTCCTGAAAATTCTTTCCTGGCTGGGCATTGTTTGGGACCTGCGGCAGCTGCCGGAAAACGTGCGGGATCAAAACCAAGTTGCTGCCAGCACCCCCAAGTAAAGCCAGAATCGCATAACCGTTCCGACAGTTTAGGAGAAACTCAAATGAGAATCGCTGTTATTGGAACCGGCATTGCAGGCATGGTGGCTGCCTATTTGCTCAGTGAAGACCATGAGCTGGCCGTTTATGAAGCAGAAGACTATATCGGCGGGCACACTCATACCATTGATGTACGACAGAATGGGCAGACCTATGCCGTGGACACGGGTTTTATCGTCTTTAACGAGCAAACCTATCCCAATTTTGTCAAACTGATGCAACGCCTGGGAGTTGCCTGGAAGCCCTCGAATATGAGTTTCAGCGTGCAGTGCAAAAAAACCGGGCTGGAATTCAGCCCCACTTCTTTGAATTCGCTGTTCGTCCAGCGTAAAAACCTGCTGCGCCCATCGTTTTATCGGATGATTATGGATATTTTCCGATTCCGGCGCGAATCCCAGGAACTCTTAAAAAGCGATGACTACAGCTTAACCCTTGAAGATTTTTTGGCTGAAAAAGGATTTTCAAAGCTGTTCATCGAACATTTCATCATCCCTATGGGTGAAGCCATCTGGTCGGCGGATCCGGTCAAGTTCAACGAGTTTCCGGCCCTTTATTTTGCCCAGTTTTTTAAAAACCATGGATTTCTGAATGTACGCAACCAGCCCCAGTGGCAAGTCATCGAAGGCGGTTCCAAACAATACATCACGCCGATCACGCAACGCTACCGGGATCAAATTCGACTCAATTCTCCAGTAAACGCCATTCACCGGCATCCGGATCATGTAGAGGTTCACGCTCAAAACAGCTCCCCAGAGCATTTTGATCAGGTGGTGATTGCCACCCACAGCGACCAGGCGCTGGCCATGCTAAAGGACCCTTCAGCGCTGGAAAGCGAAATTCTGGGGGCCATCCCCTATCAAGCCAACCAGGCGGTCTTGCATACCGATGAATCCATTTTGCCCAGCAAAAAAACGGCCTGGGCCAGCTGGAATTATCATATACCCAAAGAAGACCTGGGGAGGGTGGCCGTTACCTATAACATGAATATTTTGCAAAGCTTAGGCGCTCCGATCGAGTATTGTGTGACGCTCAATTTACCCGAAGGCGCAGATCCCGCCAAAAAAATCCAGGAAATGATGTATCATCACCCGGTGTATAATCCGAGCAGTCTGGCCGCCAGAAATCGAAATCAAGAAATCAACGGTGTCAATCGCACCTATTTCTGTGGCGCCTACTGGGGATATGGTTTCCATGAAGATGGGGTTAAAAGCGCGTTGGAAGTGGCTAAGCATTTCGGCAAATCCCTCTAAAACCCTTTTCCCATATGCTTCTGCCCGGATCTTGCCTGATCGTAATTTATTGCTGTAAATCTCTGGCAAAAATAATCTTCTGTTATTCAATGACGAAATTAATTTTGTGCTTATATTTGATAACAATTATCACTATGTGTATTGAAAATTTCGACTATGATAAATGTGTTTAAACGGGCGGCAGGGATTACGCATGCATAGCTGCATCTACGAGGGCACGGTACGACATCGCCGATTTAGACCGCGGCCGAATAAGTTTCGATATCGCCTTTTCTTCATGTATTTGGACCTGAAAGAATTGCCCAATTTGTTTGACAGGCATCCACTCTGGTCATTTCAACGGCCGAATATCGCATATTTTCGTCGCAAAGACCATTTTGGCGATCCGAAGGCGCCGATTGATCAAGCCGTACGCGATCTGGTTGCTGAAAAAACCGGAAGCCCGCCCGAGGGTCCGATTCGCTTGCTGACCCATCTGCGATATTTCGGCTACTGTTTTAACCCGGCCAGTTTCTACTATTGCTATGACTCGACGGGTTCAATTGTTGAGACGATTGTTGTAGAAATTCATAACACGCCCTGGAACGAAGTGCATTGCTATGTTTTGAGTCGCGATCAAAACCAGCACCCCATAAAATCCTGGCGGCGATTTCAGCACAAGAAGGTGTTTCATGTGTCCCCCTTTATCGATATGGATATTGAATATGACTGGCGCTTTTGCGAACCCGGCGAATTCATCCGTGTGCACATGATTGACTATCAGAACGGTGAAAAGCTTTTTGATGCCAGCCTGGCATTAAAGCGGCAGGAAATTAGCCCCAGAATGCTGAGGCATGTGCTGATCAAATATCCGCTGATGACAGCCAAGGTGACGGCCATGATTTACTGGCAGGCACTGCGATTGTTGCTCAAAAAAACGCCTGTGTTTGTTCATCCTAAAAAACGAAAATCACTAGCAGAAAGGTAACACGCATGAATGAGTCCATTTTGCCTTCAGATGCGCCGGCGTTGGAAAATATCCAATCCCGCCCGACGGATGGGCTGGCCCGTAAATTTCTTTTTGGAATTCTCCACAAATTAAAACGCGGCCAAATCACCGTCCTCGAAGGCCCAGATCGCCATGTATTTGGTAAATCAAGCCCAGCGTTTCCCCTCGAAGCGGTTATTCAGGTTCATCATCCCCGGTTTTACCGCAAGGCGGTTTTAGGCGGCAGCATCGGAAGCGCGGAGGCTTACATGAATGGTTTCTGGTCGGCAGACGATCTCACCAGTGCGCTGCGGATTATGGCCTTAAATCGCGATATTTTTGAGAACCTGGACAAGGGCTGGTCAAAGCTGTCAGCCCCCCTGCATAAGATCTGGCATTTCCTGCGCAAAAATACCCAGAGCGGTAGCCGCAAAAACATCATTGCTCACTATGATATCGGCAATGATTTTTATCGACTGTTTTTAGACGACACCTTGACCTATTCCTGCGGTATTTTTGAATGTGAAGACAGCACGATGCAAGAGGCCTCGATTGAAAAATATGAACGCATTTGCCAAAAACTTGAACTTGGCTCCGAAGACGAAGTCATTGAGATTGGATCCGGCTGGGGGGGCTTTGCCATATATGCGGCGCAAAATTATGGCTGCCGGATCACAACCACAACGATTTCCAACCAACAATTTGAGCTGGCAAAACAGCGCATTGCAAAATCCGGCGTGGCTGATCGCATTCATCTGGTCTTGAAAGACTATCGGGAGCTGAATGGTAAATATGACAAACTGGTCTCAATTGAGATGATTGAGGCAGTTGGGCATCACTATTTGGATGCCTATTTTCGTAAATGCAGCCAGCTGCTCAAAGAAGACGGTATGATGCTGCTGCAGGCAATTACGATTGCCGATCAGGTGTTTGAGCGCCATAAGCGCACAGTTGATTTTATCAAACGCTATATATTCCCGGGAAGTTGTATCCCGTCGATTGCGGCCATATCTTCTTCGATTGCCAAGGCCACCGATTTGCGCCTTTTTCATCTGGAAGACATCTCACCCCATTATGCCAGGACACTGGCATGCTGGCGGAAGCAGTTTTTTAACAATATCGATGAGGTCAAAGCGCTCGGTTACTCAGAGGCGTTTATTCGAATGTGGGACTATTATTTCAGTTATTGCGAGGCAGGTTTCGCGGAACGCTACATCGGAGATGTACAGATGCTGTTTACCAAACCCATGAGTCGGCGCGGATCATTGCTTCCGAACTTAAATGCAGATTGAAAGGAGATGCAGCCAATGGAAATCTGGGTGCCTATTTTGCTTTTATTAATACTGGCCGAAGTCTGGTGGTTTGGCGCGCACTGTACTGCTTATCTGAGTGATATCAGAGACTTATTTGAAAAAATGATCAAAATGAACGAAGAAGCGACAGATAGTTAATAATTCGGCAGCCAAAGCATTTTTGCTGTAACTTTTGCGTCTCATTTCGGCTCTATTATGGCAGCAGTATGTTTGCCATTATCTCTCCATCACATCGTGGTGGTTCGGTTCACGCTGGGTTTGACCTCCTTTCCTCAGCTGAATATCTACTGAACCACCACATATTTTTCCCAATCCCTTTCAAAATTTTTTAAGTGTTCTAACGCCGCACATCGGATCCAAATAAGTTCACCCGACCGTATTTCTCGCAACTTTCGGTCCTTGGTCTGAATTCCCTTTAGCCTCCCAAAAAGCACTTTGTATTCAGAATAGAAATGCTTATTGTATTTTAATTAAAAAATGGGCTGCGATGATCAGTTTTCAAGTTAAAGATATCGACATGAAACCATACTGAAAATGATGCAGCTGAATTAAAAAATTTGAAGGAATGAGAAATAATGGAAATAAAGAAGATCTTATGGCCAACCGATTTATCTGAAAACGCGGCCACAGCGCTGCCAGTCGTCACATCTCTGTCCCAAAAGTATGCGGCGGAAATTCATATTCTTTACGTGCTGAAAGATTATCCTGAATTCGGCGCATCTTATGGCTATAATGACCCGGCCGACACTGAAAAAATGCGGCAATGGGAACAGGAGACCGCCGAAAAACGGCTGGATGAAATCTGCACCAAATTTTTAAACGCCTGCCCGCTTTATATCCGTCATATCAGTGTCGGAGATCCGGCCAAAGAGATTTTAAATTTCATTCAAAAAGAAGATATTGACATGGTCATTATGGCCAGCCAGGGCAGTGAGGCCCATTTTGACTTCGGCAGCGTTGCGGACCGTGTCATCAAATGCACCTCAATACCTACGTTGATTATCCCGGTATGATGAAAAATTTAATATCAAAGCAGCTGCCTTTATATGCTTGTATCCTGTTGAGCGCATGCCAGGCGGATACCGGGCCGGCGGCCGAGCCCAACGATTTTTTGCCCTGCCCGGATTCGCCCAATTGCGTCTCTTCCCAGAGCGCAGAAAAAGCGCGCTTTATCGAGCCGCTGCAATATACCGGCAATCGCGCTGAAGCAAGAAAAATACTTATCAATATTCTGGAAAACGAAAAGCGGGTTCGACTGGTAAAGGTTGAAACGAATTACATCCGTGCTGAATTTCGCACCTTAATTTTCCGATTCGTCGATGATGTGGAATTCTATTTTCCGCCTGCAGAAACCATCATTCATGTAAAATCCGCATCGCGAACAGGCTATTACGACTTTGGTGCAAACCGTCGGCGGGTGGAACGCTTACGCGCGGCATTTCAAAACCGGGCAAAATAATCATCGTTTTCAACCGTTTTTGATAATAACATCATTCCTATAGAGGTGAAGATGAACGTCTTTTTTTATCTGAAGCTTTACGCCCTTACCGTTCCAGTTTTTTTCATTATCGACCTGATCTGGCTGGGTATTGTTGCTAAAGGTTTTTACCAGAATAACCTAAGATATATTCTCAGGCCCGATGTCAACTGGGCCGCTGCGATTATTTTCTATTTGATCTATATCGTGGGGATTCTAATTTTTGCCGTTTTACCGGCTGTCGCCAAAGATTCTTGGCAACATGCGGCGCTGTGGGGCGCTCTCTATGGTTTTTTTACCTATGCAACCTATGAATTGACCAATTTAGCGCTGCTCAAAGATTGGCCGCT
>JAAUXY010027591.1_pt1 | contig 10803 bp, 7 predicted proteins | sample 7278121 | NCBI WGS metagenome assembly JAAUXY01 (sample SAMN14350117, study PRJNA611818) | marine sediment metagenome | isolation source: surface marine sediment (1.8m) | place: French Polynesia: Moorea | collected 2018-08
ATCTTGGATGGGAGTCTTCTAGTCTAAGAACAATACTTTGTCTTGGCGCCCATTGTGATGATATCGAAATAGGCTGTGGTGGGACGATACTCAGATTGGTAGCAGAGCACCCGAATACGGAGGTTTATTGGGTTGTATTCAGCTCAAATACGACGCGCGCAGCCGAAGCCCGCGCGAGTGCCGATAGGTTCCTTCGAGGGATTAGGAAGAAAAAAGTACTGGTTGAAGATTTTAAGAATGGTTTCTTTCCTTATATAGGTCGCAGTGTTAAGGAGTACTTTGAGAAGCTCAAAGATACTGTGACACCGGATATCATTTTCACGCATTATCGTGGTGATTTTCATCAGGATCATCGATTGATATCTGAACTGACGTGGAATACGTTTCGAAATCATCTGATTCTTGAATACGAGGTCGCAAAGTATGACGGTGATCTCGGATCGCCGAATCTATTTGTGCCTCTTTTGAAAACTGTGTGCACACAAAAAATTAACTATATCCTCAATTGTTTTGAAACACAAAAAGAAAAGCATTGGTTCACAGACGATACCTTCTACGCAATGATGCGACTGCGGGGAATCGAGTCGAATTCGTCCAGTGGTTATGCTGAGGCATTCTACAGTAGAAAGGCTGTGATGGGATTAAATGTTTAACGCTTTGATCCCGGCAGTGGTGAGCGCCAACTGAATCATTGGACTTTTTAAACTCTACAAGGCATTTTATGCCAAGGGAGGCATGCCCGATCCTAAACCTCGAAAAACGCATAACTTATTTATTGCTCAAAGCAGCGCGCTTCGCGCTTACTGGCCACAGCAGCCACCCTATTTTAGACACCAAGATTCGATTCAACGAATCAATTTAATTCGACTTCTCCAACGGCGGTCAGCCTATTTCTGACCTACCGACTCTTTCTGCAGATTGGCGACGCATACTTTAGCGAGTTCCGCTGATTTATGTGCATGGTCAACTTCGAAATAGTAAGCTCGTTATGAATAACAACGAGCTTGCTCTTTGCGTAGCGTTTCGCCAATCGATGAAGAATTCTATAGAGAACACAATAAATTGTTTAATTTAACGCTAGACATTAAATAAATGGATCGATATGCCGTTATAGAGTTCAAGTTTGTACAAACCGGCAGAGCAGATGAAAAGAATTTCATATCCGAGGCGCACGTCGAGTTGGTAACCAAAGGGGAGAGCCAGGCATCTCCTCTTAGAACAGCCCATGGCTCGCGTTCACGTCACGAGCAGCGGGAGTAATTGAAAGTATAAAATGGTTTTTGGACGCTGTCTTAAACCCCCTCAGGTGAGTGCGAGACAAGGCATCAATCGATGAGAAAGCGCAGTTTACAGAGGGAGTCAATGAGCATTTCGAACCGATTGATAACGCCGTATCGTGCCAGCTGAGGGGTTTTAAAATAACTTCTTAGAGCTATGCGGTGGTTTTTTCTCTGAACTAATAAGAATTCAGGGACGATCTCTTAGAGCAAGGATTCGCTTATGCGCCACAAAATCATCAACGCGATGAGTGTTGATGTTGAAGACTACTTTCAGGTTTCTGCGTTTGAAACTCATATTTCTCGTGATCAATGGGAAAATATCCCTTGCAGAATAGAGTGCAATATAGAACGAATCTTATTGCTTTTCGAAAAGAAAAATGTAAAAGCGACGTTTTTTATACTGGGCTGGATAGCGGAGCGTTACACACGACTTATTCACGATATAGTTGCCGCTGACCATGAGATTGCGAGTCATGGCTATGACCATATTCGAGTAACGAATCAAGATAAAACCGCGTTCCGAGAGGATATTGTTAGAACAAAAGCATTGCTCGAAGATATCTGCAGTGTCGCTGTATCAGGCTATCGGGCTCCAAGTTACTCCATTGGAGCTTCTAATCTTTGGGCTGTTGATGTTATCAAAGAGGCAGGTTATCAATACAGCTCAAGCATTTACCCAATCCGTCACGATCTCTATGGAATGCCCGAGGCGCCACGTTTTGCGTTTCGGCATCAGCACAATAACTTATTAGAGGTGCCGATTAGCACAGTGACTCTATTTAAAAGAAATTTCCCCTGTGGTGGCGGTGGCTACTTTCGACTATTTCCATATAAGCTCTCTCGGTGGGCTATCGCTCATCTAAACCGCAAAGAAGATCAACCCGCGGTATTTTATTTTCATCCCTGGGAAATCGATCCTAAGCAGCCCCGTCAGAAAGGAATCGGACTAAAAACACAGATAAGACACTATGTAAATCTCCATCGAATGGAATCTCGGCTCCGCGCCTTAATAGAAGATTTTTCTTGGGATCGAATCGACAGGATCTTCGCTCACCATTTGGGACACAGTTATGAACATGGCAATGAAGAATATGGAAACTCTCGACAATTGGCAGTCTAGGGTCTGCGTCAGAGAAATCCCGACGAATGAGCATAATCGCTGGGAGGCCTATGTAGAGTCCTGTCCCCAAGCCACCTTTTTTCATCGTATAGGCTGGAAAAAAGTCATCGAGAAGGCGTTTGGTCATGAAACACACTATTTAGTGGCTGAGGCAGACGGTGTCATCGAAGGGATACTCCCTTTAGGGCATATCCGTAGTCGGTTGTTTGGAAATGCGCTAATTTCAACGCCCTTTTGTGTATATGGTGGTGTAGCAGCGAATAATCCCAGCGCTCAATCTGCACTTATTCAACGTGCTGAACAGTTGGCAGTGGAGCAAGGAGTGGATTATTTGGAGCTTCGCAATCAGACAGCAAGTAGCTTAGATTGGCCCACGAAAGACCTCTACGTGACCTTTCGCAAAGAAATCGATTCCGATCCTGAGAAAAACATGCTAGCGATTCCTCGTAAGCAGCGTGCGATGGTGCGCAAGGGGATCAAAGCGGGTTTAAAGAGCGAAGTGGACGAGGATATCGTTCGCTTTTTTATAGCTTATTCAACGAGCGTACGCAATTTGGGGACACCGGTTTTCCCGAAAAGGTATTTTAAATTTTTAAAAGAAGTATTTGACAAAGATTGTGAGGTTTTAACCGTCACAAAAAACGGTCAGATTGTGGGAAGTGTTTTGAGTTTTTACTTTCGCAATGAAGTACTGCCGTACTATGGTGGGAGCACAGAGGAGGCACGTCGGTTAGCAGGGAATGATTTTATGTACTGGGAGCTTATGCGCCGTGCCTGTCAGCAGGGTGTCAGGTTGTTCGACTATGGGCGTAGTAAAAAAGCGGTTGGATCTTATAGTTTCAAGAAAAATTGGGGATTTAATCCTACACCTTTAGTTTATCATTACCGGTTAGTCAAATCTAACGTTATTCCTAACGTTAATCCCCTCAATCCGAAGTATGACATGTTTGTGCGCCTATGGAAGCATTTACCCCTTCCTATCGCCAATACACTAGGCCCCCTGCTCTCGCGTAACCTGGGTTGATGTCATGCAACCGTTGTTATTTTTAGCACACAGAATTCCTTACCCACCTAATAAAGGTGACAAAATCCGTTCCTATAACTTGCTTAAGCATTTGGCTGCGAATTTCAGTGTGTGTCTCGGAACCTTTGTAGATAACCCTCACGATTGGCAATATGCAAAGCTGCTAGAAGAAATATGTGCCGGGGTCTGTTTAGTAAACCTCAATCCACGGCTGGCAAAATTGCGCAGTTTAGTAGGGCTCACTACCGGTGAACCGTTAACCTTGCCGTATTATCGAAACCACAAACTACAAGACTGGGTTAAACAAAAACTTGATATGGTGGAACTAAAACGCGTTTTCGTGTTTTCGTCCTCTATGGCTCAGTATCTAGAAGGTTTTGATAAGAAGAGGATGCGCTGTGTGATCGATTTTGTGGATGTTGACTCTGAAAAATGGAAACAATACGGCCAGCGCCATGGTTGGCCCGTGAGCTGGTTGTATCGTCGTGAAGCGTTAGCTTTGTTGCGTTACGAAAGGTTTATCGCGGCGCAGTTCAACGCCAGTGTGTTTGTTTCGGAAAAAGAGGCAAGTTTATTTCAAGGTTTGGCGCCCGAGGTTGCGGATCGAGTGATCCCGATACAAAACGGCATAGATACCGAATATTTTTCTCCCCATCGGGACTATCCTAACCCCTATGGCGCAGATGAGAAAGTGCTGGTTTTTACCGGCGCCATGGATTACTGGGCTAATGTCGATGCAGCCGTATGGTTTGCCAAAGAAATTTTTCCTACAGTGTACCAGCGAATCCCTTCGGCCCGTTTTTACATTGTAGGCTCTCATCCAGTATCAGCAGTTTGTGCCCTAGCCCATCAGCCGGGTATACGAGTTACCGGCACGGTGGAGGACATCAGGCCCTACCTGGTCCACGCCCACGCAGCGGTCGCCCCATTACGGGTTGCACGTGGAGTGCAAAATAAGGTGCTGGAGGCCATGGCAATGGGCTGTCCAGTTCTTGCAACAAACGCTGCTGCAGAAGGGATTTCAATGCCGGTCGATCAAGAAGCTTTAGTGACCGATACGTTGGCTGAACAAGTAAACATCGCAGTCAAGCTTCTGAATAGTAAGAATTCCTCTCTTGGTAATAAGAACCGCTATGAAGTAAGTCGTCTATATGACTGGAAAACGTCTGCCGAGCGTATGGAACAGCTTCTGGAAAATGCGCCAGCGGTTTTACACCGTACAAAGATGTATACGCAGCCTGCCATGTAAAATGAATGTTACACAAGCTGAGTAATCACCAATGAGATAGCTGAAAAGGAAGTTAACGGTGGGTGGCGGTAATGAATTGGGTAAATACTCTACTGTTGAGCATGTCGCTAGAGTCGAAGTAAATAATGCTGTTCCATTGGTCGCGCATATCATATTTCGGTTAGATATCGGTGGACTCGAGAATGGTCTGGTTAATCTTATTAACCACATGCCTGAGGATCGTTACCGACATGCGATCATCTGTTTGAAGGACTACACTGACTTTCATCTTCGAATTCATCGCAAAGACATCCCAGTGTTTGCTCTGAATAAAGCGGAAGGTAAGGATATCCATCTTTATATAAGACTTTGGCACTTACTACGCGAACTGAAACCACATATTGTTCACACAAGAAACCTTGCGGCACTGGATTGCCAGTTCGTCGCAGCGCTCGCGGGTGTACACGCCAGGGTCCATGGTGAACATGGTTGGGACATGGTGGATCTGCATGGCTCGAATCTAAAATACAATCTGCTACGTCGTATTTGCCGTCCCTTGATTAAACGCTATATCCCGCTGTCGCGTGACCTAGAGTATTGGCTGCGGAATAAAGTGGCCGTCCCCAAGCACAAGATTTGCCGTATTTACAATGGCGTCGATACACAGCGTTTTTATCCAGCCAGCAATGGTCGAGATTCCCTACCAGAGACAAATTTTGCTCAGCCAGACAGCTTTGTGATTGGCACAGTAGGGCGAATGCATGCAGTCAAGGATCAACTCACTTTAGTTCGTGCGTTTATACTTTTGCGGCGGTTTTCGACTGAGATCTGTACACGGTTACGCTTGGTACTTGCGGGTGATGGTCCCCTAAGGGAGCAGGCACGAGCATTGTTAGAGTACGCCGGTGCTACGGATGGCGTATGGCTGGCAGGTTCCAGGGACGATGTCCCCCAGATAATGCGCGGGCTTGATGTGTTTGTCTTACCCTCGCTAAATGAAGGCATCTCCAACACCATATTAGAAGCGATGGCCTGTGGACTACCTGTCGTAGCAACCCGTGTCGGGGGTAATCCTGAGCTAGTGGTTGGAGGGCAAACCGGCATGCTTGTGCCGCCCTCTAATCCTAAGGCTATTGCTGAAGTGCTGTTGGGTTATTTTCGCGATAAAGCTACGAGGCGAAGCCATGGACAGGCGGGACATAATCGGGTCAAAAGGGAGTTTAGTCTGGAGGCGATGGTCAGCCATTATATGGCGGTATATGATGCAGTGTTTGGAGAATGCAAGATGATGCATCGACTCGGACTAGCGGAGTAAGCGCAGTGTGTGGAATTGTGGGGATCTTTGAACTTCACTCGAAACGGGATGTCGACCGCAAGCTGCTCCAGCGGATGAATCAAAGTCAGATTCACCGCGGACCTGATGCGGATGGACTGCATACTGAACCAGGCGTGGGACTGGGACATCGTCGATTATCCATTATTGACCTAACGGGTGGCCAACAGCCCTTGTTCAATGAGGATCGATCGGTCGTAGTCGTCTACAATGGGGAGATATATAATTTTGGAGAACTGATTAAACAACTTCAAGCGGCAGGCCATACCTTTCGTACTCGATGTGACACTGAAGTGATCGTCCATGCGTGGGAGGAGTGGGGAGAGGGTTGCGTGGCGCGCTTTCGAGGCATGTTTGCCTTTGCGTTGTGGGACCGAAATCAGAAGACCCTGTTTTTGGCGCGCGATCGTCTTGGTATTAAACCTTTGTACTACGCTCAGCTGCCTAGTGGCCAGGTGATCTTTGCATCCGAACTTAAGGCGCTTCTCGTTCACCCGAAACTTCCACGTGAGATTGACCCCTGCGCCGTTGAAGAATATTTCACCTACGGCTATATTCCGGAACCTAGATCGATACTGAGGCATGCCTGCAAACTACTGCCCGCCCATACACTGACCATCCATCGGGGTTCAAAAAACCTTATCCCCCGCCAGTACTGGGACGTACCATTTAAACCTATCGATGCATGCACTGAAGAGGCTGCGGCTGAGGAGCTTGTTCATCGACTGCGTGAAGCGATAAAGATACGCCTAGTTTCCGAGGTGCCGTTAGGGGCCTTTTTATCCGGCGGCGTGGATTCAAGTTCCGTGGTTGCGATGATGGCCGACTTGTTGGAGCAGCCGGTCAAGACCTGCTCGATATCATTCGGTGATCCGAAGTATAACGAGTCTGAGTTTGCGGCGAGGGTCGCTCGGATCTATAAAACCGATCATCGAGTAGAGCAAGTCGAACCCGATGATTTTGATCTCATTGACAGATTAGCGACTCTTTACGATGAACCCTATGCCGATAGCTCAGCTATGCCGACCTATCGGGTCTGCGAGCTCGCGCGTAAAAGGGTCACTGTAGCGCTTTCCGGTGACGGCGGTGACGAAAATCTAGCGGGGTATCGTCGCCATCGTTGGCACATGTATGAAGAGCGTGTGCGTTCGTGGCTTCCTATGTCGCTACGTGGTCCGCTGTTTGGGGTATTGGGCCGTATCTATCCTAAGGCAGATTGGGCACCCAAGGTATTCCGAGCTAAATCTACATTTGAAGCCTTGGCTCGGGATACACTGGAAGCGTATTTGCACAGCGTGTCCATTCTGCCGGAGGGATTACGGACCCAACTCTATAGCCCTCAGTTCTGTAAGCAGTTGAGTGGTTATCATGCCAAGGAGGTGTTTCAGCGATATGCTGCCCTTGCGCCTACCGAGGAGCCTTTGTCGCTTGTTCAGTATCTTGACATGAAGACCTATCTGCCAGGCGATATACTGACTAAAGTCGATCGGGCGAGTATGGCGCATTCCCTTGAGGTGAGGGTGCCTATCCTTGACCATGAATTCGTCGAGTGGATTTCCGGCCTCCACCCTAATTTCAAGTTGCGTGGCCGCGAGGGCAAATATCTGTTTAAAAAGTCGCTTCAAGCGCATCTACCCCATGAAATACTTTACCGTGAGAAAATGGGATTTGCCGTCCCTTTGGCAAAGTGGTTCAGGGAACCTTTGAAGGAACGGGTACGCGAGGTACTCCTCGGTGCATCGCTTGCCGATATGGATATCTTTGATATGGCCTATCTCAAGCGCCTGATCGATGAACATCAAAGTGGCGTTCGTGAGCATAGCGCCGCTATTTGGGCCTTGCTCATGTTCGAGGCCTTCTCCCGGCAGATTCACGGAGCCTCCCCACGTTCGAGTAATACCCAGCGGCCATTGGCAACTGTTAGGTAAACTATGGAAAAGGCGATTTGAGTCAGTACCAAGGGTTTATGGATTGAACCGAGTGTAACAGTGGCGATTAAAAAATCCTCACTGCTATAACCTTCAAGACATGGATATTTTGACTTATACCACCTTATATCCCAATGTTGTTCAACCCCAGCATGGGATTTTTGTCGAGCAGCGTTTGCGTCATCTTCTTGCCACTGGAGCGGTAAAAGCGCAAGTGGTAGCGCCGGTGCCTTGGTTTCCTTTTAAGAGTCAATGCCTTGGAAAATACGCTCGATTTGCAACCGTTCCCCAGAACGAACAGCGGCATGGGGTCAGTATCCTGCATCCCCGCTATCCCTTAATTCCTAAATTTAGCATGACATTAGCACCATATTCTATGGCGGGCTCATCAGTACCAAGGCTTGCGCAGTTAATTCGTGAAGGTCATGACTTTGGGATAATTGATGCACATTATTTCTATCCCGATGGGATAGCCGCAGCGATTTTGGGCAAGTTATTCCACAAGCCTGTGGTGATTACGGCACGCGGCACCGATGTCAATTTAATCCCCAAGTACACTCTGCCACGCATGATGATCCGCTGGGCCGCGCGACAGGCTGCAGGCATCGTAACTGTCTGTCAAGCGCTTAAGAATAAGCTCGTCAAACTGGGTATCGATGAGGCCAAGATTGCGGTATTGCGCAATGGAGTCGATTTGCAACTTTTTTCACCGCTAGATCGTGATCGAGTGCAACATAGACTCGGTATTACCACATCTACCTTGCTGTCGGTTGGTAACCTGGTCCCCAATAAGGGCCATGATCTAGCGATCAAGGCGCTGGTTGATCTACCAGGTATCCATCTCATCATTGTTGGTCAAGGTGAAGAAGAAAGGGCACTCAAGTCTCTGGCGAGCACGCTCGGACTGAGCGATCGGGTCTACTTTTCGGGACCGCTCAGCCACGAGGAGTTGCGGCAGTATTATGCTGCAGCGGATATTCTCGTACTCGCTTCCAGTCGAGAAGGTTGGGCGAACGTTTTACTGGAATCGATGGCCTGTGGTACACCCGTGGTCGCCACGAATGTAGGAGGCACACCGGAGATAATCAATGCGCCGGAAGCCGGTGTGCTCATAGAGGAACGGAATCCGCAAGCGCTAAGCCACGCAATTAAAAGGTTATTATGTCACTACCCCGATCGAGGGGCTACGAGACGTTATGCTGAGCAATTCAGCTGGGAGGAGACCACCAGCGGTCAGCTACAGCTGTTTACTTCCATCTTTGCCAACCAAGCCTCATGAAGATTCTTTATCATCACCGGATTGCATCAAAAGACGGTCAATATGTCCATATCGAGGAATTGACCCATGCGCTCGATAAGTTGGGACATCAAATTATTATGGTAGGTCCCCAAGCGATTGAGAAGGTTACCTTCGGCTCGGAGTATGGCATCGTGTCATTGATCAAGCGTTATATACCGACTGTGCTTTACGAGCTTTTGGAGTTTGGTTATAGCTTAGCCGCTTATCGTAAATTGCGTAAGGCCGTGAAACAATTCAGACCCGACTGCCTTTATGAACGTTATAGCCTCTACATGCCGGCTGGAGTTTGGATAAAGCGCCGATTCCGTTTACCCATGCTACTCGAAGTCAATGCTCCGTTATTCGAAGAACGCAGTAGATATGGTCAGATAAAGCTCCCATGGTTAGCGCGTTGGACGGAGAAAATGTCTTGGCAAGGCGCCGATATTGTCCTCCCAGTAACAAGGGTGTTGGCCAATAGAATCATTAATAAGGGAGTTCCTGAAAGTCGTTTAAGAGTAATTCCTAACGCTATCGATCTCGAAAAGTTCAGTTCGGTACCTGCTGCGGAGAACTCAAAAAAAAGCTTAGGGCTAGACGGGAAAATAGTTTTGGGATTTACAGGGTTTATGAGGGAATGGCATCAACTCGAGCGCGTCATTGACATTATCTCAAACAAAAGACAAGCAAACCGATACTTGCTTATCGTCGGTGATGGTCCTGCCCGTGAAGGTATCGAACAACGTGCAGCTAAATTGGGTGTTTCAGATCGAGTGACTATTACAGGGGTAGTGGAGCGTAATCAAATCGTCCCATATGTTTCAGCCTTTGATATCGCTTTGCAGCCTGCCGTCGTAGAGTATGCATCACCTCTGAAACTTTTTGAGTACCTCGCTTTAGGAAAGCCAATAGTGGCTCCCGATTCGCCGAATATAAAAGAGATTCTGCAGCACGAGCACAATGCAATTCTGTTTAATGCTATGGACTTGAACGCATTCGATGAGGCTGTGGAACGTGTGTGCAACGATTCAGGATTGCGCGAGCGGTTAGGCAATGCTGCACGGCTTACCATCAGTGAATGCGATTACACTTGGGAAAAAAATGCACAACAGGTCGAGTCATTGATAGCTGGACTTACTAAATCAACGTATCGTTAACTGCTTATAGTTTTAATGACACTAGGCAAAAACTTTGGACTTGGCATATCAAGAGGGTAGGGTGAGAGCGAAGCGCAATAAAAGGAAGAATGAATCATCATTGATTTAAAAGATCGCATGAACACCGTTATAAGACCAACATTACTATCTGCCTTATTGCGTGGAATTCTATCACTGCTATCGCCTGGCGGTCCCAGAGCAAAGTTGCAGATCCTAATATATCATAGGAGTCTAGCTGTACCGGATCCTCTGCTATATGATGAGCCAGATGCCGAACTTTTCAATTGGCAATTAGGAGTCTTGAAAAAATATTTCAATGTCCTCCCTTTACGAGACGCCATAGAGAGACTAAAACGGCAAGCGATACCTAGACGAGCGGCCTGTATAACTTTTGATGATGGTTACGCAGATAATGCAGATGTCGCTCTTAATATTTTACGGCGCCATAATTTAC
>JAAUXY010023551.1_pt1 | contig 10799 bp, 8 predicted proteins | sample 7278121 | NCBI WGS metagenome assembly JAAUXY01 (sample SAMN14350117, study PRJNA611818) | marine sediment metagenome | isolation source: surface marine sediment (1.8m) | place: French Polynesia: Moorea | collected 2018-08
CAGCGGTCGTCGCCGAGCCGGGCTGCGTCGGCATAACCGTTAACGACGCCGAGCGCTTCGGGCTCGGATACGAAACGCTCGACCGCGGCGCCAAAACGATCCGCCAGCACGGGCTCCAGCCGGGTCTGGCGCTCGGCATCGAGTACGGAACAATAGGCTGCGCGCCGAGAATCGACCCGCCCCAACCAGGCAGCCAGTTTTAGCGGCCAGTGCTGGTCGTAGCGCGTGGCGAAGCTTGCCTGGATCGAGCCGTCTTCGCAGTGCTGCGCCTTGAGCCGGCTGTTGCCGCCATCGAGCAGAATCATGTCGACAGCGGCCGCAGCGAAATCTCGGCGGCCGAATGTTGTTCGATACCCTGCTCGGTTTCGACCCGTAATTCACCATCGGGGGCAATGCCGCGGTTGATGCCGCGCCTGATGCCGCCCGGGGTGTGAATCTCGATTTCCGTGTCGTGAAACAGGTCGCGCGCGGCAAATGCGTCGATCAGGTCCGTTGTCGAGGATGGATCGAAGCTACGGATGGCACCGACCACCGCGTCGATACAGGCAATCAGCAGCCGGTCGCGGTCGATGTCGCCGGCCGATAATTCAGCGAGACTGGTGACCGGTGATTCGATCGCGGTCAGCGCTTCCGGCGGCAGGTACAGGTTGACACCAAAGCCGATCGCGAAAAAGGCATCGTCATCCTCTAACGGGCGCGACTCGATCAGGATTCCGCCGAATTTGCGTCCGGCGCCAAGCAGATCGTTGGGCCACTTGAGGCCGATCTCGGCGTCGATCCGCGATTCGAGTGCGCGGCACAGCGCAAGACCGGTGACGATGCTGAGCAGGCCGCGCCGGTTGGCGGGCAGCGAGCGGACGAGCCCGACCGTGCAGTAGAGATTGCGCCGCGGCGGTGACAGCCACTGGCGCCCCCGGCGGCCGCGTCCGGCGCGCTGCGCCTCGCCGAATACCACCACCTCGCGGCCGTGGCTGTCATGGTGCGACAGGGCATCGGCGTTGGTCGAGCCGGTTTCCTCGTGATACTGCCAGTCGAGGCCATGCGCCTCGACCGCTGCCCGCAGCAAATCCACATCGATGGCTTTGTCGTTCATTCGATTCCGAGCCAGGCGCGGCAGGCAGCACCCGGATTTTCGCCCAGCGTCAACACGAAGCTGCTGTCCGCCGCCGCTTGCAGTTCGAGTTCTACCTCGAACAATTCGTCGCGCCGAAACGCATGCACTCGCCAGCGTTCGCCGGGTGCGGCGCGTAACAGCCGCTTGTCGAGCTGACCGGCGTTCAGGCGAATACCGTCGAACGCGATCACGATGTCGCCCGCGGCCAGTCCGGCCGCCTGCGCGCTGCCTTCCTCGGCAACGCGCTGTAACAGCAGGCCGCCGACGTCGTCCTTGTAGATCGCGCCCAGGTCGACCCGCGGCAGATCGCCTTCCGCCGGCTTGCCGCCCTTGTCCTTGGCGCCCACCGCCGGCCGCCTGGCGACCTCGATGCCGAGGTCGGCGAGCAACTGCGGCAGCGGCAAATCGTCGCAACCGCGAATCCAGGCATCGAGTTCGGCACCCAGGTCGGTGCCGGCCAGCTCGCTGACCAGCACCTGGATTTCGTCTTCGCCGACACCGTTGCCGCTGTCCCGATACCGCCGCCAGAGTTCGCGCATGACGTCATCCAGCGATGCACGGCCCTCGGTGACGGCGCGCAGCTTCAGATCGATACAGGCGGCGATCAGCGCGCCCTTGGCGTAGTAACTGACGATCGCATTGGCCGCGTTTTCGTCCTGCTGGTAAAACTTGGTCCAGGTGTTGAAACTCGATTCGGCGGCCGATTGCCGGCTGCGACCGAAGCCGCGTTCGACGCGGGTCATGGTGCGTGCCAGCAGTTCGAGGTAACTGTCACCGTCGATCAGACCCGCGCGCACCAGGCCGAGGTCGTCGTAGTAGGATGTGATGCCTTCGAAGGCCCACAGCAACTCGGTATAGACTTCCTGCTGCAGGTCGTAGGGATGGTAGGCGGCCGGCTTGATGCGCTTGACGTTCCAGGTGTGGAAATACTCATGGCTGCACAGGCCGAGAAATTCGCGGTAGTCTTCGCTAACCTCGGTCTCGCCCGGCTGCGGCAGGCTGTCACGGCTCGCGATCAGGCTGGTGCTCGCGCGATGTTCGAGTCCGCCGTAACCGTCGCCGACGATGAGCACCTGGAACTGGTAATAGTCCATCGGTGCCGGCTCGCCGAAGGCGCGGATGTGATGTTCACAGATACGCGCGAGGTCCGCCGCGAGACGCGCCTCGTCACAGCGAAAGCGCCCGGTCAGCACGATATCGTGCGGTACGCCGCAGGCTTCGAAGGGAATCCGGGTGAAGCTACCTATCTCGACCGGGTGATCGACGAGGTCGTCGTAATCCAGCGCGCGGTACAGACCGTATCCATCTTCGCCGATATCGATCGCGGCCAGTGACGTGGCAACGCGCCATTCGCGGCAGGCGGCGTGCGCCGGTTTTTCGATCACGACCTCGCAGGGCAAGTCGCCCTGCCCGGCTACTTCGAGGAAAACGCTGGTGCCGTTGTAATAGCCGTGGGTCAGGTCGAGATGCGCGGCGCGCACCGACAGGTCGCGTGCATAGACGCGGTAGCGAAGCTCGAGCGGCCCCGCGCAGGGCTCGGCCCGCCAGTTCGACTTGTCGATCTGGCGGATGAGCACCTCGCTGCCGTTTGCACTTGCCGCGAGGTCAAGCAGGTTGCGCGCGAAGTCGCGGATCATGTAGCTGCCCGGGATCCAGTTGGGCAGGCGCAAGACCTGGCCGGCCGGATCCGGCTGCTCGATCGAGAGGCAAACATCGAAGTAGTGACCCGCGGGATTGCGGCTCGTGATCTGGTAACGAATCATGGATAAAACTGCCAACGCCAATGTAGCAAGTGTATCATTGGCGGCTTTGACGAAACATCGAAACCGAGACAATGAACGACGCGCTGCAACACCTGAAGCGTAACTCGACGCCGGCCAAGGCGCTGTCAGAGCCGGCTCCCAGCGAGGCCGAACTCGAATCGATCCTGGCCGTCGCCCTGTCGGCTCCCGATCACGGGCGCCTGTATCCCTATCGCTTCATCAGTATTCGCGGAGACGCTCGCTACCGCCTGTCCGAGGTTTTCGTGCAGGCGACCCGCTTGCGCGAACCCGACGTCGACGCGACCTATCTCGCCAAGCAGCGCGAAAAGCCGTTGCGCTCGCCGCTGATCGTCGTCGTGGTCGCGCAGCTCGAGGAAAGCGAAAAGATTCCCGAGATCGAGCAGATGCTGTCGGCCGGCGCGGCCGCGCACAATGTGCTGCTCGCGGCCAATGCACTGGGTTACGGCTCGGTCTGGCTGACCGGCGCCAACGCCTACGACGATCACGTGCGCGCCGAACTCGACATCGCGGCGCACGAACAGATCATCGGTTTTCTCTACCTCGGCACGCCGGAACTCAAGATCCCGCACCGCCGGCACCCGCCGGTAAGCGATTTCCTCAGCAGCTGGGACTGACGCCGCTCAATCGGTTTCGCCGAGCCGCGCTTTCAGCGCTTCGATCTCCCGCTGCAGCGGTTCGACGATCGAAACCACTTCCGCCTCGCTGAAACGCGGCGTTATGTGTTGCGGGCAGTTCCAGTCGAAAGCCTCGACATCGATGACAAAACCCCGCTCGACCCGGGCACGGTAACCGGGCACCGCCAGGCGCTCGCGCAGCTCGGTTTCGTGGTCGTCGATCAGGCGCACGCGCCCAAGCATCTTGAGCCGCTTGCGGTTGGCGTAATCCATGAAGAACAGCGACACGCGGTCGTCCTTGCGCAGGTTGCCGACGCTGATGTATTGCCGGTTGCCGGCAAAATCGGCGAAGCCGATCCGCCGATCGTCGAGTACGCGGACGAACCCGACCGGGCCACCGCGGTGCTGCAGGTAGGGCCAGCCGGTTTCCGATACGCTCGCCATGTAGAAGCTGTCGCGTCGTTCGATGAACGCACGTTCGTTTTCACCGAGCAAATGATTGGAATCCGCGCCGGCCTCGAACCTGGCGTAAGCCCTGCGGCTGCCGAGTTCTTCCTGGACTTCACGCACCGAATCGGTAAACGCGATTTCAGCAAACTTGTGTCCCATGTCTGTTCCTCAATCTCCAGTTTCGTGTTGCGCCGGGATTGCAGGCTCCCTGCAATCCCGGTCGTGTTAATCAACCGAGGTCGCGGGTGATCAAAATACCACCCCAGACCACCGACCGGTCGCCAATCCCGCGCTTCAGTTCCGAAGTGTGGCCGCGAATCGAATAGGTAAAGCTGTAGCCGTTTGCCAGCGCCAGGCTGTATCCGAGCCAGGCCTCGACGATACCGTGATTGAGTTCATCGCTATCGTAGCTGAATTCGCTGTCGCGAAACTGGCCCTGCAAAAACGCGTTGTAGGCCCGCAGCTTCACCGAAATCCCGGTCCAGAAGTATTGTTCGCTAACCCCCAGCCTATCGCTCGCGATCGCTTTTTCGCCGTAACTCGCGAGTTCCGGATTAAACGAAATCCACGGCGTCTGAATGCGGCCGGCGCGCAGACCGAGGCTGTAGCTCACCTCGCTGATATATCCGATCGATCCCTCCAGAGTGGATTTGAGTTCGAACTTCGAGCCGCTGCGAAACAGCAGCTGTTGACGCGAGACGCGGTAGCGCGCGGTGGGTTCACCGCCGGCTGAAATCTGCGTATCCCAGCCGAGTGGGTCGGTGCCGCCGTACAGCGAATGAATGCCCGACTGGATATCGCCCACCAGGTCGAGACCCATGACGCCGAGCGTCAGCGTCGTTTGCCAGGACACCTGCGCGCCCGGACTGTAGTGTTCGCTGGTGCTGGCAACGTATACCAGGCTGGCATAGGGTCGATCGTCGGCACGCGGCCGTTCGCGCTCGATGTCTTCCGGCGTGAATCCGAACAGCCCGTATTCGATACGAGTCGCCTCGATACCGAAATCGGACAAGCCGCCCAGACCGACCCGCTCGTCGAGCCACTGCAGCGGCCGGTGCGCCGACGCCAGGTGCTCGTCGGCGCCCGGACCGGTAATGGTCAGGTTGAGGCCGTAGGTGTAATCCTGGTCGCGGCCACCCGGCACCAGCACGTCGTTGTCGAACGCGAAGGAGCGGCTGTTGCGCTCATCCCAGGTGCTTTTGGGTACTTCCGGCCAGGCATAACCGCGTTTCTCGCCCGTTTCGAAAGCCGAGGCACTGGACAGGAACAGCGCCGTCACCAACAAACCGGCGAGGCGGTAGGTGTTCAGAGTCTTGAGTACGTTGTTGTTCATGTTTCGGCTCCGTTGGTTGAATGCTGTTATAAATACGACCGGTCGTCTTATTTTTGGTTCAAAAAAAATCTAGTGCAATATCTGCGGCAGGGTTTGCAGGAAAGCCTGCAGCGGTTCGCGATTGCGCGATGCCTTCATGCGCATCAGGGTGCCTTCCCAGGCGTTGAACACGAACTCTGCCAGCTGCATGGGATCGGCATCCGCTCGAATTTCGCCGGCCTCCCGGGCCGCTTCGAGTAACTGGCCGATCGATGCCGTTTTGCGACGCATGATCCGTCCCACCGCATCGCGAATCACTTCGTTACTGTCCGACATTTCCTGCGCCATGTTGCCGAAGAAGCAACCCTGGCGAAAATCGCAGTCGCAAAAGCGGTCCGCGGCCAGCGCAAAATAACCTCGCAGCTGCGTCAGCGGCGAGCCGCCGACCGATGCCATCATCTCGCGCGTCATACGCTCGTCCTCGGCCGCAACCGCTTCCAGTGCATCGGTTGCGAAGGCTTCCTTGCTGTCGAAGTAATTGTAAAACGAACCCTTCGGAACCCCGGCGGCATCGACGATGTCCTTGACACTGGTACCGTTGTAACCGTGGGCCTTCATCAGATCGAGTCCGGCCCACAGAATCTGCTCTTTTTTGGCTTCACGTTTACGCATGCAGGGTAATATATGACCGGTCGTCTTATTTGTCAACCCCTGACTCCCGAACCACAGGGACAGGGCTCCTCGCGCGTCCACCCGACGGCCTTTCGCCATCCCCTAAACCGATTCAGCTTTATCGGCGTATCAGTTAAAATCCCGCGATTCGCTTGCTGACCCCAGTCCACCTCCATGTCCGACGAAAGCGCTGAATCCAGCGAAACCTCGAATTTTATCCGCGACATCCTCGACGCCGATCTCGCCTCGGGCAAGGTCTCGCAGGTTGTGACGCGCTTTCCGCCCGAACCGAACGGCTACCTGCATATCGGTCACGCCAAGTCGATTTGCCTGAATTTTGGTGTCGCGCGCGACTACGGCGGTGTCTGCAACCTGCGCTTCGACGACACCAACCCGGAAAAAGAAGAACAGGAATACATCGACTCGATTCGCCGGGATGTCGAATGGCTCGGTTTCAAGTGGCACAGCAACCCGTTCGCGTCGGATTATTTCGACCAGCTATATGCCTGGGCCATCGACCTGATCAAGCAGGGCAAAGCCTACGTCGACAGCCAGAGCGCCGACGACATCCGTGCCAACCGCGGCACCCTGACCGAAGCCGGCAAAAACAGTCCCTATCGCGAGCGCAGCGTCGACGAAAACCTGCAGCTGTTCGAGGACATGAAAAACGACAAATATGCCGACGGCGAACACGTGCTGCGGGCAAAGATCGACATGACCTCACCCAACATCAACATGCGCGACCCGGTGCTGTACCGCATCCTGCATGCCACCCATCACAACACCGGCGACGACTGGGTGATCTACCCGCTGTACGATTTCACCCATGGTCTGTCGGACGCGATCGAAGGCGTGACCCATTCTCTGTGCACGCTCGAGTTCGAGGATCACCGTCCGCTCTACGACTGGATTCTCGACCAGCTAGAGACGCCGTCGCGCCCGGAGCAGACCGAGTTCGCGCGCCTGCAGCTCGAATACTCTTTGACCAGCAAACGCAAGCTCAACCAGATGGTCAGCGAAGGCCACGTGAGCGGCTGGGACGACCCGCGCATGCTGACCATTTCCGGCATGCGCCGGCGCGGTTTCACGCCCGAGTCGATCGTCAGTTTCTGCGACATGATCGGCGTTACCAAGAAGAACAGCACCATCGAGATGGGCGTGCTCGAGACCGCGCTGCGCGACGACCTCAACGAACGCTCGGTTCGGCGCATGGCGGTCATCAATCCGCTGAAGGTCATCATCGAAAACTACCCGGAAGACCAGCAAGAGTTCTTCAGCGGGGCCAACCACCCGCAAAAGCCCGAGCTGGGGACGCGCGAGGTACCCTTCAGCAGGGAGATCTACATCGAACGCGAGGATTTCATGGAAGACGCGCCGCGCAAGTTTTTCCGCCTGAGCCCGGGTCGCGAGGTGCGCCTGCGCTTCGCCTACTACATCACCTGCAAGGAAGTGATCAAAAACGATGCGGGCGAAGTCGAAGCGCTGATCTGCAGCTACGATCCCGAGAGCCGCGGCGGCAGTACGCCCGACGGCCGCAAGGTCAAGGGCACGCTGCACTGGGTCAGCGCGCGTCACGCGCGTGACGCCAGGGCACTCCTCTATGATCGCCTGTTTACATCGGCCAATCCCGGCGCCCTGCCCGACTTTCACAGCGCGCTCAATCCCGACTCGCTGGAGGTCATGCCCGACGCCAAGCTCTAGCCGGAGATAGAGCCTGTTCGCGGCGACCTGCCCTATCAGTTCGAGCGCCTCGGCTATTTCATCGCCGATTACGATTCCAGCGAGGCAACACCGCTGTTCAACCGAACTATGACGCTGCGCGACAGCTGGGCAAAAATCGAGCAACAGAAGTAACTTGAGCAAACCGGCTATACAGCGTTTGGTGGAACTGCTCGCGCGCCTGTCGCTGCGCGCCCAGTATCGGCTCGGCGACTGGATCGCGTGGATTCTGCGCCACAGCCGTAACCAGGTGTCGCGCCAGACCCGAGAAAGTATCCGCGTCTGTTTCGCCGATGCGACTTCATCGGAGCGGGAGCGGCTGTATCGCGCATCGATGCGCCAGACCTGCTACGCGATGACCGAACTCGGTGCGGTCTGGGGCTGGGCGCCCGAGCGTATCCTCGGGCAGATTAGCCGCAGCGACATCTGCAGCGAGTTCGAACAGTCGACCCGCGGGCGCATTATCCTGGCGCCGCATCTCGGCAGCTGGGAAACCCTCGCCGTCTGGCTGGGTCGAAGCTGCCAGGCAATGATGCTCTACAAGCGCATGCGCAACCGTTCGCTGGACAGCTATATTTCGGCCGTACGTGCGCGCAGCGGCGGCACGCTGGTGCCGACCAAGAAACACGGACTCCGCAAACTGATGATCGAGCTGCGCAAGGGCGGCAACCTGATGATTCTGCCCGACCAGCGACCGGCGAAAAACAAGGCCCGTATCCTGTCGACCTTCTGGGGCCTGCCGGCGCCGACAACCACGCTGGTGCAGAACCTCTGCGCCAAGATCGAGTGCGACGTTTTCCTCGCCACCGCCTATCGCAGCACGCCGCCCGGCGAATTCGGCCTGCGTATCCTGCCGCTGGACCACGCCCGGCTTGCGGCCGACGAAACCGCCAGCGCTGACTACCTGAACCAGCAGATCGAGTTGCTCGCGCGCGAATTCGTCGATCAATACCAGTGGGGTTACCGGCGGTTCGACGACGAAGTCTACGCGGCAGCGGCCAATGGATAAACTACCGATAAACACATCGATGCTGAAACCGCTGGTCGATCTTTACGATCGACTGGTGCTGCGCCAGCCCGTGATCACGCTGATCGCCGCAATCGTCGTCATCGGTTTTTTTGTCATGTTCATCCCGGATTTCGAGCTGGACGCGTCGGCCGATTCACTGGTGCTCGAGAACGACAGCGCGCTCAAATTCTATCGCAGCATCCGCGAGCAGTACGGTTCCGACGATTTCCTGATCGTGACCTACAGCCCGAACGAAGACCTGTTCAGCGCCGCCGTGCGCGAAGACATACGTAGCCTGCGCGGCGAACTGGCTGCACTCGATCAGGTCGGCTCGGTGGTTACCATGCTCGACGTGCCGCTGGTCGAGAGCCCGCCGATGACGCTGCTGCAGATCTCGCGCCAGGTGCGTACGCTCGAGAGCGACGACGTCGATGTCGAGCTGGCACGGCGCGAAATGACCGGCAGTCCGCTGTACGAAAACCTGCTGGTCAATTCCCAGGGCGACACCACCGCGATGCAGGTCAACCTGGTGCCCAATCGCAAGCTGATCGACCTGATCAACAGCCGCGACAAACTGTACGATAAGATCGATTCGCTGCCCGACGGCAAGGCGCGGCTCGAGGAACTCACGGCCCAGATCAAGATCGAGAACCTCGCGCAAAAACTGCGTATCGAACGCACCATTGCCGAGGTCCGCGCCGTCATGGACGGATCTCGCGACCGCGCCACGCTTTATCTCGGCGGCGTGCCGATGATCGCCAGCGACTCGATCGAATTCATCCGCAGCGACCTCAAGGTCTTTGGTGTCGGCGTGGTGCTGTTCATCGTCCTGATTCTCGCGGTTTCCTTCGGCCGGGCGCGCTGGGTTTTACTGCCCACCGGCGTCTGCGTGATCAGCGGCGCAACGATGATGGGCTATCTCGGCTGGTCCGAGTGGCCGGTGACGGTGGTATCGTCGAATTTTATCTCGCTGCTGTTGATCATCACGCTGTCGCTTATCATCCACCTGGTGGTGCGCTATCGCGAGTTGACCACGCTGCGACCCGAGGCCGAACAGTACGAGCTGGTGCGGGAAACCGTTTACAGCAAATTCACTCCCAGTTTTTACACCGCCGTGACCACCATGGTTGCATTCGGATCGCTGCTGGTCAGCGGCATTCGCCCGGTGATCGATTTCGGCTGGATGATGATCATCGGTATCTGCGTCTCGTTCGTTCTGGCGTTTACCATCTTCCCCGCGGCGCTGACACTGATGCCGAGGATCGAAACACGAGCGCGGCGCGACCTCACCGGCCGCATTACGACCGGCATCGCCGACTTCATCCAGCACCGCACGCGCGCGACCCTGTTGATATTCGTAGGTCTCGTGATCGTCGCCATGACCGGCATCCCGCGACTGTCGGTGGAAAACCGCTTCATCGACTATTACAAGGAGGCGACCGAGATCTACCAGGGCATGACGCTGATCGACCGCAAACTCGGCGGCACGACGCCGATGGACATCATCATCGACGCACCTGCCGACGAGGTACTCGAGGAAGACGACTTCTTCGGCGGCGACATTACCTCGACCAGTTACTGGTTCAACCGGGACGGGCTGCGCGAGGCGGCGCGCTTTCACGAATACCTCGACAATTTGCCCGAAACCGGCAAGGTGTTGTCGGTGCATACCGGCATGCAGCTGCTCGAGTCGCTCAACGAGGGTCAGCCTTACAGCGACTTCAAACTGGCGGTGGTGTTCAAGCGCCTGCCCGAGGAAGTCAAGCAGGCATTGATCACGCCATACCTGTCCGAGGATGGCAACCAGCTGCGCTACAGCCTGCGACTCTACGAATCGGACAAGTCGCTGCGGCGCCAGCAGCTGATCGACCAGATCTACAACGACCTGACCACCGAGTACGAGCTGGCTCCCGAGCAAGTCACGATTTCAGGCATGGCGGTGCTGTACAACAACCTGCTGCAAAGTCTGTTCCGCTCGCAGATTATGACCCTCGGTGCGGTGTTCGGCGCGATTCTGCTGATGTTCATCGTGCTGTTTCGCGCGGTGCGACTATCGCTGGCGGCAATCGTACCGAACATCATTGCCGCCGGTCTGATCCTCGGCCTGATGGGCTGGATCGGCATC